>Ga0209190_1003151_pt1 | contig 10956 bp, 8 predicted proteins | sample M_140205_XF_Meta_FD_187315 | JGI IMG/M metagenome (GOLD analysis project Ga0209190, IMG submission 187315) | Freshwater microbial communities from Lake Montjoie, Canada to study carbon cycling - M_140205_XF_MetaG (SPAdes) (version 2) | ecosystem: Environmental > Aquatic > Freshwater > Lake... | reverse complement strand
CGCGAGCAGGGACTCTTCGTTGCAGAAGGTGTGCAATGTGCTCGTGAGGCGCTGCTTTCACAGAGCGGTCCTCAAATCAAGATTATCTATGCGACCGAGAGCGGTCTTTCTAAGATCTCAGAACTTGATCTTGATGCAGTGGAGATTGTCGAAGTATCTGAGCCTGTCATGAAAGCTATGTCTGACACAGTCTCACCACAAGGGCTTATCTCTCTTTGCTATAAGCCAGAATCAAAGTTTTCAGATCTGAAAGCAACAGGGTCTTCTCGATTTATCTATCTCCATGAGATTCAAGATCCAGGCAATGCGGGAACCATTCTGCGCACAGCTGATGCGATGGGAATTTCTGCAGTGATTACATCACCTGATTCAGTAGATATGTATTCACCTAAGGTTGTTCGCTCAACTGCGGGCTCTCTCTGGAATATTCCTGTATTTGAAGGGGTCTCCTTCGATAGAGTCGATAAGCAATTTGCTGGAATCCAAAAGTTCCTTCTCTCATCGCATGCAACAACATCAATTCTTGATCTCGCAATCCCAGGTGATTGCATCGCAATCTTTGGCAATGAAGCCAGGGGAGTAGATGCATCAGCTCTCGGGGTCAGTGTTACGGAGGTAACGATTCCTATGGGAGGGCGTGCTGAAAGTCTTAATTTATCGGCCGCCGCATCTATCGTAATGTTCACCCTTTCTTCAAAGGTGGCAGGTTAGAATTACCTCCATGAATCCGGCAGATATTGCATCGTGGATAAGCGATGCCCAGAAAGCATTTGCTGCCGCATCCGACCTCGATTCACTGAAAGTCGCACGCCTTGCACATACAGGCGATAAGGCTCCTATCTCACTTGCCAGTCGATCACTGGGCTCACTCTCACCGGAGGAGAAGGCATCTGCTGGAAAGTTGATTGGTGATGCAAAGGCTGCGATTGCTCAAGCACTTGCCGGTGCTACAGAAAAGCTTGAGGCAGCGCGCGATGCGAAGGTATTACTGGAAGAGATTGTTGACATCACACTTCCTGTCCAGCGCACACACCGCGGTGGATTACATCCAATCTCCATCATCAAAAACGAAATTTCAGACTTCTTTATCGAACAAGGGTATGCAGTGAAGGAAGGGCCAGAGCTTGAATCAGGTTGGCTCAACTTCGATGCTCTCAATATTCCGGCAGATCATCCAGCGCGCACCATGCAAGATACTTTCTTCATCGAACCGGTTGAATCTGGGGTAGTACTGCGTACTCACACATCACCTGTGCAGATTCGCACCATGTTGACGCAAGAGCCACCTATCTATGTCATCTGCCCAGGTCGCACATTCCGCGCCGATGAACTCGATGCTACTCACAGCCCTGTCTTTCATCAGGTAGAAGGTTTAGTTGTCGATAAGGGAATCACGATGGCGAACTTGAAGGGCACACTAGATAACTTTGCTCGCCACATGTTTGGTCCTGATGCCATCACCCGTCTTCGCCCATCGTTCTTTCCTTTCACTGAACCAAGTGCTGAGGTAGATGTCTTCTTTAACAATCGCTGGATTGAATGGGGCGGTTGTGGAATGGTCAATCCTCAGGTTCTCGCAACGTGCGGCATCGACACAGATATCTACACAGGTTTCGCATTTGGCATGGGGCTAGAGCGCACGCTCATGGTCCGCCATGGCATTACAGATATGCACGACATTGTTGAAGGCGATCTTCGTTTCACACGCCAGTTTGGAGTGGGTCTGTAAATGCGCGCACCTCTATCGTGGATTAAGGAATTTGTTGAAATTCCAGCTTCAATTACTGCTGAACAGATTTCAGATGCGCTTATTCGCGTGGGATTTGAAGTAGAAGAGATTATCAAGCAGGGTGCCGATCTCACGGGCCCACTTGTATTCGCAAAGGTCTTGAGCATCGAAGAGCTCACAGATTTTAAGAAGCCGGTGCGTTACGTTGGCCTAGATTGCGGGGAGAAAGCCACGCGCTATGTCATTTGTGGAGCAACCAACTTCGTAGTTGGAGACTTGATCGTTGCAGCACTTCCCGGGGCAGTGCTTCCTGGAGATTTCGCTATCGGAGCTCGTGAGACTTATGGCAAAACATCTAATGGAATGATTTGTTCTGCTCGCGAACTTGGCCTTGGTGATGATCACTCAGGCATCATGACCTTCGCTGAAGGCACTGTGAAGATCGGTGAAGATGCGATTGCAGGGTTGATGATCAATGACATCATCTTCGATATCGCGGTCAATCCTGATCGTGGTTATGCCCTGAGTATTCGCGGAATCGCGCGCGAAGTTGCTGGTTCACTCGGTCTGAACTTCACCGATCCTGTTGATGCTTTACGTAACCTCACATTTGCTGAGACCGGCAAGGGAGTGAGCGCAAAGATTGCAGATAAGTCCACTGCCTCTGTCTTCTACTTGCGTACTCTTTCTAACTTTGATCCATCAGCTACAACGCCCCTATGGATGCGCCGTCGTATTGAGAAGATGGGCATGCGCTCGATCTCGCTAGTCGTTGATGTCACCAACTACGTCATGCTTGAACTGGGTCAACCACTTCACGCCTTTGATAAATCAAAGATTAAGGGTGGCCTCACGATTAAGCGCGCAGGTAAGGCGCAACCATTTACAACTCTGGATGGCCAAGTGCGCCAGCTTGATCCGGATGACCTGATGGTCTGTGATGATGCCCAACCTCTTGCTTTGGCTGGAACTATGGGTGGTGCATCATCTGAAATCTCTGCAACAACGACAGAGATTGCACTAGAAGCTGTTCGCTTTGACCCAATCTGTGTTGCCAAGAATTCACGTCGCCACAAGCTTTCCTCTGAAGCATCACGCCGATTAGAGCGAAGTGTAGATCCATCTTTAGCCCAATATGCATCTGCTCGATTCGTGCAACTGCTTACTGAGAACAGTTCAGCCCATCATGTGGCAACGGTTATCGATGGGGAGCCTCGCTTTGCACCTATCGTGAAGCTTGATCCAGCTTATGTTTCACGCATCCTCGGCTTTGAAATTGCGCCAGCAAAGATTGCAGAAATATTGCGCACTATCGGTTGTGATGTGAATGAGAAGAGCTTTGAAGTTGACCCACCAGCGTGGCGATCAGACTTGCTGACTGCAGCTGACCTGACTGAAGAAGTTGCTCGCATGATTGGCTATGACAAGATTCCTTCTGTTCTGCCACCGCGCCCATTGCACGCATCACTGACACCCACACAGAAGCGCCGTCGTGCTGTTGCTGCGATGCTTGCAAGCCGTGGTCTAGCTGAAGTGCAGACATTCCCATTTACCAATCAAGAGACAATCGATTCGATGGGATTCGTGGGAGAGCGTGCATCTACCTATCGCATCGCCAACCCGATGTCTGAAGAGTTCCCACTCATGCGCGTTCACCTAGTTCCAGGTTTAATTGAAGTTGCCCAGCGCAATATCAGCCGCGGCGCAAAAGACTTTGCCATCTTTGAAATGGGCTCTATCTTCCGCAGCTCTCAAAAGCTCGTTCCCTTTATTTCACCGGATCTGTCTAAGAAGCCATCGCAGAAGATTATTGATGAGATCTTTGCAAGCGTTCCACCACAGGCGTATCACGTGGCAGGTCTGCTCGTTGGAAAGGTAGAGAACGAAGATTGGCAAGGCAAGGCTCGCGCCTACTCATGGCAGGATGCAATTGCCTATGCACAGGATATTCTTCAGCTCTGCAATCTTGAATGGACCGTTAAGCGCTCTGACTTTGCTCCATGGCATCCAGGACGTTGTGCAGAACTCATTGTTGATGGAAAAGCTGTTGCACATGCTGGCGAACTCCACCCACGCATCGTTGCAAAGTACGGACTGCCCGATAGATCTGTGGCTTTTGCTGTCGGTTTAAGCGCGCTGCCTGATTCAGCACTTGTTCGTCCTACCACTGTGGGCACTATGCCTGCAGCCCTCCAAGATGTTGCACTGATTGTCGATGCAAAGGTCACCGCCGCTGAAGTTCAATCAGCGCTACGTGCTGGAGCAGGCGAGCTCCTTGAGTCCATCGCTCTCTTTGATCGCTACGACAAGTTAGGCGATGGCAAAATTTCCCTTGCATTCTCATTGGTATTTAGGGCCCCAGATCGCACTCTTACGGGAGCTGAAGTCACCGAGATGCGAGAGGCAGCAGTGGCCGCGGCCGTGAAGGCCACAGGGGCTGTTCTCCGTACTGCATAAATATGCACCAAATTGCATAAATATGCTATTGTTTGTCCATGAAAATCGGTGTCGTAGGAGCTAGTGGTTATGCAGGAGGCGAACTTCTGCGCCTGCTTGCAAGCCACCCCCATTTCCAAGTTACTGCAATCACAGCGCACTCCAATGCGGGGGAGAAGATCACATCCGTACATCCGCAGTTGCACAGCTATGCAGGCAAGAAGTTCAGCGCTTTTTCTCCATCTGATTTCGCCACATGTGATCTCATCTTCCTCGCGCTGCCTCATGGAGAGTCTGCAAAGGTGATTGCACAACTTCCAGCAACTTCGAAGATTGTTGATTTAGGCGCAGATTTCAGATTAGAGAGTGCGGATGCATGGGCTCACTACTACGGGGGCGAGCATGCAGGTGCCTGGACCTATGGTCTTGCCGATGTCGAACCGTTTAAATCTCAGATTTCCAAGTCCAGCAAAGTTGCAAACCCGGGATGTTATGCAACATCGATTGCGCTAGGGGCAGCTCCGGCATCTGCCTTTGTGGATCTCAGTGACGTTGTTGTTGTTGCAGCCTCGGGAACCACAGGTGCTGGAAGAAGTGCCAAGATCAATCTGATTGCAAGCGAAGTTGCTGGCTCACTCACCTCATACAAGTTCGGGGGAGTACATCAGCACACTCCAGAGATTGAACAAGCTCTCACTAAGATTTCAGGAGTTGAGGCAAAGATCTCTTTCACGCCGATTCTGGCTCCTATGCCAAGAGGGATTCTCTCAACGATTACAGCGAAGCTGACGAAGAAGATTACAACTCAGGAAGTTCATACTCTCTATTCACAGTACTTTGCAAACTCCCAGTTTGTCACAGTATTGCCTCTTGGTGAGATGCCAAAGACAGCAGCGCTGACTGGTTCCAATCATGTGCAGATTCAAGTTGCAGTCGATGATCACACTTCCCGTCTTGTTATCTCTGTTGCTATCGACAATCTTGGTAAAGGCGCTGCTGCACAAGCAATCCAGAATGCGAATCTGATGTGTGGTCTCGATGAGGCTGCAGGTCTTAGCTTTGATGGGCTCGGAGTATGAAATCGCTACCTAGAGGTTTTCGTGGGGCAGCACTTGCAGCGGGCTTGAAATCAAGTGGCGCACTCGATCTGACCATTATTGAAAATATGGGACCGCGCTTTGATGCTGCTGCCGTCTATACAACTAATCAGGTTGTTGCAGCACCTGTCATCTGGTCTCGCGAAGTGACCAAGGGAAAGATTGTTCGCGCCGCAGTTCTCAACTCAGGTGGAGCGAATGCCTGTACTGGTCCTCAAGGTTTTGCCGATACTCACCACACAGCAGAAAAGGTAGGCGAACTTCTCAGTATTTCCTCAGGAGAAGTTGTCGTCTGTTCAACAGGCCTGATTGGCGAGCTACTACCTATGCCCAAGATCATGGCAGGACTTGAAACTATCGCATCAGATCTCCATGGTGATTCATTAGATGATGTCTCACGAGCAATTATGACCACCGACAGCGTTCCTAAAGTTGCCACAACAACTGTGAATGGTGCGCAGTTTGCTGGTATTGCAAAAGGTGCTGGAATGCTTGCACCAGCACTTGCAACAATGCTCTCAGTAATAATGACTGATGCGGTGCTTCCTGTGAATGCACAAGATATTTTTACTCGTGTCGCAGATCGCACCTATAACAGAATTGATTCAGATGGTTGTACATCAACTAATGACACAGTTCTTCTGATGGGAAGTGGCGCATCCGGTGTGAGCCTTACAGATAGCGAACTTAAATCTGCCTTGATGGATGTGTGTGGATCCTTAGCCGCCCAATTGATTGGGGATGCAGAAGGATCAACAAAGACTGTCGCTATCACTGTTACAGGCGCTGCATCGGAAAGTGATGCGGTTGAAGTGGCACGTGCATGTGCACGAAACAATTTATTGAAGTGCGCCATCTTTGGGGCAGATCCGAACTGGGGTCGCGTCTTGGCAGCTGTCGGCACGGCTAATGCGAAGATGGATGCTTTGAATATCGATGTGGTTCTTAACGGTGTTCACGTAGCGAAGGAATCTGCACCTTTTGAGGATAAGAACAAGGTTTCTTTTACAGATCGCCTTGTCACTCTTGAGGTAAATCTCAATGTGGGCAGCTCAAGTGCCACCGTGATGACCAATGATTTGTCCCATGATTATGTTCACGAGAATTCGGCCTACTCGACATGATCGTCATCAAATTCGGAGGTCATGCCATGAGCGATGAGCACGGCTCATTTGCTAAAGCTATATCGGAGGCTATGGCATCAGGAGTTTCTCCTGTGGTGGTTCACGGTGGTGGGCCTCAGATTGGGCAAGCTCTTAAGGCTGCCGGAATCTCTTCAGAGTTTGTCGGTGGATTTAGAGTGACAACACCTGAAATCTTTGATGTTGTTGAGAGAGTTTTAGCCAGAGAAGTTGGTCCTTCGGTAGCGGATTCACTTGTGGCGCACGGTGTGAATGCAGTGGCGTTGTCAGGGCGCACAGCTGGCACATTGGTTGCACAGCCTCTTACATCATTAGTAGATGGCACTGCTGCGGACCTAGGTCTCGTGGGAGTAGTTACCTCAGTAAATATTGGTGCGATTCTTGAAATCGTAGCGAGCAAGCAAGTCCCAGTCATCTCTCCAATCGCATCTGATGCATCTGGGACTCAGGGATTTAATGTCAATGCAGATTTAGCAGCAGCGGCTATTGCTGGAGCACTGGATGCACAGTGGCTGATCATCATGACTGATGTGGAAGGCATATACAGAAACTGGCCAGATAAGTCTTCCCTCATCTCAACAATTTCAGCAACAGAGTTAGAGGCACTCAAGGCAACATTTGCGGAAGGAATGGCTCCGAAAGTCCAAGCCTGTCTTGATGCTATTGCAGCAGGTGCGAAGGCGGTAAGAATTATTGATGGAACAAATCCATCAGCACTTAAGAATGCTCTCATGGGTGAGGGCGGAACGTTGGTGGTTGCATGAAGCGTTGGCAGAGAGCTATGCAAGATAATTACGGTACTCCGACAATTGAACTTGTTTCTGGTAAAGGTTCTGTGGTCAAGGACTCTAATGGCAATACCTACCTTGATTTCTTGGCTGGGATCGCAACCAATGTGTTAGGCCATGCCCACCCTGCGATCGTAAAGGCTGTGACAAAACAGATCGCAACACTTGGCCATGTCAGCAATTTCTATGCCCATCCCAATGTTCTAGAGCTTGCTGAGACCCTGCAGAAGATGACCGGCGATAAGAGTGCACGAGTCTTCTTCTGTAATTCTGGGGCTGAAGCTAACGAGGCAGCTCTCAAGCTCTCTCGTAAGACAGGTAAGTACAAAGTCGTTGGAACGCAGGAGTCTTTCCACGGCCGCACGATGGGCGCACTCTCGCTCACTGGCCAGCCATCCAAGCGCAATCCTTTTAAGCCTTTAATTAAGGGTATTAAGCATGTTCCCTTCGGTGATTCAGCAGCGATGAAACGCGCAATTACTAAGAAGACTGCAATGGTCATTGTTGAGCCGATGATGGGTGAAGCAGGTGTAATCGTTCCGCCTAGTGATTATTTGAGGAATTTACGTCAGTACTGTGATGACAATGATGCGCTGCTTGTCTTTGATTGCGTGCAGACTGGAATGGGTCGCACGGGGGATTGGTTCGGCTATGAATATTCTGGAATCAAACCTGATGTCATCACATTGGCAAAGGGACTCGGTGGGGGATTACCGCTCGGTGCCATGATCGCTTTGGGTTCTGCATCCACGCTCTTTGCAGCTGGAGATCACGGTTCCACATTTGGTGGCAACCCTGTGGCGACTGCAGCAGGACTTGCTGTCATCAAATCTATTGAGAAGGAGAAGTTGCTCTCTCATGTTGACGAGGTGGGTACGTACTTATTGACAGAGCTTGCTTTGATTCCAGGTGTCACAGAGGTTCGCGGTGCTGGACTGCTGATCGGGCTCACCCTGAATAAGCCAGTTGCGAAGCTGCTCACAAAGAAGTGTCAGGAGTTAGGTTTATTGATTAACGCTCCCAGTGAATCAATTATTCGTATTGCCCCAGCACTTAATGTCTCGATGAAGCAAGCGCAGAAGTGTGTAAAGATTTTCGAAGAAGCTCTCCAGGAGGTATTTCATGTCTAGTGTGACAGCTCGCAGAGCAAAGGCCATTGCACTGATTAAGGCTGGCCTTATTCACTCACAATCAGATTTGGTGAAGCAGTTGAAGAAGGCGGGCTTTGTCGTCACCCAAGCAACTGCCAGCCGAGATTTGGAAGAGATCGGCGCAGTCAGAGGACGTTCTACAAACGGTGAATCTGTCTACAAAATCTCCGATAGCGATGATGAATCGATCTCTCGCACTATGCCAGTCCCATCAGACTTGATTATCTCTGTTGAGGCCAGTGGCAATCTTGCAGTTGTTCGTACTCCACCTGGGGGAGCCCAGTTATTGGCTAGTTCCCTGGATCACTCCGGAATCACCGACATCATTGGCACGATCGCAGGTGATGACACGGTCTTAGTTGTATCGAGAAAAGCCAGCGGTGGAGCCCAACTCGCGAGAGAATTACTCGCTTACGGTGGAATCAAGAGAAGAGGAAGTAAATAATGGCGCTCTGGGGTGGACGTTTCTCGCAATCACCAGCTGATGCTGTCTTTGCTCTCTCTCGTAGCGTGCATTTTGATTGGAGACTTGCTCCCTATGATCTGCGCTCATCACTTGCTCACCTAGCTGTCCTGCAATCAAGTGGACTTCTTGAAAAGTCAGTAGCAGAGCCTATTCGTGGCGCCCTCAAAGAACTTACAGCTGAAGTTGCCTCTGGAAAATTCGCGGCTATTGATACTGATGAAGATGTTCATAGCGCACTAGAGCGTGGACTCACCGAAAAGCTCGGGGCAATTGGTGGCTCACTGCGAGCAGGTCGCTCCCGTAATGATCAGGTAGCAACAGATCTTCGCCTCTACGCCATTGACCACATGATTGAAGTGGCTCAACAAATTCTTGCTCTCCAGAATGCGCTGATTGCAAAGGCCTCTGAATATGGCGATGCGCCTGCGCCAGGCTTTACTCATCTGCAGCATGCGCAACCAGTGCTCTTTGGCCATGAAATCGCAAAGCACGTGCAAGGGTTTTCACGCGACTTAGATCGCATCGGCGATTGGCTAGATCGTGCGCAGGTAAGCCCACTGGGTTCTGGAGCACTTGCGGGTTCTTCTCTGCCTCTCTCCCCTGAAGTAACTGCAAAAGATCTCGGATTTGCATCGAGTGCTGCAAACTCAATCGACGCTGTCTCAGATCGCGACTTTGTTGCAGAAGCTCTCTTTATTCTTTCTATGGTGGGCATTCATCTCTCACGCATCGGCGAAGAATGGTGCATATGGGCAACAACGGAATTTGGGTGGGCAAAGATTGCAGATGCATACTCCACAGGATCATCGATTATGCCGCAGAAGAAGAATCCTGATATGGCAGAGCTTGCTCGCGGCAAAGCTGGACGATTGGTTGGCAATCTCACGGGAGTTCTAACAATGCTTAAAGGTTTACCCTTCGCATATAACCGCGATCTGCAAGAAGATAAAGAACCTCTCTTTGATTCCATCGACACAGTTCTTCTTGTTCTGCCGGCTGTAACCGGAATGGTTGCCACAACAGATTTCGATCGCGAGAAGATGGAACTTGCTGCCCCTCTTGGATTCTCACTTGCAACAGAGATTGCTGACTATTTGGTTCGCGCCAAGGTTCCCTTTGCTCATGCACATGATGCTGCGGGTAAATGTGTTGCACTCTGTGAATCATCGGGTCGACAACTACATGAACTTACAGATGCAGAATTTGCAGGGATACATCCAGAGCTCAAGGGCGATGTGCGCGATGTGTTGACTGTGCGCGGAGCACTGGAGTCTCGCACAACCATTGGTGGAACCTCTCCCTCCTCCTTCAAGGCGCAGATCAAAGAAGCCACAGCTGTTACTTCTACATATACAAAAGAATTCACCGACAAGGCCAAGGCGTTTTCAGAGATGATGGGTGCGTGAAGAGCGATATGACTGACCTAATTGATGACCTGAAATGGCGCGGGCTGATCTCTCAGACTACCGATGAGAAAGAGCTTCGTGAGGCCCTTAAAAAGCCCATCACTCTCTATCTAGGTACTGATCCAACAGCTCCCAGCATCCATGTGGGAAACCTCGTAGTTCTCCTTGTTCTACGTCGCTTTCAATTAGCAGGCCATCACACCCTTCCTTTGGTTGGGGGAGCAACTGGCCTAGTGGGTGATCCCAGCGGCAAAAATGATGAGCGCACACTCAATACAACAGAAGTAGTTGAGCAATGGGTCAATCGCATTAAGGGTCAGCTCTCTAAATTTATGGACTTCGAAACAAAGCAGAATCCAGCGAAGATGGTCAATAACCTCGACTGGACTGCTCCAATGTCCGCCATTGAATTCTTACGCGATATCGGAAAACACTTCAGTGTCAATCAAATGTTGAATAAGGATGCTGTCTCAACTCGTCTTGAGAAAGATGGAATTTCTTATACCGAATTCTCTTATCAAGTTCTCCAATCGATGGATTATCTTGAACTCTATCGTCGTTATAACTGCACACTTCAAATTGGTGGATCCGATCAGTGGGGAAATATCACTGCAGGACTTGATCTCATTCGTCGCGCAGAGGGTGGATCTGCTCATGCGTTAACAGTTCCGCTTCTTGCAAAAGCTGATGGTTCTAAATTTGGTAAGACTGCTGGGGGAGCGGTGTGGCTCGATCCAGAGA
>Ga0209190_1003146_pt1 | contig 10962 bp, 10 predicted proteins | sample M_140205_XF_Meta_FD_187315 | JGI IMG/M metagenome (GOLD analysis project Ga0209190, IMG submission 187315) | Freshwater microbial communities from Lake Montjoie, Canada to study carbon cycling - M_140205_XF_MetaG (SPAdes) (version 2) | ecosystem: Environmental > Aquatic > Freshwater > Lake... | reverse complement strand
CCTCCATTTACAAGATTAATAACCAAATCAATTCCTTGAACGAATTTAGGCGAAACCATGTGGTCGACATCCAAATTAGAGTATGTGTTTTTACTCGGTTCTTCGGACGTATCGCCCAATAATTCGTCAAACTCTTTTTTAGAAATACCATTAACGTCCCCATCATCATCAAACGACATCAGTTCATTATAGTCAATGACCTCGGTAACAAGTGATGGGTTAGTTGAAGCCTGGATTAGCCGAATAAGCTTTGCCAGGCTGGACGGTTCGTTATAATAAATAGACTCTGCTAAATCCATTTGCTTAGAGCTAGGCGTAACGATTATTTCATTATCTGACTCAGCGGGTGGGACCTCTAAATCATTTTTATTCGTTCTCCAATAGAAAGGATGCATCTTTTTATTAATCTCTTCGATTTCGCGAATCTTAGGATCTTTTAATTGATTTAAATCCCACCCAAAAAAGGAATTGTATTCATTGCTATACAGAATGTGCAAGAAATTATAGATGTCTTGATATGAGTTCGGAATCGGGGTTCCTGTTAGAACATACTTAAATTTGGGTATTTGCGCAATCTCAAGCGCCTTTTTAGCTCGTTTACCGTCCGGATTTTTTATGCGATGAACCTCGTCAAAAATTAGCATAGTTCTATCGTTGATTAATTGCTTGAGTTGATTAGCGTGAGCTGGAAGTGCTTCATAATTGACTAACACTAGATTACTTACACCCCAGCTAACATTTAACTGATATTCGAAGTCTCGACAGCTCTGCGTATCGATAGATTTCAATTCCTTTTTTTTGTCAAAAACAGCTTTAAATTCACTTTGCCAGCTATCAAAAGCGTTTATCGGCGAAACGACTAACATCCTATCTATACGCTCATTACTCGGTGCGCCTTGACGATTTAAATATGCGAATACACCCAGTATCATTGCAGTCTTGCCGGCGCCTGGAACAGAAAAATTGCCGGTACGGGCCATCTCATATTCATAATATGCAGATCGAAGGTGAAGTTCTAATAGTGGACGGGACACTTCCGACTGTACAATTTTCGAGAATTCAGAAAACGACACTTTCTTATCTCTGGGGAACTTTTTGAGGTCACCTCTATAGACATCTCCTAGTATTCTGTACTGCTCGATTGAATACTTATTCCGCGTCAATAGCTCTTCGACCGCTTCAGAAACAATGACATCTATATCTTTTTTGCCAGCACGACTTTTAGTGGTATCTATGATGCGTTCGATGTCTTTATAGGTTGCCGTTGACTTAATCGTTTCGTTGTCGTTCTCAAAGAAATATGCTATATCGCTGCCTTGTCTCAATTTGCGATCAATATCTGTCAGCTTAGGTGAAGTTTTGTCCAGCCGAACAACTGTATTGCCAGACAGCTGAAAACTAATGATATTTTCTGGCAAATCAGTATCCTCATAATAATCTTTCATTATCCCTAAATCTTCAACTTTAGATTGAGGTTGATATTTGGCTATCACTTTGTATGCTAGTTCAGACGCCTCAATCACTTTTACTCCTGGCTCGATATCATTCCACAACCTATCGAATCGCTCAACACTGGACTGAATGCGTGATTTCACATTCTCGCTTTTATCCCACGAGACATCTACTGTAATACTTTCGTAATTTGTACTAATACCGTTCTTGGTCTCATTAGCTGAACCACTGAAGAATACAAGCTCTGAATCCGTTGATATAATTCCGAACTTGTCATGAAAAAGACCTTTGTCGGTCAGAGCTACTTTTACGCGTGCACGGCCAGTCGCAATCATAAAAGCTAAATTTCCTAATTGTTCCTGTGCCTTAGAGTTCAATCTATCATTTTGTTCTGACAACCTTAGTGGCTTCAATTCATTAAAAAGATCATAGCCTTTTTTTATTTTTATATAGTCCGCTTGGCTTATCTCTTTTGATATTATGAATTGCACTTTGCCGCCATTCTTTGCCAGCTCTTCAAGGCCATCTGCGTATAGGTCGAAACCTTTTGTGCTGAAATAGCCCGACACGCGTCGGTATAGGCAGGCCTCGCTTAGCAAAGGCTGATAAAAGTTTTTAACCAAATCTTTTGTGTAGTATGGCTGTATTGTTTTTTTGACATCCCTAGAGAATGTCATATTTTCAGCTCTTTCTTGAGTTTATATAGAATATCCGTAATCTCTATCAGTATCTCTTTGGCCTCAATATTCTCATCTGCCGTTAATTCTGAAAAATCATCTGAACTAATATTATCAAGATTATCTCGTATTTCCTCTAACTCTATAAGATATTTTCTCCGTTCCGAATCCTTTTGACCTTTAAATATTAGGGACTTGGTCGATTTCTTAAGTTTTTTGACTGCTTCGTTTAAAGTATCATCCTGATCTATGAATTTTTTGAGATCACTTGCGGACTGAATAGGATTTGATGCGAACCAATCAATAAAAATGTCTACATTATCATCTACAGCCTCTAAGTAATATTGCAAAATTTCCGGATTTTTGAGTACATTAGTTTTTAAATCACGCATACCGCGAGTGGAATCTTTCTGGGTTTCATCAGTTTTTGTTACCGCAAGATGTACTAGTACCGCATCTGTGATGGCCTCTTTATTTTTCATTTTTAGCTTATCAATTGTCGACTCAATTTCTTCTATTGGACCGTCGAGCTTTAGGTCGCGGGCTAAATAAAACCTATTGATAGCATCACCACCAGGCGAAATAATACAGATAAACTTCAAAATCAATTCTGCAAGTCTAATATCACGATTGATACCTTTAGTATTTCCGGCACTAGACGCCTTTTTATACTCTTCTTTCGTCATTAGCTTTTCGACTACGATGGTATTGTAAACATCAAAGATACGATCTATCGGGTCATAGCCTACACGCTCTTCTCGTCCAAGCTGTAAATCAAGCTCGATTTCTTTAATCTTTTTCTCGTCAGCTTTCAACTGGGCGTCTAAGCGCAGAATGACGGCGTTAAATGTTTGAGGGATACCACTTTCTTTTTGAAGCCTCCTTAATGCCGTAAAGCGACGATTTCCGTCGATAACACGTCCATCTGACAGCACCACCCCAGGCTCTTGTTGATTCTTTTCCTTGATTGAAGTGATGGTGTCTATCATCTTTGGTTTATTTGAGTCATAGATAAATCCTTCGAATATTTCATTATATTTCGAATCACCAACTTCAGGCGTCAATTCTCCCTTTTCAACTTTGTGCTTTTTGTATGCGGTGTTTATTCTTCCGTTTTGGTCATTATAGTATAAATATTTTAAAGGAATTGCGATTACATCATACTTGCTGTACGCACTCCCAGGTATTGTCAGTTTTTTTATCTCGCCGGTCTTTTCAATTTGATTTCCAGCAACCATCTCTAATAAATTCATAAGTTAATACCGTTTTTCCTTGAGTTATAAGTAATTAATAACGTTATTGTAAGTTACCCACGGCTACATTGACGAATTCATCTCATAGCATAAAGCATCGCTCCAGGTCCTAGGGAACTATGTCCAATTATTATCATGTTGCTCCTTATACTAAGTGATGCGACCTAACCTCAATTCAATTATATAGCTTCATAGCTATACTATCAAACTAACCAACTACCGTATAATCAAACCAAGTGCATAAATTGACATAACTTGACTTATGGGGATTGCTTCCTTAATTTCACTAAGAGTGAAGTTTCTGGCGTCAATTACTATGTCTTCTCCACGACCAATAATAGAATGTATTAAATATTTAATGTTATTAATGATACTTAAAGGATGATTTGCATGGCCATCTTTTTGGTAATAATGACTACTGTTTAACTTGTCTAACTCTATTTCAGATTGCTTGACTATTTCTGAGTTAAGTTTGATTTCGTTAACGAATTCTGGGTAGTACTGATTTAAAATATTTTCACAGTCGGTCACGTGCTCTCCTCTTATCTGCACATGATGGTAATCTTTGCCGGTTCCAGTAAATGCGAATACAGCCCAATTTTTCTCTCCAGTTTTTGGGTGTTTGTTGGTCAGTGCAACAGTCATATTTCCTGTTTTTATTGGGTGCACTCTAAACAATGCACCTGGGTTACGTTTTGGAGGGTTTGTAAATTTTTTGACATTAAAATTGTCAAGATATTTAAAGTCTAGATAATTTTCTGGTAATTCAAAAGAATATTTCTTATTAGTACTCAGCTTTGTATTAGACTTAATTGATTCAGCCAAGGATTTCGCTAAGTGCGGACACACCGCATTACCTATTTGCCTCCATTTATTTGCTTCGTTTCCACTAAAAACGTATGTTATAGGAAACCCCATAATTGACGAAGCTTCTCTGATTGTTGGTAGCCTAAATTCGCCGTCACCTTTTCTTATGAGTTCAGACTTATAAAGAACGGCTTCCCTTGTGCTTGCAGATCGAGTCGCCATAATTGTTCTGCTTGGTTTATCTAAATTCTCAGGTATAGACATTTTACCCATATAAGGATGATTAGTTTTCTGTGATTCCGCTTTTCTCCACTCTATTTCATAGACACCAGTATCATAATATTGATCAGTTAGCTTATTATTTTCAACTGTTACACCTGGGTAATTTGGGTCTACAATCACGCCAGGGTTATTCATTTTAAGTGGTTCAGGTAATGCTGAAAGAATTTCTCCAAGTGTTTTAATACTATTCGCTTTACTAGGATTTGGAAATTTACCAGTTTTGACAATTTCTCCACAGACAAATCTTTTCCTGGCTTGTGCGGCTCCATAATCGGAAGCCGTTAGAACATCCCCATTAGTCTGCACCTTTAATGCCGTGTCTCTATCAGATTTACCTATGCTTTTTGCCCAGTCTGAAAGACCTAAGTCTTCAAATGTATATATATCTTTAACAAAATTTCTTGAATTTGGGACATTTTCCATAAGCCACGCTTTTAAAACAGAGTTTTTTTGGTGTTTTTTTACAGCTACGACTTTTAAGTATGCTTGTATAAGCCTAACTCCGAGAGATTTGTCTGCACTACCTCCTCTATTGGATAGTGAAAATGATACACATGGAGGACTACCTACGATGATTTCAGAATTCGGAAGATTATTAATATTATCTATGTCTTCAAAACGTAATATATCCATGACGTTGTCTTCTAACCCATGGTTCATATTATGAGTATCTATTGCCGGCTTCCAGTTATCAATTCCCATGATGATGTCGAAACCGGCTTGCCTGAAACCCTCAGAGAAGCCGCCAGCTCCACAAAAGAAGTCTATTACCCTCGCATTTTTTTCTTTACCCATGCATGTATGATCGCTCATTTACATAGTCATTGTCAAGATCAATTTTAAAATCTAATATTGTGCTTTATGAATCAAGTACGAATCATAGTGATATTTAATAAAAATACTATCAATCTTATGCTCAATAATGGTTTTCAACTTACCATTTTTTCCTAAGATTTCAAGACTTTCTGGGTTAATTGAAATTTGATATCTATCAAACTGTACGTGGCAGTTAGGGCATAGACAGAGAATATTTGAGGCTATATCTGGGCCATCGTGCGGTTTACCTAACGGTCTTATATGTGCACCTTCAGAGTAGTATTGATTCCCACCAACCTTTAACTGAACTCCACAAATTTGACAAATATTCTGATGTTTTTCTTTAACTTCATTTGCAATTTTAGTATCACGCACTATACGTTCATATGTTGCCTGTATTCTTAAGGCAACTTTGTTTTCATCTTCACTCACTATAACGTTATGAATTTTATCTAAAATAAACTGGTATATTAAAAAACCATTTTTTGTATGGTTCTGTACCACGTCATTAATGATATACAATCCGTCATATCTACATCCTGTTTTAGGCGCATAAGCTGACTTTAATTTAGCGCCGCGTATTACTCTAATTGGTAATTGGTTTTCGTAACTTGATTTAAGTGCAAGATTCCTGGACTTTAACTGCTGGTTTTCTACAATCTCTAGGCTTCCGGGACGATTTCCCCCGTCACCCGTATATATAATTCTATCGTTATAATCCCTATCGTATTCATAACCACCGTTCAGGACTACTGCATCAGCCCCATACCTGCCCTGTGCATCTTTACCTGAACTTATGCCTTTGTATGGATTTGAAATTATGCCGCTTTTAAATGCCGCAGGCAAACCAGGGAAAGAAGTGCCCGTAGTCACGCCATCGATTTCTCCAAAAAATGCCATAAACACATTCTACATTTTATAACTCAATAAACCCAGCAATAATATACTGTTGCCAGCCTCCAGCGGGCATCCATGGTCTTAGAGGGGGCTTGGTGGCGACCCGAAATAGATTCCTGCAAAAATGCAACAAACTGATTCCCTAGGAGTGTTTGAAGTTACGTTAGTAAAAAGTTCCGGAGGGCGTGTTGTCTTTTTTAGTCGAATCAAAAGTGGCAGGAAGGGTTTGACGGTATTGTGCTTATGATATAAATTATTTATATGATATTTAAAAACAACCATATCAAAAAACTTCGAAGATTTAACATAATTATGGGTTCCGTGCATCTTTTGCAGGCGACGATAATGCTCATAATTTTGAACTACTCGCTCAAGATACCTATTATTACTCGCTTTTTTGACAAGGCTCCTGATGGTGACTTCACTTTTGCGACCAAGATACTAGTTGATATACCGATAGCAGTTGTTGGTCCGCTATTTCTGCTTGTTGCAGCCTTTTTTCATCTTTTCGTAGCCTCACCAATGTATTACCGTCGCTATGAAGCCAATATCAAAAAAGGCATCAACCCTATGCGCTGGTTGGAATATTCCATCAGTTCATCACTGATGATTACCGTCCTACTTATGATGGGTGGATTAAACGAGTTGCCGAGCGTAGTTTTTGTCTTTACTCTTAATTTCCTTATGAATATTTGGGGCCTAGAAATGGAACGCTACAATCAACTAACCAAGAAAACATCATGGTTCCCGTTTAATATTGGTATTATTGCTGGCATCGTACCTTGGATAATCGGTGGCATATACTTCTGGGCAAGTACCAGCAATATAGCCGACTCTATACCGTGGTACGCCAAGCTCGGCTTTTTGTTGACGTTCTTACTGTTCAATACTTTTGCAGTCAATATGTGGTTACAGTACAAAAAGATCGGCAAATGGAAGGACTATGCATACGGCGAGCGCGCCTATGTTTGGCTCAGCCTCATCGCTAAATCTTTATTGGCCTGGATAATAGTCCTAGGTACACTTAGCTCCAAAAACTAACCCCATCCTCACTCATCAAAATAGCCCGCCTCCAGCGGGCATCCATGGGCTTATGTGGGGCCTGGACGCAACCCGAGATAGATTCCTACAAAAAGACAACAAACTACTCCCCGAGGACTGTTTGAAGTCCGATAGGACAAGTTCCGGAGGGCGTGTTGTCCTTTTTGTTAGGAGGCTATATCGAGTTGTGGCCACCGCCCCTCGGTTTTGCGCCACTTTTGCCGAATCAAAAGTGGCAAAATGAATTACGCCTTAGCGAAAAAAACTACAATGGTTCACCCTTAATTCAACTAAGCCCTGCGATAAAACTTAACAACACGGGCATACTCATCATCATTTAACTCCTTTTGATCACTAGCTTCTGCTGGACCCCTGCCAAGCGGGTACTTATCGGCACCAACAGAAAGAATCACACACTTTTGAATTGGTTTTAATCTGTATTCTGCCCTGCGTTGATTAACGCCTTCAAAATCTCGAACTTCTATTAAAAACGGCGCTCCATTTGATGATACAGACCACTGACTACCAAATAATTGTTTACGCTCTTCTACGATCATTATTTTGTCTACCAAAGGTGGGATACCCTGTGCGTAAACATTTAAAGGATTTTTTGAGAATATATTCTGATAAATCTCTAATATTTGCTTTTGGACGGAGAAGGTCGAATGAAGCGCCAATGTGTTTAAAGCCCTAGAGCCCCTAACTCCAATGTTGCTAATAGTAGGATGCACTATTTCCTTGAGAATATCCTGCATTCTATTAGTTCTAATTTGAATATGCTTGTTAGTTTCTTCTTGAACTTTAGTTCTTTGAGTTTCAGTTTTTAATTTATTAAGTCCCTGAAAAAGATTAGTTAATTCTAACTGATCTGCAGCTTCTAATGCTACCAACTCTTTACTAAGCTCAGGATACTTCATAATAAATATTACGGCAGCCCGCCCATACTCCTACATTAAACCGACAATCTCATCGTACTCAAAAATGTAACCAAGTCAAATAAATAGCCCGCCTCCAGCGGGCATCCATGGGCTTATGTGGGGCCTGGACGCAACCCGAGATAGATTCCTACAAAAAGACAACAAACTACTCCCCGAGGACTGTTTGAAGTCCCGCCCTCGACTTTAAGGCCGAACATGGTCCACGGTAGAAAGCAAACGACGCGTATATTTGAGTGCAGTTTCGGATGAAAACTGTAGCCCTGCAACGGAAGCGTACTAAAGGTACGCTGAGTATCAGGGCTATAGAATTTCGCCGAAAATGCGCCAAAGATGCGTGTCGAAGACCCTAAACCTGCTTATAAGCCTCTAAAGCCGACTCAGCCGCCTTCTGCTGCCCAGCCTGCTTACTAGGCCCCTGCCCCTGCCCCTTAATCTCGCCATCAACTAATACACCAACGGTAAAAACTTTGTCATGGTCAGGACCTTCCTCACTAATCACTCTATAGATTGGAGTATGGCCTTCATGGCTCTGAACTAACTCTTGTAAATGTGATTTTGGATCCATCCACGAACCAGTCTTTAGGATTTCACTAAAAGTAGTAAGCAAACTATTCTCAATAAATTTCTTAGCAGCATCATAGCCTTGGTCAACGTACAACGCACCAATAACAGCCTCGTAACAATTAGCTAGTATCTGAGCTCTAGCGCGAGCCGTACCACGCTTTTCGCCACGACTTAGTCGAAGCAGTGGCTCTAACTCTTGGCGAGTAGCAGCGGCACTAATACTTTCTGTTCTTACAAGTGCACTGCGCCAGTTTGTAAGCACGCCCTCTGGATCATCAAAACTACCATATAAATACTCGGTCACGACTAGCTCTAATACGGCATCACCCAAAAACTCAAGTCGCTCGTTATGAGTCTGGACAGTCTTACGGTGTTCGTTTACATAAGAGCGATGAGTAAATGCTGTTACTAGAATACCTAAATCGTTAAATTCTACTGCTAGTTTATCTGTTGCGAACTGCTTATAAGTCGAAAAATCTTGCATAGGATAATTTACAGCCCCGCCTGTCGTAACTTAGTTAAACCAATCAAAATAATCTTACTGATATCTTCGTATTCTATCTTGTCCAAAGCCTCACTTGTCGGGAACCACTGAATACTGTTCATCCAATCTTCGGGCTTCAAAGCATCAGTATCGCCATTGGCTTTTACTAGGAATATCTCTGTAGTCATCAATACTAGGCTTTGCTGGCGACGATAACGGAAGTTGATCTTACCGAGCCAGTTCATAACAGTCACGTCAGTTAGACCTGTTTCTTCGCCTATTTCACGAGCGGCTGTCTCTTTGGCTGATTCACCCTCTTCAATGTGACCCTTCGGTATTGTCCAGCGATTTTTGGCGTCTTGGATCAATAATATTTCGATAGCATTAGTGCTCGTATTGCGACGATAAACCACACCGCCAGCTGTTGGCTCGCTCAACACTTCACTAATAGCTGGGCGTCGTCTACCCACCAGCTTCTTGATTCCACCAATCGGTAATGGTCTTTTCATGATTATTTTGCCGCCACTTTCTTGACTTTAGCCTTTGCGGGTAAAGTAATTTCCTCGGCCTGATGCTGTCGTAATACTGTGCCAAGCACACCGTTAACAAATTTTGAACTGTTATCGCCACCAAATGATTTTGCTAATTCAACGGCTTCGTTTATAACCACCTTGGATGGAACATCTTTTTGATGAGTTAATTCATAAAGGCCCATGCGTAAGATAACTCTATCCATGCGGGCAATTTGGTCGATAGGCCACTCTGGAGCTATAGGTTGAAGAACGCTATCTAACTCCTCGGCACGCGACGCCACGCCATTGACCAACGAGACAATGAACTCAGGGTCTTCAATAGTCTTGTGATAACGGCCTATGTTGCGGTCAAGCACTTCTTTAAGGTCAAATAGCTCATCACCACATTCACGTCGAAAATCCTGCTCATATAGAGTCTGTAGGGCTACGATGCGACCGAGGTGGCGATTTGCGCTCATATATTGTTAAGTGGCTACTTTCCTTGACTAAAACTGTTACTACGAAGATTTTTGCAGTCTTATTTGACTGCGGCTTTGCCAGATTCACGACGAGTCGTGTAGGCCTTAACTGGAGATTTGGCGTTAACCGCTCGGGCTAACTTCAAAGCTAAGTGACTACGGCGTGTACCGGTTCTGCGGGGGCTGGTTCGTTTCTTTGGTTTACCCATGAATAGCTGTCCTTTTAGTTATTTTATATTATTTGAACATATTATACCTCTTAACCACCCCTTTACGCAACCGTAAATATATTGCTAAAGTTAGTCTACTATGTTATAATACTTTTTATGAACACTATTGAAATTATTCCAGGTACATTTGAGCCGAACACGAATGATCGCAAGACCGGACGATTAAAACGAGCAATTGCTACGGCCGCCCTCCCATTTATAGCAATGAGCTCTTTGGTTACTGTATCGGCCTGTGAAGGCAAGCCAGATTTACCGGCTAGTCCTAATACTGTATTAGTAGACCGACCTCTATGGGATATGTCGAAGAAGGTATGTCCTGGTATGAACCAAGACGACTTTATTGACTGGGTAGACAAATACAATGACTCAATTCAAAGTGAAAATATGGACGAAATTCCTTTAGGTACACCTATTGTCGTGCCTGCTTGTTCGCCTTTACCCGCGGACGACTAAACTAAGTAGTCTACCGGGCACATAAATTGTTTTAATAGGGTCGCTGGTCAAATAGCCAGCGACTTTTTGATTTGCTT
>Ga0209190_1003144_pt1 | contig 10968 bp, 9 predicted proteins | sample M_140205_XF_Meta_FD_187315 | JGI IMG/M metagenome (GOLD analysis project Ga0209190, IMG submission 187315) | Freshwater microbial communities from Lake Montjoie, Canada to study carbon cycling - M_140205_XF_MetaG (SPAdes) (version 2) | ecosystem: Environmental > Aquatic > Freshwater > Lake... | reverse complement strand
CAGTAGCACCCGTACTTCCAGTAGCACCCGTACTTCCAGTAGCACCCGTACTTCCAGTAGCACCCGTACTTCCAGTAGCACCCGTACTTCCAGTAGCACCCGTACTTCCAGTAGCACCGGTAGTCCCAGTAGCACCCGTACTTCCAGTAGCACCCGTACTTCCAGTAGCACCGGTAGTCCCAGTAGCACCCGTACTTCCAGTACTACTACCAGTAGCTCCTGTACTCCCAGTAGCTCCTCCATAACCTATAGGTCCTTTTGCTCCTGCTATTGAATTAGCAGTTCTTGCGTTATTAATACTCCCTGGTGTCATAGCACCAGGTGTTCCAAATGAAGACATTCTGAATGACATTTTAATATAATAAAATATTAAAATTACACAAAATTTTAGAAGTTATATAAACTAAAATATTTAAAGTAAAAAAATTTATTATAAATGACAAGTAACAAAATATCTCCTGAAAAGGAAGAAGGAAATGTAGAATATAAAGTAGAAGTAGTTGATAAAACAGAACAAAGAATTGAGGAATTAGCGACACAGATGAGGTTTAGAACAGACGAAGGGTTTGGTGAATCTATCTATGTAGTTGGAGTAACTGATTCTGAAATTTAGTTGGAGTAGATGAATTGGAGTAGATGAATTAGAATTCAAAGAGAGTTACAATAACTTATGTATAGCTGCCAGTAAAAATAATTATACAGTTACTATTATTTCTGAAAAAGTACTTGATAACAAAAATAAAGTGTATGAATTGTTGGTAAGAGAAAAGAATGAAAGAAAGTATATTGATATTAAAGTAGCCATTGCGGGGAATGTTGATTCAGGTAAATGTATGGGTAAAAATACAAAAATTAAATTATATTCAGGTGATGTAAAAAATGTTCAAGATGTTAATACAAACGACCTATTAATGGGTGATGACAGTTTTCCTAGAAAAGTTTTACAAACTACTAAAGGTTTTGGTCAGTTATATAGAATTACATCTGATGACGGAGAATGTTTGGATATTAACAAAAATCATATACTGTGTTTACAGTATAGTAACGAGAGTTGTATATCTAAGATTGGAGATACGTATTTTGTTAGATATGCATCGTATCAAAATAATATACCGATTTTTAAAACAGAGTATTTTTGTCAGCAAAATTCTGTAGAAAATAATAAATTTCATTTTAACGACATTAATATTTATAATACCGACCAAGAGGCACTAAATGCAGCAACCGATTTTTTTCAAACTTTACTTTGATTTATATTCACCTGTTACAAAAAATTAAATAAAATTTATAAAGACAAAGTTGTCGTTTTATTAACAATACTATATAGTGTAGACGGTTTTAAAAGTATTGAGATTTATGCTCTCGCATTCAGCTGCGGAATATTTGACTAGGGAAGAGGAATTCCACAACGACATAAGCCTGTTACATCCCGCATTCTCAGTGTTAATAGCAGCTTCCGCTATTTTAAATGTAAATAAATCTACATTACCCTTAGCGTAGGGTTATATTTTTAAAGAATAAACACATTCTTGTTGGATTAAATTTTTTTCTTAATAAAATAGTTTTTAAGAAAAAACGTAACTTGGTTATCGTTATGTTTTAAAAATAAACTAAAACATATTTTTTATAATTAATTTAATTTAAATAATAAATTTATAATCAGATCATTGTTGATTTAATTACATTTTAAATCAACAGTTAAAACCCCATAAAATCTTTAGCTGAGTATAAGCGGATCATTTTAACTTGGTCGATTGGAGGTGGAGTCGCTTCCTGTATTTGTGTTGTTGTCTGGGGGTACGAAATTGTTGGCGATATTGTTTATAATTAAATATAACTATAAGTCTAATTCAAATTCAACAAAGCGAAGAAGATCTGTATCCTTTGGTCGTGAAACAGGCAGTCTCCCAACCCATCCACGTACTCGAGTCCATACTTCTTGAATTGTCTTTCGTGAAAAAACTTGACTAATAGTAATTTTCACAGACATTGGTCCTACATCTGATGCAGCACCGTTTTGTTCATACCAGCCTTTAATCATAACCCAAGCTGCCAACACTTCCATGAGTCGGTCTCCTGCATCTGAAGCATTATTATGATCAGGATGCGTTTGGATGCATTTTATATTACGCTTTATTCTTGCTGTTGCATAACAATCTGTAGTTAAATTAACCCCTATTAGTTCTGCTGCCACCAAGATTGCTGCTTTTAATTGCTCTTGGTTGTCATGAGTTTGTTGACGACAATATTGTTCACTTCCATGAATTTTGCTAGACATATATTTTCCAAGTTCACGTGCTGCAAAAGAACATCCAAAAGCACCAATTAACGACCCAATTACAGCACCAACTGCCATACCAATAGGTCCTCCAATTGCACCAATTATAGCACATACTCCTCCACAAGCCCACCCACCAGTTGCACCAGCAGCGCATGAAAATACATTAATACCAGAATTCAATGCAAACTGAAACCAAGTGATTTTATTCGTCCATAAACGATAAACATCAAATGTAACGAATAACAAAAGACCAACACTCGCAGATGCAATGTCAACTGGTGTAAAATTAGATATGGCAGTCGCGATACCTATTCCATTATTTACTGCTTCTGTTGTAGCAATAGCAATATCGATGGACATTGGTAAAACTCCACCAATTAAAGCCCTACCAACCTCTTCCCAGACATCGGTTATCTTAAATACACTCAAAATAATGCGTTGAAATTTCGCTGTCGTTGAGAGGTCTTGTACTCGATCATATACAGAGGCAACAGATATATCACGGGATATTTCTAACTGCACCCATGCAAGTTCGACTGGAATTACGAACATACACTTTAATGATTCATCAAAAACTTCTGGAGTAATGACTTTCTTACTCAATAAACCTTTTTGAATACCAACCATTTCACGAATTATTATTTGTCTTGCTGGTGATGGTAAAGAACTTATTAGACCAGTAGCTTCAACACTTCCGTTTATATCACTTTCAACAGCATCGTTTATAGTAAGTTTTTGTTCTTCGTGAGGATTATGTTCCCCCGCTAAAGAAATTGTTGATTTCTTTACGGGTTTAGCGCATATAGGACAACCATTGCGGCGTCTTCGTCTGGAATCCAATTGTGCACATTTTTCACATTCAACACGATGTCCGCATGGTAAATGTGTAATCATAGACGGCTGATCAATACAAGATATACATATAGTTTCACCATAAATATGTTGCATATTTTATATTTTTGAACTTTTTTAAAATAAATTTCATTTTTATAATCGGAAGGAGAAAACAGAATTTCATTATGATTTTGTAAAACAGATGTGAATAATTTTTTAAAATTAGATATTTTAAAAATCAAAGAATATAATTTAACTTTAATCTATTTCATTAAAAGGTATTTCATCATTTTTTAATATATGAGTATACATATACCAACCTAAAGTCAAAAATTTTACTACGTCAATAGAATCTTCTGAATCTTCTGAATCTTCATTTGTACCTAATTTATAAGACATATAAAATTCACCAATTTTTTGAAGTTGATCTGGTAACAATTCTTTTTTTTCTATTGAATCAGCTAAATTTCTTAAAAAAGGAACTAACTGTAAATCAACTTTTGATATATCTGCCATTAATTTAATCTCTAAATAAATTTTTATTTCTTAAATAGTATTTTTACACCTATAAAAAATTATTTAAAACAATACTGTTTTAAATACAAATATGGATACAAATACGGATACAAATACGGATTTAGATTTAGATTTAGGTTGGTGTCAAGGCTATATAGCATTAAAATGTCATATGGAAGAAGCTCTTGAAGAAAAAAAAATACAAAATGTTATAGTTGATTGGTGTCCGCCTTTAGCAATATTTTCAAAAAAATATTATGATGATATAAATGAATTAAATCACGAAAAAAAATACGATTATTGTTTTATCGGGTCAATAAATTCATGTTACGAAAAAAGAAAATGGGTCATAGAGTTTGCAAAAAATAATTTTACAAATAATTCTATATTTATTAATACTGATAATAATGCTGAATGGGAACTATTAGGGTCATTTGATTACTCAAAATTAAATATTGGGTTTTGTCCAAAAAACTTACCTGATTATCAATCAAAAAAAGTTCAATATCGTATAGTTAAAGATAATATTGAATATTTTGAAAAAATGTGTCAAAGTAAATATTGTTTATGTCCAGCAGGTGATGCTCCTTGGAGTTTTAGATTTTACGAAGTATTAATGTGTAAAAGCATTCCTATTGTAGAAAGTTGGCATCATACATACAGAACAAAAGAAGAGTCAAATATAAATTATAAATATATATTATATCAAAATATTGAAAAAAATGTAAATATTTATGATTATGTAACTGAAAACACAAAAATATTTGAAAATTATCATTTGTTAAAATAACTTAAATATTTCCAAGATGAGGCGGGTAATTTAAGTTCTATAAGTGTATTTATTAATTTTAAAGTCATAATTTTAGTATTTGGAGTATTTGTACCAAGTAACTCTATTAAATTTTCATTAATTTCTATAGCAGATCCAAAATCTATAATATATATTTTGTTATCTTTTATCATATAATTATTAATACTAGGATTTGAGTGAAATATGGCTATATTATCTAGTATTTTAAAAATTTCTAATATTCTTAATTGATGAGAGCGTGTTAGACCACCTTGTGTTTGGATAACATCAAGTAAATGACATTCCATTTTTTCCATCACTATATATTTAGAAACGCTATCATACTCTATTACTTTAGGAGAAATGTTATAAAAAGATGCATTTTTTTGTATATTATATTGTAATTTAATATGATTGGATGATTTATTTTGTTTAAATGTTTTCATTATAAATATATTGTTTTTATTGTCGGCAACTGTGTATATAATTCCTTTTTTACGTTTATTTCCTATTTGTTTTATCCTAGTATATTTATCTATTTTATTTTTTTTATAATTTTCGTATTCTTTAAAAGCTTTTTGAATTTCAAAAATATAATCTACTTTACTTCTTTTAGTATTAAGACCCATCTCTTTTGCCATTTTTTTTAAATCAAAAAAATTGCAATTATTTAAATATGAATAATCCATTATATTTTTTAAATGTAATGTTTAGGTTAATAAAAAAAAATTATTTTTTTTTATTATTGAATAAATATAAATGTTATTTTCAAGTTGTTTATTACAAAATTGCGTAAAAAACAAGAAAAAAACACAAATTAATTCAAACTTTACACAAAATTCTTTATTTAAAGGTATAACTATTGGAGTTGCTCTATTAATAATGATAATAGAATTAATGATATTATTTTATAGTGTTGGAATAGCTATAAGGTGTACTAAACCAGGAACAGAAAGATTTGTTCATATTGTATTGGTAATAATGTTTCCTTTTCCATATGCTTTGGTGAGTGCTATTACAAGCCAATGTGCAAAAGACTATTTACAGTCGTTTTAGTATTTACGTTTGCGTTTTTTACTAGTAACATAAACACCATCAATGCTTAATTCTAAATATTCTAATTCTGTAAAATCATCAAAATTCGGATACAGCTCGCCTATATTATTATAATAAATACTTTGACCTACTAAAGTATTTATTATAATTTGTTTAAGTTTTTTACATTTTTTTAAATTATTAATTTTTACATCATAACTAGTTAATTGTAGATATTCTAATTCTGGAAAACATTCCCAGTTTATAGTAAGAGTAACTTTATTTTTATAACGATTTAAAAAATCGTTTATTATAATTTTTTTAGTTTTAACTTTTTTTTTAGGGTTAATACATAATACATAACAATTATTAAAAATAATACTTTCTACATAATCAATAAGCCATACTTGAGGATCATCTATAGAATGTATTTCTATAGTTTTAAGAGTTTTAAAATGAATGCAACATCTGTTTAAAAAAGTCATCATATTAAGGTTACTATCAGCTTTTAGATAAGATAAATACCCATTTTTTTTTGAATAATTATAAAAATATTTACAAGTGCTTATTAATAGGTGGTTACTGGAGTCATTTAAAAATGCCATTAAATATGTAAATATTTCAATGGGTAAGTTTTTGTGTAAAGAAATCATTTTAAATATTTTTACACAAATAATAATTAATCAATTTTAAATATTATACTTATAAGTAATAAACATGTCTTTATTAGAAAACAAAAAAGCTATGTTAGAAAAATTAGCTAAACAAAAAATGGAAAAAAAAAAAATTATTTCAAAGATTCCAAAAATTTCTACTAAAAAAGAAATTTTAAAAACATTTATTCCAAACATAAAATCAATAGAAAAAAAAACAAAGGAAGAGGATAATATGAGGAACTTTTTAAATGATGTACTTGAAATTAAAGAAGATGATTTTATTATTCCATATGATATTGAAGATGTGTCTGTATTTGAAGACGTGTCTGTATTTGTATACAGCAATAAAATTGTAAATAATGGATACAAACTATATATTCAATCAAATATAAATATGGTTGATGAAGATGAAGATGAAGATAGATCAGATATTAATAAAGTAATTAGTAAAGTAATAAAAGAATGGAATAAAGAATCTATTATTAATAAGTTAATATGGATAATAAAAGCATATGTAAATAAACAATCGTCAAACCAAATAAATAAAAATAAAGCTAAAGAAGTTCAAAAACTAAAGAGTGAATTAGCAAAATTAAAAAAAGAAAAAAAAAGTGAATCAGAAGACAACACAGGTGTATTAAAACAATTATTTTTTGACGAGTCTACCGATAACGACATTAAAATTTTAGAAGATGCATTAAATAAAAAAGACAGTGAAAATAAAAGTCAAAGTGTTGGTTGGGGTGGAAAAAAATTTGCAACTGATATTGAATTGTATCTAAAAAATGAATCAGTTTTAAAAAGTTTTATACAAGAGTATCTTAGGTCAAATAAAAGTTATGATACTTTTATAAATTATTGGTTAAAATCTGATAAAGGAAAAAATTATACAGATTTAGTAGAAGAAGAAGAAGAACTACTAGAAGAAGAAAAAGAAACAGATATTAACTTACCTATAAGTGAAAAAGAACAAGAATTAAGTAACGATTTAAAACAACGTCTTTCTGGTTACGAAGAAGCATTTTTTAAATTACAAGAAAACATTAAAAATAGAAAGGAATTATTAGAACAATTATCTCATAAAAAATTAGTAAAAATAGCTATTCCAATTATGAGTCAACAAAATAACGAAGAAATAATTAAATATATGATAGATTTACAATATGTAAAAACCAAAAGTAAGTCAATAGATGATTTTAATAAAATTGCTGTTCAGTTGAATGAAGAATTGAGCGCGTTATCTAGAAAAAAATTAATTAAAAGAGCAACTCAACAAAAATCTCTTTCTATTCTTGTAAGCATGATTATAGAAGAAGAATTTGGTAAAAATAAAAAAAAACTAGAAAAAAAAATGTCAACATTATCAATAGCAATTCATAATTTAAACGTAGGTAGATATGCTAATGTTCCTAAAAAAGTAACAAAATTACCATATAAAGAAAGAAGATACAGAGAAATATTAATTGTAAATATTAGAAAATTAGAACTTCAATCATGGTCTTATACTAAATTAGCTTTACACGCATCAAATATAAAAGCTTTAAAATCAAGTGATAAAGAAAAATTAATAGATCAAATTTTAAAAATAGAATTTCCCACGTTTGTAGATGCAAAACTTAAAAAAATAAATAGAAGTCAAATGTATAACGTCTTATATACACTGGATTATGATCAATTGTATATATTAGCAAAAGAAAATAATATAAATAATATAGATAACAGGAGTCATTCTAACATAATTGAATCAATTTTGAATGTAGAATATAAAATAGTAAAACATAATACTCGTAAACTTGTAATAGGAAGAAATACACATAATTGGTCACGAGAAGAACGAAAAAATGAGTTAGATACATTAGATTATAAAAGTTTAATAGAAATTGCTTTTACTTATGGAATTCAATTTAATGAAAATAAAAAAGAATCTGATATTATCACAAAAATTCTTAATTATGAAGAAAGAATAGCAAGATTAATTTCAGTTGAAAATGCTGAAAAAGAAAAATTAATAGAAAAAATAATAGAAATCAGCCACCAGAAACAAATAACAAGCAAAGATTTTTCTGAGTATTCTTTGTGGTCTATAAAAGAATTAAATAAAAAAATAGAAGAACTAAGTGATGAAAATTATGAAACACTTGAAGAATTAGAAAAAGAAAAATCATTAAAAAAATTATCTAGTATAGTAGACATTACATTAAATAAATATGCTAATGTTAAAACGTGGAATCTTAATACAATTAAAAGAACTATTCAAAAAGTTACAGGAGTAGATTGGGAATCTAACAAAATAAAAAATCATGAATGTATAAATAAATATAAACTATTTAATTGGATAAATGGAAAAGTTACTGGTATTTGGTTAGAATCTCCTGTTACAGAAAAAGCAATTGATATATATTCTAAATATGTATTTTCTGATATATTTATTGAAAAAGATGGTAAAAAATGGCACAAAGCAAATAATAAATATTTTACATTACAATGTAATAAATATAAAGATTCTAGAAAACAACACAATAACGTATTAACTTGTTATACTGACAACAAAATACCTTTATATTTTAAAGTAGGATATACACTTGATTCATATATAGGGGAGACAGATACGGTGACACAGATGATTTCAGAAATTAGATATAATCAAGATAATAAACCAGTAAAAACAAATATACAAGTAACAAAAAAGTTTATTATACAAGATGAAATTATGTTTAAAAAAGAACAAGAACAAACAAAAAAATCTTACAAATCAGATACTAAAAAAGCTAATGATTTTTTAGAAAACTATGTTACAGAAAAATCAAAACAACTTGTTGCTCAAACATTATCAAAAGCGTTAAAAGAAGTTGCTCCTTTAAAACATGATTATGGCATTATTAATATAAATACTAAAAAAATAGATTCTAATACACCATATATGCAAGTATTAATGAAGTGTCTTTTAACAAATTCTGAACAAATAAATAGAGATTTATTTACAAGTGCAGCTGATATATTGGTGTATCTTACTATACCAGAAGCAAAAACATTTAAACATAATATAGAAATGGAATATTATCTTCCTGATGTTTTAGCAAAACTATCACCTGCTGAAAAATTTCCTGAAGCTTTGGAATCAATAATTTCAGACAGTACACTTTTAAGTAAAAAATGTGTTTTTGACGGTAACGAAATGAAATGTACGCTTCAAAATAAAGATGAAGTGTCTGATACATATATTAATTATATATCATCTATAATTATTAATAAAACTGAAAAAATTGTTAATTATTTAGCATTAAAAAGTATTCAAAGTCCTTTGTATAAAAAGTTATCAATATATGAAAACTCATATTTTCAAATAAAAACACATAACAGAATATCTGCATGTGCTAATAAAGATAGGATTAAATATCAAAAGCCAGAAGAAATTATATATTACAAAGATAAATATAGCATATATTGTTTTACAGTAGATGAATTATATAACCAATTTATTAATGAAAATTTTATTAATCCAGAAACAGGATTAGAATTTAATACAAAATTTATACAACGTTTTAATGAATTATATAATAAAAAATTAGGAGAAGATGGATTTTTAACTACACAATTTCAAGAAAAATATAAATTTGATATAAAAGAATTAATAAAAAAACAAAAAGAAGTTTTTAAAGAACCTATTCCATTGATTGCAACTAATCTTTGGGACATTATAGCAAATGATATAATAGAATTAGAAAATAATTTGTCAAATCAAGATGAAAATAATCAAGATGAAAATAATCAAGATGAAAATAATCAAGATGAAAATAAACAAGATGAAAATAAACAAGATGAACAACCATATGAAGTAACAAAAAAAATACGTAGAACTCGTCAGACACCTGTGCAAGATGTATGTGAATATTGTAAAAAACATGTACTAGATGATTCTATTAAGACAATTATTAGACATGGAGATGAAAATAAAATAATTAAATTTTGTTCGTTTGCATGCTTTGAAAATAAAAATGATTGGGAAAAACCTAAAAGAAAACCTAAAAAGAAAACTAAAAAAGTTAAAGCTGTTGAAGAAGAAGAAAGAAAACCTAAAAAGAAAACTAAAAAAGTTGAAGCTGTTGAAGAAGAAGAAAAAAAACCTAAAAAGAAAACTAAAAAAGTTGAAGCTGTTGTTGAAGTTAAAGAAGAAGAACCTAAAAAGAAAACTAAAAAACTAAAGAAAAATTAAAATTATGGATTATGGATTATGGATTATATTATAACAAATGTTATAATATAATATTTATTATCTGAAAACGAGTTAAAAGACTATTTACAGTGTTTGTCTTTGTATTTCAAACTCTGAACCGTTTGTTTGTGTTCTACATATAGCATCGCTTACTCCTCTAAGTAATCCAGTAAAATCACCTCGAACTGATTGGTTAAATTGACCACAGTGGTTAATGTTTAATGCGTTTCCTTCACAAAAAGCGTCTATGTTTGCTCCTAAAAATATAAACTCCCATCCTTTACCTTTTGATTGATTTATTAAATCAAGTACTTTATTTTTATTATATACTTGACTAGCATTTTCTAAACCATCAGACACTATAACAACATATGTCTTACCTGACGTAACTAAAGGAATATACGTAGCTAGTGTAAATCCTATTCCATCTAATGCAGCTGTCATACCGTTTGGAATATATGATAATGATAATGTATAATTTCCTGTATAAGTATGATCTATTTCTTGACTAACATTTTCATTAAACGAACAAATAACTATTCGTTTACTAATTTTGTGTGTATCAAAACTTACTTGAGGTAAACCGTCTAAAAATCCTTGAAGTGCTTCCATTGTTTCGTTTCCTAATACTTTCATACTACCT
>Ga0209190_1003139_pt1 | contig 10977 bp, 21 predicted proteins | sample M_140205_XF_Meta_FD_187315 | JGI IMG/M metagenome (GOLD analysis project Ga0209190, IMG submission 187315) | Freshwater microbial communities from Lake Montjoie, Canada to study carbon cycling - M_140205_XF_MetaG (SPAdes) (version 2) | ecosystem: Environmental > Aquatic > Freshwater > Lake... | reverse complement strand
TTGCCGGTGTTTCCGCTTCCGGTGTTTCGTCTTCCGAACTGCTTTTAGACATTAAGCCTTTGCCCTTAGTCATTAAAAAATAAGCAGCTAGGCCAATACCGGCTATAAGCAAAAAATTAGGTTTTTTCATTAGTATCTAAATTTTATATTTTTACGTCTATAATTATCGTTAATAGTAGCTATGGCGCTATCTTTTAAATTATCCCTAATAAATTGGCTTAAGTTTTTTTCTGCGCCTACTGGTATACCAAAAGCATATTCTTGACGTTTGCCAAAACTTTTAAATAATAGCCAAAAATCTGCGTCGTTTTTTACCCTTGCCGCTTGATAGCCAGCGTCCGCTTTATTATCCGATACCGCGCTGTATCTCAAATCTTCATATATCTGCTGCGCTATTACGTTCCAAGTTGCCTCACTTTTAGTTGGTTTTTCGTTCTTTGCGCTGTCTTGTACTTGTAGTTCTATTAATCTGCTATCTCTTAGGTCTTGTGCCTTTTCTTCTGCGCTTTTAAATATACCTACCTTAGTTAATACCGGTTTAATAATACCGAAATAAGCTATTAATAATACACCAGCGCCTATAATTAATGTTTCGTCTTGTTTTTTCATAGCATTGTCAATAACATTTGTATTTTCTTTTGCGGCATAGCTGCAAGCTTTTGTAAGTGTTCTAGTGTTACACCTTTTGAATAAAGCAAATTAACGGTTTCTTCCCAATCCTTAGAAACAGCGCCCAAGCTTGTAACCCTTGTAATATTAGTAGGTACGTCGCTTGTACCTTTGGTAAGGTAGCCTACGAACGCACCTATAAGTGCCTTTACGGTATCGTTTTCTAATAATTTTGTAAATTTTCCTAGTTCGCTGTCGTCCTCTTCTTCTTCTTCCGGCATATTTAAAGCGTTAATAGTGCTTTCCATAGCGGTAAGCCTTTCCGATAAAACTGTATCTACTGGCTGATAAGCCGGGTAATATCCCGGCATACCGCCAATATTTCCAAGTTGTTGTGTTTGTGCCTTTTCAAATACGGTACAATATATAGGATATATTACCGGATAAGCGTCCTCTTTATATGGATATTTTATTTTATTTTTTGGCAGTTTTACGCTATGTGGGTGCAATACCAGTATAGCGTTATTACCGCTATTTCTAATATTAATTAATTCGGCTTGTAGTTGCTCTAAGCTTTCGCTGTCGTCCTCGCCGGTGTACTGGTCGTGAATTTCTTTGCCTTGCCATAAAGCCCAATATGGTTTATCGCTTCTTTGTTGAAAAGCTTTTACTATATTATCTACTCCAAAATATTTAGCGGTTGCCATTAAATTAATCTTTAAAATAAACTTGCAATAAGAAACTTACATTACTAGTGTTTCCAAAAGCTGTTGATAGTGTTATATAACACTTTTCCCAATAAATAACTTGACCTACTAGCTCATACATTTGACGTACAAACGGGTCGTTAGATACATTTTGTACGCGGTGCATAAGCGTAAAGGGTACATTTTGTATCCATTCGCCTACGTTCTGCGGATTGGTAGCGTCATTAAGGTACAACGTTAAATAACTTTGTTCCATTTGCGCGTTGCTTATTGGAGTGTTATTTGACGGACTGGCAGACATATCGTTGCTATTGATAATTTCAATACCAGTAATACGCTTACCTCTTAAATATGGCAAATCATTAAACTGTATTCTTGTAGCAGTATTACCGCTTGGTATTCCCGGATTGATTAACTCAACTAGCTGACTTTTATATACTTTAGGCATAAAATAAATTTAACCGGGTATAAGAGTTTATATACCCGGTTGATTAAAAAAATTAAGATACAACAGTAACATTCTGCGCCAATATTCCGCGTAAAATTATTACTATATATGTATTAGTAGAAGCTTGTAAAGTACCAACAGCAGCCGGTAAATTAATACTTAAATTATTGTTTTTACTCCCAATAAATACCCAGTTAGGCTCACAAGCAAAAGCAGTAGAAGTACTACCACTAACTTGGTCTAGTGGACTATTAGCCGCACCAGTAAGCTGTGTTTGGTTAATTTCTAAGTGACGAAACAAGTCAGTAGAAGGGGTTATGACTCTATTATTCACAGTTAGGCTTAAATAACCACTATAGAGGTTATAAAGGGCAGCAGCTGCTCCAGCAGTTGAATAAACTACTGGTGAAGGATAGCTATACAAATTTAATGTATTTGCACCCGTAGCCGCTTGGCTAGTGAACATTTGTACCGTACCAGTATAAAAAGCGTCTTGAAGATTTAAACGGTTTTCGGTTGGTCTTACAGCACCTTGACCGCTTGGCTGGTCGTTTACCAATACACCAAACTGATAGCTTGTTTGGTTAGTCAGAATTTGACGTTCCAAACGTAAATAAGATTGTGATAAAATTGCTTGCGCTGGATTTACTCCGGCTTTTTGCATAGCCCTAACCGCGTTGCGATAAACTAGGCGTGCGTTAATTTGACTCATTTGTTTGTATTTTTTAAATTAATTAATAAAGGTGTTAAAAGCTGTTTTGATATTAGTAGTCGCTATCGTCGTCCATTCCGTCCTCCATATCCATAGCAGCAATAGTGCTTAGGTCGGAAGTACCGCTAAAAGTACCTTCGTCAGTATAACCGCCGGCAATAGCTTGTAGTTCGTCCGTACCACTCATAGTGTCGTAGTCGTAGCTAATTTCGTCCGCGCCTACCATACCATTAATAGCTGAAATAACCCCAAAAGATTGCAAACCAGTTACAGCACCGTTAATAATCATACCCGTGCCAATACCAGCTACAAACTTATTTTTTACAAATTTTGGTAAAAATATACCGGCTGCAATTTGTCCGGCTGCTAGAAACTTTGTTGGTACTTTATCCGCAAGCTTTGTAGATAATACTTTACCCATAACCGCACCGGCTACCATTGATAAGATACTAGTCATACCGCCAGCCATTCCCGACATGCCGCTACTTTTACGTCTGCGGCTATACGTTTTTCTTGTTTTACGTCTTCTCATTTTATTGTGTTTATGATAATTAAAAAAAATACTAAAATTATTGACCGCTTACGTCCAAATCTTTAGCGAATAACAAACCTAAGCCAATTAATATCGTATTAATTGAACTGGTAAGGTCGCCAGTAGTTAAAATTGTTTTTACTCCGGCTAAAATTGTGGCTATTCCACAAAGCGAAGTTTTCCAGCTTTTAAATATGTGTTTCATTTTTTGTCTTTTATAGTTAAATATATATAGTTTACTTTTTCCTCTAATCTTATAAGCCTTGTATCAATATCCATTAACCGCTCCCCGTTTCCTTCGTTCTTATCAATTTTATTCTTATATACTCCCACCGTAACAGCTAATAATAATAGCCCGTTAATAATCATTAAAAATAATTCCATTACTTAATTTGTTTTTTAATATTTGACAAATTTTGCTTTAAATTACTTATAACATTTTTAACTCTTTGAATATCGTTATTTAAAAGCGTTTTTACTAATCTATCTTTTGTACTTTTTTTATCATATTGCAACGTATTTAATACTGTATTCCATTTTTGTATCATTTCGTTAATATGTTTCAATTCACTTATAGCGCTTGTATTTATTCCACTCATAACCCTACCAGGTACAACAGTATAGCCACCTTTCAAACGCTTTTTATCGCTTTTTAAAATATCTTTTATTTCTTTTACAGTTTCCCCTTTGCTATGTACTTTTTTAACTACTGGCTTTTTTTTAGTTGTTTTAGAAATTACTAAAGTTTTATTTTTTACTGTTTTTTTATTACCAGCGTTATAGCTTTTTACTTCGCTTTGTAATTCCTTACTAAATTTAGTTAATCTCTTTTCCAAATCTTTTTTATCTAGCGTCATTTTTGAATAACTAACTATATAATTTACAAACTGGTCTTTATTTATTTTAAAATCTTTTACTCCGTCATATATTGTAATTACACTACCGCTATTAGTGTCTTCAACTATTAATTTGACGTTATTGTATATATCAAATTGGTTTACAATTTTAAAAGGTACTCCCCAAATTACTCCCTTAAAACCTACCGGCAAAGCACCTACTCCGCTAACTACCTTTATATTAACATTATGGCTCTTAGTGTCTTTATGTGTTTTAGTTCCGCTTACTTTCTTTTTAGCTACTGGGCTTTTGCTAGCGTGCTTACTACTATATATAGCGCTAGCTTGTTTAACGTAGTCCGTCCATTTGCTATATCTTTTTGGAAACTGTTTTTTAAGCTTCTTTGCTTCCGCTATTATCCAAATTAAAGGCTTCATTATCAATATATTTTAAATTAACCTAGTCCGTTTACCGTTTCGTCTTGTCCGCTTGGTAAAGCTTCAAGTACTCCGGGTGCAGCTTCTAATATTTCGGCTGCCTTGCTTCCTTGCGGTGCAAATTGCTTTAATATTGGTATCATAGCAGTAATAATAGGCAAAGCTGTTGCTACCAAAGTAGTTGTAGTAGTTGGCTCTCCTATGTAAGAAATTTTACCCTTTCTTTTTAATCTAGCTTCTATTTTTGCTATTGTCTTTTTAAATTGCGCCGCGTTACCCCCGAACTTGCACCACTTTTCTAATATTTTTAATCTTCCTTTAGGGTTTCTAAACGCCAAAACTGCATGAGTACCCATTTTATGAATATTAAGGCTAAGAAGCGTTAAAAAAGCCTTACGACCGGCTACTAATACTGGAAAATACTTAGTTGCTGTACGTCCTTTACAATTTTCGCCATACCTACGGGCGTTTTTCTTTTGCTGCTTTTGGGCTTTAGTACGTCTACCGATACTAACTTCGCCAAAATAACTATCCTGGTTACATTGGCAACCTATTCCGCTTATACTGTATAGTGACATTTTTTATCTATTTTATTTACGTAATTTTTTTTCATATTAAAAGAAGGTAAAACAGCGTCTAGCCATATCTCGCTATTAGTTTGCGGATTGACTACTACAAAAACGTGGTGCGGTGTGCGGTGTCCTTCCCTATAATTTGCAAACCTAAAGCACCAGTTAATTATTTTACCTTGTCTAGTCCATGCGTCCAATATACCAGCAAAGAATAAGCTGAGATGTTTACAATCATTGTTTCCGCCTACCATACCCGTACTTATAATAGCTGCCGGGCTTTTTACTGACTGGCTACTGTCCGGCTCTATTCTATAAGGAACGTTATTTTTTAAAAATCTAAAAACATTTTTAGCGCTGTTTATTACGTTACCTTGCCAAAAATAGCCGGCAATTTTATCGTACTCGCTTCTATATTGCCGGTGTGCCTTCATTATTTCGTTAATAATATCGGTCGTATTCTGCTGGTCGTTTATTGTTTTTTTTATACCCTTAAAGGCGCTAAGCTTACCTAATAAAAAATATTTATTCATTAGTTTACGCTTACCGATTGACTAATAGGTATCAATACTCCGTTACTATTTAAAGTACCCTCAAACTTTGCGCTAAATTTTTGTTTCCTTACTATCAAACCGTAAGCCACGCTAACAATACTTATAAGCGGTGTATTAACTTTTATATTTAAAGTGTTTGTACTGTTAGGGCTAATTTGTAATTTATCTAAATAAGATACAGTAGATAAGCTTTTACCATTTATCAAAATATCCCCAACTATGCTAGTAATTGTAAGCGGTGTGTTAGTTCCGTTAATTAGCGTAAACTCTGCTAATATTTCCGGTAACATAGCGCCGGTAGTTTTTTTAAAATGTATATTTTTGAAAATTACTTTTAGTCGTTCGGCTGTTTGTTTTTTATTAAACAAGTAAAATAGAATAATAGCGCCACCAGTAACTATAAACGGTAGTATTTTTTTCATAGGTGCTAAATTACTAAAAATTCAAGTATAAATACTAAAAAAAGTAGGCAAAAAAAAATACCGGATAAAATCCGATAAAATACATACTTTTTCCACCCTTTTAGCTTGTGCATCGTCACGCGCTTATGGGCGCGTGCCTGCGCAAGCTAAGGTATATTTTTGACATTTCAAAATAAATTTATAAACAAAAGTGTAAAAGTAGCTTTTAACACCTTTATAGTAGCAAAGCTGTATATTTTAGGCAAAAAAATACCAGCCTTTTGAAGCTGGTAGGTTTTGGATTGAATTTAAAGCGGTTTTTAGGCTGTTTTAGGCGCAAAGATACCACCAGTAAGCCTATTTACTCGGTATAAAAATTTGCGGCTTTCCTTCCCGTAATAGTTTATATACAGTATTTCTTTACTGGCGCAATACTTTTCAAAAGCTGTCGTCTGCCGGACGTTGTTTTTTATGTTACGGTATTTATAAGCTTTATTTTGAAAATCAAAACAAATAGCTGTTAAATAGTTTTCTTTTTCCATTATTTATATTATTTTTGTTGTGTTAAAAGCTGGTTTCGTATCGGTTTTCACTGCCCGGCGGCTTCATGCTGCTGGGCTTTTTTATTTTATTTACTCATAAAATTTGATAAAGGGGTATCGTCGTTTATGTTCATACGTTTTTTATAAGTTTCAATAACATTTTCCAATACTTTTTTTGCTTCATCTACGCTACTGGTGTGTTTTGTTAGTAGTTCGCAAAGGTCGTAAGCTTCATACTCATAAACGTATGCCCCGTTGCCATTTTTGAAAACACAAAAATATATATCTCTTTGCCTATCGTAGCAAATTTGCACTCCAAAAAAGTTACCTATATACATATTAATCATTTTTAAAGGGTTTAATAATGTTACTAGTTTCCGGCTGAATAGCTTTTCCAAATTGTCCTTCCAGCGCTTCAATAACGTGCTGCATGGCTAGTATATAGCCTTCTAGGTGCGCACGTTGGTAAGGGTTTTGCATTTCGTCCTTTACTTTGTTTACGTCGTAAATTGTCCGCGTAAGTGCGTTAATTTGCTTTTGTTCGCTTGTCATAAAATTAATAAAGGTAGTGACGATACCAGCGTTTTAGTTTATTAATTAACCCCATTGAATAGCCATAGCTTTGGCTATTCCGGGAAAAGTTTTAGAACGAATTAAACTACGTTCTTTTTTATTATTAATAAAAGCTTGATAATACCAAAGCGGTTGTTTTTTATTTTTTCCTTTTTTATCTATCCAATAAAAAAATTCTCCTTTATCTACGTGTGTTATTTTATTATCAAATAAATTTATATTTTTATTATGATATAATTTAGGAAGGTTTTTTAACCATAAACAAGTTTTTTTACTAAAATTATCTCCAAAGTAATAAGGTTGTATTATTTGGTCTGGTTTTTTATATATATTACTCATTATTCCGACAGGGTTTTCAAGGCAAATTTTATTAATATTACTATTAGCTAATTTTAAAAAAAAATCTATTCCTTCCTTTTGTCTTCCGTCTTTTTTCTTTTTTTCAAACCAAGCAGCACCACTCACAGCTAAATGAGTACAAGGTGGAAAAGCTATCATAATATCCCAGCTATCATTGATTATATTAAAAACATTATCTTTTATGTGCCATTGTGGAAAATTACCGCTACAATCTAGTATATCGCAGCTATATGCTTCGTGTCCTTTTTCTCTAAATTCCTTACAAACAATTTGGCTTTCCTCACACGCTATTAATACTTTCATAATTAAAAATTTGTTGATTGTTGATATTTACCAGTGAGATTATTATAATATATTTCTATTGGTGTAAAGCCGGGCGCCGACCGTAAGAACTTACCAGCGCAAGTAAAACTATTATTTTTGGTTTTTTCTATCACTAACGTAGATTGAGCATAGCGGTCGCTGGCGCTTCCTATGTGTCCGATACTACTAAGGTCTTTTTTACCTAAGTGTAAAATAGTGATAATAAGTATATTATAATCTTTAGCCCATTTTTTAAGCTTCCGGGTTAGCAACTTACTAGCTGTTTCGTCGTTTAAATTATCTATAAGGTCTAAAATACCGTCTATAATTAAAATACCGCACTGGGATTGTGTCGCTAGGTAGGTGTCTATCATACCTATAATATTTTTGGTAGTGTCACTATTAACTAAAAAGCAGTCCATATAATTAAATATATCGTTACCCATTCCGGTAAACTCTTTTACTCGGTTTACAGCGCGGCTAAAATCATAAGGGCTTTGCTCGGTGTCAAACCAACCTATTCTTTTTTTATTAATTTCTGGGTGTAATTTAAGTTCAAAACCGAAGCAGCTTCGGGAACTAATACCGCTACTTATCATAGCAGTTAAAAAGGTACTTTTTCCAGCTTTGGGCAAGCCTACCAGCGTTACAAAGTTGCCGCTTGTACCTATTGTGTTGTCCTCTATTTTAAAATAAATACGGTCTTGCGATATTTCGGTATTACCGTTAAATATTCTACTATAAAGTAAATCTAATAAATTTACTTCCATTGTCGTATCGGTTTCGGTTTCCGCGACAAAGTAAGTAACTAACTCAACAAATCAAAATAATAATTTATATTTTTTAGGTAGGTAGCTTCGTTACCGCCAAAATATCGGTTATTTTTAAGCCTTTTAACGTATTCAACGGTACTTAAAGCTAGCAGGGGCTTTTTAATACCCAAAGATAAAATACGCTTAAAGTCCTTAGCCCAAGCTTCCGGGCTGTCAAATTTAGCGTAAAAATTGTAGGCGCTTGTTTCGGGCTGTACTCTTTCGCTTGGGGGTACTGGGCTGCCCTTAGTGGCTAATTGGTAAGGCTTATTTATAAATTTAATACCGCTATAATTAGTATTAAGCGTAGCTACTTTACTTTTGCTTGAAAAGTTGCCGGTTTCTACTAATAACTGTGCTAGTGCTAATTTAAGGCTGCTACCAGTAAGACCGTTAGCTATTAAAGTATCTTGTAACATTAACAGCTTTAGCTTACTGGTGTCCTTAAACTTATCAAAATTAAATTTAGTATTCATAGCCTTAGCTTTTTTACTTATAAGCATTAATATAGCTATTCCGCTAACTATATATAATACTTTTTTATTCATCTTTCTTTTTTAGGCTATCTATAAGTACCGCCCACGCGGTAGATAACATTCCGCTAGTTTCTAAATTATGGCAAATACCCATTTTTATACCAGCGTCTAAGGATTGTTTAATAATGTTCAAAGCTTGTTCTAGTTTCATATCGTTATTTTTAAAGTGGTGGATATACTAAAGGTATTAAATAACTTTGTCCGTTTATATTTACTCGCCAATAATCTAGCGCTGGTACTCCCGGTGCTGTTGTTATCATACTACCAGTACCGTTGTCGTCAAATTTTGGTTCTTTATTAGAAATCCAATATATTTCTTGATTACCGTTATCTATTTTTAAAATACTTGAATTGCCTAAATAATCAAAATCGCCTAATTGATAAATATCATTAATAAAATCTATTGACAAACCGTTAAAACCTATTGCGCTTCTTGTTATAATTTTTTCGTTTGTTAAATCTACTTTAAAATATATGTTATTATAATAATTATTATAGTCGCCTAATGTAAAAACTCCTTGACCAAAAGATAAAGAAAGCCCAATATCCGTACTATTATGATGAGTTGTAATACTTGTTGTATTGTCGTCTACTCTTAAAAAAGTACCAATATTAGTTATATTAAAATCGCCTAATTCATATCTTAAATTATTAAAATCTAATTTTATACCTACTGGACTATTATTATAAATACCAGTTAAATAAAATTCATCTGCTTTATTATATAAAAAGCTGTCTTGAAAAGTACCGCTATCATTATAAGGTACGTAAAAACTTGTCGGGTTAGTACCGCCACCGCCACCAGTACCGCTGCCTATTAATATCCAAGCTGTACCGTCATAAGTATAAATAGCTTGTGTGTCTACTGAAATAAATATTGTACCTAATACTGCCGATATTGGACGGTTTGCAAAATCGTCTTCAATAATTCCGGGTGCATTTTTTAAATTTGTTACACCATTATTTAATATTATAGCCATAATTAAATATATATTTTTCTAAATACTGTTAATCTATTATTTCCTACACCAGTAAAAACAAAATTATAAATAGTCCTATCAATTTCACCCATATTTGCGGTTAATGTCAAACTTTGCTGACTTGAAAGAGTTAAAGCTGCATTTATAGTTACATTACTTGTGCCATTATTTATAAAAGTAATATCTGCGCAATCACTTTTTACAAAATTATTTTCAACTAATGTTAATACGTCTATTTTATAGTTTTGCATTATAAATATCTTTTTTTAATTAATAGTAAACTTTGTGTGCCAGTAATACCCAATAATTCTACTTGTAATTTACTAATACAAATTTCATTTTTATTCCCGTTAATAATTTTTTTCATACCGGGTTGTAAAAATATACCGTCTTTTCCACCTATTATAAAATATCCGGCTGGTATTGGTATAGGTGTTGGAAAACTTGGTATAAAGGTTATTTTAGCATTATTGTAAATAATTATTGTATTTACGTTTGCAATATCTACAATAAACAAACCAGTATCGCTATTAAAATTAGTTCTATCGCTTTGCTCAAAACTCCAAACAATATCTTGCATATTAAATGTGTTAAAAGCTATTTATTTATATAAGACATGGCTAAAGACATTTTCGCTTTATTTATTGCAGCTTGCTGGCTTTTAGTTAGCTTCTTTTTTTTCTTTATCCTTCTTTTAATTTTAGTAGCTGTTTTCTTTTGCTTTGCTTTTAGCCTTTTATTTTTACGAATAGCCGCTAAATTACTTTTAGCGCCTACTGTTACCTTTCCCGTAGGTGTTTGAACTTCTACTACCGCGTCCTTAATTTGTTCAACTATGCTTTTTGCTGTTGCCAAAGCTTCCGTTACCTTCCCGGCTGGCGCGTCTATTATAGTTGTTGCTTCGGTTGTTGGTATAGTGTCTTCGCCAGTACCGTCGCTTGCCGGTGTTTCCGCTTCCGGTGTTTCGTCTTCCGAACTGCTTTTAGACATTAAGCCTTTGCCCTTAGTCATTAAAAAATAAGCAGCTAGGCCAATACCGGCTATAAGCAAAAAATTAGGTTTTTT
>Ga0209190_1003138_pt1 | contig 10978 bp, 12 predicted proteins | sample M_140205_XF_Meta_FD_187315 | JGI IMG/M metagenome (GOLD analysis project Ga0209190, IMG submission 187315) | Freshwater microbial communities from Lake Montjoie, Canada to study carbon cycling - M_140205_XF_MetaG (SPAdes) (version 2) | ecosystem: Environmental > Aquatic > Freshwater > Lake... | reverse complement strand
ATCGCACACCGCAGCCATGGTTATCTTGTGAGCCTTGGCCCTTGCGCGTATTGTGTGAATTGATTCCATGGCCGCATTCTAATTGCGCTATATGCAAAAAAACAACATGGACAAAATAAGTTCTTGCAACATATTTATTTTTAGTCATAATCCGTTACTCCTATTACTTAACACTGGAAACGAAATGAAACTCTCAACCGAAACCCTTCTGGATTATTTGACCGCCTTGGCCATTGGCGTTGGCATGGCCGCTTTACTTGTGGCATGGTGGTCAGCATGAACTACGGCCCAACACCCAACTGCCCCAGAGGCTTGTTCCAGTTCGACTGCTCGGTTGAAGATGTGGACCTTATATGCTTTCTGGAATACAGCCCAGAAGAGAAAGGGTCAGTGGATTCACATGGCTCACCTTATGAGCCTGACTTTGAAGAGTGCATGACGCTGAATAACGCATACATCGCAGGCACTGATGTGGACATTGCCCACATGATTCTGCAATCCATGGTGGACCACATTGAAGTGACTGCGCTGGAGAAGTTCCTTGACAAATGAATTACCACCCGCCATCGATGCCTGCCTTGACCTGGTCAATGACTTACTCCACCCAGAAGTCTTTGGCCACGCAATCCCCAATGAAGTTAAAACCCGCGCATTCGTTGTCAAAACAATGCTGGAGCGCTTGAAAGCCCGAATGGAGACCAGCACATGACCAGAGGCTTGAAACCCCGTGTAGGCCCAGCCATTGAGGCAGCGCTACAAAAGAAAGGCAATCTGTCAGACCTTGATCTGGCCAAGATTTGCTTTTGTGCCAGACGCAGTGCAGCCAGAGAGCTGTTTGACCTTCACTGCAATGAATTGGTATATATCAGTGGATATACCAGAGTCAGCAACAATGGCCAGTGGCGGCCTCTGTGGTCATGGGGTGATGAAGAAGATGCCGTTGCACCTGGTCCCGTGCCAGGCGCTGATCGCATTCGGAAATATCGCGAGAAGAAGAGTGCAGACGATAAAGACTTTGACGCTGCCAGACGCAGGCAACAAAGACGGGTTGTGAAACGCGACCCACTTGTGGCCGCGTTTTTTGGTCAGTGATTATGGTGCTGGGTTATCACTCAGCATTCCACCGATCTGGCCAGAGCCTCGGCCTGCAACACCGGCAGCCCTTGCGCGTGACTCGTTCAGTTTCCTAATGATTTCAGCCAACTGGTCCAATTGCTTTGGATCACGCGAAAGCAAAATCTTTCCAATCTCATTTCGCACGGCCTCTGGGGTTTGGGTCTGACGGGCTAGATTGGCAGCGCTTGTGACAATGGCAGCAGGGTTTAAAGATGCCAACGCGCCAGCTGTTTGGACTACTGGTGCAACATCCAAGTCGGCCTGTCCAGCCAATCTTGCCGCAGTTTGTGAACCACGGCCAGCTGATTCCAGCTTCTTAAGTTGCTCTTCTTTCAGCACAGTCGCTGTGTATGCCTTGTAGTCATCGCCAAATGCAGCCTTCAATCGGGCTTGAGTTGCAGGCTCTTTGTAAAACTTGAGCAATGATGTTTGACCAGCCTCTGTGCCGGTCTTTTCACGCAAACCTTGTAACACGCCAATTCTGAATGCGTCAATCTGCGCTGGAGCCATTCCCTTTGTGGCTTGCTGAATGTCCAGAATGTCGCCCTTCATTACACTCCTACCAATTTCGGCAGCATCACTCATTTGGGATGGTCCGGCCCATGTCTTCATGGCCAATGTATATGCAGACTGGTTGCCAACTTTCGGTGACTTGGCCTCAAGCACACTAACTAATTTCGCACGAACATCATCGTAAGCATTGGCTTGTGAATTTTGTCCGGCTCTTCTCAATTCTTTTGATGCGTCATATAAAGATTGCTTCAATGTGTCCAAGACATTCATTGGCACTTGCTCACCATATTTGAGCTTGGACAAATCAATTGTCTGGCCAGTCTTGGTCTGAAATAACAATTCAGAAGCGCCTTGAACACCTTTAGATTTATTAAATACATCAGTTAAGGAATTATCAACTTGCAAAATAGCTTTATCGATGGCCGCATAGTATGGGCGCGAGTCAGCAAATCTTTGAGCATTGAAATTATCCAAAGTCTGTAAAAACTGAGCGCCACCAGTTCCAAGTGTTTCGTCAGCACCAGTCATCAACCGATTAGCACGGCCAACTTGGCGCTCACGAATGGCGCGCTCTGTGGCAGCTGCCGTTGTGCCAGGCAATGTGGCCTGCACATCAAGCAAGTTACGCATTGACTTGTCACCCACATCGGCAATGCGAGCCTCTGGGCCTAACTTCAAAAGTCTGGCTTGCGCCCTAGTCAATGCGCTTTCACCTGTCAATGGTGCTGGCACATCACGAATCAATGCCTCTGCCACCTTTTGTCCAGCATAAGTATTGGCAGAAGTTGGAGACACACGCGCCATGACCTGACGGCCCCCAGCGCCAAGAATATTCATTACTGGTTGCGAGACAACACCAAGGCCGCCACTGATCAATGCGCTTTTGCCTGCCTCTTTCAGCATATCTAGCGCGTCATCCTCGTATGAGCCGCCAAGACCGCTGACAAATCCATAGCCAGCACCAGAGCCTCCGGCTTGGGCCGTGCGCTGACCTAAACCCATGATCTTGCCAGCAGTAGGCGCGGTAGTCATGTATCTGCCTGCCGCTTGAATTGTTGGTGCAATGCTTGGCGCGACCTTTTCAATAACTGGCAATGTAGCGCCACCAACATTTCTGACGACAGTGCTTGGCAGACCGCCAAGGACTAGGGGCAGACTGGCCGCCATCTGACCACCGGCTGCATAGTATGGTGATTCTTGCTCATAAGACTCGGCAGCACCACGCATGATGTCACGGCCTTGTGCGTAGGCTGCTGGCAATGAAATACCTTGCTCAAGCGCTGCAAATGGAGCGCCAACTGCACCCACAATTTTGGGGAATGTTTCAAATGTTGGGCCTTTCATGGCGCTGACAAATCCGCGAAATGCTGTTGGCAATTCTGTGCCTTCTCGATAGGCCGGAGACTGGCCCAAAAATTTTAGGATTTCGGCTGGTTTGTATTGACCCTCAAGAGCTGCCGTGACTTGTGGTCCGACAGTAGGCAATTGAGCTAAAAACTGAATGATCTCGTCATCCTTGTAACCGGCCTTCTGTGCTTCTTTGATTTTTTCTTTAATGCCATCCATCATCGGCCTCCTGGTGTTCCAAAGATATTATTAAGGGATGGTCTTGCTGCACCACCACCACCACCGCCTTGCACTGGTGGCACAGCGCCACTCATAGTGCCAGCAGATATCCTTGCGGCTTCCATCAAGTTTTTGCGTCGTAATTCTTTTTCTGCAATTGTTGTTGCATCATCGCCAAATTTGGGGAAATAGCTTTGCATTGCACCCTTTAACTGAAATTCTGTATATGCAGCGCCAGTGGCCAATGTCAATGCAGAATCTAAGAAATCAAGTTGTGCGTCTTCCACTCGCTTGCGCTCTTCTGGCAATCCAACCCTTGGGGTCATTGAAGTGAAGAAGCCTGGCATTCCTGGTTTGCCTTGATCCATTTGTGTTTGAGCAAGTTGCATCCTAGAAAGCAATGTTGCTGCCTTACGCTCACCCTCTGTCGGCTTACCACCAGAGACACCTTTGAGTTGTTCACCAGTAGCGCCCATGATTGGGATTGCCGCTGCACCAGGCGTTTTGGGTATGTATGCATAACCTTCGGGTGATTCTTTAACATCAAACGCACCACGATTAAATTCAGCTTGACGCAAACCAAGACCACCTTGAGCCACGGCCAAATTGCCTCTGGCAACACCAAGATTTCCTTGGGCAACAATATTCGAGGCCACTTCTCCTGGAGTCATAGTTTTTGCAATGCGCTCAAGTTCCTTGTTTGAGTTCTTATCACGCACACTGATGTAAGACCCAGTGTCTTGATAGTTAAACTCAGGACTGCGCTGGACATCCAACAACTTCATACCGCCTGATTCGCTTAAGACATATGAAATTGGTGTGCCTTGTTTACTGTTACCAAACTGTGGTGTTGTAGAGTATTTTTCTGTGGGCTTAATCTTTAAAGCCTGACTCATCAATTTGTCTGCATCATCAAACTTGCCAAATTGATTGGCCACATCAGCCTTGCGCATCAGTTCGTTATATCGCTTTTCTGTTGCGGTCAAAGGCTCTGGCGCTATTGGTGGCTGCGCTTGGATTTGGTCCATTAGCTGCGCTCTTTGAGGACTTGGACCAAATGGTCCGGCTGCACTAATAGGTGCAGTCTGACTAAGCAGGCTTGCTTGTGCTGCCGTTAATGGCTCCATTGGTTGCACAGATTCTGCTGTTTTGGGCGCTCCAGCCAAAGCAGTTTGATACTGCCCAAGTCGTTGAGCCTCTTTCAGCTTTTCACCCAAAAGCAAATCTTGAAAAGAGCTGGCACGGGCTTGCTGATAACCTTGCTGGCCAGCCTGCAAAGCTGATCCAAGTGCTTGGCCCAAGCTGATTGGCACTGCACTTCGGCCACTGGCTTGCAATAGTGCAGCGGCTGCTGACAGTGTCGCATTACGGCCCAAGAGCTTGCGCTGGTCTTCTGACAGTAGCGCATCAAGACCTGATGGTGTGCCACCCATGCCGCCACCACTGAATAAATTACCTAAATTTGAAAAATCAAAATCAGCCATTTTTTACCCCTTAACCAAGTGCGCCAAGAATTCCACCGGCAATAGCGCCATAAGGGCCGCCTATTTGCGCCCCAGCCGCAGCACCGCCAAGAATACCGGCTCCCACATTTCTTGTGTATGGAGTCGTTGCCTGCATACCAAGATTGGCAGGCTGCGCACCCAGTGAAGACTGGACCACACCAAGACGCTGCAAGCCAATGTTTCGGATTGCATCCATTTGTTGCTGGTCCAATGCCTGACGCGCACCACCAGCGGCCATGACCGCTTGAGCGCCACCAAGACGCAATGCTTGTTGTTGTGCAGCCAAATTACCTAGCTGGCTTGCACCGCCTAGCCTCAATTGCGCACCTTGCAAGCCTGCTTGCTGATTGGCAATGTCGGCTGCTGATCTCCGGCCAATGTCGGCCTGCTGCATGGCCATTGCCTGGTTGAATGCCTGCTCGTTTAAAGTTGTCCCAAGTGTGGCGGCCTGCTTGGCAAACCCTTGGTTAGTCAGAGCCTCGGCCACACCTTGGCGTGATCCACCAAATGCTCGCGCAGCGTTTGCGCGCTCACCGGTCTGCTGAATAGCAGCGCGTCTTGCAGACTCCAAATCACCCAATGCGTTTTCACGCACCATGCTTGTATAAGGATTCATGTAAGAGCCAATAGAGCCTGGTCCAGTCAGCCCTAGATTGGTCTGCTGCGCTGTGATGCCTTGGGGCTGATAGACACCGCCATACGCGGCCATTTGGGCGGCCAAGTCAGTGCCAGTGATGCCTGGGCCAGCGAGGGCCGTGTTGACCAGAGCCTCCTCGCCTGCCTGGTACATTGGGTTGTAGCCGGCAAACTGCTGAGTCGGCAAAGCGCCAGCGACCCCTTGGGCCTGCTGAAAGTTGGCCAAGAATGCTTCTTTGATCTGTGGATCAATTGAGCTTGTTGAGGTTGATGTTCCACCTTTTGACATATTGCCACCTTATCCGAGTAAAGATTTCATTTTCTTGGCAGACACTTTGCCTTCGTTGATCATGTCCAGAAGTCCCTTGCCGTATTTATCGACTGAAGATTTCTTGATCACATATTCACCCATGTCAAGATTGACAGCGCCATCATCTGGACCAGGAGGGTTTGCACCAAACATTAGGCCGCCATGGACCATGCCGCCTTTGGCCATGCCACCAGTGCTGCTTTGCTCCATGCCTGTTTGTGTTGCTGCTGCCGTTGCCGCTGCCTGCTCTGCTGCCGCAGTTTTAGCCAGATTTCCAGCGGCAATTTGCTCATACAGAGCTGGGTTATATCCACCCATGCTCAGATTGCCCACCACGCTAGCGTAGGGGTTGCCCAATGGTTGCATCTGGCCCATGATCTGAGAATAGGGGGATGCACCACCAGCTGTCACGGCAGGGTTGTATTGACCGCCAATTGGGATTGACTGGTAATTGTTGAAGTTTTGGGCAAAGCCTTGTGTGGCATTTGAAAATGGTGCAGTCGCGTTGAATCGGGTCTGCACATCATTTTGCGACACACCAGTTAAATTGGCCACTTGGCTGTTTGTGATGCCAAGACGATTCATCTCAGCTGCAATCTGCCTGTCAGTCAAGCCTGGTGTTTGCAGAAAGGTCGTAAATGCTGGCATATTGTTGACGGGTGGTGGAGTCACCACGGGTGGTGGAGTCACCACGGGTGGCCTGACCACAGCGGGTGGAGTTACCACTGGCGCTGTTACCACTGGCGCTGTTACCACTGGGGGCCTGACCACCACGGGTGCAGCGGCAGTCAATCTGGATTGAATATCTGCCACTGGCACACCAGTCAGTTGTGACACCTCTTGGGGCGTGACACCTAAACGGCCAATCTCAGCTGCAATCTGCTGGTCTGTTAAATTAGGGGTTTGCAAGTAATTGAATAATTGTTGCGTAGGGGCAACCACTGGCGCGGCAGCAGTCAATCTAGACTGCACGTCTGCCACTGGGACACCAGTCAGCTGCGACACCTCTTGAGCTGTAACACCCAAACGGCCAATCTCAGCCGCGATCTGCTGATCTGTCAAACCAGGGGTTTGTAAGTAATTAAAGAGTTCGTCAACGCGTGCCATATTTATCCCCTAAAGTTCCTTTGCGAGTACAGCCCACTTCGGTCTGTAGCCCTCTTCTTTCAAAAATGTCTCTGACCAGCCTCTTCGGCCTGCCAGCGTCACTCTGGTGCAGCCGACAGACTTGCCCCAGGATTCGATCAATGGTCGCATCCGTGAGAGTTCATCTAGGTCGCCACCAGCCAGAAAATAATGCAAATTCTTTAGCCTGGGATAGACAATGATCTCTGTCAATACCACCGAGTCTTTGGCCGGCCACAGCTGTAATCTGTGATCCTCGACCATCTCAGCGACATCGTCAAAATTATGTGTGCCTCCACTGTATTCTAAGGCAGCCTCCACATGGTGGCGTAGCCTGTCCAAATGTTCTTGGTCACTCATCGCTTGCCACTTGGGACTGCATCAAGCCGCATCACCCCAATTCGCCAGTCGGCCAAAGTGTTGCCAGTCACCTTCATATTGACCTGGCGCGCTGCAAACCGGACATCAGTCGGGTTGGCTGCCGTATAGGGTCCAAATGTGGATTGTGTCCCAGTCGGGTAATTGCGGGTTTTGAATGAAACCACCGCCTCACCCAAGGTCTGCTCATCTGGGACCACTTGCCTGACCGACATGATGTTGTCGCCATTGCCCAATTGCACTGGGCCAGACTCGGCATAGAGACTGGCGCTGTCATAAGCAAAACCGACCTCATGCTCATAGATAAACCCATCAGTTGAAACCGCCAAGGGGTTGGCAAACACTCCGGCATCAGTGCCAGCAGTTCTGGCCAATGTGCCTATGTTCCAGTGGTTTTCTCTGTAATTGAAAGTGACATAGCTGTCATTTTCATTACTTGCACTGCTTGGGTAATACCACCAGATTTCACCAAACTTGCTGTTATGGACCGCATAGACTTTGGATGCCTGGTTAAAGTTGATATTGCCAAAGACATAGTCCGACACATCGCTTGGCAGTGGCTTGACATAGCCGTCATAAATCCAGAAGCCAGACTTGCTCATCCAAATGGCAGCAGTATCAATGGCCGCCACCGCCTGGGCTGAAATGAGACCGCAGCCAGAGCCAGCCTTCTCAAAGCCATAGACAAATGGCGCGCCAACATACTGGGCCGTGTGGACATCCACATCTGTATACAGTAGGTTTACACCCTTAACGCGCTTACCGGCCAAAAGTGTGCCAGGCGTGGCCAACTCATAGTCGCCTGCCTGATTGTCGCCAGCCGGTGTCCAAACTGTATTGTTCTCTTGGTCGCACCACTGCACTTTGCGTGGGTTTCCACCAGCGCCAAGGGCAAACAGAATTCGCTCGGCAGTCACCAAAATAGCCTTGTTACCCGTTGGCGCGTTGGTGATTGCCGCTGCCAATGTAGGGGTTGTGAACCCTAATTGCCACTCATATATTTTGCCATCCGCATTGGAGCAAGCAATCAAATACTCGCCCCATGTGTCCATGGACCATGTTGTGGCTGGGGTGATCAAGCCAGTGTCTGGTCGTGGTGTGCCATAGGCCAGAGTGCCATAGGTGCTGTAGCCATAGCCAGTCTTTGACAATGAGTCTGCAATGCCAGCTGTAAAGCTAGTGGGCGTGATTTCTTTGAGTGTCCCAGCCTCATTCATGGCATAGAGCTTTGTGTGCGTTCCAGCAGCAATCCATCGGTTGGCACTGTTATCGCGCCAAGTGATAAAGCCTCGGCACAGACCAGACATCTGGCCAGAAGCTCGTTTTCTCCAGCCACCCATGGGCCGCAGAGTGTTCTCGTACCAGCGCACAAGGTTTGCGTCATACCACCGGCCTGCTGCCTGGTACTCAGTGCCGTTTCTGTAAATGCCTGGGGGTAATTTGATTGGTAGGTACATGGCTATATTGTCGGTAAGTTGGACACAAAGCTCATTGTGACAATGGCTGATGGCACTGCTGGCCGTGTGGGGCTTGTTCCGGCAGCGTACTGCTCAATCGTGACACCCACATCGGTTGGTCTCCACATTATCTCAACATAGTCTGTGGCATTTAAGCTCAAAAAATAATTGATTGCACCAATAGTGTGATACGGGTCGCCAACACCTTTTCTGGGTGCAAAGCCAAATTTGCTGTTTGAGTTGGCCGCATTTGTACCATTGACCCGAAACCAGACATCGACATCTTGAGACGAATTTGTCGTATTTGTAAACTGAATGGAAAACTGCAAGTTCCAGATTCCGGCATCGGCCACAGTGATTCTGGACCCACTGGCCATAGTCACGCCATTGGAAAAGTCTGTCGTGTTGAATGTGACCGCATAGGCCGTGGTGGTGTTGGCAGCCACCTGGTCGGTTGAGTCTTGAAAAGCCCCATGGGGGTTGTTCATAAACTTGCCACCTTTGGGTCCAAACAGAGACCCCAGCACTGTGGTCAGTTTTCTGAAGTAATTGTTTAAAGCGCCATAGTTCTCATTCAAGTGCCTGCGCTCATACGCCTCTGGAGGGAAACCCAGACTCGGTATAGATGGGGACTCTAATTGTTGCTTGACATTGGCCATGGCTTGATTTTGCCCTAAACAGCCCCCAATGGATAAGACTTTTCATTGACACAAAATCGGACTACGATAATTTTGCAGCAATCGGCTGCTTTAACTGGGGAATGTCATGAAATTTGAAATGGAATTAGGTTTTCACGAAAGTGAGAAAATTACGATTGAAACGTGGGATTTCGACAAAATTGAGATCATCAAAGATTTCATTGCTTTTCAAGAAGAACACGGCTGGGCAGTTGAATATGAAGCAATTGACCTTGATGAAGAAGAATTTGAAGACACTGAAGAAGAAGAAACCACAGAAGTTTGATTCCTGATGGGGCTTACTTGGCCATCAAGTACAGCCCCACATTTGAAAATGCGTAGCCTGCATAGACCACTGCCATAGATGGATTGCCTCTGTAGAGCTGTTCAGCAGCAATGTAGGCATAGATCGCGCCAGTCAGAATGATCAGCCAGGCGCTCAAAATGCACCCACATCGATGACCTCACCCCTAAATTCAATCTGATCCTCGTCAAACTTGTGGACCAGCTCTGGCCACAATAGTCTGCCATTAAAAAAGTTCAGCACCGCAAAGCCTGATCTGTGATTGCCTGGATTCAGTTCAGCATAAGTAAATTGAGGGCCATCAATTTCAGCCAATGTTCCGCAATCGACCCCGAAACGATTTCCTCGAAGATCTTGGAATGGGGTCACTTTCAATGCGTGTAGATGCCCACAGACAGTACTGACCCCCGCATTCAAGGTTGATGTGTGAGTGGCATGAATTCCATTCTTGTAACGATGTTTGATAATTACATCCTCAGTGGGCCACACTGCCCAGCAGAATTCCCAATCTAAAAAGTGGTCTGTCAACTTAAAGCCTAATACTTCTTTAAATTGTGGTGCGTGTTGAGCCAGTCGGTTGCCAAATCTAACATCGTGATTACCCCAGGTCCATAGCAGCTTTACATTGTGCCTTGCTGCTTTAGCAACTCCCTCAATCTCACCCAACGCACCCTGACAAGCCTTTAGTTCTTGGATAACAGTAGTCGCTGGTAGTTCAGTTATGTCATGGCGGCTTATAGACGCACCGTCAAACGCATCACCATTGCAGATCACAGCATGGGGCTTGAATTCTTGAATGGCCCACAGTAAGCCCTTAAAGGCCGTGGACCTTTGACCAGGTATGAAATGGGCATCAGAGAAAACAATGACAGTTGAATCTAACATCCCAAGTTCAACTTGCTTTAGTGGACTGAATGACTTGGGTCTGTTTTTGTCATACAAAGCACCTCGATGGTCTTTGGCATTAAGTTTCATTTTGTAATGCTCTTCAATCCACCTTCTGCGCAAATGAACGGCCCTGGTGTTTATTCCAAGATGATCTGCCATTTTTTGGGCAGACTGAAGTTCACCCCACAGCTGGATAAATTCCATGTCCGTGCAAGTTTCGTTATGAGCGCCCATTGGAATCCTTAAAGAGTATTTTTTCCAGCAGATTGACCACGCAATGCTCTTCTTTTTCAATCTGATCTTGAGATGACCGAGGGTCTTGGGCCACTGTCATAAGGTCATGTAAAAAGACATGAAGCAATTCATGCAGGGCTGTTTGGTCTAAAGATTCTGGGGTGATCTTTTCAGCGCCAAAGTCACCCAAACGATATGTGGCCAGTCTGGCCCCTTCATTGAATTCCACAGAAGCCATGGCATTCTTTGCAGGCTTCAAACCCTTCTCG
>Ga0209190_1003137_pt1 | contig 10978 bp, 4 predicted proteins | sample M_140205_XF_Meta_FD_187315 | JGI IMG/M metagenome (GOLD analysis project Ga0209190, IMG submission 187315) | Freshwater microbial communities from Lake Montjoie, Canada to study carbon cycling - M_140205_XF_MetaG (SPAdes) (version 2) | ecosystem: Environmental > Aquatic > Freshwater > Lake... | reverse complement strand
GATACAGAAACGCCTCGTTGAGCTAGACGCAAGACAACTTTTTAAAGTAAGGTTGCAGGACTTTCGAGATGTAATCTGCCAAGAAAATACACGTTAGTAAAAAACCTACAGGATTGTCTAGCTTGCTGCCCTAATGTTAAAAAAATAAAAATTCAATAAATACAATTCAAAAACCTGGGAAAAATCAAATGACTAAAACAAATACAATAAGCATGCCGCGCAAATTATTGGCTTCTGCAATTGCTACAATTTTGGCTGCTAGCAGCGGTGGAGTCGCGTTGGGCCAGGCCCCGCCACAGCAAAATGCCATCGAAGAAATTAGTGTTACAGGTTCCCGCATTCGGACAACATCTGGATTTGAGTCGCCCACCCCTATTACGTCTATTTCCTCGTCTGAACTCAAAAGCTTTGAGCCCGGCAATACCGTTTCCCAGCAATTGACCTCTCTGCCACAGTTTTTTAACAACCGTACATCCCAGCAGACCACCGATGGCAGTCGGTTCAGTCCCGCGAGCAATTCTTATACTTTTTTAAATCTGCGTAGCCTTGGTGGCAATCGCACCTTGGTGTTGCTCGATGGTCACCGTCTGCAGCCTTCTGACAAAGCTGGCACGGTAAATCCAGACTTGCTGCCGAGCGCACTGATGCGCAGCGTGGACGTAGTAACAGGTGGAGCTTCTGCTGCTTATGGTGCAGATGCTGTTGGCGGTGTTGTGAACTTTATTCTGAATCGCGAATTCGAAGGGCTTAAGGTTGATGTTGGCACTGGCATGCATGAGGGTGGGGAGGGCAAACAGTGGCAGGTGGGTGTCGCTGGTGGCATGTCGTTTTTGGATGACCGTCTCAATGTTATCGGTTCATTTGATACTCTAGAAATCGACCAGGTGCGGGGCGACCGTAACAGCATCGACAATTTTCACCGCATAGGCTGGGTAAGAAATCCGCTGTGGACGCCCGGAGCTGCAATTGGTATTCCCCAGCGCCTGACCCTCCCCGATGTGGTATCTACCTTGTCATCCCCTACGGGGCTGATTACAGCTGCCGGTACATCTCTAGATCGCATGCAATTTTCTCTTGATGGTACACGTGTAGTACCGTTTGTAACGGGGAGCGTTACTTCTCTACCAGGTCAATCGGGCGGAACAAGTTCCACTTCAGGTGGACCCGAGGCAGCCATAGCCTACGATACCTTCGACAACAGTCCTTCTGCTTCAGCGGTGGTGAGTCGCTCTTTTTTCCTCGGTGTGAAATACGAGCTCACTGACCGATTAACCCTTACTGCTGATGGTCGTACTGGCCGTGCTGAATCGACCAACGACTTTGTTCGTGGTGGCTTCGAACTAGAATCTCCATGGAACATACTGATCGCTCCGGATAATGCTTTCCTGCCTGAAGAGGTAAGACAGGTAATGCTTCAGAAAAACATTAAGGAACTCAGTGTAAGCAAACTCGGCTCCTATGTTAACCGCCCTGAAGTCGGGTCCAACTCGGTAACCGAGAACGTGTTGACTCAGTGGCAGGCTAGCACCGGTTTTGAGTACGCCATCCCTGGCATAGAGTGGACTTTAGAAGGCCACTATCAGACAGGCGAGTCTAAGCGTAGTCCCGAAGGCAAAAACGTGATTAGGCAGGATCGACTTTATCTGGCTATGGACTCTATCAAGGATCCGAAAACCGGCAAAATCGTATGCAGAGTGCAGACTATCAATCCTACCGTGGAGCAGTTGAAAGCTTCGGTTGCTGGCCGCGTCTCCTCGATTCCGATCGATCCCAAGAAGCCACCAGGCATTGCTGGCAACACTATGCCGCTGGAATCACCGATAGGTCTCGACAATACCATTGGTGGTTGTGTACCACTTAACATATTTGGTAGCGGTAACATGACTCCCGAAGCGCTCGAATATGTCACCAGTTACAAGGGCGCCAACGGTGTTGTAGAACAGAATTTCGCCGAACTTTTGCTGACAGGGGACTTGTTTACGTTGCCGGCAGGTGAGGTGAGTTTTGCTGCGGGTTTGACCTGGCGTGCCCAGGAATTCTTTGATTTGGCGGTGACCAACGATGGGGTCGGCGTTGGTGGCAAAATCGTTTCCATGAAAGAGCTTGGCCCGCCCATCAACGTGCCTGCCCTCGGTATTCGTGGTATTCCGGCCGGCATCCAGACCGGCAGTCCGAACCTGCATTTGTTTTCTACGGTGCCTAATATTGCTGGAGACACGAGTGTGACGGAATGGTTTGGTGAAGTTCAGCTTCCTGTATGGCAGTTTACTGAGCAACAGCGAATAGACATGAATCTCGCTTTCCGTCGTTCCGAATATGAGCGCAGCGGCAATTCCGACAGCTGGAAGGTGGGTGTTGATGCAGCATTGCATGCAGACTTGCGTATGCGTTTTACCCGTTCACGTGATGTACGTGAGCCAACCTTTCAAGAGCTGTTCGATGCCCAAGGAGGCGGGTCCTCGGTCAATGATCCGCGTTTCAATAATGCCAGTGTGCAGACCAATACCTTGTCGGGTGGCGATCCGAACCTGTCACCTGAGATTGGTAATACACAGACCGCTGGCATTGTTTGGCAACCTTCGCTCACCAACTGGCTTGACGGATTGCAGGTTGCGCTGGACTGGTACGAAATCAAAATACAGGACAGGGTGGATACACTAACGGCGCAGAGAATCCTTGACGAGTGTGCAAAAAATACTCTCTTCTGCGATCGTATTACTCGTGATCCTGTTACTGCACAACTGGTGAATGTGCGGCAGTCATATCTGAACTTAAGTGAAGCTGCTGTAGCGGGTACAGATCTGGAATTATCATGGCAGACCGAGCTGAATCTGTTTGGCAATCAGCCTGAGAACCTTCAAGTTCGCTGGCTGGGTGCCTTTCTACGCACGTCCACCACAACGCCGTTTGGAGGTACTCCGCGTGATACTGCCGGCGGCCTAGGTACGCCAAAATACTCCCATGTATTTACGGCTACTTATGGTGTTGGTCCTTATGGGTTCCAACTGCAGAATCGTTATGTAGATTCTACTAAGTTGAATGTCGACTGGGTCGAGGGCAGGGATGTAGATATAAATTCTGTTGATTCAATGAATTGGTGGAACGCCAAAATTGGTTATGACGGTGAATTGGGTAATGGCAGTACTTGGAACCTTAGTTTCAATATCCAGAACCTGTTGGACAAGGAACCGCCAGTTGTGCCGGGTTTCGGCACACGCGGCGGGACACAAAATTTTCATAATTCCTTTGATGTTTTCGGTCGTCGTTACAACATAAGTGCAAATTATAATTTCTAGGCCGACGAGAAAATATTCGATGATTTCTGTTAAGGCTTTAACTATATATCCATGTTCAACATTGACCATGAACATATAGTTGGGCCTGCCTATCAATTAGGAATATTGAATGTCTAGAAAGCACTTTATACACAAGGCTGGGATTGTGCTGCTCGCCATAGCACTGAATGTACCTGTTTTTGCACAGACATTGAGTGCGGCAACAGATGGTCAGCGTCCACCGGATGCAACTCCCCAAACGCAGCAGTTTGTTGGCCCACTAAAGCTGTTCGACAATCTCTATTATCTGGGCACAAGTTATGTCAGCGCCTATCTGCTGGTGACCAGTGATGGCCTAATCATGATTGACTCCCTGTATCGTGAGTTCTCTGCGCAGGCTTTGAGTGCAGTACGTGAGTTGGGCTTTGATCCGGCGGACATTCGTTATCTGCTCGTTACCCATGGTCATCAGGACCATGCTGGCGGCATTGAAGCAGTGCGGATGGTAACCAATGCCACAGTTGCGATGAGTGCCGCTGACTGGACGCTGGCGGCTATTACGCCCGACATGACTGTTAAGGATGGCGACACCCTGACTCTGGGCGATACAAGTATCCGTTTTTTTCTTACCCCGGGGCATACTAATGGGGTTCTTTCAATGCAGTTTGCAGTAACTGACGGCCCTGTAAGCCATGAGGCTTTTCTGTTCGGCGGACATAACGTTACTACCGACAATCCGGAAGATTTCGTGACATTCATTGCCAGTGTCCAAAGATTACAAGCCGACTTGAAAGAAATAGAAGTAAATCTTACCAGTCATCCTTGGGCTGCTCTGATTTTTCAGCGGGCAGAGTTGTTGAAACAGCGCAAACTGGGTGAGCCGCATCCAATGGTCGATGGTGCAGACTTTTCGGCATTTCTGGCTGAACGCCTGCTTAGTGCCAACCAACGGCTACTCCAGCTCAACAATTCAAAACAATAAATATATGATTTCATTTTTACGAGCAAGTTAAGACTTAATTGGATTTTCAATGTTATTCTATTAGTACGGAGTTTTAGAGTAGTAGAAAAAGAGAGACAGCTTTGCCATTAAGATAGATTAGTAAATCAAACAAAAAACAATCCGGGGAAATTATGACCAAACCACAACACACTGGTTTGGTGTACGGCAACCATTTAGCTTTAAAACTAGTCACGCTTCTGGTACCAAATTTTGCCTGCTAGCGCTTGCCATCGGTATGGCCGGAACTACGCATGCCCAACAAGACGGGGCATTGGAGGAAGTCACGATCACTGGGTCGCGTATCCAGCGAACGAGTGGCATGGAAACTCCCACGCCAGTAACAGCCGTATCACTGAGTAATCTAGCTGACATGAACCCGCGTCAGATGGTCGAGAGCCTCAGCCAGTTGCCGCAATTTTTGAACAACCAACGGCCGCAAACCACCGGAGGCCTGACTACCGGTGGCTCCAACCTAAACCTGCGCGGCGCCGGCTCGAGCCGCACACTCGTGCTGTTGAATGGTCGTAGAATGCCCAGCGGCAACCGCTACGGCGTGGTCAATGTCAGTTCGTTGCCGCAGGCAGCGATCAGTAACGTTGAGATCGTTACCGGTGGGGCCTCAGCCGCCTACGGTACTGATGCAGTGGCCGGTGTCGTCAATTTTGTCTTGAACACCGAATTCGAAGGCTTCACGGGTAACCTACAAACAGGCACTACGTCGCGCATGGATGGTGACAACTACAGTGCCGGTGCCACTTACGGCACGGCAGTCGGAGAGCGCGGCCACCTGCTGTTGTCGGCGGATTGGTACGACCAAGAAATCATCCAGTCGTTAGACGCATTAAAATCTCGTCCTTGGTTCAAACAGCGCGCCTGGGTCACCAACCCAACTCCGGGCGGCCCGACCTTTATCACGCGCGACTTCGTTCGCCAGAGCAACATGGCAGTCGGCGGTATCATCAACCAGCCCGGCTCCGCGCTGGACAAGCTGGAATTTGTACGCTCTGGTCAGCAGGTCGTCACACAGCCACTGAAATTTTCCGGCGTCGGTATCCTTAACGGCGGTTGCAACTGCTTCGCCGAGAATGAACGCGACAAGAGCTGGGGCATGGACGCGGACAACGCAGTTCAACAGGCCAACTATAGACGCAGCCTATTCGGCTACTACGATTTTGATGTTAATGAAAACCTTAAGCTATTCGCACAGGGCATCTACGGCTTCGCCGGAGTGCAAGGTCCGTGGTTCCAATCAGTGGTGATGGCAGGCTCTTGGCAGGCGACGATCTTTGCAGAGAACCCTTTCCTGCCGCAGAACGTGCGTACCATCATGGCTACCGAAGGCCGCGACCGCTTCAATATGGGTTACAGCGGGCTAGCTCCAAACGACAGGGAAACTCCGCTTGGCAGTTACAATGTTGAGCAAAACGATGAGCTCTATTCGGGTACAGCTGGTTTTGACTACGACTTCTCGGAGGGCTTCCTCGAAGGTTGGAACCTGAACGCCTACGCCCAGTACGCCGAAAGCGGACAGGAAATGATCTTTCGTGGCGGCGTAATGATGGGCCGCTTACCATTGGCGCTAGATGTGGTCACCGATCCCAAAAACGGCTCTCCGATTTGCCGAGCAGCGCTGGTTAATCCCGGCACATTCGGCGATTGTGTGCCGGTCAACCTCTTCGGCGGTGTCGAAAGCGTTTCACCGCAAGCTGCCAGCTACTTACTGGACGAAAATACAGTGGTGGCCTCCAACTCTAAACAGACATTCACCGAGGCAGTACTGAACGGCGAAGTCCATCAAGGCATCGGTGCAGGCCCTATCATGTTGGCTGTTGGGGCCTCCTACCGCAAAGACGAACTGCGGCAGTGGAAACATGATCTGCGCGACGAATTCGTCTACCTGAACGGTGTTAACACTGGCTTTCGTGGTTTGATTCCTGAGAATCTGCCGAACGGTATGAAAGGCGTGCGCGCCGGTAGCGTGCCGGCCGGCTTCACGGGCAATGCTAGTCTCTCGAACGTACTTTTCACCGGTTCTTACCAAACTCCCGATACTGTATTGACCGGCGATTTCTCTGTGAAGGAAGTTTTCAGCGAACTCGATGTGCCGCTACTTGCTGACCGCACGCTGGTACGCAACCTCGACCTTAATATGGCCTATCGTTACGCTGACTACACCGGATCGGGTGGTATCGATTCGTGGAAATACGGTCTTAACTGGCGCATGACTGACGAATTCCGGGTACGCGCTACTCGCTCTCGCGACGTGCGTGCGGCCAACATCCGCGAACGCTTCGACGCTACCGCGGGTGGGGCCAATGTTAACGATCCAACTTTTAACAATGCGGTGATCGGAACATCCAGTCGTACCGGTGGTAACCCGCTAGTGCAACCAGAGAAAGCCGACACGGTGACGGTGGGTTTCGTCTGGCAACCAGGCGACGTGCTTGATGGCATGGCGATTTCGTTTGACTGGTTCAACATTGACGTCACAGATGCGTTGGGATAATTGTCGTTCCAAAACATAGTGAATGGCTGTTTTCAGGGAACCACCGACCTCTGTCAGTATGTACAACGCGACCCCACTACCCGCCAGATCACGCGCGTGGATAGCTTGTTCATCAACTTAAGCAAGCAAGTACTGTCGGGCATCGACGTTGAACTGAACTATCAGAGAGACATTGATCTGTTCGGCGGTGGCGAATCGTTGGGATTCCGCTTCTATGCAAGCCAGGTGAGAGAGAACTATATCCAACTGCCAAAATCACCAAGGGACAATGTTGGTCTGGAGCAGCCGGAATGGCGCTTGCTACCAGCGTTGACGTATTCCAGAGGTTCATTCCGAGCCTTCCTGCAAGGGCGTTACTTCGACAGCCGCACCCTTAACCGTCAATGGACAGAGGGAGTCAATATAGATGACAACTCAGTGCATTCTGTGACCTATGCCGACATGACCCTAAGCTATGAGATGGAATTAGGCGGCCAGGCTTACCGTATGTTTGCCAACGCCACTAACCTGTTCGACCGTGCTCCACCGCAGACCCCGGGCAACCCCGGATTCGTCGGTGGTACCGGTGGACCGTCCGCTGGGCTCTACGACACCGTGGGACGAACCTATACGATCGGTGCGAATGTGAGCTTTTAAGTAACACTAGCTCAAATGTTTGAATAAGCCGGGCCAGCTTTGGTGAGTTGGTCCGGTTTTTTTTATCTTGCCGTTATGACTAGTCCTCGTTTTAGAAAAGCATAGTCTGGAAAATCCTCAAGATTAATCGATCAGTATCTGCAACATATTTTTATCATTCTCAATTTGGAAACTTGATTGTTGCTCGGTGCCAGGCAAGATAGCAGGATAAAAAACGGGGAAGATCGCTCTTCCCCGTAATAATCACTGCTACTGCAAAATCAACTTCAAAAGCTCATGTCCAGACTAATCTGGTAACGCCGACCGAACTGATCGTGGCTGTTACTCAGACTCTGGCCACCGGCACCCGGCACTATCGGCGGATCGCGATCAAACAGGTTGCTAATGCTAAGGGAGGTACTCCAGTCACCGCCCCGCGCCATTTCCTGTCCGTACGATAGACCAAGGTTGATCGTTGTTTGCGAAGAGATCGTGTTGTCATCGATATCAATACCCTGGATCCACAGCGTGTTTACCATCGTATCGCCGTAGTAGTTCGCGACAGCGCGGACGCTGTAGTCGCCAATACTATAGTTCATGCTGACGTTAGCTGTATTTTGCGCACGTTCAGTGCCACCCACCGCATTGACAGTAGTGCCCGCAGCAGAGGTGGTAGAGTTTTCACCCAGATAACCAGCCAGCACTCGCATACTCAATGATTCCTGCTGGCTACTGAAAAAATTTGGCTCCACTGTGTACTGCACTTCCAAGTCAACACCACGCGTCTGCGCACCACCGACGTTGACGTATTCGTCGAGAATACGCGTAATGGTCTGCGTGTTTGGATCGCGGGCGATCAGCGCACAGGTATAGGTATTCTTAGTAGCAAAGCAGTCATCCGCAATACGCTGGGCGCCGTAGCGGGCAATGGCACCCGTCAGCGTGATTTCGTACCAATCGAGCGCGATCTGTACACCATCAACCCACTCGGCAAAGCTGGGCTGATAAACGAAACCGGCAGTGTCGGTGTTGGCTTCTTCCACATTGAGTCTGGTGTTCGGTGTGGCAAGAATGGTCAACGAGGAATTGGTGACGTTGTTCAATTGCTTGTCCTGCACCGAACCACCACCGGAGCCGGTAAGATAGCGTTCAGCAAAGTTCGGTTCGCGCACGTCATGCGACTTGGTATAACGCAGACGCAGATCTTCGGTGAGCGTGGCATTCAAGCCCATTTTCCAACTCGGCACCCGGCCCGATGCCGAGTAGTCGGAATTACGATAGGCAAAGGTGGAATCCAGTTTCTGCGCGGCACCGCTGTTGTACAGCGGCACGTTCAACTCGGCAAATAGTTCGCTGACATTGCCGGCGCCACCGTTGACACCTGAAGCAGAAAATGGATGCAGCGAGCGGTTACCGGCGCTGGCAAAGCCAGGCGATATGCCGCGAATACCCAGAGTCGGCGCATTCAGCACACCGCGTTCGCCATAGGACGGGTAGTTGACTATCGTGAACGACTCATCACGCCAGGTAGCACCTGCAGCGAGTGAAACCGGACCTGCCCACCCATTAAACACATCACCTGTCACCAGCACTTCGGCAAAGTCCTGCTCGATGATGCGCTCCAATTTCTTTTGTTCATCTTCTATCCAGTCGATGGCCGCGTCATTGGCGTTACCCAGACCCAGCACGTTAAATGGAACGCAGCTGGAAAATTCCACCGGACCAATCGGCGAATCGCCTTTTACACCATCGATCGTCAGCGGGCTAGGCAGGAGTTTGCCCACCATGAAGTCTTTCAGCTGCTGGGCCGTCGGGTTGACCTTGGTGACATTGCACATGGGCTTGCCGCTGGCATCCGGTACCGCATCCATGGCGAGGAAGTAGCGGTCGATACGGGGAACGTTGAGGACTGCGCCTTGGATGATCGACTGGCCCTTTTGGTAGTGGCCGCTGATGTTCCAGCTATTTTCCAACTGGTAGTCGAAGCCCACCGTATAGGACTCAAGCTGGACTACACTACGGTCACCACGATGCTCGAACACGTTCTTCATGCCGGGACCGCGCACCATACCAATTTTGCTCATTGTAAATGACGTGATGTTGGCTGCGGTCATGGCGTCCACTACCGTCTTCGGCAGGTAGGGGTTTTCCTTGTAGAGCGTGAATTGATAAGTAGGACCAGCAATCGCCATGTTCGAACGCTGCTCTAGAAAGTTGGATTCGCTGCGCCCTAGGATTGCAGTGCCGTTAAGGCTGAAGTTATCACTGACATCAAACTTGAAGCCGGCCAGGAACGAGCGCTGTATTGATTCGTTGCCGTCTGGACCGGCATTGCGTGACAACTTCGAATAGGTGTACTCAGGACCTCCACTTTGGTTGTTCTGGTTACCGGCGCCAGCGCTGGAGTTGTTGTCGCCGAATACATAGGGACGCACGCCCTTGCCGTCATCGGTGAAGGTGTAATTGCGCAAGCTGAAGTTAGCGGGGCCGTTAATCAAACCTTGTGGTGATGCCTGGTTACCGAATACATAGGGCACGGTGATGCGGAGCGGATTGGTGCCGACGGGATCCGCTGCGTTGTATTTGGGATTGCGCACCAAGCCCCAGTCATTCCAGTTGTCGAGCGCATCCGGAGCCGCTTCGATCTGGTTGATGAAGCGCTGCTCTGCGCTACCGATTAGATGCAGGCGGCCATCCATAATGCTGGTACCACCGGCGAGCTGGAAGTTATAGCGGTCACCATCCATGCGTTCGCTGATGCCGGTCGACACCTGGCCTTTAAGCCCTTCAAATTCGTGATTGAGCACGAAGTTAACAACGCCTGCCACCGCATCGGCGCCGTAGGCTGCCGAAGCACCCCCGGTTACTACGTCGACACGCTGCAATAACGCACTGGGGAAGTTCTCAATGTTGACGCTGCCATTAGCATCAGCCGGGATGATGCGCGAGCCGTCGAGCAGTACCAGCGTGCGCGGGCGTCCCATGCCGCGCAGGTCTAGGTAGCTGCCACCACTGACACCAAGGAAGCCACCACCACGCTGCGCGGTGGTCGTCGCAAAAAACTGCGGTAGAGAATCAAGCTGTTCCGCCACGGTCGCGCCCGGGTTTAAATTGGCGAGCTCGTCGACCGTAAGAGCAGTTACCGGATTCGGTGTGCTCATGCTGGTAACGTTGCGGATACGTGAACCGGTGATTTGTATTTCTTCGAGACCTTCGGTTTCTGCTGGCTGGGCCAGGGCGCCGGAAACGAATAACGCTGATATGGCGGATGCCAACAGCTTGTGACGGAACTGAACAGAATTTTTGCTGGAACTACTGTTGCGGAAATTACTGCGCGAAGGATCTATCAATTTATGATTAATGGGCATTCGGTTATCTCCTATTTTTTATTGTTGTTGGGGCCGGTCCTTTGGAAGCTATTAGTAATGCTGGTGTCCTATTGTTGTCCTATTGTTATCCTATTATTGTCCTCTGAGACAGGCATCCGAGTTCCATCCCGCTTTTTTACTTCCATGTTTTTATTTTTTTGAGTACTCATCCTGAGATACGCCACCATAGTGACATATTTATCTCAAAAAC
>Ga0209190_1003134_pt1 | contig 10989 bp, 6 predicted proteins | sample M_140205_XF_Meta_FD_187315 | JGI IMG/M metagenome (GOLD analysis project Ga0209190, IMG submission 187315) | Freshwater microbial communities from Lake Montjoie, Canada to study carbon cycling - M_140205_XF_MetaG (SPAdes) (version 2) | ecosystem: Environmental > Aquatic > Freshwater > Lake... | reverse complement strand
TTTTCAAATCCAGGCACTAATCCAGGTTCTGCAAATTTAGGATGTCTACTTATAGGAGAGTCAAACAGTACATGGATGATTGTCAATGTGGCATCAACTGGTACATTAGAATTTTCAATTGGAGTAGATGGAGGCATAGGTTGTTTAGATTGGATTATGTGGCCTTATACAGGTCCTATAACATGTAATCAAATTATTTCAAATACACTTGCGCCGATTAGGTGTAATTGGAATGGTGCTTGTGAGAGCTTTACCGGTTTAGCAACTCCTTTACCGTTAGGAGGAGACCCATCAAATTTTGAACCTGAATTGAACGTTACTTGCGGTCAAAAATTTCTTATTTGTTTGTCAAATTACAGCTCTCAAAGTACTACTCTTCCACTAAATTTCTTGGGAACAGCTACAATAAGTTGTTCAACATTTACCCCAGTTACAGTTACTTCTGCAACTATTTGTCCTGGTTTTCCAGCTACAATAACAGCTTCTGGAGCAACAACTTATACCTGGAGTCCTGGTGGAATGACGGGTGCTTCAATCACTGTTTCTCCTGCTGTAACAACCAATTATACTGTAACCGGAGTTGGTCCTTGTGGAACAGGAACGGCTATTTCAACCGTAACTGTATTAGCGGCTAATAACCCATTATGTCTTGTTTCTTGTCCTGCAACTGCAACGAATACTGGACCTTATTGTGTTGGTGGAATTGTTCAATTAAATGGAACAGGTGGCGGAACATATAGTTGGTCTGGACCAAATGGTTTTACTTCAACTCTTCAAAACCCAACTGTTGCGGCAACAGCAGCTGCAGCGGGTGTTTATACGCTTACAATAACCGTTGGAACATGCACGAATATTGCGACTACAACTGTTGTTATTAATCCAGTTGCAATTGCTAATGCAAATATTGATCAGGTAGTTTGTGTCGGAGGATTTGTTACACTTGCTGGGGTTATTAGTGGTGGAGCTACTGCAGGCACATGGTCTGCTCCATCTGGAACATTTTCTCTTGCAACAAATTTAAGTTCGACTTATACACCTTCAATAGCTACTGGAACTGTAACGCTAACATTAACTTCGAACGACCCAGCTGGACCATGTCCTGCCGTTACGGATATTATGATTGTTACCGTCAACCCACTTCCAATTGTTGGTGCTGGTGCTGACCAAACGGTTTGTGCTGGTGTAGCAGTAACCTTATCTGGTTCTGGTGCTTCGACCTATACTTGGAACAATGGGGTAACGAATGGTTTAGCATTCACACCTACTGCTACAACAACTTATACTGTGACTGGAACTTCAGTTTTAGGGTGTATTAATACAGATCAAGTAACTGTAACAGTTAATCCCTTACCTGTTCTAAGTGCTGGTCCTGATGCATCTATTTGTACAGGTGGTTCAACAACATTAACAGCTACTGGAGCCACGACTTATTCTTGGGCGCCAGGTGGACAATTAACCGCCTCAATTACAGTTTCACCGGTTGCAACGGCAACCTACACAGTAACAGGAACCGCACTAGGTTGCTCAGCTTCAGATGCCGTTACTGTAACTATATTAGCGAACGCGCCCATTAATGCAGGTTTAGATGTTCCCATTTGTCTTGGTGCCTCAACTACCTTAACTGCAACAGGTGGTGCAACTTATGCTTGGGATAATGGACTGTTATTAGGAAATAATTTTGTTGTTTCTCCGGTTGTAACTACAACTTATAACGTTGTTGGGACAAATGCAGCTGGATGTGTTGGGACAGATGCAATAACAGTGACAGTAAATCCAAATCCGGCACCCGTTATAACTGGCGCATCAACTTATTGTCCAGGTAATTTTGCTTTGTTGGCTACAACAACACCTTTCACAACCTATGCGTGGTCTACTGGCGCTGTAACCCCAACAATCAATGCCACACAAGTGGATAGTCCAGTAACTGTAACTGTTACCAACGCTTTCGGCTGTCAAACAACAACACCGGTTTTTCTTGTTTCAGAAAATAATATTGTTACTTTTAATTCTACTGTAACGATTTGTCAAGGACAATCATCACTAATTCATGGAATCAACGAGACAGTAGCAGGAGTTTATTCTTTAACAACATTGCTCGTTGCTGGCTGTGATAGTATTTCTAATGTAACGTTGGTCGTTAACCCATTGCCAATAGTGAATGCAGGATTAGATCAAGTATACTGTGGCGCAACAAATACTACTTTAAATGGGGCAGGAGCGGCAACATATACATGGAATAATGGGGTGACAAATGGCGTATCATTTTCACCAGCTTTAGGAACATTGACTTATACTGTAACAGGAACATCAGCTGCAGGCTGTAGTTCAACAGATCAGGTAAATATCACAATTAATCCTTTGCCAATAGTTGGTGCGGGACCAGATCAATCAATTTGCGCTGGAACACCAATAACGCTATCTGGTTCAGGAGCTTCAGTCTATACGTGGAATAATGGTGTTACAGATGGACAAGTATTTACACCTGTTTCAACAACAACGTACACAGTGACAGGGACATCTGCTGCTGGTTGCACTTCGACTGACCAAGTAATTGTAACAGTTAATCCAATTCCAGTTGTTTTTGCAGGGAATGACGTGGGAGTATGTGCTAATCAAACAGTTACCCTTACAGGATCTGGAGCGGCAACATATTCATGGAATAATGGAATAACAAATGGAGTAGCGTTCAATCCACCTGCGGGAACGACAACCTACACTGTAACAGGAACTTCAGCTGCGGGTTGTATTAATACAGATCAAGTAAATGTCACATTGGATGCAATACCAGTTGTAACTTTTACTCCGGATGTTACATTTGGATGTGTGCCTCTAATAGTGAATTTCACAAATACAACTCCCAATTCTGTGGATTGTGTTTGGACAATGAGTGACGGAACGGTTTTAACTGGATGCACAACAGTAACAAATACATTCACGCAAGCTGGATGTTATGACATAACACTTACCACAACTTCAACTAATGGATGTGTTGGAACTTTCACTGCAATAGATTTGGTTTGTGCTGAGGCTGCACCGATTGCTTCATTCATACCTTCTGCTTCAAGTATTTCAGAAATGAATCCAATTGTAAATTTCATTAACACAACAACAGGAGCCATAGATTATCTTTGGAACTTTGGCGACAATACACCTACATCAACACTTGTAAATCCAACACATGATTATACAGGTGATGCAATTGGAAATTATAGTGTAATGCTTATAGCATATTCCCCAGCTGGATGTGTTGATACAGCATATTCAACAATTCAGATTTATGAAGATTTGATATTTTACATTCCAAATACATTTACACCAGATAATGATGATTACAACCCAACGTTCCAGCCAATATTTACAGCCGGTTATGATCCATATGATTATACTTTATTGATATTCAATCGTTGGGGAGAAATTGTATTTGAATCTCACAATACTGAAATCGGATGGGACGGAACGTATGGCAGTAACGATGAAATTGATTTAGTCCAAGATGGAACTTATACCTGGAAAATTGAATTTAAAACCACTAGAAATGACGAGCGTGTAATGAGAGTTGGTCATGTGAATATTATTAGATAAATAAAAAACAGTTACATCAAAAAGCCTCAATTTATTTGAGGCTTTTTCGTTGAATGAGTATTGCAAAAAGTTTATTGAACCGTCAGTTAATTAAATCTAATCGCCTTAGCAGGGTTAATTCGCGTAATGACAACACTTGGAATAATCAATGCGCTTAAACAGACTAATATTGTTCCGACATTCAGCGCTGCCCAAGAAGAAAAAGAAATTTCTACAGGTACTTGACTCAAATAATAAACTTCAGGATTGAGTGTTATAATCCCAAAGAAATATTGCAAAGCACATAATGACAAGCCAATAATATTTCCCCAAAGCATTCCTCTCAAGATTAAGAAAGCTGCTTGAATTAAGAATATTTTCCGAATACTCCAATTCGATGCGCCCATAGCTTTCATTATACCGATGAAATTTGTTCTTACTAATATTAAAACCAAAAGGGCAGAACCCATATTGATGATGCCAATAAGAATCATAAGAGTTAAAATAATAACCACATTTAAATCTAAAAATCCTAACCAAACAAAAATATCACTTTGCGTGTCAATAATACTTTTAACACTCAATGATTCATTGTTTTTTGTAGGGATAAGCTCTAATTGCTTTTTTAAACGATTAACTATTTCTGGCAGTTTATTCCAATCTTTCACCGAAACTTCAAATCCACCAACATAATTTGAACAACTTCCTTTTCCATTAATTTGTTTAAAAACCAGGGTTTTATTTGATGCACTTATAGAATATTTACTTCCATCCTCATTCAAATATGTTCTAATTAGTTCTTTATCACTGTTTGTTATAAAGTCACATGCACTGTACCCATTTCCTTTAATTTTAATGTCTAAATAGGCAGTGTCAGGAATACTCGTTTGTTCATTTTCTCCACTTATTTTCATCCAATAATCTGAGGTTATTAATCTTATTAATGTGTCTTTAACTGGACAAATAGTAAAGCCAGAATAATTTTCATACCCTTTCCCCCAATCGTATCGATAATTCCCATTACCGCCAATTACATCTGCCTTAACTATTAATTGACCATTCGACAGCGTGTCAGTGATAATAATTGACGCTTTTATTCCCCAATCGTTTAATTCTTGAACAATCCGTATGTCCCCAATTGCCATTTTCTTATCGAATTCTTCTAAACCTGTTTCGTAGATACCGACTAATTTAAATATTCGTTTTACTGGCTGGTTCTTGACAAAAAAAGCCTTAACCTCTTCTCCAATTTCAAGATTTAAATCTCGAGCAATTCGTTTTGATATAATTATTTCAGAACTGATCGAATCTTTTGAAAATTTAGGTAATCGGCCTGATTTTAAATGTTGCTTAAAAAAGGAAAGATAATAGTTGTAGTCAATTCCTTTTAAAATAGCACCTTGAATCTCTTGTTGCACATAAGATGTGTCTTTTCCAGATTTTAATTTAAACTGCCGGTCTTTTTTATTGGATTGAAAAAGTACAGGTTTGTAGGCGATGTAATGAATGGTTTTTATTTCATTATCTTTTTTCAAAATTGAGAAAAAGGCTTGGTTTTTGAGAATGGGTTCACTCTCGTAGATACTATTTTCACCGGAGCTCATAATAAAAATATGAGAACCAAATCCTGAGACTTTTTCTCGGACTTCATGTTGAAAACCAGTAACTACGGCAATGGTAATTAAGTTAACAACAACTGCTAGTGCAATACTTATAATAGATATACGTACAATTGGTCTAGAAACTTTCTTACCTTGTACCTCGCTTTTTAGTACCTTTTTTGATATGAAATACTCGAATGACAATAATCTCTCTTTTGGAGCACTAAAGTACATAAAGCTTTTGGGCCTGAAAAGTATTTTATTGGTTTTGATTGCATCGTGTGGTATTCAGAACAAAAGAGATATTGGAACAAATCAAACTCAAATTATTGAGGAATGCCTAATTGATGATGTTGACTGTATCAAGGAAGAAAGTATTATAACAAATTCAATACATCACCCAATACTAGGAATTGATAGACTCCATTTGTTTATGGATTCATTGCAAAACAAGAACATTGCTGTTGTAAGTAATCAAACTTCAATGGTCGGAAACGTTCATTTAGTGGATACATTACTTGCGCTAAATCTAAAAGTAATTAAAGTTTTTGCTCCCGAACATGGGTTTAGAGGTCAAGCAGATGCAGGTGAAAAAGTCTATAGTACAATGGACGAAAAAACTGGTTTACCATTAATTTCACTTTACGGTCAAAATAAGAAACCAACACCAACACAATTATCTGATATTGACATTGTAATTTACGATATTCAAGATGTTGGAGTTCGTTTTTACACCTACATTTCAACATTGCATTATGTGATGGAGGCTTGCGCTGAAAATGGAAAGCAATTGGTGGTTTTAGATAGACCAAATCCAAATGGACATTATATCGATGGACCTGTTAGAGAGCCGGCTCAACGTTCGTTTGTTGGCATGCATCCCGTTCCAATTGTATATGGAATGACAATCGGAGAATATGCTATGATGATCAACGGTCAACGCTGGTTAAGAGATAGTTTGGAATGTAAATTATGGGTGATTCCTTGCCGAAACTACACGCACAAAACGAAATATGTAATTCCCGTTGCGCCTTCACCTAATCTAAAATCCGAAGCTGCAATTGCTCTTTATCCGAGTTTGTGTTTGTTTGAAGCAACAACTGTAAGTGTTGGAAGAGGAACAGATCGACCATTTGAAATGTTTGGGCATCCAAGATTTCCAAAAGATGAATTTCAATTTACTCCCGTATCAACGATTGGAGCAAAAAGTCCTTTATATGAAAACAAAAATTGCAATGGGATTGATTTGCATTCAAGTATTTCTAAACGCAAGTATGAGATAAATTTGAATTATTTGATTCAAGCAAAAGAATTATTAGGCGATTCGGTAATGTTTGTAGATCAAATGGGATTCTTTAATCGCTTAGCTGGTACGTCAAAATTACGTGAACAAATTTATGCAGGTTGGACAGCCAAAGAAATTAGAACTACATGGCAACCTGGTCTGCAAGAATTTAAAAAAATTCGCCAAAAGTATTTGTTGTACGAATGATTATTTCAATTTCTCGGCGCTTAGTAAAACTTTAGATTTCATTTCTTCCATGTAAGCCATTAACTTGATTAACACTTCTGGATTAGATGATCCAATAATTTTTGCAGCAAGAATTCCAGCATTTTTAGCTGCGTTTAACGCAACTGTTGCAACAGGAATACCATTTGGCATTTGAAGAATAGACAAAATACTGTCCCAACCATCAATTGAATTGGAAGATTTGACTGGAACACCAATAACCGGAAGGGGAGTTAAAGAAGCAGTCATTCCTGGCAGATGAGCAGCCCCACCAGCTCCAGCAATAATCACTTTTAATCCTCGTGTATGGGCATTTTTAGCATAATCAAACATTAACTCAGGTGTTCTATGAGCTGAAACGATATTCATTTCATAGGAAATTCCAAATTCTTTTAAAATGTCTGCTGCATCTTGCATAATCGGAAGATCCGAAATGCTCCCCATAATGATTCCTACTTCTGCCATGGTCGTTTATTTTTTGTCAAAGATACAGAAACAAATATATCCTAACAAACCTGAGTTCGATAGGATATATTATAGCCATTTTAAGCGTTAATTAAAGAGTCCCTCTTTTTTCTTGTTCTCTTTCAATAGATTCAAAAAGTGCTTTAAAGTTTCCAGCGCCAAATCCTCTTGCTCCCATACGTTGAATAACTTCAAAAAACAGGGTAGGACGGTCTTCAACCGGCTTTGTGAATATTTGTAATAAATATCCTTCTTCATCTGCATCAATCATAATCGCAAGACTTTGCAAAACTTTCAAATCTTCCTTCATCATATCCATATGAACTCCTAAACGAGCAGGAATTTCATCATAATATGTTTGTGGTGGAGCTGATAAGAATTCAATTCCTCTTGCTCTCAATTGTCTAACAGTGTCAATAATATCATCTGTGGCTATAGCGATGTGTTGAGCACCAGGACCTTCATAAAAATCTAAATATTCTTCTATTTGAGAGCGTTTTTTCCCTTCAGCTGGCTCGTTGATAGGGAATTTGATACGACCATTTCCATTTGACATAACTTTCGACATCAAAGCAGAATATTCTGTATGAATTTGTTTATCATCAAATGACAAGAAATTTACAAATCCCATCACATCTTCATACCATTTCACCCATGTATTCATCTCTCCCCAACCAACATTTCCAACCATATGATCAATAAATTTAAGTCCTATTGATGTTGGATTGTAATCTGATTCCCACTTCACAAATCCTGGAAGGAATTCACCTTTGTAATTTTTTCGCTCAACAAACATATGAACTGTTTCTCCATATGTATAGATTCCAGCAGTTACCACTTCACCATTTTCATCGCTTGTCGTAGTTGGTGCTTGGTATGATTTTGCTCCTCTTTGCGTTGTTTCTTCCCAAGATTTCTTTGCGTCTTCAACCCATAATGCAATAACTTTCACACCATCACCATGCTTTTTTACATGCTCACCAATCGGAGATGAGCTGTTCAATGCAGTTGTTAAAACCAATCGAATTTTATCTTGTTTTAGAACATACGAAACGCGATCTTTCATTCCTGTTTCTAATCCAGCATACGCATGCGATTGGAAACCAAATGCTGTTTTGTAAAAGTGTGCTGCTTGTTTCGCGTTACCAACATAAAACTCTACATAGTCTGTCCCTAATAATGGCAAAAAATCTTGAGCTCCTTCAAATATTTTTTCTAAACCGTATTCTACGTTTTTTATTTCTTTACTCATATTTTTATTTTTTGTATCGACATCACGTCGAACGTTTTTAAATTTAATTATTTTTTTCTTTAAACGAAATTAATGCTCGCTTTCTAACCAACTTTTGTAATAGTCTTGGAATTCAATTCCTAATGCAGCTTTTGTCATTTTTAGTGGCTTAAACGTATCAACCATCACGGCTAGCTCCTGCGTTTCTTTCTTTCCAATACTTCTTTCATAAGCTCCAGGATGTGGACCATGAACTAATCCAGCTGGGTGCAAAGTGATTTGGCCATGTTCGATATTATTTCTACTCATAAAATCACCATCTACATAATATAAAACTTCATCAGAATCAATATTACTGTGATTGTAAGGTGAAGGAATTGCATCTGGATGATAGTCGTACATCCGCGGAACAAAAGAACAAACAACAAAACCTGCTGTTTCAAAAGTTTGGTGAATTGGAGGTGGTAAATGCACACGACCAGTTATCGGCTCGAAATTGTGAATCGAAAACGCATATGGATAATTATAACCATCCCATCCTGCTATGTCAAATGGATGAGTTGCGTATACGTAGTCATATAAAACGTCTTGTTTTTTAATACGAACTAAAAAATCACCCAATTCAGTATGTGTTTCTAATTCGTGAGGTGGACGGATATCTCTTTCACAATATGGAGAATGTTCTAAAAGTTGTCCAAACCAATTTCTATAACGTTTTGGAGTGAACACAGGGCTAAAAGCTTGAACAATAAATAGTCGATTATCTTCACTATTGAATTGAAATTGATAAATCATTCCTCGCGGTATAACCAGGTAATCTCCATAACTGAAATCTATATTACCTAATTGAGTCCTTAGTTTTCCTTCTCCTCTATGAATGAAAATTATTTCGTCTGCATCTGCATTTTTGTAGAAATATTCAGTCATTGATTTCTTAGGTGCTGCTAATTCTATGTAGCAATCAGAATTAACCAACATTGGAACACGACTTTCTAAATAGTCATCTTTTGGTTCAACCTTGAAGCCCATCAAGCTGCGCATCGTCAAATTAGTGTCAGATGCAATTTCTGGAGCTATATTCTTTTGCCCTTTGAAATCCTTCACTATTGTAGGCGGATTCAAATGATACATCAATGCAGACATTCCTTCGAATCCTGCGGTCCCAAACAATTGCTCATGGTATAATTTTCCATTTGGCTGTCTGAAAACCGTATGGCGTTTTGGTGGGATTGACCCTAATTTATGATAAAATGGCATAATAATTTATTTTAAAATTTGATAAATTTAATCTTGACAAAATTTAAATCACTCGGGATTTCGTTTGATCATAAATTTAAGAAAAATGGTTAATTCAATCCACATATTATTTTAATGAGAAAGCAAAAATAAGTTTGTTGTACCAACAAAAATATGACAATTATCATAATTTAATAAGTGCTATTTTATTTTTCAAAAAATTAGGTTGTTCAACTAAAGCTATTTTTAACTTTGTTTTTAGAAAACAACATAATTATGTCAAAAACAATCATTATTGGAGCTTGCGGACAAATTGGAACTGAGTTAGTTCTTGAATTAAGAAAAAAGTTTGGAAATGAAAACGTTATTGCTGCGGATTTAAAAGATGAATGTCCAAAAGTTCTAGAAAATGGGCCATATCAAAAAATGGATATTTTAGACAGAGAATTTGTTAGAGACTTTATTATCAAGAATGAAATTAAGGTAGTTTATCTTTTGGCTGCTTTATTATCAGCAACAGCCGAAAAAAATCCTGATTTCGCATGGAAATTGAACATGGAAGGACTTTTTACAATCCTCGATTTAGCGAAAGAAAAACATATTGATAAAATATTTTGGCCAAGTTCAATTGCTGTTTTCGGACCAACAACCCCAAGAGAAAATACTCCTCAGTATACTGTGATGGAGCCTTCAACTGTTTATGGAATATCAAAACAAGCAGGCGAAAGGTGGTGTGAATATTATTTCAATAAATTTGATGTTGATGTAAGAAGCATTAGATACCCTGGTTTGATTTCTTATACAAGCCTGCCTGGAGGAGGAACTACTGATTATGCTGTAGATATTTTTTATCATGCTAAATTACAAAAGCCATTTTCTTGCTTTTTGAAAGAAAACACAGCCTTACCAATGATGTTTATGGAAGATGCAATTCGGGGAACAATAGAATTAATGGAGGCTCCAAAAGAAAACATAAAAATTCGTTCTGCTTATAATTTATCTGGCTGTAGTTTTACACCAAAAGAACTATCCGAAGAAATTAAGCGCCATATTCCAACATTTGAAATTGTTTATAATCCAGATTTTAGACAAGCAATTGCTGATAGCTGGCCAATGTCAATTGATGATTCAAATGCCCGTAAAGATTGGAATTGGAAAGAGAAATATAATAAAGAAAAAGTAGTTGAAACAATGATTGAACACGTTGATGTAAAATTACTTAGTAATTAATATGGTATTTTATTTATTTAGTCGTTCAGAATTTTAGTTCTGACGAAAAAAACAAATAAACATATTTTTGTTAAACTTAATTACTATATTGCAACTTAATAGTCTTGCTATTTATAAAAACTAAAATTATGGTCGGAAAATTATTTCTTAGCTTA
>Ga0209190_1003128_pt1 | contig 10996 bp, 15 predicted proteins | sample M_140205_XF_Meta_FD_187315 | JGI IMG/M metagenome (GOLD analysis project Ga0209190, IMG submission 187315) | Freshwater microbial communities from Lake Montjoie, Canada to study carbon cycling - M_140205_XF_MetaG (SPAdes) (version 2) | ecosystem: Environmental > Aquatic > Freshwater > Lake... | reverse complement strand
CCGCACGTCGTGGCGCCTGCTGTGGTGGGGCACGGTTATCGCATGCGCCTTCTCGGCTGTGTCGTTCTTCGCTGCCGGTCACGCAAGCAAAGAGCGCGCTGCAGGCATCATTGGCCAAGTCGAGGGTGTCGCTGTCGATAGTCAGGCAAGCAAGATTGAGCGCCTGACAAAAGAGAAAGCAGCGGATCGCGAGAACACGAAAGAGCGTATCGCAGCTGCGCGCCGCTCGATGGACCTTGTGCTCGACGACGGCAACTCCAAAAACGACGATGTCAGCCAGTACGAGAAGAATATCGCGCAGTACATCGTTGACAGCGAAGCTCGCCAGAAGGACTTGGACGCGCAGATCGCTGCGGCAGAAAATACAACCGAGACAGCGCGCACGGATGCCAAGGTCAAGGAAGCCGAGACACCATCGACATGGGCTGTGTTCTCGTTTGCGGCCAAGCGCACTGGAACGTCGGAGCAGGACTGGTCTGACTTCGGCCTGCTCTTCTTCGCCCTCCTGCTGGAGGCAATCGTCGCCTTTGGCCCCGGCGCTTACTACGACCTGCACCGCCACTTCGTCGGCATGGTGCGCCGCCTCATCGCTCAGGAAGCGGAAGAAGCGGCAATCATGGACGAGGAGATCGCCGAGAGCGAGGCGCGTGTTGCAGCATCGCGCGCCAAGGCCAAGGCCCTGCGTGATGCCGCAGAGAAGCCAGACACGGCAGACAAGCCCGAAACCAAAGACCCCCTCGTCGAGGAGAAGGTCGTTGTCGTCGTCAAGGAAGAGCCCCTCACGACCGAGCAGCAGCGCGCTCGCAAGGGTGGACAGGCATCGCAGCACAAGCGCCGGGCCGAGAAGAACCAGAAGAAAATTCCCGTGACTGATGACCGCAACGAAGACGAAATGTTCTTCGATGACGGCGATGATTACGAGGACGAGCCCGAAGTCAAAGAAGAGATCAAAGAGAAAGAAGTCGCATGAGTCTGACAGTCGGGATTGACCTTGGAACGACAAACTCGTGCGTCGCTTTTCACGATGGTCGCGAAGCATCTGTCATCGCAACTGCAGAAAACCTGCGCGTGATGCCATCCGTCATTGCTTTCAAGGAAAACGGAGAGCGCCTCGTTGGACGCTCAGCGCTGACCCAGTCACGCTCGAACTCGGCCTTCAGCTACTTCAACACCAAGCGCTACATGGGCGAGCGCTATCACGACGGCGAAGACCACGGCATCCAGTTTGCCGAAGGCGAAGACGGCATGATCTGGTTCCGTGGGCCGAATGGCCTGATCTCTGCGCCAGAAATGTCGAGCTATCTCATTTCGGCAATGCTTGACGCAGCAGAGGCTCGTCTTGGTGAGCGTCCAGACCGGGCTGTCATCACCATCCCGGCCAATTTTGGCGATGCCGCATCTCAAGCGACAAAACTCGCAGCCCAACTTGCTGGCTTGAAGGAAGTGGTTCTTCTTCATGAGCCTACCGCCGCTGCTATGGCGTATGGCGTTCTGCACCAGAAATTTACCCGACTGGCGATCTACGATTTCGGCGGAGGTACGTTCGATATCGCGCTGATGGATGTCGGCAAGGGCGAGCACACCACTGTCGAGACCAACGGCACGCGCCATCTGGGCGGGGCCGACTTCGACAGTCGCATCGTCGAGTACGCGCGGACGGAGTGGAACAAGAGCCATCCCGAAGACCTCACTGGAGATGTGCTGCCGCGCGTGCGTGACGCTGCAGAGCAGGCGAAGATTGCGCTCTCCTCCCAGAACGAGACCAATATCTCGGTGCGCTTCGCTCACACGTCCGAGCGCGGCCACCATCACATGAACGAGGTTCTGACCAAGGACCAGCTGGAGAACATGACAGCGGACCTGATCGAGCAGACGCTGGCGACATGCCAGCGCGCGCTGACCTCAGCAGGACGCACGCGCGATGATGTGGACGAGGTGATCCTTGTCGGCGGCATGACGCGCATGCCTGCGGTCGCCACGGCGGTCGAGAAGTTCTTCGGGAAGAAGCCGCGTAAGAACGCGCTCAATCCTGAAGAGGTGGTCGCCATCGGCGCGGCCACATACGCTGCCGTGCTCGACAATCGTGCGCGCTTCAATCTCGACGACCGCACGTCGTTCTCGTTCGGCATTCGCGCGTCTGGAAATGCATTCTCGCGCGTCATCCCGAAGGGCTCAACCTATCCCGTGGACAACACCGTGCTGATTACCAGCAGCGAGGACGATCAGGAAATCTGCACCATCCACATCTACGAGGGTGAGGATCACCGGGCCAACCAGAACAACAGGCTCGGTCACATGCATGTGCCAATCGAGCCCGCACCAAAGGGCGTCGCAACCATCGAAGTGAAGTTCTCACTCGACGAAAATGCGCTGCTCCGCGTCGATGGACGCATTCCCGGTGGCGACCTGTTTCCCATTTATGAGGGCAAGCCGAAATGAAGACAGGTCCAGACGGTCTCAGACTCATCACCACCTTCGAAGGGAAGCCGCGCCTGTCGGCTCGCCTGTGCGAGGGCGGTCGGTGGGAGCTTGGCTATGGCTGCACGTTCTGGCCCCCTTCGGAGGGCTATCCAGACGGTCGGCCTGTGCGCGAAGGTCAGACGATCCTGCCGGATCACGTGCAGCCCTTGCTTGCTCATGCGCTGCACACCTTCGAACAGGTTGTGAATAGCCGCGTCACGGTCGAGCTGACGCAATACCAGTTCGATGCCCTCGTGGCCCTCGTGTTCAATATCGGGGATGCCCAGTTCGCCACCAGCTCGGTGCTGCGCCTCACGAACGAGCGCCGCTTCGAGGATGCCGCCCGAGCGTTCGGGATGTGGACGAAGGCGACCTCTGAGGTGGACGCCAACGGCAACCATTGGCGTGGCCCCAGCGGCGAGCCATGTCGCTATACCAGAGCCCTCCGGGGCCTCCTGAGACGGCATTACGCTGAGGGGTGCGTGTATTCCGGTTTCGACTTCGAGGAAGCCTGCGCGGACGACGCGATTTCCCTGCGATCCGAGAAGCTCTGGGACGAGCCCAACAACCGCTGGCACGACCGCGTCCTGTGGGACCAGACCACGCCATTTGGTCAGGTTCTGGAGACGGCCCGCAAGCACCCCCTGCCAATGCTCCTCACAGAGCCCGCAGGGAGCGTCACCGTGATTATGGACGCTGCGCCGCCCCCGGCCCCGAAACCCGCACCAGTGGTCACGCCAGCCCCAATCCCGCGCTATCCCGCCGCCCCGATGCCTCCGCCTGCGGTGACGGTCGCCACCAAGGCGGCGCCCAAGCCCGCCCCGGCCCCTACCCCCATCTCGCTCCCGGTCGGGACCAAGCCGAAAAGCGTCAACACGGTCCAAGCAGCAGAGGTGCCTTACAAGATTGCCCCGGATGCTGGCCTGAAGCCGCTGGAGGAGTCGGAGCGCGCCAAGGGGTACTGGTATCAGCAGGCCGGGATCGGCGTGATCCGGCTTGGGTCGCTGGGCATGTTCGGAACCACGGCGAAGGGCGCCGCTGACGTAGTGCAGGGCGATCCGGTCATCTCCAATCTGGTGCTCACAGGCGTCGTCATGGGCGGTATTGCTGCGACCGGATACGTCGTGAAGGTCTATGGAGACTGGCGACGCAAGCGCGGCGAGAAGGCAGCGACACAGGGGCTCTACTGATGGCCCCATTTCTATTTTCGATATTCGATTACGTCGCCAAGCACAAATGGGTTCAGTGGGTGCTGGCGACGCTCGCTGCCGTTTTTACGGTCGGCCTTTATCTGGTCTGGCGCGATAATAGCGTGCGTCAGAAAGAGCGTCAGAGTCAGAAAATTGAACAGGCACGAGAGCAGGCTCGCATTGCCGAGCATCGTGTGGAGCTGGAGGAAATACGAACCGATGAAATACTTGAAGCTGAGCGTGCCGCTGATGCTCATGTTGTCAGTTCTACTATTGACGAGTTGCGCGCACGAGACCCCTCGCTCGCCGATCTCGTATATGGCCCTGCTCGACGAGGAAATAGCGAAGCAGAAGGCAGCTGACTGCGCGCTCTTCAAACCCAAACCCATACCCGAGACAGCCCCGCTGGAATGGCGCCAGCATGCGGAGGCTTTTGCTGTGAAATGGCGCCAATACTGTCAGGAGGGCTGAGCCCATGAAGTTCGAAGTCACGCTGGATAACGCTCTCGACGTTATTGGCACGGGTGCCGCTGCTTACGCGGCCTATTCACTCGCAGGCGGAAATCCGATTCCGGGCTTCCGCGAGTTTGTGCCGCTCATCGCGGCGCTTGCGGTCGGCGTCTTTGTCTGGCGTCTCGTCCGCAAGAACAACAACAAGGTATAGCCCGGAAGGGCATCGGATCGGACTGCCGATCTGCCGAACGCCTCGCTGAGGCTGAGGCGAGAATCAAGAGCCCCGATGCTTCGGCGTCGGGGCTCTTTTTCCATTCATGGCTTCTTCGGAAATGCGCGCTTTGGCCACGTCGTTTTCTGCTTCGAGAATCCGCGCGACTGGATTGACCCGCTCTTCTCGCGCCCCTTCACGACGGCGAACCGCTTCACGCTCGCCGCCTCGCTGGTCTCGCGATGTCCTGCGCGCGCGTTGCATAGGTAGGCCCAGAGGGCGACGTTCTCTGGCGTGTGCTCGCCATGCGATCCGCGCGCCAGTACGTGAGCGATGACGATGTAGAGCGGCGGCGGATCGGCCCAATCCCACTTGGTCTCCGCATCGAGCGCCTGACCGCAACCGCAACCGCAGAGCCCGGCCTGCGCCTCCCACAGCGCCTCCACGTCGACCCTCTCCGCAAACAGACCGCGCGCCAGTGTCTCACGACGCTGGCGCGCTTCCGCCAATCTAAGGCGCTTCAGGACGCTGCTGGACAGCGGCCGCATCAGACACCCTTCATCACTTTCTGGATGGTCTCGAAGGCGTTCTTGTACTGGTCGCGCTCCATTTCCATCTCCACCATCTTTTCAATCGCCTCGTCTCGCTCTGCCACTGCTCGCGCAAGGCGCTTCTCGATGACTTTTTCGACCGCAGTGAAAATCTGGTCGCGCAAGTTATCGTTGAGACTGACATCGGCAACCTTGGACTTAGCGCCGGTCCTGACGGTGTCGAGAATGCTGTTTTTGCGGCGGAGCTGATAAAGTCCCTGAGCCACGGCCTCTTTGTTTGTGATGTGCCCAGCAACGCCGAGCGCTGCGACGATTTCCTCCCAGCTGCCCCCAGCGCGCAACACGATGTCGGCCCAGCGCGCTCGCTTTTCTGCAAACGCCGCATACTCGCCAGTTTTCTTGCCGCCCTTTGTCTGCGCACCTTTTGCACATTCAGGAATAGACGGGACTTCCCAGCCTTTGACGTTTGGCGCGTCTGGGCGAGATAGTGGAGGGGCTGTCATCGTCATGGCGCTCTCTTCGTCTTTCTGGACAAGGCGCGGCGGTGCGTGCGTCTTCACTTCGACAGCTTCCGTCGTCTCGACTTCAGGCTCTTCGGCCATCCAGCCCATCGTGTTGAACATTCGTCGAATGTCCGCGCCTAAGTTCAACAGCGAGCGTGTGTCGCTTGGCGTTGAGGGGATTGCCCACTTTCGGCTGCGCTCACCCTTCTCAAAAACCAGCTTAGGGTGTGAGCCGCCAAAATCGATCCCGACCTTTACCCCTCGTCGCGCCGCGAACGTGTCGATGTTCTCAGCGAAGTCACGCACGTCCTTGTTTGCTAGTTGACCAAATTTAGACACTACAATCTCCGTTCTGCTCTTGCTGTTGCCTCTTGAGAGTGGTTCTCCCACGCCCTCATTCTCAGATACTCAAGTTTTACCTTGGCCAAGTTCGCAGCCTGTCGCGCAGCGACCATGCTCCGAATGTATTTTTCCCAGCGCTCCTCTGCCTTCACCAGCTTCTCAGCCTTGTTGTCCGCGATGTCTCCGTACTGCGACTTCCACTGAGCCAACGTCGTCGTCTTCAGCTCTTCGAGAAGATCAGCCGCCGCCTGTTTGTCGACCCAGTCCTTCGCCGCGAGCCGGTAGAGTTCGCTGAACGGCTGCTCGTTAGACATCCGCCGCCTCCGCATCGCGCAGACGCTGCTCAGCATCGTCGAGCAGCTTTTTCAGGACGAGCGCGTCGTTGCCAGCGTCCGCCCAGTAGCGGCGGAACGACTCGGCGTTGGTCGAGCGGAACTGCTTCACTTCGAGCAGATGCCTGTCGGAGTGCTGCAGCCACGCTGCAACGCGGTCGAACAGGGCGCCGGTTGAGACGATCTCCAAGGGTGAGCCCAACTCCCACTGGAACGCATAGCCGCTTTTGGGCGAGCCCAGCTTGCGTAGCCGCTCATCGGCAGCGGCTTGATCGAGAACCTCCGTTGCTGTGCCCTCGATCACGTCGGAGCGGTCCATCTCCTCTTCGGAGTAGACCATCGACAAGTCCTCCGGCCAGCCCTTGCGAAGCGCCTGAGCTTCGGCGCACTTCGCCAGCATCAGGCGCGGCATCTTCTGCCAGTTCTGTGCGAGCTTTTCCTTGCCCGATGGCTTGCGCCTGCCGGTCTCTGGATCGTCGACCCAGTCTTGCTCGACCGGCGCGAACTCATCCCAGTAGGCCGTGCCGACAATGCGGTGCTTCTCGCCATTGATGATCCGATAGCAGCGCACGGTCGCGCTCTCGATGCCCAGCGGATTGGTCGCCGGGTTCTTCTCACAGGACGTGAAGGTCGGAGCTTCGTCGTCAGGGAGATAGTCGTTCTGGCGCGCAGCGATGGCGCGTAGTCCGCCGATCTGCGTGACCACAACCATGTTGCGTTTCTTCGGGTCGTTCTTGGAGTAGACCCGCGCCGTGATCTGGCCTTTGAAGGGTGATAGCCCAAGCATTCGGCTTTGCTCGACGAACAGGTTGAACTCGTCGTCGTTGGTATCCTTGGCATAGCTCCGCTTGATGATCTGGAGCTGGGGCGAGGTGTAGGCGGTGACGGCGGTGCTCATTAGGCAACCCGAATGTTGAGGGATTGAAAACCGTTGCTCAGTGTCGCGCCGGGGATTTCCTCGACCGGCAGACGCTCATCCTCTGGCTTGGCCAGCTCTTCAGCAAGCCTTTGCGGGATTGCATCGAGGTCTTTTTTGAGGAGCTTTTTGTCGAGCTTCGGATCGCCCTGCACAAAGTATTTGGCCGGTATCATCGCTTCATCCGTGATGATGACGGAGGGCGCTCGATTGCTCAGGAAGAAGGTCGCCTCCGGGCGCTCGATCTTGTCGCCGTAGACCATCAGCGCGGCTTCGATCTTGGCGCGTCGCCAGCCTATGCGCTCTTCGACGCGAGACTGTCGGGCCTTCAGGTTAGCTACCCGCTTGTCGATGCCGTCGATGATCTCCTGATCGGCGCCGATCGAGTCGTAGATCGCGTCGATCATCTCGAAGAGGCTGGTCTCTCCTTCGACCATATCGTGAAATAGCTCGGCATCATTTGCGTCGCTTCCAAGAACTTCCCGTAAGGTCTTCGCGGCCAACGCCTGTGCGGCGATTTCGGCCTCTGGTGAACGTGTCGATTTCTTCGCCATCTGCTTCCTCTTTTGGCAAAAAGTTAGCCAGCACAATTTGCAAAATTGCGACCGGCACTACGAGTACAGTCATGAAAATATATGGAGACTCAAACAGAGCCTGCAATAGAAACATCGGTTCAGCCCCCCGGCTTTTTACGGCTTCTCAGTGAGCTTGCCGTCTACCATCACCAAGTCCCAATCTGGGTACTCACCATCGCCAACGCGGCGCAGCTGAGCTGCTGCGCGCTCTTTCGAGATGTACCCCGGCGAGCCCGGCAGTGAGTGGACGTGCGCATCACGGCGCAACGGCATGCACAGCATCATCGCGGTGATGAAGTCGATGCCCAGCCGCCGCTGCAACTTGCCGATGTCTTCCATGCCGATATCCGGTTGGATGTGACGAGTGGTGTCGCCAGCGTCGGCCAGTATGTGACCAGCGATGCACGACGGCTGGCCATCAGCGTGGAATTGCTGCGCCATGCTGAACGTCTCCGACTTTTCGATCTGGTCGGCGACTCGATAAGCGATTTCGCGATTTGCCATGTTTGTCCTCCTGTGCGTTCTGGTGTAAACTCAGGTGACGGCTGGCGTCAACCCCAGTTGCAGGATATGGCGTGCCGCGTGTATGTACACCGAGTTGACTTTGGAGATGTAGATGGCGAGAAGCCCGAAGAAGGTAATCAAGACAAACGAGACCGCTGGCTTGAGGCAGTTGAAGGCGTGGCTCGAAAAGAAAAAGCTGAGCCCTTCGGAGGGCGCAGCCGAGATTGGCGTTTCGCGCCAGTTGTTCCACAAATGGCTGAAGGGCGGGCAGCTGGAGCGTACTTCAGCGCTCCTGATCGAATCAAAACTGAAAATCCCGGCCAACGACTTTTTCACAAACTGAAGAGGAGAGACGTGTGACTTCGTTTACGAAAATCATCGAGGACATTCGCGATGGCGATCTGCTGGAGCAGTGCTCCAACGATTTTGCCGATTTGATTTCAGCCGTCACCGAGACGCGCAAGGGCGGGGCTTTTTCGCTTATGCTCAAGGTGCGCCCGAACGGTGAGCGGGGAGTCGCCATCTCGGCGACGATCAAGACGACCGAGCCGAAGCCCAGTATTGGCGAGGCGATGTTCTTCACAGACGGAACGAACCTGCTGCGGCGTGATCCGCGCCAGATCGATATCGAAGACGAACTGAAGCGCAAGCGTGAGCAGCGCGACGAGAAGAGGGAGATCGGCCAGTGATTGATGTAACCGCAGTAATTGACCTTGCGCGCGAGGCAGAGCGCCGCGCCGTGATGATCCAGCAGACGGAAGACGGGCGCGAGTTTACCGTCGACAAGGAAGGCCAGATTGTCTGGCTGACCAACAAGGAAGAAGCGCCGCATTACATCAGGAGCCACGTTCGGTTTTCTGAAGCCGCATCTCTGGCGGCATACGTCGCTCGCTTCCGTGAGACTTCGACGCCGCTGGTGACTGCGTCCATTAGCGAGAAGATCGTCAAGGTATCGCTCGACTACCCGACTGACGCAGGCCCTACGCGCAACGCTCATCAGGCATGGTGGCAGCTTACCGACTCGCTGGAGTTCAAGACGTGGTCGAGTGTGGCTGGCAAGTCGATGACGCAGGAGGCGTTCATGCGCTTCCTCGAAGAGAACACTGCCGAGATCGTCTCGCCGGATGCCGCTAAAATCATGGAGCTGGTCGCCGACTTCGAGGAGATCAAGACCGTGACCTTCAAATCATCGCGTCGCCTGCAGAACGGCTTGCGCGAGTTGGTCTATGTCGAGAAGGACGGTGGCGCGGGTGGTCGTGCGGCCATGCCCGAAAAGATCGAGCTGAGCATGCCAATCTTCCGTGGCGAGTCCCAGTGGGCGCTTACGGCGCTCCTGCGTTATCGGATCGATGACGGCGCGCTGAAGCTGTGGTTCGATCTGCACCGCGTTGCGTCGATCTGCGACCGCGCCTTTGAGGCAGCGGCGCTGCGCGTTGGTGGGCTGCTCAAGCTGGAGCCGATGTTCGTGCCGTAAGCCTATCAGGGGCGGGCTCAGGCTCGCCCCTGCCACTGCCGACAGGAAAAGGAGCAACGATGTCGGAACAGGAAGTCAGAGGTGAGTGGTACGGCGTCTTCGCCAGCGACCTGCTTACCCATCGTGCGGTGACGCTGGCGGGCATGCATCCGCGCGCCGCAGACTACATCAGACAAGCGCCAGTCATTGTGTGCGTCTCGCTGGGCTATCGTCCGGCGAGCGTGTTGAGCGCGTGGAAAGACGTGTGCAATCGCGGCGCGAAGCTCGGCGTGGTGCTCGACGCTTTTCAGATCAATCGCGGCCTGCGCGGCCTGTCGGCGCTCGCCATGGCAACCCCGCACGACACGCTTCTCGGCACGGTTTTGAGGCCGGGAAATCCATCAGCCCTTGCCCAGCAGATCGCGAACCGAACGCCAGACCTGCAGAGGATTTACCTGAACTATCTTCAAGACCTCGTTGCGATGGGCACGTCGCCCCCGGTGATAAATTTTATTGCCGAGAATATGCCGGTGGGGTGGGCGTGCGAGCCAAGTCACTTGGTCGACTTCCTGCGCTCTCCCTTCGGCGCGGGCATCACCTATTACAGCCAATGGCGCGATGTGGTGTCGGGCATGAAGAAGTGGGAGGAGAGCTTCGCCAAGGAGAAGGCGCGGCACGAGGCGCGGTTCAACGAGCCGCTGACCCCGCACAAATACGTGCCGACCGAATACGTGAGCAAGAGCGGATTCACCTTCACCTTGCTGAATACGATCAACCAACTGTCGGCTGAGGGGGCGACGATGCGTCACTGCGTCGGCGGCTATGGCGGCGTCGTGAGGGAGGGGCAGAGCGTGATCTACGCTTGCTCAAAAAACGGAGATCGCGTGGGCACCGTCGAATTGGAAATGGGCAAACAGTATCTCGTCGGCCCGAAAGATGATCCCGAAACGCGATTCACATTTGTGCTGAAGCAGTTCAAGTCGCGCCAGAACGCAGCGCCGGGTTCGGACGCGATGGCGGCGGCTGGTGAGTTCGAGAGGGTGGCGTTTCAGGAGCCCGCAAAGAACGCTGCGGTGCGCGTGCCTGACTTCGAGCCGAAGCGCGCGCCTACAGAAGCGGAGCGCGCCCGTGTTGATTTTGGACGTTGGTTCAGGGGATTTCGTGAAAACAGAAATGGATAAACGGCAGGCTGAAGTTCGCGAGATTGCGAAGACCTGCGTGACGCTCCGCGATCTGGCGATGAAGATGGCGTGGCCGATGGAGACGGTGATCTACTGGAACGACCAGCTGAAGCTGGGGCTTGTTCCGGTGAAGCCTGCACTCGGCGGGCCGCGTGAAGCGCGCGCGGTGAAGAAGCCAGAGAAGAAAAAGTAGATGGGGAACGCGAAGCGGGGCGACGCCAACCGGCACGCGATAGCGGATCGGAAGAACGATCTTTATCAGACGCCGCCAGCGGCCACACACGCGCTGATGCGGATGGTCAATCTGCCCAGCAAGGTGTGGGAG
>Ga0209190_1003127_pt1 | contig 10998 bp, 13 predicted proteins | sample M_140205_XF_Meta_FD_187315 | JGI IMG/M metagenome (GOLD analysis project Ga0209190, IMG submission 187315) | Freshwater microbial communities from Lake Montjoie, Canada to study carbon cycling - M_140205_XF_MetaG (SPAdes) (version 2) | ecosystem: Environmental > Aquatic > Freshwater > Lake... | reverse complement strand
ATGTACTTTGAATCGCAGTGCGAAATATCCATAGCCAGTCAAGAACTCCTACTGGCTTTGGATTCTTTCGATGACATAGTTTATCTTCCAAGAGGACCAGTCCAATCTGTAGAAGATATTAGCTACGCAGACTCAGAAAACAATCAAGATTCAATGGCTGACTGGATAGAAGACCTAGTGTCTAACCCTGCAAGAATTACCCCTGCCTTTGGGCAATCATGGCCAGCAACCGCAGAAGTGGTGAATGCTGTTCAGGTCAGTTACACCACAGGCTACACCACCCCTAGTATGGTGCCTAAATTGCTGAAATCTGGGATGTTGTTCTATGTGGCCCATCTCTATGAAAACCGATCAGCGGTCACAGATGGTGACCTTAAAGAAGTTCCTATGGCTGTGGAATCTATCATCCAACAGTACACCTCAGGGATCTACCACTAATGCGCCCAGGACTATTGCAGTATAGGGTGGAGATTCAGCAATCAACATCTACAAGTGATGCCATGGGTCAGCCTGTAAACACTTGGAAAACCACTCAAACACGCTGGGCAGGTGTAATGCCACTCACATCCAGAGAAGGATTCTTTGCAAAATCAGTCAGGCCAGAACTTTCCCACCGGATCACCCTACGATGGTTTGATGGTTTAGAGCATGGCCACCGCATCAAAATGGATGCGAGAATCTTTGATATTGCATCCATAATTAATGTGGATGAAGGCAACCATACTTTGCAGGTGGACTGTGTTGAGGTGGTGAGCTAATGAGCAAACTAGATAAATCACTTTTGATTAAGAAGGGCAAGGTTTCAATAGAGGGTCTAGATGCCCTGCTGCAAACCTTCAAAGATTTAACGGGTGGGAAGAGTGATGGCAAGCTGGTTTCAGCCATGCGCTATGCCTTGCAGCCCTTGCAAAAGCAAGTCAGGGCAAATGCACCCAAACAAAGAAGCAATAAAAATAAGTCTGGTAGAACTGGCCTACTTAGAAAATCAATTGCAGTTAAGGCTAAAAAGTTTGGCAGGGGAAGTAAAAAGAAAATATTAGGACTGGTAGGACCAAAGTTTAGTACATCGATCACATTAAAAAACGGTCTTAAAATTGAACCTTTTCGCTATGCTCACTTAGTGGAAAGAGGCGCAGCATCACACACAATTTCACCAAGGCGCAAAGAAAAACAGAAAAGCTTTGTGGGTCCAGTTATGCCTGGCAGATTTAAAAGCTGGCAGCATCCTGGTGCAACAGCAAAACCATTCATGAAGACTGCACTTGCTGCTGCTGGATCACAGATATTCAATAGATTCTCAGAAAAGATGGCTGAAATTATCTCTAAAATAGGGGTAAAGAAATGATTGAAGCTGATTTTTATTCCTACCTGACTGGTGAAGGATCTATCACAGCACTGCTGGGAACTAGGATCTATCCAGATGCCAGCCCGCAGAATGCACTGTTGCCACTTTTGGTATATGAAAAAACATCTGTTGATCGGCAGTTGACTTTGCGTGGGGCAACAGGTGTCTGCACTGCCAGAATCACCTGTGACATTTTTGCTACAAGCCGTACAGTTTGCGAATCGATAGTGGAATCAATTAGACTAAGGGTAGATGGGTTTCAGGGAAACTGGGACACCACTTACATCCACCAGTCTAGATTAGATTCTGAGGATGTGGGGTGGGATCTAGAATCTGCAAAGGATACTGGGATCCACCGAGCAACGATTGATGTGGTGGTCTTATTTACTGAAACTGTAACCGACTTTTTTGGAGGCTAAACTATGGCTGTTCAATCTACTTATGGTGTTACCCTTACTGCTGGTTCTGCTGTTGCTGAGGTGATATCCATCACTCCACCAGTTAGCAAAATTGGTTCGATTCAGGTGACTAACCTAAGCACATCTAATCAAGCTCATGAATTTATAGCTGGATTAGAGGATGCAGGTGAAATGAGCTTTGAATGCAATCTGACCTCTGCGAATTTTGCTGCATTAAATGCAATCGCAGTAGCCAGAACGGAATCAGCTTTTGTAATTGCAATTCCTGCACCCATATCTTTTTCAGTTACTGTTAATGGATTTATCACTAGCAGGGGTATTAGTTCCATTGCTGTGGGTGATGAGCTTATTAAGTGTACTTTCACTGTCAAAGTCTCGGGTATTTGTTACCCAGACTAATTAGGAGCTTTTCAATATGGCTTTATCTCGATCACAGATCCTTGCTAAAAAAGACAACTTGCCTAGGCAGGAAGTTTTGGTACCCGAGTGGGAAGGATCTGTTTGGGTCAGAAGTCTGACAGTTGGTGAACGAGACAGCATAGATAACGAATTCAATTCAGCACGAACTAAGGGTAAAACCCCTGACAACCTTAGAGCAAGGATGTTAATCAAGGGGTGCTGCGATGAATTAGGAAAACCGTTATTCACAGAAGCTGACATAGCAGAAGTGAATGTGTTACCTGCAACGATCCTTGAAAAGATCTTTGATGCGATCTTGAAGATTAATCGCATAGGTGCAGGTGCAGTAGAGGATGCGGAAAAAAACTAAGGGAAAGCCCATCGAGACTATTTTTGTTTCGATTGGCTGGACACTTAAAGAAGATGGTAAGCGAGATTGAGCAGGAGATGAGCCACAGTGAAATGATGGAGTGGGTGGCATTCTCTAGGATTGAACCCATAGGGGATGCGCGATTAGATTTCTTAGCTGGCAGCATGCAGCACACCCAAGTGGCTTGCACCAGCACCAGCAAACACAAGTTATCTGATTTTATCCCTGACTGGTTAGGTGAGAGAGCAGAGCAGAAACAAACCCCAGCACAGTTGGCAGCGATGTTAGGTGGGTTAGTTACTAAGAAAAGGAAATAGACATGGCAGATACAAGTCTAGGTAGAGCCAGTCTAAGTGTTACAGCAGATTTATCAAATTTTGTGCAGGGCATAGAAAAAGCTTCCCACAAATCATTAGAGCTTGGCAATAGTTTTGCTGGTGCAGCCAGTGCAAGCAACAGAATAACAACTGCAACCGAAAAGCAATGGGGAGCATTAAACCAATTGCAAAGGGCAGCTATTTTTAATTTAGCTACCCAAAAATCTAACAACATTCAAACAGACATTGCCACCAGAAAACTAGAACTTCAAGCAAAGCAAATGATGATTGATTCGGGGGCTGCTGCAAAGCTTGCCAAGGAATTATCAGCATTAGAAAAAGCTGAAAAGAAATTAGCAGATGCAGAGGAAAAAATTAATGTTGCTGCTGGCAGGGGAAGCCCTGCAAAAGAAAAAGCCAAGACAACTTCCAAGGCTGCTGGTGGGGGAATGAAGCTTACAGATATGTTGGGAATTGGTTTTTTCACTGCTGCATTCACCAAAGTTTTTGATGGGGCAATGGCTTTAGTTAAAAGCATTGCTACTGGGGTTATTGATTTAGGTGCAAAGATAATTGAATCAGGTTCAAAGTTTCAAGAGTTGGATAGGCGATTATCATCAATGACAGGGTTTGCAGGTTTGGCAACAGGATTGCAAACCATCATGAAGGCTGGCCCCAGTGCAAGCTTTACTGCATTGGGAGAAGCTGCAACCCGATTGGCTGCCCTAAAGTTTAGACCTGATGCAATTCAAGGTTTGATTAAGAACTTTAATACCTTGGGGGTTGCGCTTGGAAATCCCGAAAAGATATTGGCATTAATCACAGACAAGATTGCAGATATGGTTGCAGATGGTGGGGCAACCATGGCATCCCTTGGGAAATTATCAGAGGAAGGAATTCAAGTTTTTGAAGCCCTTGCAATATCCATGGGGGTTTCTGTTGATGAAGCCAAAAGAAGAGTTGCCCAGGGTTTAGTAACTGTTACCCAAGCAACCCAAGCAATTTCAGATGCTGCAAATATGCCAGCCATGCTTGCTGCTGCTGAAGCTTCTGCCAATAGTTTTAGTGGAATCTGGAACAGGGTTACCAATAATATTGAAGTTCTATTTCAAAATATTGGCGTGAGTATTTTAAAGGGTTTTGGTTTGGTTGCAATGGGTGGAACTATTACAGATTTCTTTGATTCATTATTTAAAAAGGCTGAAGAGTTAGAACCCTTATTCATGAAAATTGGGGCTTTTGTTTCAACTACAATTCAACTTATTACTGAAAATATTACATCTTTAATTAATGAATTTATTGTGTTTACGGAAGAAATGACAATTGATGAAATGATTGAATCAGTTAGAAATGCAGCTAATAAAATGCTGGAAGATTTAAAGCCAATGATTGATGCGCTTTCAACGATCATTGGATTCACTGTTGATTTTATCAGGGTTGGGGGAACTGCTTTAAAATCTGGAAATGGTTGGGCTAACTGGATTCAGAATAATATTCTTGACCCTACTTCAGATGCCATTGCAGGAACTGTTAATTTTGTTGCATTGCAAGGGGAATGGTGGGATGGAATTCAAACCATTGGCAATTCTGCAAACATTTCAGCAGATGGTGTTAACAACCTTGCAGGGGCTTTGGATCTTGCAGCGCAGAATGCCCAAAATTTAGTTGATACAAGTTCTAATGGAATTGGGGGAGATTTTGGAGCAGGGGCAAACATGAATGATATGTTGCAACCTGCATCTGGTGGGGGTGGAACTTGGCTAAGTGCAATTGAAGAGGAAGCCCAATTAGCTGCAATGGAACTTGCAGACTTTGACAAACAATGGGCAGAACTTAATGCAAATGTTAATAAGCCTTTATTAGATGAAAGACCATTATGGCAAAAATTCTTGGATGAAAATTTAACCCCATTGCAAACTTATCAGAATGAAATTGCAAAATTAAATATGATGCTGGATGGATCAGACCAAGGGTTCCAAGCTTTTGCAATTGGTTCAGCAGGTGCATTGGCAAAGCTTAAATCATCCATGGGAATATCTGGGGAACCTAAATTTGCAAATGCAATAACTAGAGGCAGCGCAGAAGATTTTAAAGCTACCATAGATATGCAATCTAAAAATAAAGATGTGCAACAGGAAATTAAAGAGTTGATGGCTTTGGCAAATCAGATGCAAGCAGAGCAATTAGAAGAACAAAAGAAAATTGCAAAAGCAATATTGGCGCAAAGGCCAGCCCAAGTTTTGGCATTCTGTGGGCCAGTCTAAGGGGGAACCATGGCAATAGATTTATTTGAAGAACTTTGGAATGAAAGAAAAGCAACCCTTGATAAAAGTTTTCAAAACACTTTTACAAGATCTTTTATTGTTCATACCGATACAGTAGAACAATCTGATATTTCAATTTATGATGCAATTTATGCTGATGCAAGTTGCCCCCAAATTGGTGATTTATACCCAGGAGATGATGACAGTTATGCCCAATCGGTAAACATCAATCCAGAAGCTGATGACCCGCAAACTTGGAAAGTGGTAGTTGAGTATTCAAGCAATCCCGATGCAGCCACAAATGCAGCTAATGGGAGCAGCCCACCCGCAAATGTTGAAACACAAAACCAAGGGCAGAAACCAGAAGATAGGGAAGCCAACCCAACCTTAAGACCACCAGATTTTAGGGTTACCTTTATAAGCTTTCCAGAAGTGTTAACCAATCTTAGGAATTCTGCAGGTGATCCTTTTGTTCCCCCTGTTACCATTGAAAGATTTAGGCCAGTGTTCACCATTGGTTGCAATGTTTCAACGATTAATGCTTATGATTTAGCAACCTATATTGGCAAGGTTAATAATGCAACCAATACTTTTGTTACTGGAACAGGTTGCACTTTAACCATTACAGATAAAACCGGAAAAATTAAGGGCATAGGAACAGAACTAATTCTTGAAGGTTCTTATCAATATTGGCGTTTGACCTATGAAATAGAAATTAACACCACAGAAACAGATAACGAAATTACTGGCTGGGATATGTATATTAGAGATCAGGGTTATAGGATTAAGAAAGATAATGGTGAATTGGTAATGGCAACCAGTGGGGGAAATGTGGTTTCAGTTCCGATTGATTTAGATGGCCAAGGAAAAAAGAACCCTGTAAATGATGATCCGCAATATATTTTATTTACTGCTGCAACTGTTTACGGTGAAATTAATTTTGCAACTCTACCAGGATTAGGATTCTTTTAATGCCACCACCAGTAGGATTTGATTTTGAAACAGCCAAGGAAATTTTAAGGCTGGTTAAGAAAAATAAGAATGGATCTTTAAACAGACCCATTGATTCAGAAAGCCCCAGCCTTAATAACCCGCAAATGGTTATTGCCTTTGTAAGTTCAAGTGTTTTAACAGTTTATAATGATGATTATAAATTATTTAGAATCCCAAATGCAATGATGGTTCCATTTAATACAGGCATAGAAGATACAAATGGAAGATTGGTTTTTGGTAATTCAAATGATATTGGGGAAATTCAAACAGGTGTTGAAGCAATTATTGGAATGCCAGTTATTAATGAAAATTATATTACAGCACCAAGAATATTTGCAGGGCATTATTTAGGGGTTATTACTGGTTATAGTCAAGAAGATGATGCAGATTTTGAAAAGCCAATTGTTTTAATTTTATATCCTCACAATGTTTTATTTGGGGAATCAGACCCAATAACAGTTGTAACAAATGTTACTTGCACCCCTGAAGGAATCCAACTACAGACAGCGCAATTTGTAGCAAGTGATTATGATTCAGCAGTTATCACAAGTTTCTTGGGGCTTAATGATACCCCTGCATCTTATTCAGCACAGCAAAATAGGGTTGTTAAAGTTAATGCCAATGCAGATGGTTTAGAGTTTGGGGTTAACAATGATACAGTTCAAGCAGAGATTTCAGACTTGCAAGCAGATGTTGCCCAATTGTTATCTGATGTTGCAGCCCTTCAATCTGATGTTACAACCTTACAATCTGATGTTTCAACTTTGCAATCTGATGTTTCAACTTTGCAATCTGATTATGTAACCCTTGAAGCTAGAGTTACAGCATTGGAATAATTATGAAATTTAAAACATCAAATTCATTTTTATTCATGGCTAATATTAGCATTCAAGATAATTTGTTTTTACTTGGAATAGGAATACCACTTAACACTATTAGGCAAGTAACCTTTTCGCCAGATACAGGCGTTAACAATACAGGCGCAAAATTAATGCCTGATGGAATAATTAATGGCAAAATCTATTTTGCAAAAGTTCTTATTGATAATCAAAATTATAACGCAAAATTATTTTTAACAAATCAAAATGCAATTGATGAAGTTGAAGAATTTGTTTTTACAGATGAAAACTTAGATGGGTTTTACCGATGTTTTATGAGTAGTATTTTTACTACTCATAATTTAAAAATGCCATGCGTTGAAAGAGCATCTGCAGATGTGGAAGATATGTTTTGTTGCCCACCAGCCTTAGAAGTAATTACCACAATCCCAGAATACTTAACTTTGGACACAGGTTCAGAAGATGATTCAGGTGATTACTATTTGGCGCATTATAAAGTTATGAATGCTATACCTTTTTGGGTTCCCCCTTTAGGTAAGCAACCAGCAAACCTTGCCTACAAAAGCAGAAACCAACCATTTGAAGCTATAACTAGGATGCAAGCTAATATCTACCAAGGCCCAGGAATGAATGGAACCATAAACCAGTTATATACTTTGGCTTGGGAAATTTTAACAGATGCAGAAATTGTAGATTATGAACTAACTGGGAATGTAAGATTAAAAGTTCTTTGCACTGTTTTTGCACTGGTTCCAGATAATGCACCAGCGCAACCAGACCCAGGTTTAAAAACCATTCAAGAATATTATTCTGATTGGGTTGATAAAAATGATTTTGATTATTCTGGAACTTGTACCATAGTTGATAATGCAGATGAAGATTTTATGGCCCCTAGTGTTATAGGTTATTATGAAACCCCTGCAGGTTTACCTATTCCGCATACTGTTGATGTTAGTCCTAGTGCAACTTTTGTTGTTATGCCAGAAACAGTTCAACTTTATATGCCAGATGCAGTATTTAGAACTCCCGAAGGGGATATTGAATTAGGAAACATTGATGAGGTATTAAATTATAATGAGGTTTTAGGTGGTTATTATTCTGATGTTAAAGAACATTATTTAATACAAGGAAGGTATTATTTACCATTTGTTTTTTATCCCACTGTTGAATCTGAAAACCCAACTGCCCCAAATAGAATGGGTATAGGTTTTGGTAATGGTGGGATTAATTCTCAAATTGCTGAAATTGGTATGGGTTTAGATTATTCCACAGAAACTAATCCTGATTCATATGGCCATGCCCCACCACTTTATTTTACTAATGACATTGAAGAAAGGGGGCCATTTGTTGGAAGCTTATCAGATGCAGGAGCTGGCTATGGGGGGATATTTTCTGGGCTTGATCATGGAAAACCTTTTATAGATTCAAGAGCAAAAGTAATTAATAATTCTACTGCTGCAGCAAGTGAAATTACTGCTGGTGGGCATATCATTGGGATTGATGTAGTTCTTAGTGGTTCTGGTTATTTGTTTCCCCCCACTGTTTCAGTTTATAATTCTGATGTGGAATGCTTTGCAACTTTAGGTGAAGGGGAATTTGAGGGAAAGGTGATTTCCGTAACTGTTACCAACCCTGCAACAAATAGTTATGGTAATAATGTGCAAATTTTTTTTAGCCCACCCCCCCCTTCTTATTTTGAATTGTCAGAAAAAAACAATGTAATGAATTTATATTTTAGTGGATATCAAAGCTATTTTAAACCTTTAGTTGGGGGGAATTTATTTGATGGATTTTACAATGATACCACCCAACATTTTTATAAAAATAATTCATATTACATAACATCAAACCACCCTGATGCTTTTATTTCTTCCTTAGATGAACTTGAAACCCCAACTATTGATGAAGAAATATGAACATAACACAAAATGCAGTAAGCTTTATAATTACTGGAACTAACTTTAATACTAGAGCAGGGGCAAACCTTGTTTATTTAAGTTCTGGAACTGCAAAAGTAACTGCCCAAACTTCAACCCAGCTAACTATTACTTTTTTAACCCAGCCAAATCTTGGCCCATTGTATGCAGTAATTAAAAACCCAAGGAAAAAATCTGCAAAAGTTAGGGTTGCAACAGTAGTTGCAGGTATTGTAGTTACCCCTAATTCAGATAACAGGGCAATTACTGCAACAACTTTGGTTATTGCTGGAACTGGATTTAGTGCAACTGCCAATGAAAACACAGTTGTTTTCAATCATGGTGCAATTGGTACAGTTACCAGCGCAACCACAACAGAATTAACAGTAACTTTTTCAACCCAACCAACTTCAACCGGATCATTAACCGCAGTGGTTGCAGTTAGTAGTTCAAATGGAAATTCTGGTTCCCCAGTGCAGGTTGCAACTATAGTTGCTGTTGCAACAGTTACTGAAAATTTAACTGTAATGCCAAGGAATGTTAGATACCTTTACAATGCAGGGCCACCACCTACAATTTCATATTTTACCAGACCTTTTATAATTTCTGGCACAGGCTTTGATCCAATAGCAAATGCAAATATTTTAACATTTAACAAAGCTGCAGTTGGCACTGTTACAGCAGCAACTGCAACAGAATTAACAGTTGAATTTGCATTGACTACACCATTCCATACTACTAATTACCCTACTTCTAATGGTGCTTTAACTTGCAATGTTGAATCATTTGGTGCGGTTTCTAACACTGCAACCATTGCAACAGTTATTGCCAATGCAATTAGATTTATACTAGATGAAAATAATCCTTTATTTTATTTTGATGAAGCCCTTAGATTCCAGCCCCAAGCTGGGCCAGAATTATTTGATTTTGGTGGAGAATTAGATCCAGTTAAAATAATTCAACCTAGCATTAGTGAAAATAATGCAAGTGGATCATTTGAAGTTCATAAGCCAGGTGTTTTAAATGTTGATGTTGTAAGTTTAAATGGTTATGGGGATGGGTATTTTGTTATCTATTATTATGAACACATATCTGGTTACACTTATGAAGCACCAGTTGTAATATTTGATCATACCGGCCCATATGGAAATAGTTGGTCAACCAGTTCTAGCAATTCTTTTAATGTTTTAATTAATGATGTTGTTGTTGTTCATTGGAATTTTGAAGAAATTGGGGAAACCAGTCTTCAAGAAATTATGATCAATGCTTATTTTGACGATTAAAAGGAAGGCTAAATGGTTATTCACTTTGAATTGCATCCTTCATGGACTCAATCTCTACTGTTTGGAGATGCCATCAGAGCTGGTGTAAGCTTAGGGAAGGATAATCACTGGCATTATAACGGAATTACTGGACTTTGGGTGGTTTCAGGTGGATTCCTAATCATTGAAATCATCGAAAAGCCATGTGATATTGAACCCAGTTTGATCAGGGTAACTATCCGGCAGATACAAGGCAGATTAAAGCAGGAGAGGAAATCTAAAAATGGCAAGTGAAGTCAATTTCACACTGGATCAAGGGGCCACTTTTACCCAAACCCTTATCTATAAGGACTCGGATGGTGAGCTGGTAGACCTCACTAGCTACACTGCAAGATCCAAAGCTCGCGCATCCTTAGAATCAAATGTGGTTATCTGGAATCTAACCAACGGCAATGGCATCACCTTAGGTGGGGCAACTGGTGAAATAACCCTGACACTCTCTGCAGCTACTACTGCTGATTATGAACCAGGCGCAGTCTATGTTTACGATCTAGAGATAGTGAACGGATCAACTGTCACCCGACTGATTCAAGGTCAGGTCACTGTCAATGGTGAGGTAACCCGATGAGTGATCAAATACTTATTCAAAATCCTGACCAGCTTGAGGTTATCAATCAGCCCTCACTCTTAATAGAAGCTGCACCCAACCGGATCACTTTAGACCCTGCACCCATCGTGGTGGTAGAAGATAAACGACCTACCCTAGAGATCTACCTGCATGGGCCTAGAGGCTTAAAAGGCGATCAAGGTGATGCTGGCGCAGGTGGGAATAACTACACCGAATTTAGAGACCTAAATGATGTGCTGTTGGTGA
>Ga0209190_1003125_pt1 | contig 10998 bp, 8 predicted proteins | sample M_140205_XF_Meta_FD_187315 | JGI IMG/M metagenome (GOLD analysis project Ga0209190, IMG submission 187315) | Freshwater microbial communities from Lake Montjoie, Canada to study carbon cycling - M_140205_XF_MetaG (SPAdes) (version 2) | ecosystem: Environmental > Aquatic > Freshwater > Lake... | reverse complement strand
GATTAAAAAGACGCCCAACGGTTTTTTCATCGTCGCTGGTCTCGTCCTTTTTTTTCATTGCTGCTTTTTTTATTGCCCTCATCCTCAATCCATGACCCCACCTGCTCAGCCACAAAACGCTCACGCTGAACTTGGATCCGCACAAGAGCCGCCCACACTGATCCTCACCACGCTCTTGAACCTGGCACATGGGATTGACCATTTGTTTTTGCTTATTTTTGCGTCTGCCGTATCGGCCATTGCCCAAGATTTTGGTTTTTCAAAATGGGAAGATTTGATGCCCTATGGGACTTGGGCTTTTTTGATGTTCGGTTTGGGCTCGATCCCCTGTGGACGACTGGGAGATCTTTGGGGCAGGCGACAAATGATGCTGATCTTCTTTTTTGGCATGGGCGTGGCTGCTGTTGGGTGTGCCTGTGCGCAAACGGTCTTGCAACTGACCGTGGGCTTGACCTTGATTGGCACCTTCGCCTCCATCTACCACCCCATTGGGATCCCGATGCTTTTAGAGAGGTCCACCAATGCGGGGGCCACGATTGGATTGAATGGCTTGGCAGGCAACTTGGGCGTTGCATTGGTTGCGATCTTGACGGGTTTTTTGATCAAATATTTGGGCTGGCGTGCAGCCTTTGGCGTGCCCGCTTTGTTGTCGGTGGTTTGTGGAGGCGTCTTTTATTGGGTCTGTCCCAAAGAGACCGAAGCCCCTGCAAAACGCATTGGGGGCGCGAAAGTGCAGTTGACATCTCGAATGCTCACCAAAGCGCTGGCGGTGATGACGGCAGCGGCGGCCTCAAGCAGTGTGTTGTTCAATGTCAGCACCAATGGAAACGCACAGTTGATCTCCGAGCGCTTCACCGGGGTGATTGAAGACCCCTCGACCTTGGGTATCTTGTTGGCCGTGGTCTATACCGTGTCCTCCTTTGCGCAAGTGGTGGTGGGTCATTTGATTTCTAGATTTCCCTTGAAACCGTTTTTCTTGCTCATGGTTGTGGCCCAAATTCCCACCTTGATTTTTGCCTCCATGGCACAAGGCTGGTGGCTTCTGTTTTGTTTGTTGATGTTGATGATCTTTATTTTTGGAGCCGTGCCCTTCACGGATGTCTTGATCTCAAGGTATGTGGATGACCGCTTGCGCTCGCGCGTTGCAGGCATGCGGCTTGGCATTTCTTTGGGTCTGAGCTCCTTGGGGGTGTGGGCCTTGGGCCCGGTGGTGAAGTCCTTGGGCTTTGCCAATGGTTTGTTGATCTTGGCCTTGTTTTCGATCACGACCGCTTGCATTTTGACGCTTTTACCAAGCGCAAAAGATGAACTGTTGCCGCACTGAAGTTCAGGAAAAAAAACCTTCCCTTCAAGCTTGAGCTTGGAGCGGTGACGGGTGGGCTTAAATGTTCTTCTTGAACCAGGCCGCAAGGGTTTTAAAGTTCGTGTTGCCAGCATACGCTTTTTGAACCCCATGTTTGTCAATGGTCACCGTGTAGGGGATCTCGCCTTGCCACTTTGAATCTATCTCAAAGCGCAAGAATTCATCAAATTTGGAGAAAACCACATAGTTAGAGGCCTTGTCAATGCGCATTTTTTTGACCAAATTGGCGGTGATGTCTTTGGAGACATCGTCGACTTGAACAAAAAGGACTCGCGAACTCTCCTTTGCAATGAATTGACCCCATTGAGGCATTTCAGTCAGGCAGGGCCCACAACTGACCCCCCAAAAGTGAACCACCAAAGGCCCTGAGCCCCTCTTGTCGACCAATTTTTCCCAATCCCCTCGCACATAGGGCGCCATGCCAACGCTTTGCGACAGGCATGCCGTCCAGGCAAAAAAGGTGAGGAGGAACACAAGGATTAAAGAGCGCGTTCTTTGGGTCATCATCTTCATCAGTTTAATGCCAGGAGTTGAAAGCCTTCTATGCGCGTTAACCACGACAAATAGACACGCTCACGGTGCTTGAGGAGCAAAGGGTGGTCAGAGTAGCCCGCTGTTTGGGCCAGGACTTGCTCGGTGCTCCACGAGGCGCCGTCGTTAGTCGAGCGGCGCATCATCACCTTGGCGTGTTGTCCGTCAAAGCGTTTCCAAACCATCCAAACGTGTTGATCCTGGGCCAAGACAAAAGGGCGGCTCTCGTTGGCGTGCACGTCACCAAGGGCCATCGGGGGGCTAAAGTGACGGCCCAAATCCTTGGAGTAGGCATAAAAGAGTCCCTGCCTGTGCTCTCCTTGGGTGAACCACACCGTGTGGAGGGTTTGGTTGACACTCACAGCCACTGAAGGACCTTGGTGCGGACAGACATCGGTTTGCCAACGATCGTCGGCTACCTTTGTGGGCTCTAGGGGGTGGGCCTCGTTGCTGAACACCTGAACCGCGTGGTCGCGAACACCACCGCTAAAGAGGCCGCGGTAAGCCATGACCTTGGTTTTCGGCATGCTCACATCCAGCGCGATGCGACAGCACTCGCAACTCTGAGGGTTCACAATGTGCTCAGACTTAAAGCTCAGACCCCAGTCCGCAGAGTAAGCCAACGCAATGGAGCCACCCAGTTGCTTCACCCCCTTTAAGCGCTGTTGATGCACCACGCGTTTGTCCACCCAAGCCACAAAGAGACGCTCTTGGGCATCTAGGCCCAGGCTTGGAAAGCGTTCACTCACGCCATTTTTAATCAAGGGCTTGGGTGTTGAGAAATGCTCCCCAAAGTCAACAGAGGTGGTGAGGTTGATTTGTGCATTCCAGTGCTTGTCTTTGAAAAAAGCATACGCCACCATCACCCGACCGTGTGCATCGCCAATGATCTGCGCCCTGGCGTCTGCACCGGTGTCCAGAAACTTCTCGTGACGAGCAAGCTCTTGAGCCTTTGCAAAACTTCGACCTGCATCTGTTGACTTAGCGATCATCACCGAACCCATGGCGGTCCACGCCAGCAACACCGACCCGTCGGCTTGAATGAGCGGGCTTGCGGCGTGGGCGCATTCAAGGGCCGTGGAGGTACAAGCCTCTTTGCCTGTAGTCCCAGTAGTGCCAGTAGTGCCAGTAGTTCCAGTAGTTCCAGTAATGCCAGTAGTTTCTGTAGCGTCAGTAGTGCCAGTAATTTCTGTTGTGCCAGTAATGCCAGTAGATCCAGTAGTGCCAGTAGTGCCAGTAGTTCCAGTAGTGCCAGTAGTGCCAGTAGTTCCAGTAGTGCCAGTAGTTCCAGTAGTGCCAGTAATTTCTGTTGTGCCAGTAATGCCAGTAGTTTCTGTAGCGTCAGTAGTGCCAGTAATTTCTGTTGTGCCAGTAATGCCAGTAGTTTCTGTAGCGTCAGTAGTGCCAGTAATTTCTGTTGTGCCAGTAATGCCAGTAGTTTCTGTAGCGTCAGTAGTGCCAGTAATTTCTGTTGTGCCAGTAATGCCAGTAGTTTCTGTGGCGTCAGTAGTGCCAGTAGTTTCTGTGGCGTCAGTAGTGCCAGTAATTTCTGTTGTGCCAGTAATGCCAGTAATTTCTGTTGTGCCAGTAATGCCAGTAGTTTTTGTAGCGTCAGTAGTGCCTATACGTACATGCGCGCTCGGGTCTTGTGCCATACACAGTGAAAGGGTGTCAATCAACATGCAGCACGCATCCCATGTCTGGGTGAGACCCATGGACAGATCGGGACTTTTTTGAATATTTTGACCCTTGTCGTAACTGATGGCCTGAATGGTTTCAGGCACTTGAGCCAACTGTGGCGAGAGGGGTTGAGCCACAGCTAAAGTGCTGCAAAGCCAAGCCGCACTGGCAATTAGGGTTCGGGTTCGGGTTCGGGTTTGGTTTTTGTACAGTCTTGCAAGTAAGGTGTTCATGAAGTCTTTGATGGAGGTGTGTCCCACTTTTTTTAAAGGTGCCATGCGTTTGGGTCTTGATCGTTGTGAGTGCAACAACCCTGGTGCCTTAAAGCACCCTATTGAAAGTGCCTTGCAAGACCTGATGGACAGAAAGTGGGTTCAAGAAACGAACCTTGATGAACCCCAAGGGATCCAGGAGCCAAGGATAAAAAAGCTCGTGCGAGCCGTGTTTCAAATCAAAGGGGGCGGGCCGGTGGGCGGCGGGTGCAGGCTCAAAAAGTCTGAGCCAAGACCGACAAATGAAAAAGAAGGACCAAAGCACTGCGGTTTGAATTCAAGACTAGCGCTTGGCAGCGCATGGCTGGGGGCAGCGCTCAAATGAAAAACGCAACACGGGTGATCATTGGGTGAGGCGTGCTCGAGTGCGTTGCGCTCGCTTTGAGGCTCAGCGCTTTGAGCCATAACAACGGTTTTCATGCCCCAAGAGGTACAAACCTCTTGACTCAGTGCACCTGTTTTGGACAGGTGCGCATAGGCGAGCACGGGCAAAAACAATTGCCACACAGCGACCAAGAGCAGGGTCAAAACACGGTGAGCGCGAAAACTGAGCATGGAGCCATTATCGCATGCCCTTGGGCTCTTTCAAGACTGACAGAACCGTTTAAAGACACCACCCCCATGCAGACACAAGGCCCTGGCCTTCAAGGCGCGTTGTGCAGCAAGACGGCTGCAAGTGCGGGCGACTTTTCTAAGTGCGGGCGGCTTTCGCTTGCCTGTTGCGCAGCACATAAACCGACAAGCTCAGCACCAACAACAAAAAGGGCACCAAGGCGATGTTGGTCAATTTGGCCCAAAACTGCAAAGCCTCGCTCTCGGCTCTCAGATCTTTCCTCAGGTTTTTCAGCTCAAGGCGGGTCTCAGCAGCGGTTTTCTTGAAATTGTCCACCTGCGCTTGTTGCTCTGGCGTCAAGATCTGAGCGCTTTCAGTGGCGCTCTTGTTCTTTTGCATTTGAGCCAAGGACTCACGGGTCTTTTGAAGATTTTCTTCAAGCGCTTTGATTTTCCCCACATAGGCTTGTTGAGCGCGTGTTTCCATCTCCTTGATGACCGTGAACGGGTGTGAAGCGCTTTGACGCGTTCGCAATGAGACCAAGGCCGCGTCGCCTGCAAACTGATCGACCAAGGATTGCAGGAAGGCCAAATTGCCGTTGGTGGGATAAACCACGCGTTGGCCAAAGATCTCTTGAATCTGAACGGCCACGTTGTCGTTGATGAAGTCGCTGTCAGCGATCAAAACCACCGAATTGTTGGCCTTGGACTCTTTCAAGACCTCAATCACAGGTGCTGCGGGCTCCACGGGTGCGTCAGACGCCTTGGATTTGTCAGCGGATTTTTTTGCAGCCGAAGGATTGCCAGAAGCTTCTTTGCCCTTGGCTTTGTCTTTAGTGTCTTTGGCGTCTTTGGGGTCTACCTTGAGCACCGGTGCGCCCTCAGGAAAGGCGGTCTTGAACTTTCCCTCCAAGCGAATGGCCAAGGGGTATGTTTGCCCCGTGGGCTTGACCCCTTTGGCCAATTTCTCACCTTGTTCCATGGCCAGCGTGTTGTCGACCATTTCAGCGTAGGTTGAACTGTTGATCAACACGTCTTGCTTTAAGCCTTCGCTTGGTTTGCCCTCAAAGGCCCCAGAGAAGGCAAACAAGGTGTCTCCCAACTGAGCGGTTGCGATATCAGAGGCGCTGTAAGCGCTGTCGTTCAAAGTCAGGAGCGTTGGAAGACCACGGTTGCCTTGGCCGGTCATGTACTTCATGTCCGCTATCATCTTGTTGCCTTGAAGCGTGACTCCCCAAGCCTTGGTCAAGCGCTCCAAGTCAGAGGAGGTGCCACCGGGTTGCATGCCTTGTTGAGAGGGCACCAGATCAAAATAAGCATAAGAGTCGAGCAAAGCGATGACTTTGCCGCCACGCAAAATGAACTGATCAATCGCAAACTCGGTGCTTTCGCTCAAACCTTTGGGGTGAACAATCAACAAGACTTTGAGTTCGTCATCGATTTGTTTGACATCGGTTGAGATGCGTTGAACGTCAAAGTCGCGCTCAAGTTCAGAGACAAAGGTTTGCTTGGGCGAGGGCGGCATGCCCATCATGGCAAAGCCCGGGCTGCCAAACACGGGCATGGAGCTCAAAATACCAATCTTGGGCTTCTTTGCATCGGCTGAGCGCGTGATGGCGCGCACAATGTCGTACTCCAGCAAGCGTTCACGCTGCATCACAATCGAGGAGATGGTGGACTTCTTCTCGCCGCGCTTGACAGCCAGGCCAAAGTAAAAGCGATCCCCACCGGTCAAACTCTGGGCTTGCACGCCATCCAAGACGGCGGCATCTTCGGCATCGGAATCAGGCTGGGGGTCGAGCTTTTCGATCACAAGCTTGCCCTTGGAGGCGGCCTTGAATTCAGTCAACAAGTCCTCCACGCGTCTGGCATAGCCCTTTAGAGGCAAAGGCATGCTGTCGTCGCTTTGGGAGAGGTAAAAGCGAACGGTCACGGGTGAATCCAAGTTCTTTAGGATTTCTTTGGTGCCCGGCGACAAGGTGTAGACCCGACCTTGGGTCAAATCCACTCTAGCGAACTCCAAGCCACCAAGCCAGTTGACCAAAAAGAGGACGATCACGGACAAGAGCACTGCAAGCGATGGGGGAATTGTTTTTTTAGACATGTGTTTGATCCTCAACGCGCGCGCGCGTTCTTAACGGCAATGTTGTTCAAGTACAGTGAGAAAACCATCACCGAAACAAAATAAATCAAATCTCTCGAATCCAAGATGCCTCTTTGAAATCCATCAAAATGGGACAAGACCGAGAAGTTGGCAATGCCCTCGATGGATTGGGGCTCAAGCCAACGGGCGAGCAAATCGGTCACCGGAGAGAACCCAATCAGGTTCAAAAGCAAGCACACCAAGACCGACAAAATAAAGGCGATCACCTGGTTTTTGGTGAGCGCAGAGGTCAAGCACACGATCGAGAGGTAGGTGCCTGCCAACAAAAAGCAGCCCACGTAACCCGCCAAAATGGCACCGTTGTCAGGCGAGCCCAACACGTTGACCGTGATCACCATTGGAAAACTCAAGGCAATGGCGACCATCAAAAAGATCCAAGAAGCGATAAATTTACCCACCACCGCCTGAACGGGGGTGATGGGCAGGGTCAGCAAGAATTCAATCGTCCCAAGCCTTCTCTCCTCGGACCACAAGCGCATGCCCATGGCGGGGACCAAGAAAATCAAGAGCCAGGGCATCCAGTTAAAGAAAATACCGAGGGAAGCGTCATTTCTCTCAAAAAAGCCCCCCAAAGTAAAGGTCAGAATGCCTGCAAGCAAGAGGTAGGCGATCAAAAAGACGTACGCCACGGCAGAGTCCATGTACACGCCCAATTCGCGTCGGGTGATGATTTTGATGATGCTAAGGTTGTTCATGCGTTGGCTCCTGTGGAGTTCTCTTGGTGGGGTTCACTTCGGGTGATGGCGCGAAAGAAATCGTCCAGGCGTCCCGATGGGGTTCTGGACTTGAGTTCACGCGGTGTGCCATTGGCCACGATCAAGCCTTCGCTCACCACAATGGCGCGGGTACACACGCTCTCGACCTCTTCCAAAATATGGGTGGAGAAGATGATCGCTTTGGACTGTCCCAATGACGTGATGAGGCTTCTGATTTCATGCTTTTGGTTGGGATCCAAGCCGTCTGTGGGCTCATCCAAAATCAACACATCGGGGTCGTGCACCAAAGCTTGCGCAAGGCCCACGCGTTGTCTAAAGCCCTTGGAGAGGTTCTCAATGGATTGGCTCAAGACCGGCTCCAAGTGACACAGGTCAATGACTCGCTCGATGGCCTGCGCTTTGCTCGAGCCCTCAAGTGCTCGGATATCGGCGGCAAAGCTCAAAAAGTCCTTGACCTTCATGTCTTGGTAGCTCGCTGCCGACTCTGCCAAGTAACCGATTCGCTCTTTGGCGCGCACAGGCTCTTGAGCCATGTCGTGGCCACAAATGCTCACCTCGCCCGAGTCCGGCTCCAAGAAGCCGGTGATGATGCGCATGGTGGTGGATTTTCCAGCTCCATTGGGCCCCAAGAAACCGAGGACTTCGCCTGCGCCAACGTCAAAGGAGATGCCGTGCAGAACGGCTTTGCCTGAGAAGGACATAAAGAGGTTTTCAACTTTAATCATGAGGGTGTTTAAGTTTTAAAGGGTAGGTGACAAAATAACATCAGAACATGCCAAGGGATCACAAAACAGAAGAATGCGGTCCCATTTTTTTACAAAAAAAACATATTTTAAATATTGGCGATTTGGTCTTTTTCAAGGGTCTGGAATGTAAAAAAAAAATAGATTGCAAAGTTCAATCAGGGTTTTGGGGTGGGCTTCTTGTCCTCAAAATGTTCCACTTTTTTGATCTCAGGTCAAGACGAGAAAGCGTCACGTTGGAGGAGTTGGCCCACATGGGCAACAACGGAAGTTGGGCTAATATAGCAGATCGCAGACCTCAATTTGAAAGACCGCCCTCTCTAGGGGTTTGTCAGGACTGCCGGAACGAACCTTTTAGGATGACCGATCTAGGATGACCGATCTAAGATGACCGATCCAGGATCGCTATCGGCCCATGATGAAGGGATTGTCGGGGACATCTCTCTTTTTGAAGTTCAAAAAGTAGGTTTTAAGAAAACCGATCAAATCATCTGCGTGGTGTAGAAAAATAGATTCATCTTCAATGGAGAAAGAAAACGTCTGATCGAACAAGAAACGCCTTGTTTCGACCTTGATTTGAAAGAAATCTTCAATGAAACTGACACATGTTCGCGTGTTGCATTTGTCTTTTTTAAGGGCCTCAAAAAACTGCGTGTAGTTCAGGCCCTTTTTGACAAATTCAAATTCACGCTCGATTTGCAGCATCAAGTCGGCAATGGAGACGACGTGTCCAAGGAGACGAAGCGAGGAGCTGAATTTATCCGCTGCAGGCCTCCACTGGTTCAGCAGCAGTTTCTTGGCATACGCGATGGCTGGAACGTTGGTGCCATAAATGCTTTGAAAATACGCTTTCTCCATTCGATCTTTGATGACCGTGGAGTCTTTGTACTGTCCCTTGGCATGCAGCTCGGTTTGATAGGTTTTGGCCAAGTTCACGTCAAACTTGCTCAGTCGATCGTACTCGGCGGCAATCAATGGAAAGTGCTGCATGGCAAGGAGCCAATCGCGCGCCAAGGTGCTGCTGCAAGGCATGGCATTTGCAGGTGCGCCAATGGGTCTTGAGGAGCTTAGGGAGTTTGAAAGAGGCGCATTGGCTCGTTTTTGGCTCAGCAGCAAATCCAAATCGTACTCAAGTTTAAGGGCCTTGTTGGACAACACGAAATAGGCTTGCTCAATGTCTTGAAGTTTGGCGTGAAAGAGCTCTTCATTGGCAAAGGAAGCTTTTTGCTTTTGTAAATCTGACTTGGATTTATTGTAGGCGGCAGAGATCAAGGCGCGCTCGAGATCGGCCATGTTGAGAATTTCGTAATGGTTCTTCATCAATCTCGGTGCGAGGCAAGGTGGGTCAACGGCATGGGGGGGTGGATCAAAACAAAGTCAAATAAAGTAGGTTAGGGGGGAAAGTTTGCAGCACAAGACTTGAGCAGAAGGCTTCAACAAAAGGCTTGAGAGGTTTAGAGCGAAGGATTAAGAAGAAAGTTTAAAAAAGGGGGCGACTAAATGGCATGGTTTTCAAGCCACTTCTTGGCACGCTCGTACTCTTTGCCCGAGGACTGCTGCAAGACCTCTTGAGCGATGGCGTAAGCGGTGTGGTGTTGTCCAATGTCCCACAAGTCTTCTGCCAATTTCACGCGGTCATCCACTGGCGAGGGCTCAGGCGAGGTTGTTGCGGCACGTTGGCGCTGATTTGCCATGTGCTCACTGGCACTGATGTGCGTGGGCTTTAGAGACGCTGCTGACTCAAAGGGCTTACCAAACGAGTCATCAAAGCTTGGCGCGTTCATGCTGGGTGGGTCTGAGTCTCTCCAACCGGGCACATCTTGGTGAGGCTCACTGACGCGGGCGCCCTCCTTGCTTTGCCTTGATTTTTGAATGCGCCAAAGGCTTAACAACACAAAGGCGGCAAAAACAAGTCCTGTGATCACGGGCGCCAGGGGCCAATTGGTGTAGTTTTGAAGGGCCGGGAATTGGGCATAGACCCAAGCGCTAGATTCTTGCCATTGATCTGAGGTTGACTGCAAAAGGGTTGACCAAAATTTTAACCACCAAGGGGATTTGTCGGCTTGGGAGAGGACTTGGAGCTCTTTGATATTGTCTTGGATCTCTTTGAGCTTTTGGGCTTGCTCTTTTTCTGCGCGTTCTTTGGACAGCGCCTCCAAGTTCTCGCTTGGGGACTTGTTCAAGGTCAACTGATCTTTGCCGCTGCCTTTGTCTTTCTTGGGATCGTGGACCAAGCCCGAGGCTTGTTTGTTGGACTTGGGCTGCAAGGCTTTGCTGTTTTTGAGCTTTGCCAAGACGCTTTGTCGGTAGGTGTTGAAGGCGACATTTTGCTCTGCGACCACGGCCTGCGCGCTTTGCACACTCAAGCGTTTGGCACTCTCGCCTTTGGGAATTTGAAGTGAACTGCCAGCGAGCATTCGGTTGACGTTGCCGTTGACAAAGGACTTGGGGTTGGACTGCAACAAAGCCAAGAGCATTTGATCCATTGACACATCGGAGGGCAAATAGGGGATGATCAACTCTGAGGCCGTGTCGCCTTGATGGACCAAGACGTATCGATCCATCAAAGCTTCCCCCGTGTCTTTGGGCGCCAAAGGCGTTGCGGGGTCTAGGAGCAGGCCCACTTGTTTGTTCACCTGCCCCGAGTTCCAGTGCAAGTCGAAAAAGAGCTCCACAAAGCTATTTTCTACAGGCTCGCGCCCCTTAATGCCAATGCGCAACTTGCCGCCTGTGGCTTGAGTGATGTTGAGTTCGGTGCTGGCCAGGCTGTTTTCCCAAGTCAGCTCCAAAGCTTTGTAGTCCTTTTGCGAATACAAGCGCGCCTTTAAGCCCTCCAACTCCTCAGCAGAAGCGGACAAAATTTCAAGGTAGCCTCTAAGGAGTTCTCCTTGTTTGGATTCGATGTGGGCGTGTCCCAAGCTCAAGCCCCAAGCAGGAGCAGCAAGGAGGCTTGAGAGCGCAAAGCTGCCAGCAACCA
>Ga0209190_1003124_pt1 | contig 10999 bp, 9 predicted proteins | sample M_140205_XF_Meta_FD_187315 | JGI IMG/M metagenome (GOLD analysis project Ga0209190, IMG submission 187315) | Freshwater microbial communities from Lake Montjoie, Canada to study carbon cycling - M_140205_XF_MetaG (SPAdes) (version 2) | ecosystem: Environmental > Aquatic > Freshwater > Lake... | reverse complement strand
CTTCTTTGAACCTGTTTGCGTTTCTTTGTGTGAGGTATGTCGAACAGCAGAAATAGTATCATCCTCATTGATTTGCGCAATACTATTTTCAGGTAAATGGTAATCCGAACCATGAATCTTAACCAATTCATTTGCACGAAAAGGGCGTTCAAAACCTGATTCATCTTCTACAAAGAAAAGTCCATTATCATCAATTCGTTTTACAATTCCGCCTCCCGTTTCAAGAAGAAAAACTACTTTCTCATTGATTTGAAAGGAGCTTGAGATACCAGCCATAATTTTCTTGTATATTATCGTTAAACACAAACAGTAACACAAATGGCAGAACGATTGACGTTAACCAAATTAAAACCAAGCAGATTCTGAAGAAGAGACTTGCGTCATTTTGAACAGGACTCAGCAAAACTCCATTAACTTGACTCGCAATAAGTGGATCTGATTCTTCCGTTGAAACAGTATCAATATAGGATCTCAATGCTGGTGTACGTGCAATAATATGTGCTTTAATTTTAGAAAAATCTTTGTTGGAAAGCAGTTTATAGGTCGTTTTATATTCAATTTCGTCTTCTTTCAATTCTTTGCGTAATTGATATTGACTTTGAATAGAGCGCACTCGAAATCCCATGAAAAATCCGAAAAGCATCAATACGTAGCTGTCGATGTACCAGCCAGCGCCAATTAATACCAACGAAGAAATAAATGAAAAAACAAGAATGAATAAATCTTGGTTCTTTTTCACCAATAATTTAAAGAGTTGTCCACCGTCCAATGGATCAAGTGGAACTAAATTCAAGATGTTTAAAAACAAGAATAACAATCCTAAATCCATCATCCATGCTGCTTCATAATTACTTGAAACAAGGATCAAAACTGTTCCAATTATAACTCCTGGGAAAGGTCCCGCGCCGATGACTAATAAACTTTGTTTTTGAGAATATTCTTCCTTGCTCCCTTGCACAAATGCGCCCATGAGTGGAATAAATAACATCCGTACATTTTTGTATTTGAACAATTTCATCAATGCGAAGTGTCCCATTTCATGGATTAATAAAACAATCAATAGGTGAAAAATAAATCTTACTTCATCCGTAAAAATGAACAAAAACGTCATTACAAACAAAACGATTGAAAAGATTGTGAGCGCTAAGTTTCCTTTTGCCTTTGGTTCAGCTAATTCAGGTTTCGGGGGATAAAAGTCGTATTCTTCCATGCAGGTAAAGTTTAAAATCCTTTTCTATTTCATTTCTACAATCAGCACAATTTCACTGAAACTAACATTTTCCTCACTTTTGAGTTTTATCATTAAAAAAGTATAATTACTTCTTCAAAAGTGTTGCAAAATCTTTCGCAAAATAAGTTAGAATTGCATCTGCTCCTGCTCTGCGCATACTTAAAAGCATTTCACTGATTGCCAAGTCGTAATTTAACCAACCTTTTTCTGCGGCAGCATACACCATAGCACATTCACCACTAACATTGTATGCCGTTATCGGAATATTGAAATTATCTTTTAAAAGTTGGATGATGTCTAAATAACACAGTGCTGGTTTTACCATCATCATGTCTGCTCCTTCCAAGAAATCTAGTTCTGCTTCAATCAAAGCTTCACGTTTATTTGCTGGATTCATTTGATAGGTCTTTTTATCTCCCGATTTTGGAGCTGAATTTAACGCATCGCGAAAAGGACCATAAAAGGCACTTGCATACTTTGCCGTGTACGACATGATAGAAACATCAGTATAACCATTTAAATCTAGTGCTTCACGAATGCTACCAACTCTTCCATCCATCATATCCGAAGGTCCAATAATATCAATACCAGCCTGAGCTTGAGCAATTGACATTTTATTCAAAATTGGCAAGGTTTCATCATTCAAAATTCTTCCGTCTAAACCAACTAAACCGTCATGTCCATCGGAAGAATAAGGATCCAAAGCAACATCGCTCATTAAAACAATTTCTGGGAAAGTTTCTTTCAACGTGCGTATAGCGTGTAAATAGAAATTTTCTTCAGCATAACTATACGTCGCTGTTTTGTCCTTCAAATGTTCTTCAACTGCTGGAAATAAATCATAGGTCATAACGCCTAATTCCATGCATTTTTCAACTTCTGGAATTAATTGATCGATAGACCAACGAAAATTATTTGGAAGAGAAGAAATTTCTTCTTTTATATTTTTTCCATCCTTTAAAAAAATCGGATAAATTAAGTGTTCGGATCCAATTTTTGTTTCTTCCACCATTGCTCTGATTGCAATTGATTTACGATTTCTTCTAGGGCGTATGTTCATTTTGTGCTGATTAATTCTGTGCAAATTTAGTGAAGGTTCTTTAATAATTGTATTAAAAAATCTTGGTTTCAATTATTCATGCAAGTTATTTATAAAAAAGAATTTAACTATCCGACTTGCTAGCACAAAATCTATTTTTAGTATTTCTTTACATCAACATTCCACCACAAACATTAATTGTTTGTCCGGTAATATAAGTTGACATATCAGAAGCCAGGAAAACCGTTAAGTTGGCCACATCTTGTGGTGAACCTCCTCTTTTCAAAGGAATTGCGTTTCTCCATTCTGCTACTACTTTTTGATCCAATGCATCAGTCATTTCTGTTTCAATAAATCCCGGAGCAATAGCATTACAGCGGATATTTCGTGATCCTAATTCCTGTGCAACAGATTTTGAGAAACCAATCAATCCAGCTTTTGAAGCAGCATAATTTGTTTGACCAGCATTTCCACTCACACCAACAACCGAAGACATATTAATAATAGATCCACTTCTCGCTTTTAACATTGGACGTTGAACAGCTTTTGTAAGGTTAAATGCAGACTTCAAATTGGTATTGATTACTTCATCCCATTGCTCTTCAGACATTCTCATTAACAATGTATCTCTTGTAATTCCGGCATTGTTGACCAAAACATCAATAGTTCCAAACTCAGCAACAACATCATCCACTAATTTTTGAGCATCATCAAATTTAGAAGCATCACTTTTAAATCCTTTTGCAATGCCACCATTTACTGAAAGTTCTTTCACTAAAGCTTGTGCCTTTTCGTCTGATGATAAATAGGTAAATGCCACTTTAGCACCTTGTTTCACACATTCTTCTGCGATTGCTTTTCCTATTCCTCTTGAAGCTCCTGTAATCAGGACTACTTTATCTTCCAATAATCTCATTTTCTAGTTTTTTTTCAAATATAAGTAAAGCTATTCGATTGATTTTTTGTTCTGCAGAAAAGAATCAAATAGGAATTGTGAATTAGTTAAAAAAGTCCCACGTAATACCAACTCTCAATTGATTTGAAGCAATAGGATACGCTTTCATTAATTCAGTATTATGGTCATTCCAGAAATAACCGATATTTTCAAACCTCACATAAAATTTAAATTCATCAATTTGAAATCCAGCGAAAAAATGCAAATTAGCATATCCTAAATTACTTGTCGTTAAATTATCGAGTTGAAAAGTACTTGTATTTGAACTATATCCAATTCTTTGATAAGATGACACGAATGAAAAATCAACACCCGTATATGCTTTCAGTTTTTTTGCCTTAAAGATTCCTCCTTTGATAAATATTCTTGTTTGAAGTTGATGCATCGGCAGAATTTGAAAATCTTGATCACTCAATGTGAAAACATAATTGGGCTGAATAGTCAAGATTCTGAACCGATAATTGGCTATTAAAGAAAACTGATTGAATCCAAACGATTTCAATGAATCATTTCTCCATGTTTCTCCAATAAAAAAGTAATTATTTGTCCAATTTGAATACGAATAACCGGCAATAAAATCAATCGGACCAAGCTTACCATCAACTGAAATACCAGCCTTTGTTCTTTGCTGTTTTTCTGGGTTCAACAATAAAGTAGTGTAATTATTCCCAATTGCATACCGTTGGTAATAATCCGGAAGTTTATTTTCGTATTGGACAATGGCTTTAAACTCCAATTTATTTAATTTATAGGAAAGGTTTAATTTTTCGTCAAAGCCATTTTTTGCACCAATTAAATTAAATTCAAATTGATTCGTAATTCCAATTTTGCTTTTCGAATAATTATAATCAGCAAAAACGGAAACTTCAGTGGTGTCATAATACCTTCCTAAATTCTGAAAGTTCCAAAATTTCGCATCGGCACCAACTTTTAGAAAATTACTGTTGTTTTTAAGGAAAATACCTGCTCCATTTGAAATTTGCGACCATTGTTGTTGATCATAGGTTTGCAAGCTGTCAAAATTGATGGAATTATATAATCCATAAATGGTATCATTTTCTTGGTACACAAACTTCTTGATTTTTAATTCATGCTTTGTAAATAATCCAAAAGCCCTTAATGAATCCATGTTGAAATCAAAATAATTACTTTCAACTAACCGAATGCGCTTTGTAGTTGTTTCTGCGTTTTCTTTGTTAACTGGTAAAAAGATCAAAGGATAAAGATTTGCAAGTGTATCAGCTGTTAACCCATTATTTTGAGAAACTCTTGATGATTCATAAGAGCCTTTCAATTCAAAAGAATAAACTTTTCCTAATCGTTGTAATTGAGCTTGAAGATCATTATGATTATAATCACTATTTCTTAAAAAACCTGTTGAAACACGTTTTATATAATCGATATTCAATAATGTCTTCTTATTAAAAACTTGTTGGTATTCTGCTTGAACAAATTGACTTCCTTGATTCCCAAATGAATAGGCAAACCCGATGTGTGGTAAGCCAGAAAAACGCATTGTTTCCCAATCTTTAAAAGAATAAAATTGCTGTCCGCCGGGCGAGTTTAACAAAAGATTGACTGATGGAATAACCACTTGTCCGCCAGGAATAGTTGAAGAAGAAGAAGCAATAAAATCTATAGAATCAAGCTTTCCTCCTATTCTGTCATCCATTTTGATTGAATCCACTTGAAAAAAAGGATGGAAGTTTTGTGCGTTAACATGAACACAGCAATAAAAAGAAACACACAACAACCAAAAACGCATTCGACAATTGTTAAAAGTTAAAGGTATAAAAAAAGGGGCAATTGCCCCTAATATTGTTCGAGAACGAATTGATTACAAATTATTCATTCCTACTTGTAAACCAGACTTCAAGTTAGCTGCTTTGTTAGCATGGATAATATTTCTTTTAGCCAATTTATCCAACATTGCAACAAGACTAGAAAATAAACCTTCTGCCTCTTTCTTATCTGTTAACAAACGGAACTTACGAATAGCGTTACGCGTCGTTTTGTGTTGATACTTGTTACGAAGTCTTCTTCCTTCGTTCGTTCTTATTCTCTTTTTTGCTGACTTATGGTTTGCCATTTTTTTTGTTTTTAACGTTTTTAAATCTCTAGTAGCCCATAGGAGAATCGAACTCCTGTTACCAGGATGAAAACCTGGCGTCCTAACCACTAGACGAATGGGCCAAATTGGTTAAATCTGGTAGCCCATAGGAGAATCGAACTCCTGTTACCAGGATGAAAACCTGGCGTCCTAACCACTAGACGAATGGGCCCTATTTTAAATTCTCCCGTTAATTTGGGAGTGCAAATATAGCCTGAAATTCTGTAATAGCAAACGTCTAGTAGTTTTTTTTTAAATTATTTCTTTATCATCCGATTTCATTTTGAATCCTAGACGCTTACCTGTTTGCATTTGTGAATTATTACTGATCATTTGTGCTTCTTCAACAGTCATTTCAGAAACAAACTCAAATGGTGGAATTAACATGTCAAATTCTATTGCATGAACAAAAGCCATTTGAACGACTAACTTAATAGATTCTTCATTGAGCTCCATATTTTCCATATCTCGAAATAAAGTTCCGAGTTGACCTTTGCCTTCAATCATGAAGTGACGGTCTTTGTTGAACATGATTCTACCAATCAAATAACCGTGATCTTGCGTTCTATTCTGCAAGAACGATTGCGCCAAGAAATTGTAAATATAGATTACACCAAAAAATCCGCGGTCATCATCTTCTTTAAAATAGTGGGTTCCCCATAAAGGATTATCATCAGGGAGTCTAAAAACATTGTTATGTGCATGAAAAACAAGCACATCACTTCCAACGTATACATCTTTTTCAAATTGACCCTTTTCTTTTGTAAACAATCTAATCCTAGGATCTTTTATTTCCAATTGAAGCGCTTCAAGTTCTTTGTCAATACAATCATTAAAAAGTTTAAAAATAGCTGTTGCATCGGCAGCGATATTTTGCTTTAATGTTGCTTTACTTTTCAACAAGCCTAAAATAACTTTTCTATTTTGTTCAATTTTCATAGTTAATATGCTTTAGCCAAAACAACTCTTTTGTTAGATGGCTTTCCAGTTACCATACAAAACCCTGCTTCCTCTGGTTGATCAAGTGCAATGCAGCGGATGGTTGCCTGCGTTTCTTCTTTGATTTTAGCTTCTGTTTCAGCCGTTCCGTCCCAATGTACTAAGAAGAAACCACCTTTATCAATCTGCATCTTAAAATCATCGTACGTATCAACATTACGCATGTTCTCTTTTCTAAACGCTTTTGCTCTTTCAAATAAATTAGTTTGAATTTCAGCCAACAAGTTTTCAATGTAATTTTCAATTGTTGCAAATTCAACTACTTCCTTTGTTTTCGTATCTCTTCGTGCAACTTCAACATTTCCACTTTCTAAGTCTCTTGGTCCCATTGCAATTCTAATTGGAACACCTTTCGCTTCATATTCAGCGAATTTCCATCCTGGACGGCGATTTTCATCGTTATCATATTTGAAAGAAATACCTTTCGCTTTCAATTTCAAGCCTAATTCAGCCATTTTTTGATTAATTGCTTCTAATTCTTCATCTGTTCTATGAATCGGAACAGCGACAACTTGAATTGGAGCCAAAGCTGGAGGTAACACAAGACCTTCATCATCTGAATGCGTCATGATCAACGCTCCCATTAAACGCGTAGAAACACCCCATGAAGTTGCCCAAACATGTTCAACTTTACCATCTTTATCTGCAAACTTCACATCAAATGCTTTCGCGAAATTTTGACCTAAAAAATGGGATGTTCCAGCTTGAAGCGCTTTTCCATCTTGCATCATTGATTCAATACACAATGTATCTTCAGCACCTGCAAATCGTTCACTAGCAGACTTACGTCCTTTGATTACAGGCATTGCCATATACTTCTCAGCAAATTCTGCGTAAACATCCAACATTAATTCTGCTTCACTGATTGCTTCTTGTTTCGTTGCGTGAGCCGTATGACCTTCTTGCCATAAAAATTCAGTTGTTCTTAAAAATAAACGTGTTCTCATTTCCCATCGTACAACATTCGCCCATTGGTTAATAAGAATTGGTAAATCTCGGTATGACTGAATCCAATTTCTATATGAATTCCAAATGATTGTTTCAGAAGTTGGACGAATAATTAATTCTTCCTCTAATTTTGCTGTTGGATCAACAATTACACCACTTCCGTCTTCAGCATTTTTTAAACGATAATGTGTTACAACAGCACATTCTTTCGCAAAACCTTCAATATGACTTGCTTCTTTACTTAAATATGACTTTGGAATTAACAAGGGGAAATAAGCATTCGAATGACCCGTTTCTTTGAATTTTTTATCCAAAACTTCTTTCATCATCTCCCAAATCGCATAGCCATACGGCTTAATTACCATACATCCTCTTACATCAGAATGTTCTGCTAAGTCAGCTCTGTAGACTAATTCATTGTACCATTTGGAATAATCCTCTTCTCTTGTTGTATACTTTTGTGCCATTATTTATGCTTTTCTGTGCTTATTTAGGTGCAAATTTAGCAATTAATAGTCATGTTTTAGGGAAATAAATTGAGTTTGACAGACGACTTTGTTACGCTTTACTTTCTTCCAATTCTGTTTTTATTGCTATAGAAAATGAAATTTTATAAATTTTACTCGTGACCCAAGCGGTTATATTGAAATATTCCAAAACGGTTCGTTCATTTTGATCTTTCAATAATTCATCCAACTCATCTTTCATTTTTTCAAGAATGATGATTTTCTCATTATTTTGAAACGTTTTTGATAATTTGCGGATGTGCTTAATACAAACATTCTCAAGTTCAAAACTGCGTTCTTGCTTATTCAGATAACGGTTTGTTGATTTGATTACATATTCAAGGAAATCATAGTTTTCTAATTCGAAATGTAAAACCAAATTAAATAAGCGCGAAAAACTGTATATATCTTGTCTTAAATTCTGTTCATTATCATTGAGAACAGTATTGATATAAGACAATGCTTTTTTGAAATCACCAACTCCAAAATAACTATATGCTTTATTATATAGTAGTATAACCTCTTGTTCCTTACTTACTTTTTCGCCATATTCTTCTTGTAATCGCTCAATTTCAGGTATCAGTTCAACACTCTTCTGAAATTCTCCCATTGCATGCAAAAGTACGAGCTCAAGATTATAAGAATTAGTGAAAATTCGCACTAAAATATCAGTAGAATTGAATCCTTTTTTTCCTTCCAGCTCACGAATATCAGTAATTAATTCTTGTGCTTTCACAAAATCCTTGCTATCAATATAACAGCGCAATAAATGGAAAAGAGTCAAAATATACCGTTGACCAGAATCCACTTTTAACATTGGATTATTATCCAAAATTTCTCGTGTACGATTGAAAAATTGAAAGCTATCATCAAAATTCCGATTGGTTGCAGCGCACAAACCTTTAATGTAATAACACATGGATGCTGCTCTCGTTGAAAGTGCTGTATTTTTACCTTTTATTAAATGGTAATCAGCAATTTGCTCCACAGCTTTCCTTTCACTTTCTGTACGTGTAAAACCTCCACTTCTGAAGATCAAATTAATTTTCGAATAAATCACTTGGTATTCAGCCAAATTACGAAGTTTAGCAATTACCATTTCCTCTTCGGCAACAAGAGCGTCAAGATTGGCAGTAAATTCGCCTGATTCATAAGCTTCTTCCAGCAATTTCTTCTCCCAAGATAAGAGCTCAAACCAATAATAAAATTTCTCATGGTCTTTTGCCATCTGTTTCGCTCGAGAGACAAATTTCTCACATTCTTTGTAAAGAGCTTTATTGTAAAGAATTTCTACATTTTTTATTTCCTGCTTCAATAAACTACTAACAGATTGTTCGCTGTAGAAAGACCGAAGACTTTTTAAAATCAATTTATACAGGTGATTTTTCTCTGAAGGAAGGTGTTTAACAAATGTTTCTTTCTTGAATTCAATCTTAAGAAGGTCCTCATCATACTTTGATTGACTTTCAATAAAATCAAAAATCTTTAGATAGTTTTTATCACCTGATTGAAGAGAAGAAGATAATTTAAAAAAACGTTTTTCTGATTTTGTCAGTGACTTAATCAAGCTAAATAATTCGGTTGAAGGCTTCATTTATACATATTCTTGTGGACTAAATTAAGTATTAACTTTTAAACCGACAATTCAAAACCTAAATCCATTGATTTAAATGTTATATCAATTGATTAAAAGGATTTTCTGTCGATAGCGTTGGATTCTTAAAAGTAGTATTGTACGTATAGGAATACAAGAAAAGCCTTAGTTTCCCAAGGCTTTTCAAACAAACAACAACAAACAAAAAACCTCACATAACCTGTTTAGCTCAGGCTGGAAAAATCCATTAACGGAGGGTAACTTTTTCTCCCTTGGCCATTAATTGGTCAGCGGAAGAAGTTTCATTTAATTTTTGCAATGAACCAAGTTTCAACGCTTGGTCTTGCGACAATTCTCTCAAGCTCATTGCATGAGACAACTTAATACTTTCTTTCTTTGATCTTTTTCTTTTTGGTTGAATATAAACAATGTCGCCTTCAACTAACACATCTTTTTTCGGCCCGAAGTCATTGTATTTATACAATTCCCACAATCCCATTCCAAATTCTTCTGCAATTCTATAAAATGTATCGCCTTTTCTTGCAATAACGTATTTTACTTTGTTTTCATGAAGGAATACTGTGTGTTTAACAACAGTAAGTTCAGCTGATTGTTCAGCAACTAAGTCTGGCACCTTTTCATTGTTAGGCTTACCTGTTTCATCTAATTCATACAATTTCAAATCCTCAATGATTTCGATTAACAAATCTGGATATTTAGGATTTGTAGCATAACCTGCTTCCTTTAATCCTCTAGCCCAAGCTTTGTAATCATCCTTATCAAGTGTGAATAAATTCTTATACCGTGATTTATTTTTCAAAAATTCACTGTGATCAACATACGATTCTTCAGCACTTGTATATACTCGAAAACATTCGTTTTTTTGATCATCATCGAGACGCATTGTTTCTCCCGTCCAATCTGCACATTTAATTCCGAAATGATTTTTACCTTTTAAAGCTAAATCTGAATTCCCACTACCCGATTCAAGAATTCCTTGCGCTAATGTGATGCTTGCAGGAATTTTATATTGAATCATTTGTTGAACCGCTGTCGTGCTCCATTGTTCAACGTATTCTTTTTTTGAAATCTGTTTCACAATCTCTCCTGCTTGAGAAAAACCCAAAACTGAAAGACAAATACTCGTTGCTAATAATTTCATGTTGTTGTTGTTTGTGTTTCTAAATACGGAGGTTTATCCTATAGGTTACAAAAATTGTTGATAAGTCAACTTTTCATGTTAATAACCCCGTAAATAACTGATAAAAAGACATTTCGTCAGGATGAAAGAACAAATAAACAAGGGAGATAATTGTATGGTTTTTCTTTATTTTTTGACTGGTCGCTTTGTTACCACAAAATCTTTTTGTCATGATCCACCAGCTGTCGGATACAAGCCAAAAAGGGATTTATTTCATGTTTTTTCGCTGGATTACATCCAGCGCTAAAAACATTTAACCCCTAATGGGGTTATAAATTAACCCAGTGGTATGTTTGAGACTAATCAAATTAAATTATATCAATTTTAAAATGTGTGTATTTATATTGGGAGAGGAAGACACAGTTAATTCGAAATGTGTCTTTTTTTCTAAATGAGAAAAATAAGTTTTTTTTAAG
>Ga0209190_1003115_pt1 | contig 11016 bp, 19 predicted proteins | sample M_140205_XF_Meta_FD_187315 | JGI IMG/M metagenome (GOLD analysis project Ga0209190, IMG submission 187315) | Freshwater microbial communities from Lake Montjoie, Canada to study carbon cycling - M_140205_XF_MetaG (SPAdes) (version 2) | ecosystem: Environmental > Aquatic > Freshwater > Lake... | reverse complement strand
TTTACGAATTTGGCCTAAGATATACTTGTAATCTTCCATATTGTCAACGCTACCAGAAGTAGCAATGGTAGTTAAATTACTTAGCTGATCTTTCATAAATCGTTGTAATTTACTTGCTATATCAACATCTTCCATATTTTTCCTTTCAGTTATTGGTTATATTAACAATTCCACTTACGTAGAGATTTATTAATTCTTGAATTAGGGTCTCTTGCAGTTTTAGCTGAAGTCAATTTAGATTTCATCCCTTTCATTCTGGAACAGAATGATTTTCTTCTATTAGCTGATTTAGATCCTGGTTTTAATTTTGAAGGCTTTGTTGTAACAGCCATTGATAATTTTGATCCTGGATTTGCACGTCTATAAGATGCTATACCTTTTCTATTTAATCCACCTGACTCAGATTTACCTTCTTTACGTTGCCAAGCAGGAGTTCCACCGTCAGCAGCTTTAAATTTTTCTTTATCAGAAATAATTTTAGCTTTTCCACAACCTCTATTTTGAATTCCAAGTCCGGACATTATTTTTTCTTTTTAGGAAAACCAGCTTTCATATTAGCATATGCTTTAGCTGATATGGTTGATTTAGATTTTGGACGACTAATTCCTAATCTTTTTCTACGATTAATATTTGCCCAAAGTCCTGGTTTAGCAGAACCACCTTTTTTAAAAACACCTCTTCCTTTTAAAACATCTGCTCTAGTAACTTTTCCATCACCTGTTAAATCTGGAAATGATCCATCTTTTAAACCGGGTCTAGCAATACCTGAACCTCTTAATTGTTTACCTATTCCAGCCATATTAATAATTTTTAGTTATTTTATAACGCATTACTTTACCTTGACCTCTACCAACTAATCCACCTTTAGCTTTTTTCTCTTTTTTAAAAATATCATCATAATTTTTTCTATATTTTTCTGATGGTGATATATCATCATCTATTAATGATGGAGCTGGATCTGGTATGTCAATTATAGTTTCTGGAGCTTGACCACGGCTAGCGCCTCTTGTAGTCTTATCCATATCTTTTTTAACTTGACCTAGTTGTCTAAACAAATCAGATTTTTCTTTTCCAGTTATATCTCTATCTTTAGTAGATCTATAAAGTTCTTTAAAAGCTGTTGTCCAAGTGTTATCTTTAGGCATTAAAGTATCTTAGTTAATTTTTGTCTTATAACTCTTCCTTGTCCTTTACCTGCTACTCCACCTTTTTTTAAAAATTTAGGTGACTTAGATGGTTTAAAAGAACTGCCAATAACTGGTTTAGTCAATTCATCAGAAACTAGCGCCTGTGGTAGACTTATAAGTCTAGGCGCTCCTTTCTTACCAGAATATGATTTAAACATTTTTGGCATTTTAAAAGAATTTATTTTTTCTTTTTAGCTCTGCCGCCTTTTTTCATATACTCAGCAGTTTCTTCTTCAGCATATTTTTCTGGAGATTTTTTTCCAGATTTAATAGCTTTAGCTTGTTTAGCTAAACTTTTTAATTCTTCACCTTTGTGCTTTTCAGCTTTTTCTTTTTTTACAAAAGATTTAGGAGAAGTTTTTCCAGATTTAACTTCTTTAGCTTCTGCTAATTCTTCACCATAAGTTTCTTTTCCACCAAAAGCTTTTCCGCCTTTAGCTAAAGCAGCTCCCATTCCTCTAAGAGCAATTCCGCCGCCTCTAAGTGCTGCACCTAATCCTCTAAGAGCAATTCCGCCGCCTCTGAATGCTGGTCTTGGTCTTTGTTTGTAATCGTTTCTCATTTTAACTCCTTATCCGTTTTCTTGTTCTTTGTTCGCTACGGGTCTGTTAGCCATTGTTCTAGCAACTGACTCAGCTGAGCGCCCAACCACATACCCTCCGAGTCCAACATTTAATAATGTCCAAACATCGCCAGGTAATTCAAAGGAGATAACTGCTCCTGTGAATACTTTTATAACAGGTCCTATAACATAATTCCAGACCAAGATAAAGATTAAAACATACATTAAAAGAGGTCTCCAACTTGATGCAAACCAGCCTGCTTTAGCTTCTGCTTCGACTATTTTAGCTGCTGCTGTTAATTCAGCTGTATGAGATTGTAATAATTGTGTTTGTAAATCAGCTTTTAATTTAGCTTGAAGGTCTTTATCAGGAACTGCTTTTTCAATAGTGTTAAAAAGAATTTTAGCTAGTGGTGCAATAGTACCTAACATAGGTAGCATGTTAATATTTTTTAGCTAATCGGAATCCTTTTTTTGCTATTCCAGTTCCTCTTATTAAACCGCCTTTAGCTTTTTTAGTTCCAATTTTATCTGCTGGTTTATCTCCTTCAGAATATATATCCCATGGATTCCATTCTCCACTATATAAATCTCCATAAACTAATCCAGAATGTTCATCTATAGGATCATTAGGACCAGGAGTAGGTATATTTATTATTTTTTTCTTTTTAGGTTTAGACATAAATCTAAAACCACTTAGCTATTTTTCTTTTATCTGACATCATTCTTCTCTGACCTTTAACTGGTTGATATTGTGTCTCTTGAGCTGAAGAAACTTCAACGTCAATTCCACCTTTTTTATAACCATCAGAATTTAAAAATTTATTATAATCGCCTACTTGTGTTCCATAAGAAGATGATGAATCTTGATTTCCTTTAACTGCTCCGCCTTGTGCATATCCTTTTTTTGACATACCTGCCTCCGATAATGCGATTGCTATCGCTTGTTTAGGGTTCTTAACTATTTTACTTGATTTACCGCTGTGTAATTTTCCAGCTTTAAATTCATGCATTACTGTTTTAACTTTTTTTTGTTTTTTGTCCATAACTAAATATAACCCATTTTCATTAGTTTGTATATATCTACTATTCCACCATTATAATAACCAATTAGACCGCCATCTTTTTCTCCGCCACCGTCTCCTCCTCCGCCACCGTCTCCTCCGCCACCACCATCTCCCCCTGAATCTCCACCAGAGTCTCCTGAATCTCCTGAATCTCCACTATCTCCTGAATCGCCAGAATCTCCATCGTCTCCAGATTCTCCATCATCGCCGGTATCTCCAACATCTCCAACATCTACATCTCCAACAGGTCCAATACCTTCTGGGGCATCTACTCCAGTGTCTTCTGCTTCAGCTTCTTGTCCTATTCCCATCATGTTTGCAATCGTTGCCATTATTCCTGGAATAGAAGTATTTGTAATAGCATTACCAATTACTCCTAATGCAGTATTAACCATTGATGTTGGTGATATAGAAGTTATTCCAGAAACAGCATTTGAAATACTTGTACCAATATTAGAAAGAGATTGACCGGTTGCATTTGGATTAGAAGATACTCCTGTTGTATCTCCACCTCCAGTGATATCAACTCCCGGAGTGTTAATAAATGGATTAGTTACACCTTGGCCGAATGAATCTGCGTTCCCAAATTTTGATCTATATAAATCGTAAATGTAATTTGCATTATTAGGATCATAAACTCCATAAGGATTATAAGCCATTTCACTGTACCTTTTTATTTATATTTGTTTGTTGTTGTTTAACTAAGGATGTTGCAGCTCTAAGTTCTGCTAGGTCTTCATTCTGTTCTAATTTTTCTTGTGTGTTCATTTGATTCATCATAGCTCTCATCTTATCTAGATTTAATCTATCTTGAGCTTCTTTAGATTTTCTCTCATTGTTTTGAGCTTGTAAATCTAATTCACGGGCTTTTAATTTAGCAAGAGGATCATTATCAAATTGAGAAGATATCTTTTTTTCTTCCTTCATAAATTCATCCATCATCTCAGCAATAAGAATTGCTTTTCTAGATTCAACTTGCATTTGTAATTGTTGAACTTGAGCTTGTACTTGTGGGTTTTGAATCATTTGTGGGTTTTGACTCATTGCTTGTAATTGTTGTAACTGTTGTGAATATTCTAATTCAACTTGTTCCATAGCCATTAAAGAAATATGTTCTAAAATATTTTTCTGTAATGCACCAACAATCATAGGATTGTTTCTTGCAAAGTTAGTTTCCATAAAATTTAAATGAGCAGTCATATGAGCTCTATGATCTTGACCTCTATATGCTTGGAATGGTTGAGCAGCTAAAGCATCTATATGTTCTTGTGCTGGATCTTTTGGCATTGGCTTAGGAGGTACATTTAAAATTCTATCAATGTCTCTTACACCTAAGGCTTCATACATCTTTCTGTATGTTTCATATAAGTTATGAATCTGAGGATTAGATTGAGCTAATTGTAATTGAGTTTGGGCTAAACTAATCCTCTGAGTTTGTGAAAATATATTTGGATCTGCAACTGGAATAACATCTACTTTATCATCAAAGTCTGCTTGTTTAATCATTCTTTGTCCACCAACAACATCGTACGGATATTCTGGTGGTAAGTATAAACTAAATATTCTGGATAATAATTTAAACTCGTGTTTCAGTGATGCATATAATCTTTTATGAATAGCTGACATTGTTCTGCTTCCTCTTTCAAGTAAAGCAACTGTAGTTCCAACAGCAGCTTGTTGATTACCATCACCTATTTGTATATCAGCAATCGATGCAAATCTTTGTCCAGCTTGAACAACAATACCCATTAGTTGTAATAATGTTTGTGATGGTTCTTTAAATGGAAGCATCATGAATGCATCTTTTATATTTCCGCCTGGTGAATCTACATCTCTAAATTCTCCTGGTTGAATAGGTTGTGCATCATCTCTAACTCTAATACCTCTTTGTTTAAATCCTGCTGGTAAATTAGATAAAGTTCCTGCATCTAATAATTGTCTAAGTGCAGCGGTAGCAGTTCTTGATAAACCACCAATCATATGAATTAAACCAAATCCATAGAACCCTAACCCTGGTAAAAATTTAAAGTGTACAAAATATTGTATCTTTTGTTTCTTTGCATCCCCTGCATTATAATTTCTACGAATAGATAAAATCTGACGAGAATTTTCTTCAAGAGTTACAATGTATGGAAGTTTAATTCCTGTGGGCTCACCATTTTGACCTCTATCTTCAAAACCTTCTAAATCAATATTAACATGACATTCAATTAAAGTATAAATATCTTCATCTTGACCTCTTCTCATTCCTTCTAATTGTTTTTCTTTTCTTTGTAGTTGGTCTTCAGGAAGATCTCCAGGCTCACCAATATCTACATCTTTATAAAATCCAGATACTTGTTGTTTACGTAATTCATTTTCTGAAATTTTAATTACATGCATAATAGCTTCTGCATCATCTAATGATGTAGCATTGTAAGGAACTACTAAATCTTCTGCTGGTACAAATTTAGAAACTGCTCTTCCAAGTAATGAATCATAATAAACTTTTTTAAATGTAGATCCTGATAAAGGTAAATAAAATAACATTTGATCAAACTCAGGTTCATACTCTTGCATGACATCCATAATTTGATAGTTCATGAAATCTTTAACACGATTAGATTGATCTTCTTTTTCTCTTGTAACAACACCAACTACCTGAGTTCTAACAGGTCCTTCTGCTGGTAATAATTCTTTATAAGCTAGAGCTTGAAACTGAGTTACTGCTTCTGCAAGAACTGGATGTGTTGCACCCGAAGCTCCTCTAAATGGTTGAGTTCTACGCTCATATTTAAATCCTAAAAGATCTAAACCATCGGTATAAGTTTTTTCCCAATCTTGTCTTGATGCTTTATATTGTGAATAGTTTTCATATAGCTCTTCACCTAATGGATCTAATACATCGTCAGGTAATAATATAGCTAAGTTGTCAAAATGATTTTCTGAATCAGCTTGGTTAAATGCACCTGGTTCAAAATTAATTTCAACTCCACCATCTTCTGTTTCAGTAATTTCTGTATTCTCAGGGCTTGGTATATTAGGAGTTTCTAAACTCTGTTCTACGGTTTCTTGATTACCTGGAACCTCTATTGTATTCCTAACTTCGTTTGGAAGTGCTTTGTCTATTGTTGCCATTTAAATTCCTTGAGTTTATTAACTTAACCTTTTTATCGGGAATATTCAACCCTTGTGGATTGGGCCCTCTTAAAGGTGCTATAGTTCTTGTTAATTTTTTCATTAATAATAAATCTTATTATCGTCTAAAGATGACGGCTCATCTATATAGTCTTCTGGATGTGAAATCAAGCCACCTTGTCTAAACCTCATAATAGCTTGGGTTGTAGAATCTACAAGGTCATCATGATCTCCAAAAGGGAAAGCTGCACATTCCTCAATAACCTCTTGTGCAAATTGTTTATTTTTTGGAGCCCATATCATTCCAGATTCAAATAGAGGTGCAACCGCATTTACTCTTGCATGTTTATCATTACCTTTAGAAGGTGAAAAATTTACAACGGGTATTCCCATTTGTCTAAGTTCATATGTTAATGGAAGTCCTGATGCTTTAGATTCAACTAATACTGTATCTGGATTCCAATAGGTATATTGTTCGTGGGCCAGGCGCCTTAGATCAGGAAACTCTAATCGTTCTTTTCTTGCATCTAATAAAATTAAATTTTGTGGTGAATCTTCATCTAATCTAAATACACCCCATGTTGTAATTGCAGAGTAATCCGCAGTTTCTTTTTTCATAAATGCCGTATCATAAGATTGAATAATATGCTCAAGGGGTGGGATGTACTCTTCAGTCCAATCTCGCCACCATTCTCTTTTGATCAAGGATCCTTCTTCTGCAGTTGGATCTTGCATATATTGAGCATTCCATTTTGAAATACCTGCTGAAGCTTTAACGGCTAGCAAGTCTTCTAATTTCCAATATTCAGGCCAAACGGGTTTTCCACTTGGAAGAATTGCAGGAAATTCTACAACCTCCCATTGATCTGCTTTTTCTTCTGCTGCTTGAGCCTTGATGAGTTGTGCTGTTAAATCTTTTGTTGACCATCTTGTCATAACTAAAACAATACGTCCGCCAGGCTGAAGTCGTTGACGAGGTCCTGAAGTATACCACTCGTATGCTTTATCAAATGCAGTTTGTGAATATGCATCTTGCTCTGAATGTGGATCATCGATGATGAGCAAATCAGCACCCCTACCGGTCACCGCACCCTGGACACCGACAGCAAAGTATTCACCGCCTTCGTTTGTTTCCCAACGACCAGCAGCTTTTGAATCTTCTTGTAGTCTTGTATTAAATACTTCTCTGTATTCTGCAGAATCAATTAAATTCTTTGTCTTACGTCCAAATCTTACAGCTAGTTCTGCAGTGTGAGTTGCTTGAATAATTTTTAATTTAGGATTATTTCCTATCATCCAAGCAGGTAGAAAGTAAGAAGCAAATTCAGATTTAGTATGCCTAGGTGGCATGTTGATTATGAGTCTCTTTAATTCTCCAGTTTTTAATCTATTAAATTTATCTGAAATTGTTTTATGATGGGACCCCTCTATAAAATCTGGCCAAATATGTTTTACAAATGTTAAGAAATCAGAACGAATAGATTTATCTTTTGTTTTTTTAATCTTAGCTAAAAAATCTAATTTTAATTGCTTTCTAATTTTTGGATCAGCAATATTGTTTACATTCTTTATTTTTTTAATATCAAGCATAATATTTAATTATGGTACCTTAAAAAGTTTATACCCTACCCGGGTGTATAAATCCAGCGTTAAAGGGGTATAGTCTGGGACCCCTTTTTTGATTTACCCTCTCCCCCCACCTTTGATTCAAAGTAAATTGAAACCTATTTGGTTTTTTATTTTCTGGGTGGGCCCCGCCCACATGTGTGTGTGCGTGATAAATATGTCACGCTATTAGTAGTGGTGCGTCATAGTGTCGCACCCTGCATTATTTTGTTTAACTATTTATTTCATTTGATAATCTGGTTTTAATTTAACGAAACAGAAAGGTAATAACATGACTAAAGAAAAGCTAGACCAAGTAAGCGCTGGAATAGATAGACTAGGTGAGCAAGTAATAAACCTAACTAAAGAGAATAACGCTTTAAAATTTAAAGCAACAACTCTTAAACAAGAACTAACAACTCTAAAAGAAATGTTAGTTAAAGCGCATGATGACGCAAGAAATAACAAACGTAAAAATATATCCAGCTTTGGTGTATCTATGTTTTTACTTAACACAATAATACAAACTAATGTTTGTCTTAATAAACTTAATGTAAAGATAAATTAATATGAATGAAGATATTAATTTAACTGAAACTGTTGCATGTTCCCTGTTCCAAGAAACAGGGACATCAATACAGGAGTGCGAGTTCAAAGCTAACTACATGACTGGCACTGACAACTCGCTTGACGATTTAGAAACAGTATCAGAGGAGTAGTCTTAAGAATAGCGCCCAGATTTCTGGGCGCTATTTTTTTTCTTTTTTTCCGGGTGGGACCCGCCCACAAGTATTTATTAGGACAACGCCCAGTTGTATGGGCGTTGTCTATTCTTAACGAAAAGAATTATTTAGAAATTTGAGTAAAGGACTTCGGCACTCGAACTTCAATTTGTGCCTTATCAAATATATTCTCTAAGTTTTTCCAGACGTCATCAATGGAAAGTCCAGAGTATAAAGTATTTTTTGCGTCCTCTATTCCATTTTGTAGATATTTAAAGAACTTACCCTTTTCAGAGTTTTTATATTTCTCTTCAAGTTCTTGTCGACAAGCTTTTTTAAGATTGTCTAATACTTCATCTACAGTGTCAGCACGGCTTGAAATTTGCCAGTCTCTAATGTCTGACCATTGATTAACCTTTTCAAGTAATGCTTGTTTTCTCTTAATAGCATTTTGATTAAGAGCGGTCTCTTTTGCGTCTTTACTTAACTTAAAGTCTTGATAGTCCTTTTCAGCTTGTTCAGCGTCTTTAAGTAATTTATCAAGTCTCAAAGTAGAGACGAACTTAGTAAAGTCCTTCTCTAATTGTTTACCTACTTCAAGTTCGCACTGTGAACGTATTGCACTTTGTTTTTCTTGGAACTTGTTATTTATAAGTCGATCTAAATAATCAAGTTCTTGTTTTCTTATTGGTCTCATGTTTTTTCCTTTCGTTGTTATTTGATTATTATATCCTACAATATCCTATTCTGTCAAGCTCTAAAATTAATTATTTTTATTTTTTTATATATGGGTGGGTCCCGCCCACATGTATTTATTAGGGGTGCGACATTATGTCGCATTGACTTATCTGAATTCGTTGACCTCGAATCATGGAACTTGAATAAATTTATTTCTTGATAATAATGTAGGATAATATATTATTGCTTCTGTTGTGTGGAGCAAACTGGGATTAACCTGTATTCCACACAACACAACTAGGAGAAAAAATGGGCAGATACTATAGTGGCGATATAGAAGGTAAATTTTGGGTTGCTGTTCAAGCTAGTGATGATGCTAGCTTCTTTGGTGGCCAGATAAGTGAGCCAAACTATATTGATTACTCTTTTGACAAAGATGAACATTTATCTGGTGTCGAAGAGGGTTTAAAAAAATGCAGAGAAAAACTTGGAGCAAATAAAAAATTGCTTGATGAGTTTTTTGAAAAAAACAATGGCTACAATGATGATATGCTCGTTGAGGCCTATGGATGGAGTGAGAAAGAAACGAAAGAAAATCTTGAATGGTATGCAAGATTAGAACTTGGAGAAAAAATCTTTAAGTGTTTAAAAGAAAAAGATGAGTGCAGTTTTACGGCCGAGTGTTAATTTAATCTAGGGAGTAGACAGTAAGAGTGGGTAATATAATCTATGTTAAGTAGTACAACATAGTAAATCCCACCACTCCCACCACTCTAAAAAAATATAAATAGATACAACCCGCAGGCAGGCAGCAGGCAGGCCACAAGCTCTAATTTTTTTTCTTTAACGGGTGGGGCCCGCCCACAAGTATTTATTAGCCGATACAACTAGAAAGTGATTGACATAACCTCAGGTTGCACGGGCCTTGCATCAGGGAACAGGGAACAAGGCGCAAGATTAGATTTGACAAGATGGGAGATTATAGGATATAATTTGTCTTGTGTAGTTATTAAGTCGAAGTATTCTAGATTAGACCAATAATAACTACACACTAACGAAAGAGAAAGAAAGTATGAAAAAAACAATAACAAAGTTAACTAGGCAGAATCGAAAGCTTAAACTTAGATTGATTAAGCTTAAGGCGATGCTTTTAGTTAACACTAACATAGACTGGAATTTTTCAGAGGCGGATGCCAAAGAAGAATTTCAAAGTCTATACAACTTAATAGGTAATGTAAAATGAGTCACTTTTATGGTATAATATCTGAGTCAGCAAGAAAGACTCAGCCTACGGCAAGAGGCCACCACTCTTTAAGAGTTGAAGCGCAAAGTTGGCAGGGTAAGATAGTAACACGTTTAAGACGTGAGAAGGATGGAGACTATTTTGATGTATGGAGAGAACCGCATCAAGGCAGCGGCGGAGATTCTCTTCTGCTGACTTCTGGAAGGCTAGACCTTGCAGATAAATTTCCAAAGGAGAATGCAGCATGAAGCAACTATTAGACATGGGCTTTGAAAAGCTTCCGACTGAAGATGGTGTTCATATGTTCGTATTAGAACCAGCCAAGTCGAAGTCTCTTAGCAAAGTTACTGTTACAGTGAATAAACCTACTAAAGAAAAAGCAATCGTTCAATATGTTCTTAGATGGTTAAATTCTAATATAGATGAACAGCCGCCTGAGGGTATCCAGGAGGATAGCGCCAATTTGAAAGAGAAGATCTTATTGGCTCTTGATCCTGGAACTACAATTGAAGACATAGAAAGCGGTAATTTTTAAGAACTTCCTACGTTGTAACGGGGCCTCCATCCTGGAGGCCCTAAATCTCAGAAAAAAATAAATACATACCACCCGCAGGCAAGCAAGCAGGTGCAGGCAGCAAGTGCCGTGAGCCCACAAGCAGTTGTTTTTTTATCCGGGTGGGACCCGCCCACATGTATTCATTAGCCGTGGGCCTTGGACCGGGTGGGACCCGCCCACATGTGTTTTGTGTGATAAAAATGCAACACGCTATATGTAGGGGTGCGACACTATGTCACATTGACAAGATGTTCTTGGACCATGGGCCAAGATTCAGCA
>Ga0209190_1003113_pt1 | contig 11019 bp, 8 predicted proteins | sample M_140205_XF_Meta_FD_187315 | JGI IMG/M metagenome (GOLD analysis project Ga0209190, IMG submission 187315) | Freshwater microbial communities from Lake Montjoie, Canada to study carbon cycling - M_140205_XF_MetaG (SPAdes) (version 2) | ecosystem: Environmental > Aquatic > Freshwater > Lake... | reverse complement strand
ATTTGGATTGGCGGATAACTGAGATTGGCGGCACGTAACAAGCGCGCTTTTTTGTCGAGAATTTTGCACGTTAGCTCGCCGTTGACGGTGGCAATAACTACGTCTTCGTGCTGCGGCGTAAGTGAACGATCCACAATCAACAGCGCCTTGTCGAGAATGCCGGCATTGACCATGGAGCTACCGGATGCCCGTGCAAAAAAAGTTGCAGAGGGATGTTTGATTAGGTGTTCGTTGAGGTCGAGCCAGTCTTCGATGTAGTCGTCGGCTGGCGACGGAAAACCGGCCGGCACCCGCGCACCATAAACAGGTAATGCGACTTTAACGGTGGGTTCTTTACGGGCAATAAGGGAAATTTTCATCGAACATCAATCAGTAATCTTGCAGGGAAATTTGTGTATTACAACTTTATTCACGCTGGGCTGAAGTAATCACTCAGGAAATCAGCTTACTTTCCCCCACCACCCGCCAAGTGCCAGGCTTGTCGATGGGAGTGATCCACTGCGGCTGACGCAACACCGGCTTTAACACATCAGCAAAGACGCTGATTTCGGTAAAGGTAGGGTCCAGCCAGCGGCTGAGCAAATCTTCGTCATCAACATCGAGCATGAGTGGCAGCGACTTAGGATGGATTGTCCGCCACTTGTCTACGGGCGGCAAGGTGATGATGGAAGCGCCATGTACCACCGCGCCGGTTGCCGCATTGACATAAGTGCGGTACAGCCCGCCAAAGGCAATGGCACGATCGACATGTTCTATTTTGTGATAGGTCTGCTTGTCGCCCAAACCTTCGACAAAGGCACTGGCCGGAATAATACAACGTGATGTGCGGAAGGGGTGGTAGGCCAGAGCACGTGGCTCGTTGAGTTTGTCGTAACGGCTATTGAAGGAAGCATATTGATAGTTGGGCTTAAGGGTTGTTGGGTCGAGCAACAGCCACCAGATTGCAGTAGCGAGCTCGCGCTCCTGCGCACCACCTCGTACCATCGAAATGACTGTACCCGGTGCAATGTCGGCAGCATAACGCGGTGTGCCACTCACCTTGAGGTGCCGCAGCATGGCTTCGGTTTTGCCATCAGGTTGTAGGTTAAAACGACCGCACATTGGTTAAGTCAGGATAGAAAAAGGGAAGAGGATGTTAGCAGTATTCTGCTGCTGAACTTGCGCTAACACTGTTTTGTGACGTACCCCTGTTGTTTCATAGTCAAGGTCAGGGTCGTACAGGTAGTCAGGCTGTGACACGCGTAACCCCATCACTGGGGCCCTCATTGGCATCCATACCAATAAAAGTCACCGCCCCGACTACCTGCGCAAGTCCCGGCATAATTATCGGCTGGACCGGTAACGATCAAATTCGATTACACATGTCGACCTTAGATTTATCTGAAGCTTTACCTGAAGCCTGATCTGGCGAGAACATTAAATAATTTTTTTGAGCGTAATAGTGGCTACCTGCAACAACGGTTTCTGGACAGCTTTTGACTAGCTGTTTATGCTGCAACGAGTTTATTCATTCATCGAATGGAACAGTGCCATGAACATTTACACGCACACATTACTAATTAGTGGCGCAGTATTGGCTCTAACTGCCTGTGGTCAGCAACAACAGAATGCCACCTCCCCCACTCTCCCCGCCGCAGCTGTAGCCTTGGTCTATCCGGTGACCGCTACCGTAAACCAGAGTGACAATTTCTTCGGCACTGTGGTGGCCGATCCTTATCGCTGGCTGGAACAGGATGTACGGGAAAACCCCGCCGTGGCTACCTGGGTCGACGCCGAAAACGCCGTTACTTTTGATTATCTTGATACGCTGGAAGACCGCAACCTTATCAAGCAGCGCCTTACCCAATTGTGGGATTACGAAAAATTCACACTGCCGACCAAAGAAGGTGGTCGCTATTTTTTCCGCCGCAATGACGGCTTGCAAAATCAGGCGGTGCTCTATGTGCAAGATACCCTGACTGCAGAGCCACGCCTGTTGCTCGATCCCAATACCTGGTCTGCTGATGGTGCCACTGCATTGGCCGAAGTGGTTCCCAGCCCGGACGGCAACTATTTGATTTATTCTATTCAGGAGGGTGGTACCGACTGGCGCAGCGTCAAAGTGCTGGACGTAAACAGTGGTGCAACGCTTGCCGACACCATCGACTGGGTCAAGTTTTCCACTCTTGCATGGCATCCGGACAATTCCGGTTTTTACTATTCGCGCTTTCCAGAACCACAAGCTGGCGCCGAATTTCAAGCATTGAATTTCAACCAGACCCTGCACTTTCATAAAGTGGGTGACAGCCAAATAGATGACACACTGGTTTATGCCCGCCCCAACTTTCCTGAGCAAATGATGTCGGCACTAGTGGTGGCCAAACGGTATTTGCTGATTTATCTGTCGGTAGGAACGGATGCCGCTTATGAAGTAGCAGTGCAAGATTTAACCGACCCTGGCGCAAAACCCACACTGCTGATCGAAGGATTTGCCAATGACTATAACTTCATCGGTGCAGATGCGCGGGTACTCTATGCCACCACCAATAACGGCGCACCGCGCAAACGTATTGTCGCAATCGACCTCGACCAGCCAGAGCTAGCCAACTGGCGAGAAATCGTGCCGGAAACGGCCAACGTACTGGCTGATGCCTCTTTGATTGGTGGCAAACTAATTGCCGAATATATGGAAGATGTCAAAACCGTAGTGCGTTTATATGAACCTGATGGCAGTGCAGCGGGAACGGTTGCACTACCCGGCTTGGGCGCAGCTGCCGGTTTTGATGGCACGCCCGACGACACAGAAACCTTTTACAGTTATTCCAGCTTCAATACACCCACCACCATCTATCGTTTTGACGTGGCAAGCGGTGAGAGCACCGTATTCAAAAGTGCTGTCACCCCTTTTGACCCTTCCAACTACGTGGTGTCTCAGGTTTTTTATACTTCCAAAGATGGCACCCCGATCCCAATGTTTCTTGCTTACCGGGCCGACCTAAATCTCACCAATCCAAATGGAACACCTACTCTTCTCTATGGTTATGGCGGTTTTGATATAGCAATAACACCGGAATTTTCCATCGCCAACTTTGCCTGGATGGACATGGGTGGCATTTTTGCCGTGGCCAATTTGCGCGGTGGTGGCGAATACGGCAAAGCTTGGCACGATGGCGGCCGTCTACTGCAAAAACAAAATGTATTTGATGATTTCATCGCTGCTGCCGAATATTTGATTGCCAATGGTTATACCAGCACATCCAAGTTGGCGATTCATGGTCGCTCCAACGGCGGGCTGTTGGTTGGCACCGTCACCAATCAGCGCCCAGATTTGTTTGCAGCAGCATTGCCCGGCGTGGGCGTGATGGACATGTTACGGTTTGATCAATTTACCGCTGGGCGGTACTGGGTTGATGACTACGGCAAACCTTCGGAAAATGCAGCAGATTTTCTCAACAACTATGCCTATTCGCCCTATCACAATATTGGCAGCGGAGTTATCTATCCCGCCATTCTAGCTACCACCGCCGACACCGACGATAGGGTAGTCCCAGGGCACTCGTTCAAATACATGGCCAGCTTGCAAGCGACAAATACAGGACCTGCGCCAAAATTGATCCGCATCGAAACCCGTGCCGGTCACGGCTCCGGTATACCAACCGATAAGCGTATCGCCGAAGTTGCAGATAGCTGGGCGTTTATCGCGCATCACACCGGTCTGCAACTACCCGAAAGGTATGGCCAGAAATAGAATTTTTCTGCCTGTGCCTTTCCAGCAGTTGTAGTCTTCAATTTATATTCGCACCATGGTGTGAAACCATACAACACTCAACCATCAAGACATGTACTACTCCTATGATTGATCTCTTACTGCAAGGCCAGATTAGCCTGTTTTTCGTCATCCTGATTGCCATCGTTATTTCGTTAACCTTTCACGAATTTGGGCATGCCGTTACTGCCCTATTTTATGGTGACGACACCGCGCAAAAAGCAGGACGTTTAACCCTCAACCCCATGGCCCATATTGATCCGGTGGGTTTGTTGATGGTGGCACTAATCGGTTTTGGTTACGCTAAACCGGTTCCCACCAACCCCGCAAAGTTTAAATCGATGTGGGCAGACATGTTTGTCTCTGCAGCCGGACCTGGCATGAATTTGCTGCTCGCGATAGTGGCCGTCAATTTTTATGCACTGGGGATAACCAATGACTGGAGCATTACGCAGGGGGAGTCTGCGCAACAGTTCTTGGTATATTTCTCTCTGATCAATCTGATTTTGATGGTGTTTAATCTATTGCCGATTGGGGCTTTGGACGGGCACTACATACTGCCCTATTTTCTGCCAAGAAAAATGGCGCAAGCCTATCGCTACTGGAATGGACGTTATGGCAACCAACTTCTGACAGGGCTAATTCTGTTGAGCATAGTGGGAGTACCCGTATTTAGCACCATTTGGAATTTCGGCGAATCGCTGTTGCCCTACATCACGTTTATCAATATGGAATGAAATTAAGGCCTTACCTAATACTAATAAGGCTAGTTTTCAGCTGGTAAGTAGTTGGTTGCACAGAAGAATAAATTCAGGTTCAATAATGTTTTTATTTAGAGTGCAATAACAATGAATAATTCAAAAATAAAATATGCTCAAGGCAAATTAAATATACAAACTTCTGTGATGACTCTCGCTGCTCTGATTTTCGGGGTTGTAATGGGGAGAAATCTTTTTCCCGGTGGGCAGGAGGTTCCTTCTGAAAATCCGGCGGCCACTAGTGTACCGACATCCAGCACCTTACCGGATTGGAGCGGGGTCTGGTCTGAAGACGGCAATACAGTATTTGACCACGCCAGTGTGGTACCGCCAGGCGGTTCGGTTGGTAATCGTGGCACCCGCGAGTTCCCACCCCTTACCGATGAATGGGAAGCCATTTACCAGCAAAATCTTGCAAAAGTAATGGACGGGACATTCCCGGATCCGATAACTCCCTGCGGAATACCGGCAGGTTTTCCTCGTATATTCAATCTTCCTGATGTCTATGAATTTGTTGTCAGGCCAGAAGAAAGCTGGATCCTTTCCGAAAATGGTCCGAATGTTATGCGCATTTATACTGATGGCAGGGATCATCTGCCGGAAGATGAGAGATGGCCTTTGTTCACAGGTGATTCAGTAGGTCACTGGGAAGGCGACACTCTCGTATTCACAACAGTGTCGTTAAATACTGAAGCAACAATACTCGACAGAACTAGCCTGAAACTCAGCAATGATTTAACTGCTGAAACAAGAATCAGAAAAGCTGAAGACGGCCGTCTCGAAGTACAAATGACATTACAAGATCCGCAGGCACTAAAAATGCCCTGGGTCGTTACCAGCAGGTTCACAAAACTGGAAGAAGGCTCCAGGGTTTTCGATTATGCCTGTGGTGAAAACAATCGTAATCCTGTTATGGAGAACGGTTACACAGTCACTTTGGGGCCAGATGGGAAACCGCTTGAAGAAATTGAGCAATAAAGAGTTTCCAAACCTGCAATTGCAGAGCGGCAAGAAGAGTAATTTTTCGAAAACACAACCGTAATCAACTTTAAATGAATCAAAAAACTTTAATTTCTATTTACACAAGAGAGGCAAGAATGAAGATGATCAAAAATAATTTTAAGTTTCTCATAGCGAGTTTCATCTCGCTAATATTGTCAGCCGGATTTATTCCAGCAGTTGCTATTGCACACCATTCCACGGCTTCTTTCGACGGCAGTAAAGAAGTTGTGCTAATGGGAACAGTTAAGGAATTTCAATGGACCAATCCGCATACCTGGGTACAACTGGAAGTAAAAAACGAAAAGGGGGAAGTTGTCGAGTGGAGTATTGAGGGCGGCAGCCCAGGTACACTGTCGAGAAATGGCTGGAAAAAATCTACTTTTAAACCTGGTGATAACGTCAGCATAAAAGTACATCCCATGCTCAGCGGGAAGCCGGGCGGAGCCTTTGTCGGAGCCTCACTCGCAGACGGGTCCACGCTTGGTCGGTGATTGCTGATTATTCTGAAAAAACTTATGCGCGTTCATGTTAAGAAATACATTTTTAATTATGGAAGTTCAAAACGGCAAGGAATGTTAAAAAGTTTATACAGGCAATAAAAAATTTATTAAATCAAGGGGAAGCGTAATGCCATTAGAATTTCCGTTTAAAGAATCTGCTATCAATCAATTTTTCAAAGAACAAAGGACAAGAACATACCCATATTACAAAGCGCTATTTTTTGTTATTCCTGCATTTTGTCTAACGACAGAGGCTTCGGCCCAAGCACCAGCACCAGCCCGGGCAAGAGCTGCACCGATTGAAGAAATCATGGTAAGTGCTCGACGCCGTGAGGAGTCATCTCAGGACATCCCGATATCGGTTTCTGCATTCTCAGGTGAGGAAATGAAACTGCGTAATATGGAAACGGGTCGTGATATAGCGATCATGGTTCCCAACCTGGTGATTGGTGCCGGTGGCTTGGGCCAGCAGGACTCTTCATTAAGAATTCGTGGTGTGCCCGGTGTTGGCGTTTATCTGGATGGCATCTGGCAGGGCTCGCGCGGCGTAATGCAAGCCAACTTAGTGGAGATGCAGCGTGTAGAAGTATTGCGCGGCCCTCAGGGCACGTTGTTTGGTCGTAATACCAACGGCGGGGCAATTCAGTACATCAGTGAAAGGCCTTCATCTGAGTTTGGTGCCAATATTGAAATGGGAACGGGTAGTTTTGAAAAGAAAGATGTCAAAGCCACAATAGACCTACCCCTAACCGACACGATCTCTACGCGCTGGACTGCAGCCCGTTTTGAGCGCGATGGCTACTTAAAAAGTGTTTCCACTTACGATCTGCCCGGCACTCGTTACCAGGACAGGCATGATACTTTCCTGCGCGGCGATATCATGTGGGAACCCAGTGATACATTTACTGCGCGTTTTACCGCGTTTCAGGCCAATCAGACTGGGACTGAGGGCAGGCAGGTTCGGTTCAGCACCCAGAAATCTGCGCCCTGGTCTAGTAACGTCCATATCGTTGCTTTGAATTGGTTGATGAAGCAACCAGGAAGACAATATCCTTCCCCGCAATTTTCGCCTCAGTATTACGAACCCGATTACCCCGGGGGAGTTGTTGGCACTTGGGAAACCAAGGCACGACAGCCCGCTGATGCATCAAAAAATCATGCAAAAGATATGACTTTGCGCCTCAATTGGCAGTTCGCAGAAAATATTGAATTTGAGTCGTTGACAGCCTACAGAACTGAAATTGCTCATCAATTGAGTTTGCAGGACGGTGCAGATTTTGTGGCCTGTTGTCGTGATGATCGCTACTACGAAGATCAACTGTTTTCCGAAGAAATACATCTGACCGGTAGCTTTTTTGATGAAAGAATGACTTTCCTGGCCGGAGGATATTATTCAGATGCAGAAAACAAAACAAGGCTCTATAGGTACTGGATGACGGAATGGTACCTGCCAGATAACAATGGCGACGGTAATCCCGAACTGAATACCACGCTGATCAATGCGGTGCGAGCTTATGGCACCAGCATCAAAGATACACTGCTGTCAAAATATACTCCGCTGGGATCGATGAATAACGCTGCGAATAGCCGCTGGGATCTTAACAATGAAAAAGAAAAATCTGTTTTTGGTGAAGCTGACTGGCTGTTTAACGACAAGCTGAAATTAACTCTTGGTGCTCGTGTCAGTTGGAGAGATGTTATCAGCACCCAATTCAAGCCTGGATTAAAGGATGCTCCTGCGCTCTTTCTTGGTAATCCGCTACGCTCACCCACGGAAGGCAACACCATAGGCTCTGGTGACATGTGGGGCGGGGTAATCGTTCCGCCTGCCAAGCCGGGCATTAATATAGTGAGCATCAAAGCTTCCTTTACGCCAAAGGTATCGGTCAGCTACGAATTAAACGAAGACGTCATGACCTATGCAACTTACGCGGAGGGTTTTTCGGAAGGTGGCGTCAGTTATGTTGTTGCACTAGATCAGCTGTTTTATCTGGACCCTGAAATTGTGCAAAGTTCTGAAATTGGTATTAAATCCTTTTTCTTCGACAGATCTGTCCGCTTTAATGCCAACATCTTTTTCAGTAAATGGCAAAATCTGCGGGTCAGTCGGCATCCGAGGGATCCTAATACAGGCTTAGAGCTTCCTACGCCGTTCAATACCGATGATGGCTCTGCAGAAGTATCAGGCTTTGAATCCGAAGTCTTGTGGTCTCTCACGGATGAACTCAGTTTTAACTTTAGCGGTGGCTATCTCAAGACAAAATATATCGACATAGGTGACCCGGATGTTTCTTCATTAAAATTTGGCGCCCCCTTTGCATTTGCGCCGGAATGGAGTTTTTCAGTCGGTGCCCAGTATGTGAGGCCGCTGGCTAACGCTGCGACACTGACGCTCCGTACTGACTATGGCTGGAAGGATCAATATGAACGTGATTCATCCATTTTCCGCCAGAATGAAGCAATGGAACCGGCCTATGGCTTGCTTAATTTACGGGCTAGATATGGAAAAACCACTACTGACGGCAATGAGTGGAGTCTGGCACTGTGGGGCTCAAACTTGAACAACGTGCGTTATGTCGACGGCGGGTTTGTGTCTGCAGGCATAGGACTGTCACTTGATACTGTAGGTCCTCCTCGTGAATATGGCATCAGCCTTGACTATAGTTTTTAGAAAAATGCTGCCATAACCGAAAAATGGGGTTGATATCTTTAACCCCATTTTTATTTTTGCCAATTTATAAAATTGTCCGGCATTATCCGGGCCTTAAAAGATTACCCCTAGCATGAATGCCTAGCTCATCAAATACTGTCCGCGTACCCGAACAATGGGATTACTATGAAAAAAATTTTTTCTGTTCTGCTTCTCTGCTGTAACTGGATACCCGCTGTTGCTCAGGATCTAGTTATTACCAATGCCCGTCTCCTTGATGGTGCCGGTACTAATATAGACAGTGGCACCATGATTGTTCGTGGCGGCCGGATAGTGTCAGTCACAGCCGGGGCTGTTTCTGCCGAGGGTTTGCCAGTAATTGACGCCAAAGGAATGACCCTGATGCCGGGCTTCATAGATGCGCATCGGCATATTATCAATGGCGATTCCGACCAGTGGTTCCTGGAACAATCGGTAGTACGTATGCAGGAATTTCTGGAAGCCGGCTACACCACCTTGATGTCTGGTGGCGGCCCTGTTCCAGGGATAGTGCAATTGCAGCAGAAAATTACCGGTGGCGAACTTCAAGGTCCGCGCATCATCACCTCGGGCCGGGTCGATCCCGGCAATTTCATAACAGAGGAGCTGGCACGTGCAGAGGTCGGAAAAATGGCTGCAGCCGGTGTCGAAATCATAAAAGCCCGCATCGATGAGTCTGATGGAAACAGAGAATTACTTGCCGCAATCGTGGACGAAGCAAAAAAATATAACCTTGAAGTTATGGTGCATGCCGTAACGGTGCCGGCAATGCGTTCAGCGATAGCAGCAGGTGCTGGCAAACTTGTGCATACCACCAACAACAGCTGGTTGACCAACGAAGAGGCGCAGATGATCAGGGATGCCGGTATTGAAAATCTGACGACCGTCGGATTTGCGGTGCCAACTTTCGGTGTTTTCAATGATGACAACATTCCAACTTTCAGAGATGGTAGCCCTTGGCCTGCAGGAATTCTCGATACGGGTTCTAATGCCGCTGGAGAGAAGATGGTCAATGCCAGAACTTTATGGGATAACGGTGTGACATTGGGTTTCGGTACAGATACTGGTTACCTGCCGCTAGACGGTCTGTCACACGAACTGCGCGCGCTTAACGTGATGTTCTCACCGCTGGACATCGTTAAACTGATGGGGCCAAACACTGCGGCTTTTATAGATATGAGCGATGAAATCGGCACACTCGAAGCAGGAAAAATCGCGGACTTGGTGCTAGTGGATGGTGATCCGCTCAAGCTGATATTCAACCTGTTGAATGTCGTGGTAGTCATACAGGCAGGCGCTGTTGTCGTGGATCATCGTGATCAACTATAGTTACTAGGTACCTGAACATATCGAATTTCTCCCTGGGGGCAAACCATGGATCATAAAGCACCTTTTTTGTTGCTCCTGGGCATAGCTGGTCCGGCGCTGGGCAGTACTTGTGTAGAAATAGAAAAGCTGAATCTTGATAATGTCGCCATCACAGATTCAATGGAAGTGCCTGCCGGCGATTATCCGATACCCGACTCGTCCCTGGTGGTAAAACTTCCCTCACATTGCAGTGTGAAAGTGATTCTGACGCCGTCTTCGGACTCCCACATAGAGATGGAACTGTGGATGCCGAGCACAAACTGGAACGGGAAATTTCTGGCCTTGGGTAATGGTGGCTGGGCGGGCTCTATAAGCTACGCGGCAATGGCATCGGGTCTGGAAGAAGGTTATGCAGTGGCGTCGAACGATACCGGCCACAAGGAATATAGTGCAGCTTTTGCGGTGGGGCATCCTGAAAAACTCGTGGATTTCGGCTATCGTTCAATGCACGAAATGGCGATTCATTCCAAAACAATTATTGAGCATTTTTATGAACGCGCGCCAGCGCTGTCCTATTTCGAAGGCTGTTCCACCGGCGGACGGCAGGGACTTATGGAAGCCCAACGTTTTCCGGAAGACTTTGATGCGATAATCGCTGGAGCTCCAGTAAACAACATGTTTAATGTCAGTGCCGCCCAGATGCACAGCATGGTATCCATCCTCTCTGACCAAAGCTTGTATCTGCCACCAGAGAAGGTGCAGTTGCTCCATCAAGCTGTGCTAGACGCATGTGAATCTGTCGATAGGGTAAACGATGGGTTCCTGAATAATCCGATGGCCTGTCATTTTGATCCACAAACCCTGCAGTGTTCAGCGACAGCCACCATTGATTGCTTGACACCAGCACAAGTTGCGTCGGTGCAACAGGTTTATGCGCCTGTCAAAATGAGCAACGGGCAGGAAGTGTACCCTGGACATGCACCCGGATTTGAACTGGGTTGGCGCATGTTAGAGCAA
>Ga0209190_1003112_pt1 | contig 11023 bp, 7 predicted proteins | sample M_140205_XF_Meta_FD_187315 | JGI IMG/M metagenome (GOLD analysis project Ga0209190, IMG submission 187315) | Freshwater microbial communities from Lake Montjoie, Canada to study carbon cycling - M_140205_XF_MetaG (SPAdes) (version 2) | ecosystem: Environmental > Aquatic > Freshwater > Lake... | reverse complement strand
GGCGGCTCCGCTGTGGCCGGGCATTTCCAGTTCGGGCACGATCGCGATGCCGCGGGCATCGGCGAATGCAACGAGGCCCTTGAGATCCTCCAGCGGGTAAACCTTGGGTGCCAATCCGCCATCTGGTCTTTCGCGACCGAATTTGCGTCATTGTGCGTAATCATAGGGTATTCTGGGTTAGTGGTTTTCTGGTGTATCGCATGGTTGACCGTCCTGTATGGTCAAAAAGTTGGAAATCCGTTGGAAACCGGACGTTATTCTGTCGCGGATTGGTGGATTTGAACCCTGACCTTCCCGGACATGGAACGGCGGCATGGCGGATCTCTCGTCCTGACTGACTTTCAGTGGCATCTCTCAGAATCTGGCAGGGTGGTGCCGGATTTCCATATCCGATTTTCCATACACCACTTTGACCGCTGTTTAGCTCTTGGCGGATGGGCTGGGGAGCCCTTACGTAAGCGGTCAACGGATGGGCATCGCGGGCGACTGGCTCCCGCTGCATGGGTAGCATATACAGGTGTGTATGTTTCCTTTGATGGCTGCCCGTTCAGACGGCGCATGCGGTTTCGGCCTGCGGGGGCGTGGCGGCGGGCTTCCAGTGTGCGGGCAGCAGCGCGCTCAGGTCGTCCTAGTTGGTCATCGCCGGCATGGAGGCGTTCGAGCACGTCGGCCAGATACGTTTCCACGGGGTGCTAGGCAAATAACCTTCAAAGGGGTGCTCGACCTCGTATGCGCCAGCTACGAAAGCATCTGACCCTTACCGGTCGCCGAACTGCCTGCCAACTGGGCGAGGCAATCCCGTGGCCCGATGGTCATGGAGGCATAAGTGTAAGCGGGGTCTGAAGCGCCTTGCGTAGCTATTTGCTACGGCGAATTCACAAGTGTCATAGTTCACCAATCTATGACACCTATGAATGAATCCCTCGTGAAGGCTGATCAGATCGGTCGCCTGCGCTACACCTCGGAACAGAAGCAAACCATGGTTGATGCCTACCGGGCCAGCGGCTTGAGCGCCCCACGCTTCGCCGCACATCACGGAGTGAACTATCAGACCTTGGTTTCCTGGATCAAGAAGGACAAGCAACCGGCCGCGTCTCCAACGCCGGATGGCTCACCCTCCAGGCTCTTTTCCCTGATTCCTGCCGTGATCGAGAGAGGCGGAAGTCCGGCTGTGGACGAGGCCATGCAAATATCCCTTCCGGGCGGTGCCAAGCTTTCAATCACCGCCGCCTCCCAGGTGGCGCTTGCCGTCGAGCTGATCCGCCAACTCGACAATGCCAGGCCATGCTGAGCTTCTCCGGCAGCTTGAAAGTATTCGTGGCGGTGGAGCCCTGCGACATGCGCCGGAGTTTCAACGGCCTGCATGACGCGGTGAGCACCCGGCTGATGGAAGATCCGCGAAGCGGCTCCATCTATGCCTTTACCAACAAGCGCCGCACCCTGCTCAAGATCCTCTATTGGGATGGCAGCGGTCTTTGGGTGTTGGCCAAACGACTTGAAAAGGGCACCTTCTCATGGCCCAGGGCCTCCGATGTCAAGGACGGCAAACTACGCCTCAACTCCACCGCGCTTGCGCTCCTGCTCGACGGCATTGACACGCGCGACGGCTGCCAGCGCCCATGGTATGAGATCCGGTAGGAAATACCCATCATCGTCTTGAAATGGCACGCCCCATGCTACTGCAAGCCTAGTAAATGAACGAAGACGAAAGACAGCACCTGCTCGACACGATCGCCCGTCAAGCCGCTGAGATCGTTGTCTTGAAACAGACCATCGACGCGCTTTGCCGACGGATCTTTGGCGTATCGAGCGAAAAGCTCGATCCCGCCCAGCTCGAACTCATGCTCGGAGGCGACCTCGCAAAAAAAGCCCCCGCCGCCGTTCCCGCAGACCCAGGACCGGCGGCTGAAATCCCCAACCACAAAAAAGCCGCCAAGAAGACCCGCGCTCCCCGCATCCCCGAACACCTTCCCATCGTCCGCGAGGAACTCGATCCGCCCGAAGTTCTCCTCCATCCCGAGGACTTCCGCCGCATCGGCGAAGAAGTCCGCGAGCAACTCCACTACAAGCCCGCCGAGTTCCTCCGCATCCAACTCGTGCGCGGCAAATTCGTCCGCAAGAACGACCCCACCGCCAAGCCCTTCATCCACCCGCTGCCGCCCTCCCTCCAAGACCGCTGCATCGCCACCCCCGGCCTCATCGCCGAGATCATCGACAACCGCTTCGTCTGCCACCTCCCTTACTATAGGCAGGCCGAAATGTTCGCCAGGATGGGAGTGAACCTCCACCGCAAAACCCTCTGCGACTGGACCCTGCTCGCCGCCGACTGGCTCTCGATCATCTACCGTGAAATCCAATACGAACATTGGCGCGCACTTTACCGGCAGATCGACGAAACCCCCATCCATTACCTCAAACCCGGCAGCGGCAAAGCCCAAACCGGGTACCTCTGGACGTCTAACATTCCCAGTGGAACCGTCTTCTACCACTGGCACGACGGCCGTGACACCAAAGGCATCACCGGACTCTTTGAAAAAGTCGAGACCACCGAGACAGAGCAATTCATCGATCCAAAAATCCTCCCCCTCCTGCGCATCATCCAATGCGACGGCTACAGCGTCTATCCATCCTGGGCCAAAGACAAACCGTGGGTCAAACTCATGGGCTGCCACGCCCACGTGCGGAGGAAATTTTTCGAAGCCACCGAACAATCCCCCCGGCTCGTCGCCTGGATCCTCCGTCAACTCGCCCACCTCTATCACATCGAAAAGCGCCTGCGCCAAACCAAAGCTGGCCCCGCCCTGCGCCACGCCGTGCGCGCCGCCGAAAGCCGCATGATCCATCGGCGGCTCAAGCGAGCCATCGACAAACTCGCCCTCCGGCGATCCATCCTGCCCCAGAGCAAACTCGGCAAAGCCATCCGCTACGCCATCAACCAATGGCCCAATCTCGAAACCTATCTTGGCGATGGCAGGGTAGAGATTTGCAACAACCTCGTGGAAAACGCGATCCGTCCGACCAAACTCGGAGCCAAGAACTGGTTGTTCATCGGCAATGAAGAATCCGGTCAGAAATGCGCCATCCTCTACACCATCGTAGAAAACTGCCGCCGCTTGGGCATCAACCCCAAGGAATACCTCGCCGACGTGCTCACCCGCCTGCCCGGCATACTGGCCAAAGAAGCCATCACCCTGACCCCGGCCAACTGGCTCAAAGCCCGCAGCGGGAAAGAGATTCGAAAGGCAGCCTGACTTCATCAGTGTCATAGATCTGCGAACTATGACACCGATGAATCCGTCGCAGCAAACGCCCACGCAAGGCGCTTGAGACCACGCTTACAGCGCTTCATCAAGACCTTCAAGGAAGAGTTTTGCTGGTGCAACCGCTTCGCCTCCATCGAACACGCCAGACTCAAACTACGAGCCTGGATCCACCACTACAACACTCAGAGACCCCACCAGTCCCTCGCCTACAAGACCCCAAGCCAATACCACCAACACCAATGCAAATCCGCAGCCTGAACATCACTCAAGGCTGTCCAACTTTGGAGGGAGCACTACAGCCAGCCGCATCGCCGCCCAGGGCAAGCGCCATGCCAAGCGCTGTGAGCAGGATCACCCTTCCGGAGAACCCGACGGGTCGGTCAGGAGGGGTCATCGCAAGTGAACAGGAGGTGTTTCGTTTCACTGTTTGGATGTTATTTTGTTCTTTTCCACGACTGCTCGATTTCTTCAAGCGTCTTTCCCTTGGTCTCCGGAACCCATGCCACAACAAAGATCAAGCCCGCAAAACTGCACAAGGCATAGATCCAGAACGTCTTTGCATTCCCAATCGCATCCACCAGCACCGGGAATGTCTGGGAAACCAGGAAACAGGAAAGCCAGATGACCAGCACGGCCATCGACATGGCCCTGCCGCGGATTTTGGTCGGAAATATCTCGGAAATGACAATCCACGGAACCGGCCCCATCGCCGAGGCAAACGCCGCCGTGAAGAGCATAACGAAGAATAACAGCCATAACCCGCCAATCCCCATTGCGAACATGACGCCCACGGCCGCCAGCGCAAGCACCTGAACAAGCGAGCCGCCAATCAACAGCGCCTTGCGCCCCGCCTTATCCGCCAGCCACACCGCCACAAATGTAAACAGCAGGTTCACCACGCCGATCGACACCGTCTGCGCAAACGCGGCATCACGCCCGGCTCCGATGGATTTGAAGATTTCCGGCGCATAATACATAATCGCGTTGATGCCACTGAACTGGCAGATCATCGCCAGTCCCACACCGATGACCAACGCCCGGCGATAGCCACCCGTGAAGAGTTCCGAAAACTTTCCTTCCTCCTGGCTCAGCGATCCTTTTATCTGCTGGATCTCCCGATCCGCTGCAGCCTGCCCACCCACTCTGACAAGTATGGTCTCGGCCTCCGACCTCCGGCCCATCTTCATCAGCCACCGCGGACTCTCAGGAATGAACAGCAAGAGGAACCCGAAGAGCGCCGACGGAAGTGTCAGTGAACCCATCATCCAGCGCCAGCCATCGCTAGTATTCCAGGCTTCATCACCCAGACGCTGAATCAACAGGTTAACGAAGAATACCACGAGGATGCCGACCACAATCGCGAGCTGGTAGAGTGACACCAGGCGGCCACGCAGTTTCTCAGGGGCGATCTCCGCAATGTAGAGCGGCGACAGCACAGACACAGCCCCGATCCCAAACCCGCCGGCAAACCGCGCCCAGACAAACTGCGTGAGTGTGCGTGGCAGAGCCGAAGCGATCCCGGAAAAGGCAAACAGCACGGCGCATAACAAGAGAATCTTCTTGCGGCCATAGCGGTCACTAAGCGGTCCGCCGACCATGGCGCCGACCATACAGCCGATCAACGCGCTGGAGGCTGCCCAGCCCTTGAGCCCTGCGCTAAGTTGGAAATGCGCCTGGAGAAATCCCACTGCTCCTGAAATCACCGCCGTATCATAGCCGAACAGCAATCCGCCAAGGGCTGCCACAACGGTGAGGAGCATCAGATACCTCAAACTGCCTTTATTATTATGTACGTTCATCGGATCCATTTCATCTCCTCTGCCCAGCGACTCACACTCCTCTGGTTGAATGTCTATCGGGTCGCCATCCCGCTGTTTGCCAGCTCATATTTTGAGGTTCTTGCGCAGGCGCGTGAGGGCGGCCACGGTTTCCTCAGGAATCAGGCCGTGCTTGTCAGGCGGAACATCCAACAGGAAGTTGGCGCCGCCGGCGCGGCAGGTCTCGAACTGTTTCGCCAGCACTTCGTCGGCCCGCGGTTTGTCGCCCGCCACCCAGAACCAATCCCGGCCGATGGGATCGCAGACTTCGCCGGGGATGTAGTATTTCTTGCCCTCGATCTCATGCCACTTGCGGTGGCCGGTTCCCGCCGGGACGTTGCGTTCGATGGCCAGCAAATCCGACGGCCAGGCGTAGGCGACGGCATCGGGGTTGCCGATGCCGTTGTTCATCATGATGACCGTTTGCGGCTGCAACGAGGCGATGTGTTGATACAGAAAGGTCCGGTAACCGCGACCGAGCACACCGGGAATGTCGATCCACACCTCGGCGATCGGGCCATACTGGGTGAGCAGTTCGGTAATCTGGGCGGTCTGGAAATACTGATAGAGCGAGGTGGTGTAGGGCGGCAGGTTGGGATCGGCGCCGGGGATGCCGTTCATGCCCCCCCACGGGCCGCCGTCCGAGGGCGTCTTGCTGCCGAAACGGTTGTGGTTGTCCCAGGAACAATAGTAGAAGCCGGGCAGCACACCCTTCTTGCGGCATGCCTCACAGAATTTCTCCAACACATTCGTCTTGTTCGTGCTGTTGGCCACGGTGTAGTCGGTGTGCTTGCTCGGCCACAGGCAGTGTCCGGCCACATGCTTGGTCGTGAGCACGGCATACTTCATGCCCGCGTCCCGGGCCACCGACACCCACTGCTCCACGTCCAGCTTGTCGGGAGCGTAGGTCGTGGCGGGTGCCTTGCCGTCGGGCAGCTCGTTCTGGACGAAGGTGCTCATGCCGAAGTGGATGAACATGCCATACTGGAGCGCTTCCCACTTGCGCAACTGGGCGAGCGACAACCGCTGGCTGCCGGTCGCGCTCGGATCCGCCGGGGCCTCCGTGGCGGTATCCGCGGCTCGCGCGGGAAGCGCGCATGCGGCGAGGCCGCCCGTGGCGGCTGTTGTTAGAAAATCACGGCGGGTGAATTTTGATCGGTTCATGATGGTGGGCGGTTTGGTTATGTTAGCGGGCGGACTTTGCTTCTATCGGCACATCGCAGAATGTGAGGGCGGCGATGCGGTTGGCACCATAGATGAGATTGAACGGTTTGCCATCCCAATCGCGTCCGGAAATGTAGCCAATGGTTTTCGCGGCCGTCGGTGCCCCGAGCTTGAGAGTGATGACATTGCCCGCGACCGAACCGGCGCTGACGGCAGCCTTTACGCCATCCAGATAGATCTCCTTTTTCATCTCATCCTTCCACATCATCGGTTGGCCGAAGTCGAGGGCGATTTCATCCTTGGCGGCACTGGTGAACCACGCCCGGTTGAGATTCGGTGCGGTGACCTCCTTGGCCGGTTTGAGACCGTAGTTGTCCAGTTCCACCAGCGGGCTGATCAAATCCCCCATCTGCTCATATCCTTCCAGGTCGAAGTGGCACATGGCGCGACCGGTTTCCGGGGTCGCGATACCGATGGTGGACATGACGCGCAGGTTGGAGAAGATCCTTGGCAGTTTGCGTTGCACCTCGCGCAATTGGTCGTCTTTGGGGCCCATCGAGCAGGGGGCCGGCCAGACCTGGAAGACATAGTAATGAAGGATGTTGGGATAATCCTGCTTCCAGGCAGCCGTCAGGTCCACAAAGTCTTGCTGATAGGTCGTGTAACTGCCACCGCTGTCGTTTTCTCCCTGATGCCACAGCACGCCACGGATGCCGTGGGTCAGCCTGGCCTCCGTCACGCGGGTCAGCAGGCTGCCATAAACCTTGTGGATATTGCTGAAGACATCTCCGCTCGTGTCATAGCGGTTGGCAGGATTTGGCAAGTGATACGAAATCGGGGTGCCGCCTGCGGCTCCATTGATGATGCAAATTGGGATGCGATGGTTTTCCAGCAGGGTCTTGCCGAGCACCATGCCCCAGGCGCCTATTTGATACATGCCAAAATCCGCGGTGCCCCACTTGCGGGCGCGCAGCGCGGTGCCCCACCCGCCTTTTCCGTCCCGGCTAAGCACATTGCCGTAACTGCGAATCCATTCGCTGGTGAAATACTCCTCTTCCGGCGGCTTCCCGTTATTCGGCACGCCCGCCTCGGCATTCGACTGGCCTTCGATGATATAGGCATCGCCGCAAACCAGGTTCGTGACGGTTTCCAACACCTTTTCGGTGCTGCCGATCCTGGTGCCGAACTCGACCTTGTAATGGATCAGGCCGGGCTTGAGTTTGGCTGTGAACGCATAACTCTTGTCGGCCTTGGGCCTCTGGGTGTCGGTCCTGAGAAGTTTATCGTCGGCATAGAGCTTGAGAAACACCGACTCTGCGGGCTGCTCCAGAGAGCCGTTGTAAAAGAGCGAGCCCTCGTTGTTATCGTCGCGGGCATAGAACTGATTGGCCATAGGCTTTTCGTTCTTGTCCGGAACGCGCTGTACCCAAGCGTCTTTCTTGGGCTCGGCGACCAGGATGCTGGCGGTGGCAACTGAGTCCGGTCCGCCGTTGTTGAGGGTGAGTTTGACGGTGATATTGCCGTTGTATTGCGCACGCTTGAGGATCATTTTCCCGTCGCTGATTTCCTTGGTGACCGCGCCACCCGAGACGCTCCAGGTGGTTTTGAATTCGCCGACGCCTTTGGCCTTCATAGCGGCCAGGTTGCTGATGTTGGAAACCACTTCGATGGTGTCGCGGCCATTCCATGCGGCGGGAGCCTTGAGGGTGACAGCAGGCTCGGGAATATCCTCCTTGATCGTGACCGGGATATCCTTGGTCTTGGTGCCGTTGGCAAACACCGCCTTGAGTTGCAGGGTGAGCGAAGTGTCCTTGCTCACCCGCCCGGCAGGCAGGGTATAGGAAAGCCGGTCCACCGCGACGACAGCATCCACGCCATCCTGCTTGAGGATCCAATACAGCTTCTGCGCGCCCCCCGCCTTGGCAAGCACCGTGGTGCTGGTGCCTTCCAACAGGTTGATGGTGGCTTGGTTGACCGCAAAATCCGTGCCCGGCTGCACCAAGGGGCCCGCCAAGGTTTGTTGGGGTCTCTGGTTTTCATATTCCAATTTCACCCAATCGGCGGAACGTGTGACCTTGGAGACGCGCACCTCGTCGATGTCGCCGGCAAAGTTGTTGCCGCCGATCTCCAGTTTGCAGGGTGCGTGGAGATCGAGGGCAGAGGCAGCACTACTGGAGGCGAGGACGCCATTCACATAGATCAGCGAAGCGCCGAGCTTGTAGGTGTGCTCCACATGCTGCCATTGCTGGATCCGCGCGGGGCCCTCGGCCGTCACGGTCGGGCCATAGAACGTGCTCATCTCAAAGGTGTCGGGATTTTTCGCCGTGAGATTCACCTGCTGTTGTTGCGCGCCCCGTCCCCAGAACACGATGTTGCCATTGAGCGCCTCCGGCTTGACCCAGACGGCGGTGGAATTGGGCTCGGATTTGCTAGGATACGTGTTGATCACCTCGCCGCAGCCGAGCGACTGGCCGGCGGCCACATGCAGGCCCTTGCCGATGACGCCCGCGCCCGTGGTGGCGCCCTTGTTGGTGAGCGACGCCGCGCCGGTTTCATCCTTCATGGCCTCGTCAAGATGCAGGACGCTCAGGAAACCATTGTCCGCGTTGAACACCGCGGCGCCATTCGATTCGGCACTGGCATCGGCCTTGCCCCAGAACACCTTGATTTCCTGACGTTCGTTGCCCTTGATGGCCGGGATGCGCACCCAGACGCTGGCCGTGCCGCCGGCCGGGTCCCAATCCTCGATCTGATAGGCCAGCGCTTTTCCCGCCGCCGCAAAGCGCAGGTCCTCGCCTTTGGCCTTGGCCTGGCTGAAATCAAAGAAGTCCTTGGTGAGCCGCACCAGTGCCGGAAAATCCGTTTCCGTGGCGGTGGCGGGCAGGTTCGCACCGTCCGGGGTGGTGAGCAGGTAGATCGAGCCCGATTGCCTCCAGCCCGGATATTGCGCCGGGGCCGTTTGCAGCAGAGCCAGCAGCGGAAGTGTGATGAGCGCGAGTTGTTTGGTTAATGTCATGGTGTTAGTTTGTCTTGATCTTCAGTTGATGTTTCTGGCAAAGCCCGTCGAGCATCATGGTGATGACGGTGCAGGTCATGCCAAGGTATTCCACCCCTAACTTTTTTCCGGACAGCGAATCGTAGCGTTCGCTGATGCCGTTTTGGATCGCGTTGGCGACGGTCTTATCGGCGATGTCCGCGGCGAGTTCCTTGTGACCACACGCTGCAAAGCCGCTGGCAATCTGATAGTTGGTGGCCGGCCAGACGTCGCCGCGCCAGAAGGCACCGGACACCCAGCGCTTGTCGGTGCGATCCACGGTGGGCACGGGCAGTGGCGTGTTCCAGCCCGGGGTTTTCAGGGTATCGGCCATGCGTTTGGCCATGGCGGCGGTGGGCACGCTGGCGGTGAGCGGGATCCAACTGCCGATGGTACCGCCGGGAATCTTTTCCAGGGTGTCGCGATGCACGGTGAGGAACAACCCCGCCTCTTCGTCCCACATGTGTTGGCGCATCGCCGCGACCGCCTTGTCGATTCTGGCCTTGCGGCGTGCGGCCATTTCCTTGTCATCCATGATGAGGGCAAGGCGCATGAGGCATTGCTCGCCAAGGATCAGATAAGCCGTGTTGCCCGGCACACACAGATCACCATACCAAGCGCCCTCTTTTTCGCCTTTGCGGGTCGGGTGGGTGGTGAGTTTCAGGCCGTCCATGTTGCATTCGACGTCAAATGTTTCAAAGCGCGCGTGCTGGATGTCGCCGCTATAGGAGCCCACTGCGACGAGTCCGCAGTGGGTCACGTCGCGCTCGCGCCAATACCACTCGTGGAAGCGTTCCAGCGGCTGCAAGCATTGCCTGACCAGTTCCTTGTCGCGGTTGCGCTGATAGACCCGCTCCACGCCCCAGGCCAGAATCGCAATCTGTGAGTATGCCGGGAATCTGACCCAATCCTTGTTGTCGGGTATGATCATGCAGGGAACCATGTCATGGGCATAGTCGGGCATCTCCTTGTTCCAGCGCACTTGGAAATCCCAGTAGTTCTGGAATACGTCCCGGATGATCTGTTCCTTGCCCGGCAACAGGCTCAGCAGATCCACCACAAACATCGTGTCCCAAAGCCATTGGCCGCGATAGGGACCGCCCGGCCCGATCCAGTTGCGCAGCATGGGGTCCTGCGCCGGAAAGATCTTGCCGAGAATGCACTTCTGATAGATCTCGTCCGCCAGCTTGAGAACCGCCGGATCCGGCGCCTCGAACAAGCTGCCGGGAAGTCCTCCGGTGTCCGCCGCCCGTGCGGGCAGCACGCACGCGGCCAGGCCGGCCGCGGCGGATGTTGTTATAAAATCCCGGCGTGTTAAATTTGTATTGTGTCGAGTCATCATAGTTTTCTCTCTTATCTTTCAAAATGATACGAACCTGAACCGATTTTATACACCGCAGCGCCGTCCGCCATACGCAGGAATTTCACACCCCGCGCCTGGCCGGTCGGCATCCCTCCCTCTGTGACCGACGCGGCATCCGTGGCCGGCACAGACACGGTCGCCGTGGTGTTTGCAGGAACCGATACGTCCATCGTCAGCTTGCCTGCCTCCAGTTTCCAGGCGCTGCGGATCCTGCCGTGAACTGAATCATAACTTCCCCGTGCCCAGGTCAACGAGCCTCCGGGCTGAGGCTTTATAAAGAAGTGCTTGTACCCCGGTTGTTCGGGATCGGGATTGATGCCCAGCACCACGCGGTACATCCACTCGCAGACCGCACCGAACATATAGTGATTCAACGAATTGC
>Ga0209190_1003110_pt1 | contig 11029 bp, 13 predicted proteins | sample M_140205_XF_Meta_FD_187315 | JGI IMG/M metagenome (GOLD analysis project Ga0209190, IMG submission 187315) | Freshwater microbial communities from Lake Montjoie, Canada to study carbon cycling - M_140205_XF_MetaG (SPAdes) (version 2) | ecosystem: Environmental > Aquatic > Freshwater > Lake... | reverse complement strand
GGCTGGAGTTCGGATTGGAGGATGTCCTTAAGGACGGTGATTTCGTCGCCGGGCCAGGGGAGGGTATGGCGGACGCAGCGGAGGATGATGAGTTTGTCGAGTAGAGACGGGTCGAGCGGGGGTAGGACTTGGAGGTTTTCGGGCTCGTCGTTCAGGGAGATGGACATGGCCCAGATGGGGCGGAGGGTTATGGCCTGGCGGTTCTTGGGATGGCAGGACTGGTTCTGGGCGAAGAGCATGGATTTAATGTTGGAACCCAGGGCGCGGCGGGAGTGGATGTCGCGGCCGGGCGCCTCGTCTTCGATTGCCAGGTGCTCGGATGCGAAGAGGTCGCCGTTGAAGTCGGTCGCGCCGGACATATAGCGGTAGGGTTTTGCGATGCGACCACCGAGGAGTGGCGTGATGACGGCAGACTGGAGGAAGGACTTACCGCACGCGGCGGGTCCGACGAGGGCGAGGGCCTGACTGGATCGCCAGGTGCCCGTCAGGACAGCCTGCCGGCGGAGCGCGAGCCAGAAGATGATGCGCCAGTATTGGTCGTCGTTCTGGTCCAGGAGGTTATGGATGTAGGTCAGGATACGGGCGCAGTCGCCGGGGGCGCCCGGGAGTGGGACGACGGAGCGGGTGACGAGGATCGTGCCGTACAGGCCGGCGCGGTGGCCGGCGAGCGGGCCGGCGTATTCGATGAGGGTATCGCGGGTGCGGCGCAGGAGCTGGCGATCGACCTCGGAGGTGCCGGTTTCGTCCTTAACGTGGGATACACCGGATTCCAGGAGGAACGTGCGAGCGCGGTCGCCGTTGATCTGGGCGTAATCGCCCCAGGCGTTACGGGTCCACCACTGGCCGGAGTTCGGATCGTAGTGGAGATCGTCGAGCGGGTTGGCCGCAGCCGGTACGGGTTCAGCCTGAACGGGTCGCGGTGGATCGCCAGCGGCGTCGAGGAGGCCCTGAATGGATACGTCAGGCGGAATCGGGTCGGCGAGATCCCAGCCCTCGGGGAGCGTATCGGGGAGGTGGACGAGGCGGGAGGCCGGGAGGCGTGCCTTCAGGTAGATCATGGCGTCGCGACCGGGTTTATCGGCGTCGGGCCAGAGGATTACGGGGGTATCGCGGGTCAGGAGAGGGTCGATAGCGGCCCGCTGGATGCGCTTGGAGCCGCCCTGCCAGGTGATAACGACGTGGGACGGGAAGAGTTTCGAGGCGGCGATGGCGGTTTTCTCACCCTCGACGATGAGAACCGGGTCGGTTGGGCGCCGTGCGAGGAGGTGGAGGTTGAAGAGAGGGACGGGTTCCGGTGAGGTCCAGCCCTTCCAGCGCCAGTGGCGTGGGTTCAGGGGGTCCGGCGGCTGGTTCTCAGGGGGTAGGAACCGGAGGGGCCGGACGTCCTTGGAGCCGTCGGGGAGGTCGAATCGGACGACGTAGGCGTAGATAGCGCCGTCGGCGTCGGGATATGGCCAGGCAGCGGAGCCGTATCGGTAGGGCTGAGAGGCGTCGTTGCGGTGGCCGTGTTTCAGGGGATCGAAGCGGCGTGGTTCGGGTTGGTAATCGTCGCGGATACCGAGGAAGTCGCGGGCCCACTGGGCGGACTGCGCCTTGGAGTAGACGTGGTGCTGGCCGATGAGTTCGAGGAGATCACCGCCCTGACCAGCGGCGTGGTCGTACCAGAGGCCCTGCTTAGGGCCGGAGAGTTCGACATACAGAGAGTCGCCTGCGTCGCCGAAGACGTTGCCGACGATCCACTGAGGGCCGATCTGACGGCCGGCGGGTAGGAGTTGAGAGCAGAGTTCTGCGACTCGGACGGAGAGGGCGTCCGAGAGTTCTGTGAGGGTCATGCTTGTAGTGAGTGAGGTTAGGGAAGCGGAATCATAAAGGCTGGAGTTCTGTCTCCGAGGTAAGAGCCGAGTTGGTTTTGGACGTAGAAATCCATGGCTTCATCATCGGTCATGCCTTGCGATTCTAGCTTAGCCAGGATCTTGTTTAGGTCATAAACCGCGAATAGTTCTGAACCAAAGCGTTCCGCAGTGCCAACGATGCAATCGTCGAAACCGTCAATCACGATCAGGTCTGGGTGGATTTTTGATATAATCGATGAGTTCATGGGAAAAAAAGAGGGGACACTTTGGACTGCACGGAAATGGTGGGATTAAGTTGCAGTTGAAAAAGAGGGGACACTTTCACGGTTCGCTGTCGCAGTTCAGGTCGTATTCCGTTGCATCCAGGAGCGCGATGCGGAGCTGGCTTTCAGTTGCCTGCGCGGTGCCGCAGAGCATTCCGAGGCGTTCGTAGAATCGATACTTACCTTCCGGTGAGAGGTGCTCGGGTGCTTTCTGACCGTGTAGGGCCTGCGTGATAGCAGCTGCGCGGATTTCTGGTGGTTGATGGCTCATAGGTTGTCGGTGTCTGAAACGGATCGGGCGATGATAGCGTGACCGCCGGCTGCGGTAATCTGGTCGGCCCAGTTGTGTTGGTCGGGGCGGACGCGGCCAGTGGGTGTCTTAACTTCGATGGATAGGAATTGAGCGATTGGTTTGCCAACCATGTCAGGTGTAACAGTAAGCGTGCGCCAGCCAATGAGGTCACCGGACCCAGGGAACAGGCCCATGCGAACGTGACGGGCGTCGCGCAGGAAGACGCCTTCGGGATCGCGGAGAGCCTTACCAACGTATCCCTCACCCACTTGGTTACGGAAGATGCGAACGTGCGGTTTAGATCCAGCGGCGCGGAGGATCAGGGCTTGGAGTTCGGATTCGGTCATAGAGATTTGCGTTGACGTGCTTGCCAGCGGAAGAAGGCCCAGCCTAGCTTATATCCCCGCTGCTTGGCGAGTGCTCGGAAGTCGTCGAGCGTTTTGCATTTGCCTTCTTCACGGCGTTCTTCGCGTTTCTTGGAGATGTCTTCGATCGACAGACGCTGAAGCTCACCATCGACTTCTTCGATTTCGCGAGCGGCTATCTCACGCTGCGATCCGCACTGAGGGCAAACGGTTCCTGCAAAAATTGCGAAGCACTTGGAGCACTGCTTGGTTTCGACGAGGGAGGATTTCTTCAATCGCTTCTCGCGCCCGCTAAGGTCCCAGTCGCGCTCCTGCTCAGCGAGCCCATGACGAAGGCAGTTCCCGACGTGATCGAGTATGACAGCGTTAGCTTTGCCCGGGTACGGCCGCAGAGCCCGTCCCACCTGCTGAAGGTGCATGGAAAGAGATTGAGTCGGCCGAAGCAGGATTGCCGCGTTCACAGCCGGCAGATCGAATCCCTCGGAAATGAGTTCGCAGGATGTAAGGACCAGGATTTTCCCAGCAGTCAGATCATCCACGCGCTGCTTTCGGACCTCGGGATCTAGGGTTCCGTCGATGCTAGCAGATGGGATTCCGCAGGAGTTGAACGTATCGGCGACGTGCTGAGCGTGAGCGACCGATATACAGAACGCGACGGCCCGCTGCCGGTTACAGAATCTTACGTAATGAGTCACGGCATCGCCCGTAATCCGTGGTGTATCGACGATCTCCTCGGTCTCGGAGCGATCGAAGTCGCCGGCAATCGTGTGGACCTGAGATAGATCGACCACCTCGCGAGGTGCGTAGTACACGGGCTGAGCCAGGAATCCGTTGTCGATGAGCCACTGGACAGACGGACCCATGACCATGCGGTCAAACATGGCCCCAAGACCCTTGCCATCGAGGCGCTCTGGGGTTGCCGTAACGCCGATGAACTTGGCGGTTGGCCATGCCGCGAACATCTGGACGTAGGACTTGGAGACCGAGTGGTGCGCTTCGTCGATGATAACGAGATCCGGAGCGGGTATAGTATCCAGGCGACGGGCTAAGGTCTGGATCGAAGCGACCATGGCAGGCTGAGTGGACGTGGATTTACCCGCCTGAATAAAACCATGCGGAACGCCGACGCGCTTCAGAGTGGCGCTAATTTGATCAAGGATTTCGCGGCGATGCGCGATGATGATAACGCGAGAGCCCCGTTTAAGGACCTGGGACGTAATGTAGGAGAAGAGGACTGTTTTGCCGGAGCCAGTCGGGCTCACCGCCAGCGGGCGGTTTGCTCCAGATCCGAACGCCCCTCTGATATCGTTTGCCAGCTGGTTTTGGTAAGGCCGGAGTTCCATCGTGAGCCGTAGGCTGCGTTCTGAGGCTTGACGTGTCAAGCATAAGCTGCACACTGCCGGCATGAAAAACACGGTTCGAGTGAGCTACAGGTTGCCGATTGAAGTGGCGAAGATGCTTGAGGATGAAGCATTACGTGCCCGGCGCACGAAGACGGCGGTGCTGATTATTGCGATCGAGGACCACGTTCTGCGATGTGATGATGAACGGTCGGATTGGGTCGAAAAACCCGTTGACACTAAGAGGAAGCGGTAGAACGATACCTCCACGACGCATAGCTTGGTTTCGTCAACCAGGCGCGAACTGGGCGCGTAATTCCAGTTGGCAAAGAGTGCTGAAGAGCACTCGCCGGTTCCACGGCTCGGGCTCGCCACCGAGGTTGGATTGATGGTCTTAGGACCTGCAATCTGCCTCGTTGTCTCGGAGGGGTAGATCAAGAAAAACCCCGGGATAGGAGAGCCAATATGGCCAGTGGAAATGTAATCAGCTGTAAGCAGTTTCAGTCTTTCCTTGTCTCGCAGGAACCTGTGTATGACAAAGAAATCCTCAAGGATATCCGCCCGTTTGACGGGTTGATCGGATACTACAACACCGGATCGTTCGACGCGTATTCCGGCACCACCCACACGTTTGACCGCTTCAACAGCGTGTTCCCGAATGTGACTGGCGCTTGGGAGAATCCTACGGGCGCCGCCTGTACTGGAACGCCTTGCGACACGGAAGAGAACAAGATCGGTTGGGGCTTCACCCGCAACACCTACTCGCTTGAAAAGCAGGCTTGGGGTTCGGATCTGTTGTGCTTCGACCAGATTATGACGAAGACGAAGGCCAAGGAGCACTTCCGTCAGATCATCGACGACGTTCTTCGCCCTGCGACGAACTGGATCACGACCTACTACCTCCAACGTAAGGCGATGGAGCTGTCTGGTTACGATCCTCTCAGCAACACTCAACCTGGAGCTTTCGCTTGCAAAGCCGGTCTTCCGGCGATTGCTTTCTCTTGGGTTGGCACAGGTTACTCGGTACTGCGTGTAACCGACACTGCTGCCGCTGCAATCACCGCTGCGTCTCTTGGTCTGTTGACTCCGGACATCCTCCGTAGCCGCGTGACTCGTCAATACTTCCTGGGCGCCGTTCAGGCCGGTAAAGATGGTTACGACAGTCTCCAGCTGCACACCGACAAGGATACTTTCCGTTACTTGTCCAAGGATAATCCGTTGCTGGTTAGCTCCTGGCGTTTCGGTGAGTTTGCTCCCGCTGCCAAGGAGTTCTACAAGTACGGCTTCATGGGATTCGTCGGCGACTTCATGGTGAAGGTGCTGCAATTCCCGTTGCGATTCGTTTCGACTGCCACCGCTGGTAATTACCGATTGGTTCTTCCCTATCGGAACGTTACAGCGACCCAGGGTATCCGATCTGAGTTTAACCCTGACTACAACAACGCCCAGTACCAGATCAGTTACATCAACAACCCGCGTGCGTTGCGCGTGTTGCCGTTCCGCCCCGAGGCCGTGAACCCGAATATGCCGTTCCTGGTTCGGGATTACGGTGGTCGCTGGAAGTTCGCCACCAACGATCTTGGTGCCGATTGCGCTGGCAAGCCGATCGACAACAGCCGTGGAAACAAGGGTAAGTTCATCGCCGACTTCCAGTTGGCCGTGAAGCCTGAGCATCCGGAATGGCTTGAGGCAATCTTCCATAAGGTCCAAGGTGCGTGCCCTGTGATTGTTGCTGGTTGCGCTGCGGATCCGGGCGATTCCGCTCAGGATTACAACTCTGCGGATCCTGTCTGCCCGCGAGTGATTCAGTTCACTGCGGTTGCCGACGACGCGACAAACTACGTCATTGGCACGACCGGCATCATGTGCGACGACAACATCGTCACCAATGCGGGTATCAGCTCGGCGACCGTTGCGTTGCTGATTGTCGCGCTGCAAGCTCGCTGGGACGCCGAGTTCGGTGCTGGTTCTGGAACCTGGAGCATCGTCTCCGGCAACCTGATTCAGGTCAGTGGCACCAGCTGCACCAACGTCACGTTGGAGTTTGCGATTTAATCAGGTCGATAACAACGGGGCTCTCCTTCGGGAGGGCCCCCTTTTGAGGTGCTGGTAGCCTCCCGGAGCGTCCGGGATGCTAGCAGCCTCTCACCAAGACCTCTTACCAAGACTTCAAAGAAAAGGATTTTACGATGTACGGACAAATGATGGGTAAACGAAAGATGGACGGCATGGGCCGCATGAGTTCCGAGGTTGAAACCGTCGAGTTCACTCCTCCCAAAGAATTAAAACTGGAAGGCGACTCCGGAACCGCAATGGTTGACTGGCGCACCACGGCGCGTGGCACCATCGAGATCATCGGATTTGACGGCATTACGCTTGGTGAGACTGGCAAGCAAGACATGGAAGAGGACGCTGCCGAAAACGAGATGGATGACATGGAGGAGGAAGCCTAATATGCCAGTCTTAACCCCTCAAGAACTCGCCGATACGGGCGGTTGTTTTGACTGCATGATGCCCGTCTTGCAGCAGACGATGCTGCTGTCGTTGCTCCAGCAGATTCAGGTCGCTTCAACTGACGCTGCCCGTACAACCGCGAGCCCAGGTGGACTTCTAACTGCAACCGCAACGGCCGCTGCCAACCCCGGTCGCCGTCGGTTTGTAATCCAGAATCAGAAGACTACTGAGCATCTCCACTTGAAGTTTGGAACCGGATGCACCACGACTGATTACCACTACGTTCTTTTGAGCGCCGCAACCGCTGGCGCTGGAGCATCATCACTGACTTTTGAAGGCTACACTGGCGCGATTAGCGTTGCTCCTGTCGCCGGAAGCCCGTCCTACACCTTTGCTGAATTTGTCTGACCTATGACAACCCCTTCAATTCAAACCCTTATTACGCAGGCTCAACAGGTTCTAAACCTGAAGTCTACCAATGAGATCCGCGCCACTCTTGCCGCCGTACTAGCTAATGCAAACGTAGGCACCCCGCTCAATCCGAGCCTGACCACGCAACAGCTGTGGGATGAGTTCTACGAGATCGTTCGCCAACCAAGCGACGACATCATGTCGATCATCACCGATCAGATGATGCGGATGGTGTTCTCCCCGCCGGCTCCCGGTGGTGCTGCTGCGGATAAGCAGGTGATTTTCAATGACATGGGGGTGTTGGCGGGGGATGCGGGGTTGACGTATAATAAGGCTACCGATGCGCTGACCGTTGCCGGCGATCTAACGGTGGACACGAATACGCTGAAGGTTGATTCGACGAACAATCGGGTGGGTATTGGTACGGCGACACCGGCAAACACTTTTCAAGTCATAGCCACAACTGGAATTGCCGCTGATTTTGCAGGAACTGGTGCTGCTGGTTTTCAGACAATTGCGCGTATTCGCACTGCTTCTGCAAACTCAAATGGCTTTTTAATTCAAGGTAACAACACAACTGACGAAACCTTCTTAAACAATTTCTACAATGGCGCGCTTTTGTTCGGCACTAACAATGTCGAACGCTACCGCATCGATAACACTGGCATCTCCACATGGTCCGTAGCTGGCACCACCGCCATGACCCTCAACTCTACGGGGTTGGGCGTGGGGGTTGTGCCTTATCTTGGTTTAAATGTCCTGAAACCTTCCGACGCGACGTTCATAAATCTACCAATCAATGCTGTTTTTGCAGACTCCACTGCAATGGCTGCGGGTGTTGGTGGTGGTATTGCTTTTTCAGGTCGTTCTGACGGAACCTCTAGTACAACTGCATACGCAATAATTTCAGGCGTCAAAGAAAACGGAACCGCCGCAAACCTTGCCGGTGCGCTTGTTTTCGGTACTCGCGACGCTGGTGGTAATGTTAATATTGAGCGGTTGCGGATTAACAGCACCGGCAATATCGTGATGAAGACTGCCGGCACCGGCATCGACTTCTCCGCGACTAGTAATCCTGGGGGAATGACCTCCGAGCTACTGAACGATTACGAGGAGGGGACGTGGACGCCAACTGTTGGAGGAACTTGGGTAGTTGCTCCGACAAGTTTGACTGGAATATACACAAAGGTGGGTCGAATTGTGACTATTCAAGTCACCTTTATTGGACCAGCAAGCAAAGCGACTTCTACGACTGGATGGATTGACGGATTACCTTTCAATGTTATTAGGGGAGGAGTTGGTAGCCTGACTGATAGTAATGTTGCTAACAAAGGTAATTGTCTTGCATCAAACACAACAAGAATTTGGCTTACTGACACAAGTTTTAGTGGAGGTTCAAATGAAATTTCGGTAACCTACACCGTCTAATCTTATGCTAACAGAACGCACTATTTTCTCGCTCTGCGAGGTTCTTCCTTCAACCGTCCTTCAGGTTCGCCTGTCGGACCAGATCGTCGATGGCGAGGTTGTCAAAGCCTCTACTTTCCGCCGCTACTGTCTCGCTCCCGGCTCAGACCTCGCCGGTCAGCCTGAACAAGTTGTAGCGATTGCCAACGCTGTCTGGACTCCTGCCGCGATTGCCGCTTACAACGCCAACCTCAAACCCACCATCCAATGATCGTACCAGTCAATATCGTCGCAGTGCAGTGCAATCAGAACAACTCGCTGTTCGTGACGACCGGAGTCGATTACGACAACAGCGGAACGATTGTCGGGTCTGAGATTACCTCGCAGTACACACTGAACCCCGGTGACTCGCTAGAAGGTCAGCCGGTTGAGGTTGTGAATATCGCCAACGCGCTGTGGACTCCGGCGGTTGTGGAGGCTTACAAAGCGGCGAATCCGGTGCCGGTTGTTGAGGTGTCTCCGTTAAGCGACAGCTTGATAGAGTCTCCGGTCGTGATCGAGACTTCCGATCCGACAAACTAACATCCATGCAAATACTGACGCTGAACCTCGACCCCGTATCCGCCAAGGCTCTGATTGCAAACCTTCAAGTTGCGATCAGAGTCAATGGCTGGGACGTTGCTCGTACTGCGGCGCCGATCATCGACGAACTCCTGCGACAAGAAGCGGAGTTCAAAGCCTCTCAAGCTAAACCCGAGTAATGGAACCAACGAACAGCAGCACTAGCCCTGGACTCAGCCTAGCAGCAGCGGCAGGTGCTACCGCTGTTTCGTTTATCCCGATGCTCACCGACTGGGTTAGACTTATAACCGCAGTGGTTGGCTTAGTTTGTGCCTGCTACGCCGCATATCGATTATTTAAATCCAAATGAAAAACACGAAAACAACTCTCGCCGGTGTAGGTGCAATCTTGATTGCTGTTGGCGGCGCCCTTCGGGCCGCCTTCGATGCCGATCCCAGCACCAACATCGACATCGCTTCGACCATCGCAGCGGTGACCGCCGGAATCGGTCTTATAATGGCCAAGGACGCCGATAAGACTCCTGTCGTTCCTCCGGTTTGAACTGGATCTACCAACTCGTGAAGGCTCTCCTGGATTTCCTCCGGGAGACGCCTGCACCAAAAGTGGAAGATGGAAATGCGCCAAAGCCTCTCAAGAACGATTTGGCTGCTCGTGTTGCCAATCTGCCTGGGTTGCCAGACCAAGGTGATCCTGGTGCCAAGCGGTGATCCGGTGATGCTAGCAGAGCCCGTCCGCGCTCGTGTCTACGCGTTCGACAAGGACGGCAAGCTCTCTGGGCCGAGTCGGGTTACACTTCCAGCTGGGTGGTACGTACTGCCGAAAGCCAAATGATTACCTACCGAGGTCAGAAATTTGCCGGGTACAACAAGCCGAAGTCAACCCCGGGAGCTTCTAAGAAGTCTGCCGTGCTGGCTAAGGAGGGCGGTCAGGTGAAGCTCGTGCGCTTTGGTGATCCCAAGATGAGCATCAAGAAGCACATTCCAGAGCGTCGTAAAAGCTTCCGTGCCCGGCATGGTTGTGACACACCGGGCACGAAGTTATCTGCGAAGTTTTGGAGCTGCGCGGCGTGGGGTCTTGCAATGATTGGTAGCGGCGCTATCATCGCGGCGTGCAATCTTTTGAATCAAGCCTCCCAATCGTAAGAGTTGGAAGATGGAAGCACCTTGACCTGTCGTGCGTTACCTGTGGAACGCACAAACTGGTTCGCATTGATGTCGTTCGGAGATTGGAAAAAGAGGCCAGGCTGTGGAGGTGCAATCAATGCACCGCATCAGAATACGCAACCAAGATATCGACTAAGCACGGCAAGTATTATTCGGGCGCCTACCGATCTTGGATCAAAATGAAGGATAGGTGCTTGAATCCAAACCATGCTCATTCGCGGTACTACCTTGAGCGGGGCATTGGAATTTGCGAAAAATGGATGTCGTTCACAGGGTTCTACGAGGACATGAAGGATCGCCCTGAAGGATACAGCTTGGATCGAATCGACAACGACTTGGGTTACCTTAAGGAAAACTGCCGCTGGATACCGTTGCGAGATCAGCCAAAAAACCGCAGGATTTGTTCAAAGCCCTATACTCCTCCGAATGTAGACGTAAAAAAGCCCGATGAGGTTTGAACCACACCGGGCCTGGTAGCTCAGTACGCCGACGGCAACTCGTCGATCGCGTCTTCAGCACTCTTAGGAGCTATGCGCGTCGCAGTCGAAGTCCCCTCACCCTGACCGGGTTCCGAAGATCGGACCTTTCCAACTTTCTTCTCCAGCTCCGTTACCTTTTGCTGGAGACGGATCACTCGCAAGCGCTCACGGCCGTAGGCCCGAGCACGTAAGGCAACCTGTGCCTGGGCCTTCGTAATGAGGTCAACCTTGTCCTCGTAGCCCATGTCAGCATCGACGCCCTCGCCTTTCAGCGCGATTCGGATCAGCCGATCGCTTTCGTCCAGGAGCTTGTTGCCATCATCATCTCCCTCTTCCCTGCCGAACAGCTGCGGGTGACTCTTTTCGTAATCTGAGAACTGCGATTCAAACAGCTCACGCGAACGAGATTGACGTCCTTCC
>Ga0209190_1003107_pt1 | contig 11034 bp, 4 predicted proteins | sample M_140205_XF_Meta_FD_187315 | JGI IMG/M metagenome (GOLD analysis project Ga0209190, IMG submission 187315) | Freshwater microbial communities from Lake Montjoie, Canada to study carbon cycling - M_140205_XF_MetaG (SPAdes) (version 2) | ecosystem: Environmental > Aquatic > Freshwater > Lake... | reverse complement strand
GCGATCGCTTCGGCGTTCTTTTTAAAGTATCCACCCGCCGTGTTCTTGGGTCTATTTAAAATTGTTCCCAAGAAAATACATTTGCATTCCATTAATTGATACGCCAACTTCGCGACTAATCCCTTTTGATCTTGCCACGCTCGAACCACCAAGATTGCGGCATCAACTTTATTGGCAAGAGCCAAGCCTTCGCCAGCCACAACACTAGGCGGCGTATCTAAAAACACGCGGTCATAATTCTGATGACACCAATCAAGAAACGCGTCCATTTTGTCCGTGTTCAGAAGTTGGAAAGAACGATTGGATGGCACTCCTGCACCAATAAAGTGCAAGCCATTCCCAATATCAACCACTGTGTCGGCAGGATTTGCTCCATTTAAAATATCACCCAGGCCTGGTAATAAGGGATCCAGCCCAAGCGCTTTGGCCAAGCCAGGCCTGCGAAGATTTGCGCCAACGATCAACGTCTTTCGCCCAACGGACGCTTCACATGCGGCTAAGTTGATCACAATCGCAGTGGTGCCAGAATCAGGCATGGGGCTGATCACCAAAACAATCTTTGCATTGGTTGGAGAGAGTCCCTTGGCAATCAAGGCACTGGCTTGCCTAAAATTCTCTGCGGTCATTGAATGCGGTTCTTCAAGCACAACCGACTCAGCCCGCTTTGGCTTGGTTGGATCATCGGAAATATCAGGTATGACGCCAAGAATCCTTCCCGGCAAGGCGACTAAATCACCAGGGTATTTCACGCGTTGATCCAGCAATTCACGAATGAACAAAATCAACACATATAAACCGCAGATAAGAACGGCAGTTCCAGGAATCATAAACTTCAATTGCGGGAATGTGATTTCACGGGGCTTGATGGCCTTCTGAATAAATTCAACACGGCGAGATTCGTCTCTCAAGCGGGCAAGTTCAAGATTATTGATGGTTTGACCCACTTCTTTACGCTGTGCTTCGATCTGGCTCAACTGCTCGCGCAATGTTCCAAGTTCGGCCATATTGGCCGTGAATTCCTCTGATTTTTTTGAGTCTGAATTAAATTCCTCAACTTGCTTTTTCAGCAAACTCTTCAAAGACTCGACTCTATTGATCGCCCCGCGCAAATCCGAAAGCTTATTGCGGCTAATCACTTCGTCTCGCTTGTTGTTGCGTTGGGTCACAATCGAATCACGGGCCGCTTTTAATTGCAACACTTCCGCGTGCGTGTCCTCAAACTGAAGTTTGGCAGCTTCATAGCGACGTGACAGATCCTCTAAATCGCGATTTAAATTTATCATCACCGTGTCATTATCCGCTTCGCGCAAATCTTCTTCTGACAAACTTTCGGCGCTACTTTGTTTTTTCTTCGCCTGGTCCAACCGGGACTCAGCCACCGAAAGTTCACTGGTGGTGCTGGCAATGCCATCCCTCATTTTTTCCAAGGCTCTTGAATTTTCGCTGGATGCTTCGTTGAGGCTTGTCATACCCTTTTGCTTCACAAAATCCTGAATTTCCAGTTTTTTTGCCATGGTTTGCTTATATAAAACATCTTCGTTATTTTTAAACACATTCAGCGTTGCCGCAAACCGACTATTTTCGCTATTGCGTGTTTGTTTGATATAAGAATCGGCGATCGCATTTAAAACCACAGGTACATCCTCTGGAACAGAGGCGTTCCAACTAATATAAAAAATCTGGGTGCCGCGTTTATGACCGGCACGCAAGTCTTTTTCTAACTGCGTGGCTGCTTCGTCAATATTAAATAAATTATTCTCATCCCGATATACAGAAGATTGGCTCCATTGTGTCTTTTGCAAATCGGTATTTTCCATGGCCTTCTTAAGATTTTCTCGGCTCATCATTCTTGCCACTTCAGTTTGGGCCAATCGAATCACGGTTTCTTCTGTACCCATTTCCTTGGCGTTTAAATCCGACGCGGATTCCAATTGACTTCGAATCTCCAAATAAGCCGTGCCGCTCCAAATTGGATATGCATAAAGAAATACGTAATTTAAAATCACACCAAGAACCGCTCCACCCAATAGGGCAACAACAATCCCAATCGAGTTTTGCCGTAACAGGCGAATTGGATCGATTGATATGGCCGCCACGCGCTGCCGTGGTTGAGCGGCATTTGGCTTTGCAGTGGTGTTCGGCGCGGGAGATATAGCTCGACTCATAGAATTTATCTTTCAGTTCAGTTTTAATTCCAACACTTTGATTTCTTCCATTTGCTCGTCAGTGACTTTTTGTTTTTTGGCTTTCTCTAAATATTCTTTAGCGTCCATGGGTCGCTTCAGTTCAATAAATGCCTCAGCCAAATGAATCATTGAACTTGGCTTCTGACCCATCAAGATTGCTTTTTGTAATGGGTCCATTGCCTCAGATGGCTTGCCCGCGCGCAAAAGCGTGAACCCCAAGGTATCTAAAAAGTCATCAGTGCCAGGACTGATTTCAACGCACTTGCGCGCTAAATCCACCGCTCTCTGGGGATTGCCGCCAGATTGGGCGATGATAAACGCTGCATTATTCATAGCGCCTGCATTATTTGGAGCCAGTTGAATAGCCTGCTCAAAAAGCGAAATTGATTTTGTATAATTCTTACTTACGTACAGCAAATTGCCTGCCTGAAGAAGAGCCGCCGCCTGCAATTGATTTGAATCCTTTGCTCCAGACGTCTTAGCCAATTCCACGGCTTTTTCCAATATCTCCACCGCGGCGGCAACGCCTGTCTCACCCTGTAGCGTGTACAAAGTTGCCAATCCAAGGCAATTCCAATAATCCAGTTGGTTGTTGGTCGCAAGCGTCTTTATAAACGCCTCGGCTTCCTGGGGTTTTTTGTCAAAACAACTATTTATACCCGTGTACCACATAGTCCACTCATCAGTGGAGAGAGAGCCGGTAGCGATCCCGTCTTGAATATTTTTATAATTATTTCGCATGGCTACAAGACCTGCGTCACGTTGCCCACTATTCACCAAGGAAACCGCTAATAAAATTTGCAACTTGATTGAAGTTGCGACAATTTTGGCGTTGGTGCGCAGCAACTGCATGGCCGCAGCCCAGTCTTTTTTCTCGGAGCGTATGCGCTGCATAACAGCGGTGAGCAATTGAGTCGCATCAGGTTGAATAATAAATGCCGCATCAAACGCCGCCGTGGAGTTTGGCAGGTCGTTTTTACGCAAGTATAAGTTGCCTATCAGCGTTTGCCATTCCGCCTCGCGCGGATTCAGACGCGAGCCTTCTTGGCCTACTTCGATCGCCCTCTGCAAGTTACCCGCCCGCATAAGCAATTCGATCAACTCTTTTCGGGCGTCTAAATTTTTCGGAGCCAGAGATAAATATCGATCGACCAAGGAGATGGCGTCGTTTATTTTGTCTTGCTCTAAATACACCAACTCTTTATTTCGAATTCCTGGCCAATAGCCCATTGAAATTTCAATCACGCGATCCGCGGCCTGCTCAGCGGCAACAAGTCGCTTGGGATCGTGGGTGCGCTGGTACATCCGTCTTTCAAAATCTGAAAGCGACACCCACGCCAACGGCGAGGCAGGCAGAATTTCGGTTGCACGCTGAAGCGCGGCTCTAGATGCATCAAAATCCTTTTCGCTCTGAGAGACATCGCCTTTCACAACAGCAAATTCTCCGCGTCCCTGAAGATTCATCGCCCGCAACATTTCAATGGTGGCCAAGGTTTCCGGAGTTGCTCCCGATGTCGCAGCCTTGGACAAACAATTTTCCGCAGCATCATAATCTCGCAGACGATTACAAATTTCAGACAGCCTCATCCAACCAGAGGCATCAAACACCAACCCGCCCTTGTTTGCGCCCTCAAGGGCCTCCCGCGCCTTGGCCCACTCGGACTTAGAAAACCAATAATCCGCAATCTGTATATTGGCGAACATGGTTTTGGGATCTTGGTTTTTCTTTGCCTCCTCAAACGCAATCTGGGCGGCTTCTGCATTGCCGCTTTCATCCAAATACACGCCGAGTGAAATCCATAGCCCAACACATCTTTCTGGCGGAACCCGCTTAATATCTCTGCGAAGTGCCGCCTCGCCTTCTTTGACGGACTTATATTTTTTAAGAGCCCTGGCGTTCATCAACGATAGAACGGAGTCGTTCGGGGCGGTTTCCTGTAAAAATTTAAGAATGTCTAAGCCTTCATCCACATTGGCTGTGGTCGCTGCCGCAAGGGCTTGTTGCATCTTTGGAGTATTTGCATCTCGCAGATCTTGATCCGAGAATTTTCTCTCACCCTTGCTATCCACCATTAAATTTGGATCGCCTGGTGTATCTAATAGCATCTGGGCCAATGCAAAAGAGTTTTTACTTAAGGCTGGATTTTGCTTATAAAGTTGCTTTCGTATCCCAAAAGCTTTTGTCCGCTCGCCCACGTCACTTTCAAGGTCAAGCAAAGACAATAAAAGTTCGCGGTTTTCTGGATTCACAGCAGCTGCTTGCTGAAGAATCTGCAAAGCCTTTTTTCGATCGCCAGTCTGTTGCAGAAGCTGCGCATAAATGCTCGCTGTAGTTACATCATTGGGTCGACGGTCGTAACTTTCACGAATCAATTCCAGGGCAGCTTCCATATTGCCGATTTTTTGCATCAACATTGCTAGCTGTCGAAGCATGATTGGATTCTGCTCGCCATTTTGACGAGCTGCTTGCAACAAAGCGATGGCTTCCTGGAATTTTTCTTGCTCAACAAGAATTCGCGATTGAATTGTCAGCGCCAATCCAGGCTCGCCAGCGGATTGAATTGCTTGCGCATATTTCTGCGCGCCTTGATAATCCTTGCGCATGGTCGCGTTTGCCGCCGCCATTTCAAGAACCTTCACATTGTTCGGATTGATCGCCATCGCCGCTTCAAACGCTGAATCCATCAGCTTTTCACAACGCTCCATTTGCGCTTTGGATTCGGGTTGAATTTGATCCGCTGGAATTTGCGCACTTGCTTGACGCAACTGATCAAGGGTGCCCGCCAAACCTAAATACGTTTGTACCGCCTGCTCTTTGGGGTCCGGATACATGGAACGAATCGCATCTAATACCCGATCGATTGGATCGGTATTATTGAGAAGAACTTTGAGCCGCAAGCATTCTGTGTTATTCGGATCAAGGGCGAGTGCTTTATTGACAAAGACCTGCGCTGATGGAATATCGTTCTTTATATAATAAACTTGAGCGAGAGCCTGAATAATTAATACCGTATCTGGGTTCGCAGCCAAGTCTTTGGCCAAGACGGCGATCGCTGCGTCATAATCCTTCTTCATCATCGCCCGTTCCGCCACACCGATAACAGTGGAGATTCTCTTGAACGCAAGTTGATTTGCATCTTGCAATTTGGAATCCCCGCTCCTGCTCAATCGAGCGAGCGAGTCTTTGGCGGTCTGGTCATCTGGATTCAATTCCACTAACTTTGCCAAGGACTTTCGAGCATCGTCTAATTTTCCAACTCCCTCGCTTAATCTTGCGCTGAGATTGATGAGAGGCGGGTAATTTGGATAACGCTCAAGACCACGGTTCACAAGTGACAAGGCTGTTCCGGGCTGATTACGTAAAATATTTGCGAACGCCGCGTAAAAATATAACTCTTGAGTTGGATCGGGGTTCTTTTTTAGCAATGCTTCAAACCGCAATGCGGCGTCATTGGCGTTGCCTTGCGCAAGCGCGGTGCGCGCCTCGATGTCTTCCACCATCAACGGAAGCGATTGCGTGTTGAAAAACTTGACAACTTTGTCACGCATCTGAAGAACAATCGCCAACTTGTCTTTTTTTTCCGTCTCATCGACCGCCTTACGCCAATCTTCGAAAGCAAGCGTGTATAACAAATCAGCCGCAGCTTCACGGGCACCCTGCTGCGACAATGATTCAATAGACGTTGGCAAATTGGGTTGGATAAATACGGTTTCTGCCAATTCTCTTCCAATTCCAGTCGACATACTTCGCGCGAGATTGAGATATATCTGCTGCGTGACAGCATCGTTTGGAAATTTCTTGAGATAATCCCCAATCAAATTTATAGCCTGCATATTCGACTCAAATGACGCCCCACTAAACATGGCGCCAGCTGCGGCAAGCGTTAATTTTCGATCATTTGTAATGCGCGGAGCCGCGTCCATGATATTTTTGTATGCGGCATCTAACTCGGGCTTATTCACTGTGCCTTCGCGGCGAATCACCATGGCCTTGAGTCGTTTCACCAACGCCACAGACGCGGCTATTCCATCAGGATTCGCCTTCTTGCTTTCCACCAACGCATTGTCAAATTGGCGATAAGTTTCTACTGCCAAAACTTTTTGATTGCCACGCTCTTGCGCCTGCGCTTTACTCAAGAGATAGTCCAAATACGCAATCCACATTCGATCATTCGTGGGTAGTAATTGGGTCACCTCTAGGAATTCCTTATCGAGGGCTTGCTGCTCTTCGATCGTTAATGTGGCAAATCGCTCCGAGGCGCCAAGCGCATTCCAAAATTTCGCCAATGCGCGAGCGGGATCTTCTGGTGCAAGCGATTTATCCATTTGTTCGGCAGTGGTGGAAAATTCGCGCCACAACACCTCCGAATGAGCTAGTTCACATCGATCTCGCAGCGTTTCCATTGCCTCAATCCAAACCGCAGAATCGGTCTTGGCCGCCCGTGTTCGAGCAAGGCGAAGCGAGAGCAACTTGCCATAATTTTCGTTCGCTTCACTTTCGGATTTAGGAACGAGTTTGGCCAATGCTTTATTCATGGCATTGAGATAGGTGATGTTGTTGGGCTTCTTGGAAACCGCGCGTCCGTAATAACTGACTGCCTTTTCAATATTTCCGGATTCCATGTATTGGTTCGCGGTATTAAAATTACGCTCTGGGCCAAGAACAATTTGGTAATAGTAAATACCGCCAATAAATAGTGATCCAAAGACGGCGACAGACATAAAGAGCAGGAAAAATTTAGAATTGAATTTACGCTTTACCATGATTATAAATTTGCGGTGACTGGGATTGAGGATTTATTTTCAAGCGAAGGCCAATCTGGAAGACTTCGCATGAGTTGTGGAAGAAGTGACTGAAGCAAATCACTCGAAAGCTGATCGAACATCGTAATCGCTTTTTGAGGTTCCTCATTCACCCTGTATGAAAACTGCACCTTGCAATAGTATGCATAACGATCGGTGAGTCTGAAAGATAAGTTGCGCACAGCCAGGGCCGATGGGGTCAGAGACCCGTTTGCAATAAAAAAGTAGCCGCCAATAAATGTCAGATTCGGTTTTTTTGGATCTTGAAAACATGTCGTAGTCATAACGATATCCCCAAGCGGAAGATTGACTTTGACCGCCTTATGCGTCACCGGTTCTTTGACTGTGACCTGTGGGTATCTTGCGCCACCAGAGAGTTGGGTCGGACCATTCTGCAAATCCCATTGAGAAGTGTCGAGTTTCTGCGGGCGAAGTTCTGGCTCTCCCCGGATGACCAATCCCGAAGCGCCCCAGCATCGCTCTGGCACGTGCGGAACAGTGTCGATCATGCCTGTGTAGTACGCAATATGAACTTGTAGCACTCCGCTATTGATATTGTTTTGATAAACATAATTGCGATCAAGAAATTGACTCGTCCCCAATTCTTCAATAATCGCATCCGAAAATTGCTGGTCCTTTCCAGCCTGCTTCCAATCTCCAAGAGTGCTTGGCAATTCATCAATTGGTGCGCGCAGTGGCACTGGCTCTTTTTGCAAATACACCTTCAACTCCGCCATGGCCATTCTGAAACCCAAGCCTCCAATGACAAGACACAAGCAGGCCGCGACGAATGCTTTCTTCTCTTTTACTTCAACTCGCATGAATCTTGCCTTTCATTGGATCCTCTTCCACAAGAAACTTGGAAAGAATCCACAACACAGCCAGATACGAGAAAAATGCGGGCAGTAACCAAACCAAGCCAATCATGTGGTGGAATTCTCCAGACATGAAATTCTGATCAAACATTCCCAAAATGCCTAAGGAAGCCACGCGCAGCACGTTTACAAAGATCGAAATTGGAATACCCAGCGCAACCAATAAAATTTGCTGCCACAACTTAGGCAATGACAGATATGCCATCGCTACCCCGAGAGCCAAAAATGCAACCAGCATGCGCATGCCGCTGCACGCCTCGGCCACGTTCAATTGCATCGGATTTCCGTCCTTGAAAATGGTTAAAACATTTCCAGAAAGATCTGTTTCGATTCCGATTATATTCAAAAAAATATATGCGCCCTTTGCGGAAATATCCTGCATGCGATAGGTCACAATATTCATCAGCCTTTCGCTGACGGTCTGAAAAAAAGCCAACATATAAAAAAGCGGAAACCAAATATATTTCATCGCAGACCAACCAAGAAGTAACACGCCAATCCCAACCAGCGTGATGCCGAAACCAGACGCCCTGATGTTGTGGTGGGCGAGCGCGGCGGGTCCCAAATTACAAATCATGTACCAGGCAATTCCCAAAATCATGATGGCCAAACCCCACCAAGAAGGGCGCAGTGGATTGGCAAAAATGAAATCCCGCTTGGTCCACACAAAGTAGCCACTCGCAAATGGAATGATCAACGTGTGACCCCAATCGGAAGGCTCCCTAAATGCCCAGGCCACTTGGTGGACAATCCACTCCCAAAAAACTCCGCTGATCAGAATTACCAACACGCCGACCGCGATCACGGCGGTCTTGCGCGATACTTCGACCGCGCCTTGCGCGCGCTCCAACAGGGTTGTATTTGGAATCGAAGTCATTGTTTGAATCACGCAATCCAAGGGCTGCTAGTTCATCAAATAATTAATTGATATTCACGCCAGTCGGTGGAGCTCCAAAGACGTCGTTTCCAAAGTTGCGATCAAGTTGAAAGCCAACTGAATTTGGGAAGGACAAATCACGACGGAAACGTGCCAGTGGCAGGGCCCAAAAATTGGTTCCAACAATGATGTGATCGTCAGGCTTTAGAAAAACATCAGGCTCCGCGCGATTGCGAATGGCGGCCAAACTAATTCGAACGCAAGCTTCTTTATCGCTTCCAAGTCGGCGAATTAAATCACAGCGCTCAGGAATTGCCAATTCACTTACGCCACCGGCCGCCGCCACCAATCTACTGAGAGTCAACCTTCCGGATGTTGGCAAATTGTAAACCCCAGGTCGACTGATTTCGCCGTCGATATACACCACTCCAACTTGCCCTGAATCGCAATAAATTAAATCGCCTGGTCGAATGACAATATTCAAATTCGCTTGGCCGCGGACTAAATCGTTATATGAAATGTCAATGACAACGGATTTTTCTTGCTTGGCAATGACGCGCTTCTTGCTGAGCGCCTCCGCAGCTTCGTTGGATTTTAATTTGGCTCCCTCAGCATCCGTTGATGTGATATCGCTTGGGTTGGTTGATGTTGCCGAACCTTTTGCGGCGCTGGCAGCGTCGGACTGATTGGGCATTGCCGCGGAGACGGATTTTCGCACCCATGATTGAGAAGCGTTATCAAAAATATATTGATCCCCGGTTGTTGCGTCCAAAGTATTCGTTGCGGGTGGCATGCCAGCATTTTGACCGACACGGTCATCGGCTTTCGCTTGCTCAAGATCATCAATATCAACTGGCGGAGCTTGGCGACTTTCCGCACGCAACAATCCCAATTGGGTTCGCCGTTTCGACGGTTCGGCCCCAGGGTCTTGCACTGGTGGGGCGGTTGGTGTTGGATCCGCACTTGCGGGCGCAGGAGTTGGCGGCGTTGCTGATGTTGGATCCACGCTTGCGGGCGCGGTAGTTGGCGGCGCTACTGATGTTGGATCCACACTTGCTGGCTTGGGAGTTGGAGGAATTGCTGATGTTGGATCCACACTTGCAGGCGCGGGAGTTGGCGGCGCAGCTGACTCGTTCGCGTTTGGCAATTCATTGATCAACTGATCAATGTCAACGACTGATGGCGTAGATGGTGCGGGTGCTGTTGTTTGGGTTTTTGCCGTTAGGGGGGCAACAACTTCCGCGGGAACTGTAGACGGATGGGCTGCATCAGGTGCGGGCGAAGTAGTTTGATTATAAAAAGCTTTATTTTCTTCGGCTATTACTTCTCGCGTCACTAAAATTCTGCTCGTAGCCGAGCTTGCTCCGCGAGCGGTTGCCAGAGCATCTAACAATCGAAGATCAGGTTTATTCAGTGCGTACAAACCAGGCTGATCAACAGATCCAAGAATGCGAAACTGAAATGCACGACCCTCTTGCAGAGAAACGAAAGCCTTTGGATTTTTAATAATTCCTTGCAGCTTTTCCTCAATATTTTTTTGCAATTGTTCCGTGGTGAGACCAGCCGCTTGAACTTTATTGATCACTGGAAGCTGAATATCTCCAGTTTGATTCACAACTCGTTCGGCAATTTCTGTTTGCCCGGTTTGCATCAAACTTGGAATTTGAACTTTGAGCACATCGCCTGGAGCGAATCGATATGACAAATCGCCGGGCTTCAAATCCGCTGGCGATGGGTTGACGAATTCTGGACCATCACTCGCCTGCTCTATGACATCGATTCGATTCAAAATCGGCATGGCAGATGGTGTTGTTTCAAAGTAACCAGTGCGGCTTGGATCGACAAAACCGTCCGTTTCGCATCCACTGAGAATGGTCAATGCCACCGCGGAGAAAAGAAGGAAATAAAAGAAGGATTTAAACAATGGATAGAACAAGTTTTAATTGTTGCAATGTGGCAAGCTTTGGTTAGTAATTATCGGCTGAACAAGACTGCTGAATTTACACAAATCGAAAATATATGTTTGCGAGACTTCCACAGCCTTGCTGAAAATTCAGCATTATTTCGATTGAAATTTGAATTGATCCCCCAAAAAATTTACTGTGAAATTTATAATTAAAGTCTTATAACTTCTTCCAAAACAGCCATTCGCGCTGCGACTCCGTGGGTGACTTGGCGCAATATTCTGGTTCCGCCAAATTCGTCAGCCACTGCGTCATCAATTTCCACACCTCGATTAACTGGCCCAGGATGCAGAACAACAGCTCCTGATTTTAACCTAAGGGCGCGCTCC
>Ga0209190_1003102_pt1 | contig 11040 bp, 11 predicted proteins | sample M_140205_XF_Meta_FD_187315 | JGI IMG/M metagenome (GOLD analysis project Ga0209190, IMG submission 187315) | Freshwater microbial communities from Lake Montjoie, Canada to study carbon cycling - M_140205_XF_MetaG (SPAdes) (version 2) | ecosystem: Environmental > Aquatic > Freshwater > Lake... | reverse complement strand
GGCACCACCTGGTTCATCTCGGCGAGAAACTTGTCGCGCCGCGTGGTCTTTTTCTTCCCCGCGTACTCCTGTTGGGCAAAGCTCAGTTGTCGTTCCATGCCTGTGAACTTACCCCACGGCGCAACTTCTTTTTGCTCCTGACTGTCGCGCCGATTAAATCAGCGTTTCCCTAAGAGTATTATTAAATGAAACTCACAGACAAAATCAGAGCAACATTTATCGCGGCTGCAATTTTGACTGTGTTCCTGTCCAGCTGTGATAAACCAAAAAAGTTGGAGGCTGAGAGGGTGAAATTGGTGGCTGAGAGAGCGCAAGCGCTTGCTGAAATTGAAGCGATCAACAAAAAATTAGATGCGTTAGGCAAACGGGGTGTGCGTTGGGACGATATTGAGACAACAGAACGCAACGCCTTCTCCCTGTTAAGCCAAGCCACAACTGAGGAAGCGCGCGCACTAGAAAAGCTACAGAAATGGACAGATTTGGAAGCCAGACTTGCAGCTCTTCGCACCAAAATCGATGCTTACAAGACTAGCCACATCAAATAACCCACCACAATAATAACCATGGAAGACGGCAGGTTTTGGCCACCGCTTATCATACTGTGTTTAGCAGTAGGTGCGATGTTTGCATTCCGTTACATGGAGCAGATCGATGTAGTGAATGCAGCTGTCGTTGACGGTAAATTGGTATTAAAGCAAACACAGGAATCTCTCAACGGCCGAAAAGAGGTATTAGCAAAGGCTGAAAACGCATACCTGAAATTCCAACAAGCGGCTGTAAAAAAAGAGATGGCAGCTAAAAATCAGGATGAAGCGGACAAAAAAGAAAGGCGGGTCGAAGGAGACCTGAATTACACAGTAAAGTCATTTCAAGATACAGCCGATACTGTGCGTAATAGTGCCACAGGAGTCGTGCTGCCTGAGTTGCAATTGGTCGGCGGTAAGATTTACAAAGATGTCAAAATCCGCAAAGCTGATTCTGAATCGATTTCAGTTGTTCACTCTGAAGGTATAGCAAATATCCGCGCCGATCAGTTGCCTCAAAATCTCATAGTTCAGTATGATATTGGTCCCAATTCACTATCAGCTCAATTGCTAGAGCTTCTAAAAAACGCCAGCAACCCTGATTCGACGAAGAACTCAAATGCTTCCCCTGCTGAATCTGAGCTTCATTCACTTAGACAGAAAATATCGCATCTTTCAGTTCAAATTGAGAGCGCCACCAAATATAAGGACAAACTTGAAGGCGAGGTGAAGGAATATGAAAGTCAGATCAAGTCGACAGAAACTAAAAGCACCATTCCTACATTTACTCTTAGAAGCATGCGTGACGTTGCAGAGGGTAATGCGGGGGTGGCTCGAAATGAGCTTAAACAACTAGAAATTGAAATGCAGAAATTAAAGAGTCTGGAAGCAGCGCTTCTGATCAAGCGTTGAGTTTCTCCAATTACTCTTCTCCACCCGCAACCTCCGGGTTCAGCAAAGTGTAGTGCTCCAAATAGCCGATCATCATTTCGTCATAGGTCTGCTGGCCCCAGCGGACGGTTTTGGTGGGATCGGGATTGGCAGGGTTGCCGGTGCTGTTGTCATAGATGGCGGTGATTTTGATGGTCGTGCCACGAGGAAGGAAGTGTGGCATGGCGTAGTCGTAGCGGAGCTGCCAATTGAAATCGTAGTGGGGGATGTCGAGTAGCGTTTCGGTTTTACCATCGGGTGAGATGGCCTCGAACTTGAAGGCTTTGCCGCGCACATGCATGTGGGCCATCAAGGCCATGGCATTGACGTCAGTAGGCAGCTTACGCTGGGCCGTTTCGACGTGATTGGCCGCCCCGGCGGGGATATTGAGGCGTGCATTTGGCAATGCAGTGGTGTGGACGACATATTTCGGTGGTTCTTTGGCAAAGAGCAGGCCCATTCGCATCGTGTCCTGCACGGCCTTGCCATTGGGCGTGTAATGGATCTGGAAGCTCACCGTCGCACCTGCGGGCAGTTTGCGGGCAAAGCCATCCGGATAGACCTGCTTCGTGTTTCCGGGCACATAGGCGGCCCAGTAGCCTTCTGCGCCCTCATCTCCACCACCGCGCACTTTGCGGCCTTTTTCAAAGACGTTGACTATGACATGATGCACCACCTGACGCTCGGTCGGCAGAATTTCATAGCCACGCACCCAGCGGTCTTCGGGGAAGTCTGTTTTTACGGTCACATGCTGGTAGGGCATGGTGCCTTCAGCTTTGATCGAAACCGGCTGAGCGGCGGCGATGATAGCGTCCGGTTTGCCAATGCTCCACTCGCTGGGGAACTGGCGTGACTTTGGTGCCTCGGCCAAATTGCCTTTCGGACGATCTGAGGCCAACCAGGCCAGCAAATCGGCACGATCACGCTCGGCAAGCGAGCGATCATTGGCCCATGGCGAGTGGGCTTGGCCTTCCAATGCCGCCGCGAACCACGGGGGCATCGCGCCGCGCTCCACCTGCTTACGGATCATACCCGCGTGCTCGATCACCGCGTCATACGAATCGAGCGCAAACGGCCCTACGCCGCCGCTGTGATGACACTCCACACAGTTCGCCTGCAAAATGCGGGCGACGTCACGATGATACGTCACATTCGTGCTGGCGATGGCTTTCTGTGCTGGTAAATCGAGCGCACAGCCAGGAGCACTCGTGGCGGCGATCTCGGCAGGTTCATCGCGTAGCATCGCTGCCACTGCGTCGCGCAAGTAATGATGCGTGGGTTGCTCCTTGGAGTAACCGAGGCCGTATTGATCATTCAAAGCACCGCGATAGACGAGCGTCCGCGTCGTATCGAGCAGAAAGACCTCCGTGGTCGTCGTGGCAGTCAGCGCTTGCGCGAGTTTGCCATCCGCATCGAGTGCGACCTTGGATTTCAAACCGTGATCCGCGATGAATTTGGAGATCTCATTGTCCTTTTGGACCGGCGGGGCGTTCACGAGAAGCAAGTTCACCTCCTGCGCTTGCAAATCCTTTTCCAAACGCAGTGTTTCAGGTGCCAGCTTGCCGCTGATCGGGCAACTCGAACTAAATAAGGCGATCACAAGACCCTTTTTGCCTGCGGCAGCACTCAATGAGATGTCTTTGCCCTCCAGTGTCTTCAGCACCCGATCCTCGACCATGCGTCCAACGCCGTGATCACTGCCTTTAAGCATCTGCGGCGCTTCTTTGAGGGTTGGATCTTCGGTGGCGGGTTTGATGGGGCTTTCCGGCATGCTACTGCCACCGGCACCGCGTTTGCGCAGACTGCCGAGTGCCTGGACGGCCTCATCCAATGTCACGCTGCCGTCTTTGTTGGTATCGAGACCCGTAAACCATCTCTTCTGCGGCATTTCGTCCACCGTGAGTTTGCCGTCAGCATTTTTATCGAGGCGCTTGAATAAGCCCGCTGTTACCACGCCTTCACCGGCAGTTGCCAGCTTGCGCATTTTTTCCACACCTTCGATCGCCTCTTCGCGGGTGACACTGCCATCCTTGTTCAGATCAAGCTGCGCCAGATAGGCCGCACCGCCAATCTCGTCGCCGTTGATGACGCCATCGCTGTTTTTGTCGAAGGTTTTGAATTTTTCATCGAGTTCCGTGAGCTGCGCTTGCGCACGTGGGCCGATGACGGAACCAGCCAGCGCTGCGCTGCCGAGAAGAATGAAGAGAGCTTTTTTCATGGGAAGGTGTTTGAAACACGATGTGTGGCAGGAAGTTTCCCCCTGTATGACAGGATCATCCAATGAAAATCACGCCTGCGCGATTGACGCCGGTATTCTCGTCCGTTTGAATCAGCCTGATGAGCAACCGCATTCTCTCCCTCCTGTCCGTCATGGCAATCGCCAGCAGCGCTGCTGCTGAAGTCGCCTATGAATTCGTCCCGAACTTCATCCAACCACCTGCTGGCAAAGAAACCATTGGCGACGGCCATGGCGAAATCGCCGTGGACTCCGCTGGCAACATCTATGTGAGTGTGCAGGACAAAGATCCTGCCCTCGCGGGCCTGCAGGTTTACGGCAAAGATGGCAAGTTTATCAAGACCCTGCCGCTTCCGGCTTCCCTGCACGGTTTTGTCATCCGCAAGTATGGAGATGGGGAGCACATCTACGCTGCGGTGCTCGGTGAGCAAAAAGTCATCAAGGCAAATCTCGATGGCAGCATCGTGATGGAAATTCCCACCAGCGCCTTCCCTGCCGAGCAGCGCGATTATGTCAGCGTTTCCAAGAGCGACGAAACGGATCCGAAAAAGAAAATTGCCATCGCCTCCGGCGTGCGGATCGCTGATTCGAAGGAAGAACTCACGCTGAAGCTGGCTGATGGCACCGAGAAAAAGATCAAGAAGGAGAAGGGTGTTGCTGCTGCAGGTGGGCTCAAGCTTACCAACTGCGACGTAGCTCCCAATGGCGACATCTACGTCGTGGATGGCTATGGTCGGAGCTTCATCTTTGTCTTCAGCAGCGAAGGCAAATTTAAGCAGGTCTTTGGCGGCCCAGACAAGCCACTGGCACTGGCCAACGCGCACAAAATTTTCATCGACCGTCGCTTTGAACCCGCACGCGTGATGATCTGTGACCGCGGGCACAAGCGCATGCTGCACACCCAGCTTGATGGCACTTTCATCGGCGAAATCGCCACCGAGATGCGCAACCCAAGCTCCGCCAGTTTCCATGGCAATCTGATGTGCGTAGCCGAGATCGCTGGCAACGTCAGTGTCTGGGACAAAGACAACAAGCGCGTCGCAGACCTCGGCACCAGCCCGCAGATGACCAACACACCCGGCATTGCCCCCAAAGACTGGCAACAAGGTATCGTCACCAGTCCGCATGGCATTACCTTCGACAATGATGGCAACATCCTTGAAACCGAATGGAACAAGTGGGGCCGTGTGTTGCGCTGGAACGTGAAGAAATAATGCGCATTGCGCGATCCATTCTAATTCTCGCCGCAGGGGGAGCCGTTTTGGCCCCCCTGTGTGTTTTTGGGCATGGAGCGGAGTTTTTGAGTGCCAAACTCACGCTATTGCCAGATGCGGAGGTGCTGCTCGAAATCACCGCCGACTATGGTGGCAACCCGCTCATTGCCGACGAATCAATCGCACGCGAAGCGTTGAATGATCCGGTGCGGTTGAAACACCACGAAACACTCGTGTCCTTGGCGGAACTCGCAGCCGTCAATATCACGCAACACGACAACTGGGCGGAATTCGCGCCCGCGTCTTATTTGCCTTCCGACACAGAGGCCAAGCCACACACCTTGATCACCGCCGCATGGCGTTGGCGCAGTGAGACACCGGAGATCGTCTTCGAGATGCCGAAAGGTAAACTACACGACGTGTTGCTCTGGACACGAGATCAAACCAATCCCGACGTATCCCCGAAATGGATGCTGCTGCTCGCGGGTGATAGATCAAAGGCCATCTCCGTTTACGGGGCATCGTGGTGGCGGCGCTGGCAGACGTTAATGGCCTCGTCCGTTTTCGTTCTTGTGCTCGGTTATTTCGTTTCGCGGAACTTCACATTGCGCCAGCGCACGCTGTAGCAGCCAGTGGCGGCTTGATGCCGTGAGCCAGTTCTCACAAACCGGCGCGCTGAGTGCCTCATGGCTGAATTCCATGCTGAATCATCAGTTGGTTAATAGAAGTTAAATAAAGTGTCGGTTTTTATGGGGTAATAATGCCAAATAAATCGAAACCAACCTTGACCATTGGATCAGGTTGGAATTATAATGCCATTATTACCCGGTTATAATTGAATGGCCCGCCCCTCAAACACTTTCGACTCATTGTCACTGACGATCGCGATCACACCGCAGATCAAGCAGTACCTCGAAGACATGACCTTGAAGGGCACGTTCGGCAGCAGCCCCGCCGAGGCGGCGCGGATGCTCTTGAGCAATGGAATTGATGGCATGTTGAACGCCGGTGCTTTGGACAGACGCAAATGGACCCTGAAGGACGGCGAACTCGTCCTCATCACGACAGATCAACCTTCCCTCTCATCATGACTCTGCAACACGATCTTCAAGCCGATTCCACTGTCTTCTCCACTCTCGTGGAAGTCGAAATGACCGACACGGACCGCAGCTTGAAGGGCAACTGGAAGTCTGAGACGCGGCTTTCGATGCTCTCGCACGAAATCACCCGCTACATGCCCGAATTGGCCGCTATGCTGGCTCAAGGCGGCAAGCGGAAGATGTTGGCGGCTTGAAAACTGGCACGCCCTGCGCCAACGAAAGCGCATGACCCTCATCTCTGGAACCGCCGTCGCTGAAAAAGTCCTCGAAGAATGCCGTCGCGACATCGCCGCGCTTGCTGCCTTGGGGCGTAAGCCTGGCCTCGCAGTCGTCTTGATCGGTGATGATCCTGCTTCGCGCGCCTACGTTCGCTCGAAGGACAAAAAATGCCGCGATCTGGGCCTGCACTCCGTCAAACTCGAACTCCCGGCCACCACGACGCAAGACGAGTTGCTCGCGCATGTGCACGCGCTGAACAACGATCCCGCCATCCACGGCATTTTGGTGCAAAGTCCGCCGCCCAAGCACATTGACGAAGCTGCTATCGTGCGGGCGATTGATCCGGCCAAGGATGTCGATGGGTTTCATCCCGTGAACGTCGCCAAGCTCGCGCTTGAAGACCCATCCGGCTTCGTGCCTTGCACACCGCTTGGATGTCAGCGGCTGCTGATTGATGCGGGTATCGAAACCAATGGTGCCCATGCCGTTGTTGTTGGTCGCAGTATGATCGTCGGCAAACCGATGGTGCTACTGCTCATGGCCAAAGGCAAAGGCGGTGATGCCACCGTCACCGTCACGCATTCCCGCACCCGCGACCTCGCCAGCATCACCCGCACCGCCGACATCATCATCGCCGCCATTGGTCGACCACATTTCATCAGGGCAGAGCACGTCAAAGAAGGTGCCGTCGTCATCGATGTCGGCATCAACCGCATCGACGATCCCACGAGCGATAAAGGCTACAAACTCGTTGGCGATGTCGCTTTCGATGAAGTGGCCCCGAAATGTCGTGCGATCACGCCTGTCCCCGGCGGCGTCGGACCCATGACCATTGCGATGCTGATGGCGAACACGATCAAGGCCTGTCGTCAGGCCTGAGGTTTCGAGAAATCCGCATTTCGTTGCGACCTTGACATACAAATCACGTTTTAGGTCACTCATCGTCACCACCATGCATCGCACGCTCCTCCTCTCGCTCACTTTGGCCGGCGCACTTCACGCCCAAGTCACCTCAGAAAATAACGAGATGTTGCGTGAGGGCTTGAAGCGCTATCCCGAGGCAGACACGAACAAAGACGGCATTCTCAGCATGGAGGAAGGTCGCGCTTTCCTGGCGAAGATGAAGAAAAAGCCTTCCGATGAGGCGAAAACAGCAATAAATGCGTTGAAGCCTGATGTTGCCGACGTGGCCTACGGTTCCAATGAGCGCAACCGGCTCGATCTCTACTTGGCTAAGTCCGAACAACCCACTCCAGTGGTGTTCCTGATTCACGGTGGCGGCTTTCGCAATGGCGATAAAAGCCGCTGGGCATCCGACAAACAGACAAGCCAACTCGTCAATAGTGGCGTGTCCTGCGCGGCTTTGAACTATCCCTTTCTCGACACCATGCCGATCCAGGACATCCTGCGCGAGTGCGCTCGCGCGGTGCAGTTCCTGCGCGCGAAATCCGGCGAGTGGAAGCTCGATAAAACGCGCTTCGCCTCCATGGGCGGCTCCGCTGGTGCCGGCACCTCGCTCTGGCTCGCCACGCATGATGATCTGGCCGATCCGAAATCCGAAGACCCGGTGCTGCGCGAGTCCACTCGCCTCACCTGTGCCGTCTGCAACTCCACGCAGGCCACCTACGACGTGACTCGCTGGGAATCCTTCCTCGGTCCAGCTAAACCCGAGTTCCGCACCAGCGAAGTCGAGGCCGCCATGTTTTACCGCTTGCCCTCCACCGCTGATTTCACCACGGAAAAAGGCAAAGCCGTGCTCAAGGAGTGCGACATGCTCTCCTGGATCACCAAGGACGATCCGCCGCTCTTTCTGAACAATCCGCAGGTTGTTCCTGCGCCGACGAATCGTGGTGAGTGGCTGCACTGCATCCAGCATGCACGTGCCATTCAGAAGGAATGCGCTGCAGATGATGTCGCCTGCGTGGTGGCCCAGGATCCCGCCGATCCCAAGCCCGACGCTGTTCAGTTCCTGCTCCAGCATTTGAAAGTTTCCCGTTGAGCCCAAGAACGCGCTTGCACCGGCCGCAGAGACGACTATTACTCGCGCCCTCCAACGCCGTTTGTTTTCCAAACACGCCTCCGTAGCTCAGTTGGTAGAGCAGTTGACTCTTAATCAATTGGTCGTAGGTTCGAATCCTACCGGGGGTACCATCTTGTCGAAGACGAGAGTTAGGTTCAAAGCTCCGCATTCACCACTGGGCGCACGCTTTTAATCGCTTCGGCATACTTTGCCCCGCAGGCAAGGCCGCGATAACGCGCTAGCACGGTCTTGGTGTCCATCGCCGCATCATTCTTCGCGGGATCATAGGGGACGTTCTTCACATAAGCCATCAGGCGGCCCAGCCACTCGCTGGCGGCAGGCCATTCAGCGGACACATCCACATACGTGTCAGGTTCAAAGCCAATCGTGTGGCCCGGACCATTGTCATACCAATAGACCCGCGAGGGCGATTTCACCTCATCACGACCCAGCAATCGTGCCGGTTGATACAACGCCGCATGGCAGATCGCACTGGCGGCTTCATGATCGGGATGGCGGTCACGCGGCCACAGCATGAAGGCAGTGTCCGGTTTCACGTCCGCCACGACCTCGGCCACCGCACGCTTCGTTTCCAGAGTCGGCTCAAAGCCCAGGCTCTTCCAGGGCAGGAAGCGCATTTCAATGCCGCGCTCCACGGCCAGTTGCTTTGATAAATCGAGCAAGCCCTGTTCCCTACCTTTAACCGGCGGCCAGTTTGTGTAATCCCCGATCAAACTCAGGATCACCACTCGCTGATGCTTTTGCACGGCACGCAGAAGCGTCCCCGGAATACCAAAAGGACAGTCATCATAGTGCGCACCGATGGCGAGAAGGGTCCGAGTCATGTGGTGATGTTGAAGAAAATAGGCAGCAAGGGCAAGCTGCAAGTCGCATCTGAGTCACGACAATTCACCAACACAAAGTTCAAGGTGTCTTGGGCTTGGATCGAAAGTCGAGTAGCAACTGGCGCTCAGCTTCAAACTCAAGCTGCTCCTTTTTCAGGCGAACCACTTCGTCTTTCGCCATCTTTTCATGGACCCCGCGTTTCAATGCCTCCTCGAACTGTGCTTTCCGCAGAGCAATGGCCTTGTCGAGTGCTTCGATGGTTGGGAGCCATCCCATCGACTCCATCCACTCGGCGCAGCGCTGAGGCCATTGATTGATGGGCTGTTTGTTGTCGCGCATGCCGAAGCCGTGACCGCCTTTGGTGAAGAGGTGGAGCTCGCAAGGGATGTTGTGCTTTTTGTATTCGAGGTAGAGCAGCGTGGAGGCGATGGGATTCTGGCCGTCGTCGTGGGCGCAGGCGATGAACAGCGGCGGTGCATCCGCAGGTACCGTGAAGCCTTCTTTGAGCTTGGTGGGGTCTTGGGAGTCGAGAAATCCACCGCCGTAGATCATGATGCAAAACGTGGGGAGGCTGAACTTAATGTCGAATGCCTTGGCACGCTCACTGAGCCAGTCACGATCACAGGCTAGATGCGCAAGCAAGTTGCCACCGGCGCTGAATCCTAGCAGGCCAACACGAGTCGGATTGAGTCCCCACTCTTCCGAGTGCTTACGGATGAGCAAGATCGCTTGAGCGGCGTCCTGAACAGGTTTTTCGTGTGGAGCGGCTTCGTCACGGGTGGGCGTGCGGTATTTGAGCAGGATGCCAGTGACGCCGAGGGTGTTGAGCCATTCACAGACCTGGGTGCCCTCATGCACGGCGGAGAGGAAGATGTAGCCGCCGCCGGGAGCGACGATGACGCTGGTGCCATTCGGCTTTTCGGGGCGGAAGACCTCGATCGTGGGCTGGCTGATGTCGGTGACGGTGTTTTTGTTGGTGTGCTTCTTGAGGAAGTCGTCCGTGGCTTTGGAATGTGGCACCATCTGGCCAGGAGCACCATCTGGCCAAAGTTTGAGCGTGATGGGCTCGGCGGCCTGAAGGGATGCGGCGAAGAGGATGAAGAGCGGGAGTTTCATGGCGAAGTGGCTGATGATGAAGGAAAGGCTTGGCTTTGTCACTCGTAGAGATCAGTGCTCTATGAATCCGCTCGAAGCCAACCGCCTGCATCTGACCCGCCGCTCCTTGTTTGGGAAGTCGGCGCTGGGCATCGGCGGAGCGGCGTTGGGCTCGCTGCTGACGCGGGAGGGTTTTGCGATGCAGACGCCTGATCCGCTGGCCCCTGCCCTGCCACACTTTGCACCGAAGGCGAAGCGGGTGATTTATCTGCTGCAAAACGGTGCGCCATCGCATGTGGACCTGTTTGATCACAAGCCGATGCTCAAAAAGATGCACGGCACGCAGATTCCCGACAGCATCGTGGGCGGGAAGCGCTTCAGCACGATGACGGGCGGCCAAACAGCGCGGCCGGTGCTGGGCGAGATCTCGAATTTCTCACGCCACGGCCACAGTGGAGCCACGGTGAGTGATTTCATGCCGCACTCGGCGGCGATTGCGGATGAACTGTGCTTTATCAAATCACTGCACACGACGCAGGTGAATCATGCGCCGGCGATCACGTTTTTCATGACGGGCAGCGAGCAGGCGGGGCGTCCGGCCATCGGTTCGTGGCTCAGTTATGGACTAGGCAGCGACGCCGAAGACATGCCGGCCTTTGTGGTTATGACCTCACGCGACAAGGAGGCAAGCTGCGGCCAGATTTTTTATGACTTCTACTGGGGCAGCGGCTTTCTGCCGTCGAAGTATCAGGGCGTGAAGTTTCGCGGCAGTGGTGATCCCGTGTTGTATCTGAGCAACCCTGACGGCATGAGCCGCGAGGTGAAGCGAACGATTCTCGATGGCATCGCGGGTTTG
>Ga0209190_1003099_pt1 | contig 11045 bp, 5 predicted proteins | sample M_140205_XF_Meta_FD_187315 | JGI IMG/M metagenome (GOLD analysis project Ga0209190, IMG submission 187315) | Freshwater microbial communities from Lake Montjoie, Canada to study carbon cycling - M_140205_XF_MetaG (SPAdes) (version 2) | ecosystem: Environmental > Aquatic > Freshwater > Lake... | reverse complement strand
AGTGCTGATCTTGCCCAACTTCAATGTGGTCTTGGCCAAGAGTTCTGTGGTGGCATCTTCTGCTCTTAAGAATGTTCTTGGTGCGGCATTGGCTCCATTGCTGTTGGGTGTGTGCTGTAGATACATGCCACTGCCTTGCTTGGTGCTAGTGTCATGTGTTTCAGTGGCCTTGACAGTAATACTGGCTGGTGTAAATGTTGAACTCACTAGGCTGGATGTGTTGGGCTGTGCAAACCAAGTGATCTGACCAATACCATCTCCACTTGTTAGATACAAGGCATTGTTGGCGGTGTCTTCGTCGCCAGCAAAACAGTTGAATGTAAAGTTAGGACCACAGCGTTCAGCAAGTGTGCCTGGACTGTTGCCAAAGAAACTGTTGTTCTTAAATTGTGTTAGGTTAAGTCCTGTCTTGCCATTGAAACCCCGTAACTTGCCATTGTTGTTGATATTGATGCCCACAGCATCAAAAGTATCTCTCAGCATGCCACGATTGGTCATCAATGCTCCAGGACCAACACCCAGTGCAAATGGCACACGGATATGTTCATTGCCTGAATTCTTGGGTTGTAGATTTAAAATTCTTCTTGGTGCAATCGACCAATCCTGCGTGCCAGTGTAGTCATAACTCACATAGTCCACAGTCAAGGCTGTTCCATCCTGGCTTCCATTACTGCTGGCATCACGATAGGCTGCACCACCACTGCTCCAAGCACTGCCAGTGGTGCTGGAGTAAATGCCTGTTAGTGCAACATTGGTGGCATCAGCGTTGCGAATGTAGTGACAAAAATCAAAGTCAACACCTGCCTCTGTGGGCAATTGGCAATTGGCTGTGCTGGCTATGGCCGTGTCTCTCACACTCAATGTTATGGTGGCAGTCTGTGTGTTGGTGGCATAGACACTGTTGTATGTGCCTGAGATTGAACCCACACTCTGAGCCGCCACACCCAATTGAAAGTAACCCCCATCAAAGTCTATCACAGGTAAAGTATTAAAGTCAGTGACAGTGGTCCAGTTAACAACTGTACCACCAAATGCCACAAGGTCAGTTAATAACACTGCATTGGTAATGAGGTTGCTGCCTTGGGTAACATTACCTATGACAACATAGCGTCGGAATGTGGCACTGGTTGTGCCCAGTGTGGTGGCATAGGCTTTGCTACTGACACTGCTCGTGGTCAAAGGCACATCATAGGTATAGCCTGTGCTGTTGAGATTTAAGAACTGACTGGCTGTGCTGACATCCACAGTGTTCAACTGTAGTTCTTCGCCTTGTAATACCAGTGTGCCGTTAATGGCTGCATCTACCTTGGGTGTGTAGACATTGTTAGTAATGTAAACATCAGAGAATGTAGGATCATCTGTGGTGTTGAGATCCTGATCGAATATGTTGCCTGTATCAGCCCAGGTCAATGTGCCATCTGCATGTGCAGTCAGTACTTGATCTGCGGCTCCGTCTGCGGCTGGGAATGTGTAACTTGCATTGAACTTGACACCAGCGGCATCTACCTTGATGCGTTCTGCGTTGCCACTGCTTAAGATGCGAGTGTAACCACCATCACCTGTGCCATCGCCACCTTGAATATCTACATAGCCACCAACACCGTTGTCGCTGTCACCGCCTTGTATTTTAACATAGCCACCACTGGCACTGGCGCCACGACCTTGACCAGCACGGACTTTGACATCACCACCATCACCGCCGCCCACTGCATCTACTTCACTGCCACCACGGCCAGCCCAGATGTAAACATCACCACCTTCACCTGTGGTACCATCAGCACCAGGTGCACCTTGAATGGCCAATCGTTGTGCGGCACCATCAGTTGCACTGGGTCCAAAGATTATGGCTTGTCCAGCATCACTGTCATCAAACTTTAATACTTGACCAGTGACATTGTTATAGCCTGCATCATTGACTGGCACAGTCAATGTTGGGAATGTTGTGGTGCCATCTGTGTTGAACTTCCAATGGTTAGTGTCACCATCTGTGCCAATGACCACTGCACCTGCATTCTTTTCAATCTTGACATACTGGTCATCATCACCTAGGTATAGGTCTACCAAGGAGGGATCACCGGCCACCAAGTGAACATGATAGTCTTCACTGCTGCCTAGCCAAGTCAATGTTAATGTACCGCTGGGACTAGGCAAGTCACCTGTGTTATTACTTAGAGTTAAAGTAAAGTCTGACAATTCGCTGCCACCAGGCACAGTAAACACTATTGTCTGAGTTGGTTCAGTGGCATAGGTCAGTGTACCTGTCAACGCACGACCTAAGTTGCCACTGTTGATTGTGCCTGTGCTGGTGAATGTGAAGTCTGTGGTGCCAGTTACTGGATTATTATTATTGGGTGCCACAGTAATGGTGATGGTGTCACCGCTGGCATAGCCTCCAGGATGGTCACTGGTTATCACACTACTGGTGCGTCTAATCTGTAGACTTTGGCCAGCACCTGCACCTGGAGGTGCAATGAACACACTAGATTCTGCTTCAGTAATAGTGCTGGAGTCAGGAAATACCAGGTCGCCATCTGTGTTGAATTCTAATGTCTTACCATTTGTGGTCAACTGTATTGGATCATCGGCTTCGCTGGTTAACTCACTGCCTGCGAATGTGATGTCACTGGTGATATAATCTAAACTAACCCAGTGGGTATCACCATCACCGTGTTTTAATCTACCTGTGTCTGTTTCTAATCCTGGCTCGCCCAAGGCTAAAATAGGATTTGCAGTAGTCCAATTGGCTGCTGTATCTCTACGTAATTGAATTTGTGTTGTCATTTTAGGCTCCGCCTCCGTCAAATATAATTGTTGCTGCTTCTACGGTTGAGTAAGCATTACCCCCGTCTATATTTCCACCACTGACGATTGTAGTAAATGAAAGATTACCTGCTCCGTCAGTGGTCATTGCTTGTCCTGCTGTTCCAGCAGTTGCAGGCAATTTTAATGTTAAATTTGCCACTAATTCATCTGGAGCACTTAATCTAATTTTGTGAACAATAGGAGCATAGGGCTCATAAAGATCAACATAACTTGTTTCAATAAGACCGGTGACTAGTTGTCCGCTACTTCTGCTGCCTAAGTTTATTGAATTAGCAGCAGGAAAATAAGTTAAACTGCTGTCAGTTCTAATACTTTCATTACCAGTACTTGCACTAGTAAAATTGATATAATGTTCACCACTACGTGTACTACTATCCACTAATGTTGAATAAGTGGAATTAGTTGCAGTACCAGCAGTATTAGCATTACCAGTTAATGAACCATAGAACACACTGGCTGTTAAAGTATTTGTACTTGGATTATATGTTAAACTAGAATCAGTTCTAACATCTTCGTCGCCAGTTGCAGTATCAACAAAAGTTAGATAGTGTTCAGCATTTGTTGTATTTGTGGCAGTTAATGTAACTTTACCTGCTACACTTGCTGTAGATGCATTTCCTGAAAATGTGGTGGCAGTCAGTGTATTAGAATTAGGATTATATGTTAAACTTGTATCAGTTCTAACATCTTCGTTGCCGGTAGCACTATCAACAAATGTTACATAATGTGTAGCATCTGTAGTATTTGTTGCGGTCAATGCAACTTTACTTGCACTACCAGTTAAAGATCCTACAAATGTACCTGCTGTTAAAGTATTTGTATTTGGATTATATGTTAAACTTGTATCAGTTTTAACATCTTCGTTGCCAGTGGCACTATCAACAAATGTTACATAATGTGTAGCATTGGTTGTATTTGTAGCAGTTAATGCAACAGTATTAGCCACCGTAGCAGTGCTTGCAGTAGTTGCTGTTGCAGCATTTCCGTTAACATTAACTACATTTAATGTGCTAGTAGCAGGATTATATGTAAATGGAGGGCTTTGTGTTTCGTGAGCATACAATGCTGATCCAGTGGTAGTATAGTCCGGCGCATTAGAGAACACCATTCTAAAATTTTCATTGTTATCTTGTGGAGTTATGGCAATTCTTTTATTAATGCCAATGTCAACAAATCCAGGAACAGTAAATTTCCAGGTATCATCACTTTCATCCCAATAAAGTTTAGCATTGCTTAAACTACCACGTTCTATTTCAATACCTGCTGACCCAGCAGTTACACCAGCACCTACTTCATTTTTGTTTAATAAAATTGTATTATCTTCAATGACAAGATTTGTTGTATCAATACTGGTAGTTGTGCCGTTGACTGTTAAATTTCCATCAACAATAAGATCGTTAAAAGTGACATTACTAGTTGTGCCCACTGCTTGTCCAATGGCAATGGTAGGTGTTGCACCTTCGCCGCTGTTATTAGTAATTGTAACACCAGTACCTTGTACTAGGCTGGCAATATAATCGCCAGTAGTTTGTGTACCCAAGGTAACATTGGCCAGTGTAGTGCTGAGATCAACGCTGTTATCTGTGGTAGGACCCTGGATGTTTACTGTACCAGTGACTGCGCCAGTTAAAGTAAGTGTCACTGGTGCATTCCAGTTAGCCGAAGTACTGGCAAAGCCAGGATAGCCAGGCACCCATTGTGGTGTACCTTCAATCTCGCCGTAGATTAATGCATTACCCTGTGTGGGTCCACCGGTTGTAGTATCAACATCAGTTAAGTCGTCAAGTTTTTGTACGCCGGTATTAGTTCTAACAATTATTTCACCAGGATTTGTAGTAACTGTGACGGTGGTTGGTCCAGGGTTACTAACTGTTATAGGTGTTAGAGTTTGACTGCTAGTTACCGTTATAGGTGTATTAGTAACAGCAACATCATATGTTGTTTTACTGACTAGGATCTCAGCCATATTAGGCTCCTACAGTAATTGCTGTATATAGTGGGCTAATACTGAGTGTGGGATCGCCAGGTGTAACATCTGGTTCCCAACTTTGCAACAATGCCCATCGATGTGTTTCAGTTTGTGGAGGCGTGCTGGTGGTAGTCCAAGTAACACCTACTACAGTAACAGGTACTCGACTGCGAGCATCAGGCAATACAGGACCAGTATAAATGCCACCAGGTATTGTAATTTTTACACTACCAGTGACAGCGTTTAATACTGTAACATATGTACCACTGCTGATCTCTGCTTTAGGAAAGAAGCCAATGACCTGACTATTATCAAAATTAGGTTCTCCTGTTTGTCTAATAAATGTCACAGGATCTACAACGATAGTTTGATGATCTAATTCAAAAGTCCAACCGGTGATATTAACACCGAAATTGTAAGTGTAACTACGTTGTGTTGAAGGGAATACAGATTCAATCTGTAGGTTGTCTGGACCTCCGATGAAGTCAGAGAAGTATAGTACGCCGGCCATTTATTGCTCTCCTAAGGGACATACGCAACATACTAAGGTATATTGCTTTGCTAATATTACTTATCAATCTTTGGGAAATTCTTGCTTTACTGTCAAGATTGATGTGTAAAATTCGCTGGTTTTTGCCTTGGCTCCGAATAGACCTGCGTCTATATCGTGCCAAAGTTTATCTAACTGATGATCAATCCTGCCATATTTTTTAATGCGCTGTTCCTGATAACTTGTGGGCATGGGTATGATTTCATTATTGCCGTCAAAGATAAATTTGCCGGAATCAATGGCCACATCTGACTGAGTAACATATGTTAAGTCATTAAACAATTCACCGCTTAACTCCTGTGAACTGCAATGGATTCTATTGTTATGTGTTTTGTATACAAAGTAAGTCATTGTAATTCCTTATAGTAAGAATGCTGTGGCAGTAAAGTTAACATTTTTCAATGCACTTAAACCATAAGTGTTAGGTAGAAATCCAGTGTCTGCTACTCCACTTGATGCGCTATCTTCGTAGTCAGGTGCACCCCCATAGCCAGTAACTGCTAGACCAAATCTTAGTTGGCCAGAATATGGGAAATTCGAAACAGTCATTATATAATTCAAACTAGCAGTACCATAATTGCTTTGATTTTCAATTAATCCGATATCGCCCAATGGTCCCACAGTTGTCCATTTATTGGCAGTATAAGTTCTAGAACCTACATCAAAATATTCAGTGAATGTCCAATTAGGTTTAATCAACATGGTAAGATAATGATCTGCCTGACAAGTGACCTGTATTAATACCTTAAATCTATCAGCCACAGGTACACGATTGTTGACTCCTATGCCAGCACTGCTGTGATTATTTGGACCCACAAATATCATATTAGCATCAGAATATACAGTGTTGTTTAATAAACCAGTATCATATTTGGCAACAAATGTACTGGGGACATTTTCAAGTTGTAGTCCACTGTTACTATCTAACAAAAATGAACTTAAAGCACCATTGGCTTTACGAACTTGTATACTGCCAGCGGTAATACTACTGGCATCTAAATTACCACGCACAGTGACCTGATTGAATGTTGCGGCTCCGGTGTCTCTAACAATTCGCCAACCGGCATATGGTGATGTATTGCTGAAGTTATCACTTTGCAGTGTGTTAAAGAATACACTGGCACGATATGGTGTACCCCAGGTTGTAGTATTGGCAGGTATACCATCTACAGTGCTTGCGTTGACATTATATCTACCATCACTGACCCATAATGTCTGTGCATCAGTGGGAGTAGGTGGATTTGCAAACCAAGTGCTGGGTACACTAGTACCTCCACTGGTATTTGCTGGTGTACCTGGTCCACTATTGCCTGTGGTATAAACTTGATAACATCTACGAGCAGTAATACCACCAGAGCCTGGTGTACCTGGAGTACCAGGTGTACCCGGAGTACCCGGATCACCATTAGTACCAGCCTTGCTTTTACTAATGCTGAATCGTTTGCTTAAAGTTGTACCACCTTTAGTAGCAGTGATATCAACATAGCCACTATCGTTGATATTGGCCAGTGCTGACACTGTGACAGTATTACCAGTTCTACTGGCTGTAACACCTGTGCTGGTACTTAATGCATTATATCCCCAATTGGCTGTATCATTAACAGTTCCAACAAAGATCTGAACATCCGTGCTTGCACCAACATAACTGCTGACTGCTCCGCCACTGCTGGCTGGTAGTGTATGTGCTTCGTTGGTCAGCAACATTGTATAAGCACTGTCGCCTTCAATGAGTTTGTAAATGCTGGTAGTATCTTCGTAGGTCACACTGGCATAGGTAGTGACAGCACGAACCTGAATACCTTGATTAACTGCTGTAGTTCCATCCCATTGTGTACCACTGGATTTACCTTGTGCCCAACTAATAAAGTTAGTAGCAGTCATATTAATAGTATTGCCGCTGCCCCAGAAATATTCTGTATCTAATGTACCATTGGTTAGGTATCGTCTAACATACCAATTAACGGTAGGGCTGGGACTCATACCTGTCTTACGTGCTTCGAATACAATGGTATTAGGAGTATAGGCAGCGTACTGTTGATCGGTTTGTCCTCGTGCTCTTTGGAATGCACCAGCACTAGTAACCAATCGCATCGTTATAGCACTAGCACCATCTGCACCACGATAGACTTTATCAATGCTGAACACTTTGGTTACATTACTGTAGCCTGCTTTGGTGGCTGTAATTTCCACTGTGGCAATGTCACTATTGCCCAGGGCTGTGATCTGTACTTTGCCTCTATTGGCACCAGTGGTGGTCAGTGTACTGGTACAGTTATAATCTGTTTTACTAAAACTCCAATTGGCTGTGTCATCTGTGCTGCCAATCAACACCTTCATGAATGTAAAGGCCAGTTCTAAATCATTGGGGATACCATCCGAGTCACTGTCGCCAGCGGCCACAGCACCTGTAGCATCTACTGGAACGCCATGTGTTTCATTGGTTAAGAATGCATTGACTGCACCATCGCCGTCCTGGCCTTCACGCACCCGAACTATGGTAACTTCGTCTGTGTAAGTTACGCCGTTTTCTACTGCTGATATTTCAACATTGACTGAACTATGATTACCAAATGCAGTGTTAGATAATGTTCTAACATCGCCTGTGCCTGTGAGAGTAACTGAACTGGCATCATTGGCCGTGGCTGTAAAGGTTGTGGCTCCACTGATGTTGGTGCGTAGTGCAGTTAATGTAATGGTGGCAGGCACATATAAGTTTGTACTAGAATCAGCAATGCCCTTGGGCCTAGTAAACACTTGATCTGTGGTGTTGAGTCTAATACTGCTGCCACTGGTGCCATCTTGTCCATATCTTAATTGACTAACACTAATAATCTGACTACCTAGTGATGATACTGTACCTGAGCCATCTTTATATCTAAGAGTAGCAGTGAGTGTGGCAGTTTGTTGTGTTAATCCTGTGACAGTCCACTCTAATCTATCATTTGTAGTATCTTTGGTAACTGCACTTAGAGATAATCCACTACTGGCAGTGGCTGTATCTAATCTCCAGGTATCATTGGCCATGCCACCATCAGTGGTGCTGGCACTTAAATTAACCACACTGGTACCAATGCGTAGATTTAGATAAATTACTTGTCCTGTGACTGCATTTGTACCATCACTGTCTGTGGGCACAACTATGGGATTGGGTGTCCAATATAAATCAGCAGCCACCGCAGCAGGATCAGTTTCTGCTACCACAGTTGGATCCCAATCTACCAATGCACTAGAGCCACTTAATGGTGTAAACTTGCCTTGATAGCCGGCCCTGGCTTTGAAGTAATATAAACCTGCTGTAAATTCTGTGGCAGTAAATGTCACAGTGTCAGAAATGTCAAATGTTTCTCCACTGCTGGCAAATTTACTGGCATAATATTGATAAGGATTGGTACTTAGGCTTGTAGTATAGAATAAGTCAACTCTATCCCATGGACCGCCAGTTGAACCAGTGGTAACATCAATGACAAAATTAGGGATTGTACTAGTTTCACTTAGACTTACAATGTCAGGTGTTATTGGACTGGCTAGACTATAACTTGTACCAAAGCCAGGTACATTAATATTGGGTGCTGGCAAAAATTCATTAATGTCATCATCGGCATAAACATCAGCATTATATTCTAAGCAAGATATTTCTGCAACTAGATTGCCATCATCTGTTTCAATTTCACGCATGCGGGTAATGCGAAATAATTTTGCATCCCAGCCGTAGATATCATTAGTAATGTCAATTACATCTCCTGCTTCGCATTGCAATGCTTCATAGGTTGCATTAAAACTTACTACAAGGTCATCACGACTTTGTCTAAGTTCAATGTTACCAATTTGTTGTGCTTGAACATTGTTGTTAACAAGTTCAAGACGCATTGACAATTTGTTATCTGGTTCATTAGGATGTCGCAGTGTACTAGCAATTGCATCTTTATAGAAATCATTCTGATCCTTTTGCTGTCTACTGGGAAATTCTACTTCAATCTGATTGAATAGATCTGTTAAACTTGTACTACTAATATTCACACTACTGGTAATGTTATCATTGGTAAATGAGAATACGCTGTCGCTGGCTCTCTTCTGTACAATTTTCCACTTACCACTGGTAACATCAAAGGCCATCCAGGCTGCACCAGCACTTAAGATGTGGTTAATGTTTACCATTACAGTATTATGTGTACTCAGTACACCATTAATTGTGTATCTTGGTTGTGATGCTGCCGCTGCCGCTGCATCAGTATAATCAAACGTTTCATTACAAACACTGATCCAACTATCTGCATTGCCAGTGTCCCATACACCGCTGTCTAAATCGGCATCAGTGAGCCCCGCACCGTATCTGTCTGAAGTCATAAAATCTCGCCATACTACAGCAGGATTTGTTAGGCTATTGGTTAATTTAACAGTTACTGGACTTAGGCCTTGAAAGCCTTTGTCAGCGTTATACTTTAGTTTTACTACAGCAAACACTAGATTATTCATAGTATCTGTGCTGGTCCAACTTGGAACAATGTCATAGGCTGCGGTTGAGGTTCCGCCTACAATACAATTAGCGGCTGCACTGCCGCCAGCAAAGACCCAAATGTCTAAGTTGCCATTGTAGTTGGTGTTGGTAAACTCTTCATCTTCTACCGTCTTTACACCGCTGGTTACAGCACTGCCACTTAATGTTAATTTTTCATCATTCCAATATATTTCATCTGCGGTCCAAGTACTGGCAGTGTCAGGGTATTCACAAAGTGTGATGACATAATACATGGTTTTATTGGAGTCGGCAATTTCAGCATAGGTAATTGCACCTTGCTGATAAGCAGTGCCATATAATAATGGTACCTTGTTGTCAGTTGCTGGCGGTAGTTGTTCTCTGCGTCCTTGATCTGCGGCTTGACCTCCATCAGAAACACTGGGAGCCAACAATTTGGAAGTTATCATGGCCAAGCCAAATCCAATCATGCTGGCAGCAAATGCGGCTGCGGTACCAGCAACTACTGCTGCACCTGTGATCCAACTAACAATGGCAACGCCTATAGCGGTAAAGACTGGCATTATTCTGCTCCCTTAATGTATAATTTTTCTGTTAATCGCCAACCACGTTTTTCTAAACCTAGGTCTGGAGTTGTTGACATCCTTGTAGTACTACACTCTTTAATAATGCCTTGTTCAATCCAGGAATCTGCTCTACGATTATATTCTAAGAATAGTTTACCACCAATTGTGGTATTTCTATATTCTGGTTTAACATACCAGATAAGTTCTTGCAATCTAATCCACTCAGGATGCCATACATCACTTTGTTTAACTGCCACAAGAAATCCTTGTAGTTCATCTTCTTGTTCGGCCACAAGTATAAATCCCTGATGTAAACAAGCAAAGAATATCTTTTCTAAATGTAAAACATCAAACTCCACAGCCCTGGCACTGATGCTGTATGCACTAGTTTCGGCAAAATCTAAGAACATCTCAATGATGTCCGGTATATCAAATCTGCTGGCATCTCTAATCATTAGGGTTGCTCAATATTAAAATCATCAGAGCCGCCTTTGCCGCCTCCGCCGCCTCCGCCGCCACGAATTGGATTACCCGGGCCTTTATAAGGTTTACCAAAGTCAAAACTTGCATTGTGTAATCCAGGAACTAAGTCCATACTAGTATCACTGGGATACCAATACTTTTCGTCTGTGGGGTTTGTTCTGCGACCAGACCTTCTATTTT
>Ga0209190_1003098_pt1 | contig 11050 bp, 9 predicted proteins | sample M_140205_XF_Meta_FD_187315 | JGI IMG/M metagenome (GOLD analysis project Ga0209190, IMG submission 187315) | Freshwater microbial communities from Lake Montjoie, Canada to study carbon cycling - M_140205_XF_MetaG (SPAdes) (version 2) | ecosystem: Environmental > Aquatic > Freshwater > Lake... | reverse complement strand
ACGGATCAGCTTCATGCTTGCACCCACGAAGTTGTAGCTTCATCCCACGAATATTGCTTGTCGTCCGTAGGCATAGGTACAGGCGCACCCCAAAGGCAAGTGTCCTCATTCAGCAGCCAAGACGGATAAGGCTGCGGAGGAATGAAAGCATCGCGCTGCGCGTCATAGGTGTAGCCCAATCCTGCGTAATTTTTGCGGAATGGCGTACCACCGAGGGCGTGAACACCGCCGTTAGTGTTATAGCTCGTCTGCTTGTAAACGTCACCGGTACGGGCTGACAGTTCCGCTTCTTTGCCGTTATCTTCGTCGCGTCCAACGGTGACAAAAATTACAACATTGTTTGAATCAAGTTTTGCAAAATGCGCCATGATTATCCCTTAAGCAAACGAAACAGTTTCGCTAGTTGTTGAAGTTGCGGTGACAGTATAAATGTTGTAGCCGCCGCTAGTCGTGGAAGTCTGCGTCACACCACCGGAGAAAGTTGCAGTATAGGTGCTAGGTATTTTGATGATGACAATACCTGAACCGCCTGCGCCGGAAGTTTTAGAGCCTGACGAATCAGAAGCGCCCATTGCGCCCCCGCCACCGCCTCTATTTGCCGTTCCATTCGTTCCGCTTACTGTGTACGCCCCACCCCCACCACCCCCGCCCGCGCCTCCTGCGCCCGGACTCCTTGTGCTGCTTCCACCTGCGCCTCCCCCGCCTGCATAGGTGACACTCGATCCGCTGATGCTTGAGGCTACGCCAGTACCACCTGCGCCCGTGGTTGATGTTCCATCCGCACCAACCGCGCCGGCGCCCCCGCCACCGCCTGACGTGCTGCCTGCGCCGCCCGCGAAGCCTTGGCCTGTAGTTCCCGATCCGCCGCCGCTGCCACTGCTCCCGCCCCCGCCCGAGCCGCCGCTCAATCCCCCCGTGCCACTATCCCCGCCCCCACCTCCGCCACCACCCGTTGATGTGATAGAACTCAACACAGAATTGCTGCCCGAGTTTCCTGTACTGCTTCCATTGCTAATTGAAGCACCGCCTGCACCAACCGTTACGGTGTAATTTGTTTGCGGTAAAAGTAACAAAACAGATTCAGCAGATGCGCCCCCACCGCTAGTGCCTGCCGACGTTCTAAAACCTCCTGCCCCGCCGCCTGCTGCCGATCCTGAGTTGTTTACATAAGCACCGCCACCCGATCCACCACCTGCAATTACCAAAAAGTCAGTAGGGATCGTATTTTTAAACGTTACAGTTTCGCTAGTAGTGCTAGTCGCAGTCACCGTGTAAATGTTGAAGCCGGATGATGTGGACGATGTGGATGTAACGCCGCTAGAAAATAATGCTCCAATGGTATTTGGTACTCTGAGGATGACTACGCCGCTGCCGCCACTTCCACCACTCGAATAGCCTGCTGTTCCCCCGCCACCGCCGCCGCCAACGTTTGTCGTTCCGTTAGTAGCCGAAACAGAAGTGCCGTTTGACCCATTTCCTCCCGTGCCGCCCGTACCGCCCGAGCCACCGCTTGCTCCTCCCGTGCCTCCTCCTCCACCCCCGGCGTAGGTGACGCTCGATCCGCTGATCGAGTTTGCTGTTCCCGTGCCACCATTTCCGCCCGAAGTGCCGCTAACCGAGCTGCCTACAGAATTTGATCCCCCGCCGCCGCCGCCCGCTCCATAGGACGCAGCTATTTCGCCGCTGCCGCCGTTTTTGCCTTGTGATGGAGATGTTGAAGGCGTGTTGCCTGCTCCACCGTTTGCGCTGCCCGCACCAAAAGTGCCGCCGCCGCCCGATCCACCGCTTCCACCTGCGCCGCCCGCAGCCGATCCATAGCCTGCCCCATAGCCACCCCCGGTGGATGTAATCGAGCTAAATACTGAATCACTGCCTTTTGCTCCATTCAACCCGCCCGAGCCATTCGTTCCACCTGCACCACCTGCGCCAACCGTAACCGTGTAAGCCGTGCCGATTGTGATTCCAAGTCCATTGGCAGTTCGATAACCGCCCGCGCCGCCGCCACCCGAATAGCCTCCTCCTCCACCGCCGCCACCGACAACAAGGTAATCAACGCCCGGCGAAGTCGAGAACGTCACAGTCTCCGAAGTGGTCGAAGTCGCTGTGACCGTGTAGATGTTGTAGCCGCTAACTGCGCTGCTGAATGTATATGTCACGCCGCTTGAGAATGCAGCATAAACAGTTGATGGCACTTTGATGATAACGATTCCCGAACCGCCAGTATTGCCGCCACCAGTTGCGCCGCCACCGCCGCCACCGCCCGTGTTGGCAGTGCCAGCCGTTCCCGTTGCTCCAGCATTGCCACCGCCACCAGTTCCACCATTGCCTTGAGTGCCAGTTCCATCTGCTCGACCACCGCCGCCACCAGCATAAGTGACAGATGTTCCGGTTATTGAGTTGGCAGTTCCATTCCCGCCGTTGCCACCAACTCCATTCGATGCTGTCGCACCTACTGCGCTTGAACCGCCTCCACCACCAGCGGCCGAAACATTTGCTCCACTTGAAGGCGAGCCAGCGCCACCCGCATTGCCTTGCCCTGAAGGAGAAGCCGCGCCACCAGCCCCGTTAATCCTTGTTCCACCACCGCCCGAACCGCCGGAACTTCCTGCCGCATTTGTAACCGTTGCGCCACCACCGCCGCCAGTTGAGGTATTTGTGTCAAAAACAGAATTGTTACCATTGCCGCCCGAATTTCCTGATGATCCAGCCGTTCCTCCTGCGCCAACAGTTACCGTATAAGCAATGCCATACGATAATGTTTGCGATGTGAATGAACGATATCCACCAGCACCACCGCCGCCGCCAGCATCATATCCACCGCCACCACCACCCGCTACAACAAGGTAGTCAGCAAGTATTCCGGCAGCACCACCGGCTAGGAAAAAGTTTTTAGCGGCGAACATTATGGGGTGTATCCCTGTGCGATTGAACCATACCAATTTGTGCCATCAGCAATGAACGTCAGAATGTCCATTTTGCCTGCGGTTGCGGTAATCGTAGGAGCACCCGCAGTACCCCACTTCACGCCGGTAAACGTCGCAGTTCCGTTGCCCGTGCTTGCAGCTTGCTTAAGCAACAGCACAAACGACTTGCCCGCAGTAGCAGTCGGCATGGTGAACGTGCAAGCCGTAGATGCGGTCAGCGTAGCTGTTTGCACAGTCCCGCTAGTCAGCGACAACGTGCTAGATGATGTAACCGTTCCAATAGCAACGACGCTTTCAACGTAGTTAGTGACAGTCGGATTATTAACCGTCGGGCTTGTATCAAGCACCATCTTGCCCGTGCCGGTGACTGCATTCGTCAACGTCACACCGCCGTAGGTCAGCGTTCCCGATACAAGCAAGTTTGTAAAGCTGTTAGCGTTGATCAACTGAAACCGAGTGCCGTCATAAACAACAATTACAACTTCGGTTGCAATCATGTCGCCTGCAACGAGAGCAGTTGATCCTGTGCGCGTGATGGCTTTAGCACCAAGCCCGTCAATGTTGATCGTTGATGCGCCTGTGTTTGTATTAGGAACAACTAACGAAAACAGGTTGCCCGCAGCGTATGCCGTCAGAGCAGGGGATGCAGTAGCAACGTAGGTATCAGTTCCCGTCACAGTTAACAGCTTGTCTGCGCTGCCTTGCAACTGAGAGAACCTAACCGCGTCGGCTGCGGCTGTTGCTGCACCAAGACCCGTGATCTTAAAGTTAGACATTGGGATATTGGCGGTGACAGTTGTTTGACCATCTTTAGTGATTGCGGTGCTAAGACCTGTTGCCAAGTCAGAAGTCAGCGAGTTAAACGCTGTGCTACTGATAACCGTACCCGTTACGACAGGCTGCCCTGCCGTATTGATCTGAAAAGTACCGCTTCCGTTGTAGCTCATTGCTGTGCTCCTTGTTGTCTTGCTGCTGCAAGTGCGTTTAGTAATGCTTCTTCTTCGGGCCTCATGCCACCAAGAGGAGCAAGTGCGCGATTTGTCATGCCCGGCGAATAATTAGGCTGTGCCATTCTTTTTTGATACGCAGGCGATGTTACCAATGCCCTAGCGGGGATGCTTGCAAAAGGAAGTGCTGCTGCCAATGCGCCAGGCGCACCCAGTTGCGTTCCGCCTATAGTTCCAAGAATTGTTCCAGCCAAAGCATTACCCGCACTTACGCCAGGCGTAGGGATTCTTTCACCCTCACGCATTGACGATGGGAACGCATTAGCAAAACGTCCTGTAGTGGCTAGATTGCCAGTAAACGGCGCACCCTTGTCCATTTGTCTTGCAAGGATCGGTGCTGAAATGTTGCCAGTTCCAATGTTTAGCGCGTTCTCAATGTTGTACGATTTTGCAATTTGCTTTCGTGCTTCTCGCAAGTCATTAACTAGCTGTGGTTGATTTGATCTCCTAGCAATTTTTTCTAAAGCCGTTTCTAACATGTCAGCTTTATCATCAAGTTGTTTTGCTAGGTCTAATGCTTCGGGATCGGCGCTTCTGTCGTAATAAGTCCATTGTGTTTTTGCTTTAAATCGCGCATCTTTTAGTTTTTCTAACGTGCTACTTGCCAATGGCGATATGGCTGCAATTTCCTGATATGGCTTTGAAACTTTAGCCCGAAAATCAGACAATGCTTTTTCTGATATTGGCGTGCCTTCAGCAAGCCCCAATTCTTGACGCATCAATCTGTTGGTGATTTCCTGATTGCGTAAGCTAACTTCTTGACCAACAGCTGCTTTACCCGAAATGCTTTCAAGTATTTTATTGACCGCTGACGGGTTAACCGTAGACGGGGGAATCATGTATCCCGCTTCTTGACCTGCTCGCAAAGTCTGATTACTTAGTCCTTGCTCTGCTTCGCGCAGCCTTGCCTGATTAACCGCAGCTTGCGCTCGATTGCCCGCACCACTCATCACGCTTGGAGTCGTCATGCTTGCAAACATACCCGCTATCGGGCTTCCTGTGGCTTCGGTTGTACCTTGCCCAGTAGCACCGCTTACACCGCCTACAGCGATATTTCGCCCCATTCCACCTAGCGATGCAGCGGGAGACATGACACCGCCTCCTACGCCTTGTCCTGCAACGTCTAGCACTCGTTGCCCTGTAGTAGACGGCTCAAACTCAGGACGAATGCCACCGAGGGCGGTAAAAGCTCTGCGAGCCAAATCCGGCGTTGGCTGAATCTCAGGCGCAAGATCAGGCCGTCCCGCTGCGATTGCAGCAGTACCAACCCCCGCGCGTGCAAGGTTTGCCACGTTTTGTGGTGCATTCAACAGCATATCAATCGTGTTAGCCATGCCTTTGTTGACAGCATTGACTCCCACTTGCCAAGCAGCAGGCGATTCCTTTACTGATGCCAAGTAAGCATCAGGATCGAATGCAGGCTGCTGTGCTAGATACGCATCAGGATCAAAAGTTGCCATTATTGTCCTAGCCTTTTCCTAATAGCTGCGGCTCTTGGATCAGTTGGATTTGTATTTGCCCATTGCAATGCTTGCTGATCTCGGGTTAATTGGCCGCCACCACCACTTTCAGGAACAGCTATTTCCTCTAGCTGAGACTGCAATCCACTCATTCCAGGCGCTTTCTTCAATCGTTTGATTGTCTGATTGCCTTTGTCAATGGAAGCCAATCCTGCACGTTCATTAAGCCTTGCCAAATCAGCAAGCGTTTGAGCGTTGATTTGTATGTTTCCTGACTTTGCGCGTTCTAGGAATTCTCTATCTTTGTCCGTAAATCCTTGTCCTGCACCAAGACCGCTAGTTTTAATTGAATCCAAAGTTCCTGCTGCCAAACTAGACATTAGATTTTCAGTTGCTTGCGTTCTTGATGGATCAATAAGCCCGGCCGTTGACAAAGCCTTATCAATCTGCAATCTAATTTCAGCGCCTGTTCCGGTAATTGGATTTTGCTGCAATGTCTGAAGCACGCGCCTTGCGCTTGTTACTCTCTCAGGCGCTGAACGTGCTGCTTCTATTGTTGACGCATCAGACTTTGCCAATCCTTCTGCAACGTTGCCAAAGTAAGACCGTTCGGTGTTTACATTGACATTTGTTGCAGGTTGATGGCTAGTCATTTTGTTCAACAACGCACTAAATGCACCACGACCTTGTTGACTATTAGGATCAATTCCTGCACCCGTTAATGCTGCATTGACGTTGCGAATTTCTGTGGTCGTGGCTTCATAAGGCGTTGCTTGCAAAGGACGTTCAATAACTTCCCCTCGTTTGCCATAGACTCGTTCAACAAGAGTGCCATCAGCCTTTCTAAACGTTTCGCCTTTTGTGCCAAACTCAGGTGCATTTTTTTGCAAAAAGTTAGCAAGTTCTCGACCACGTTTACTTGCAGACATAGCAAGCACTTCAGGATTCAAACCTAACCCTTGCTGCCCAGGTTGTTGCATTGCTTGCGGAGCAGCTTGTGGTGCAACGGGCGGCGCTACGGGTGGAAATATGTTAGGTTGTGCCATATTTGTTGCGCCAGGTGATTGATCTACTGCACCCGCCATAACGGATGAACCTGGCTGTCCAGGAATCATCGTGTTCATTCTTTCCGCAGAGGAAGCAGCAACAACAGGCGCTTGCTTTTCTCTAGCAGCGTTCAAAGCACGTTGGAAATCTTTTTCTTCCATATCTTGAGCAAGCATTGTTTGAGCAAATCCGGCAGTTGCGGGATTGCTCAAACCTTTGAACAAGTGTGCTCTGCGTTCCTCTTCACTACGCTTTCGTGCGGGAAGCGGGCCTTCATCCACAAGATCAGACGGCACAGTATCAATGTTTTGATACCAATTTTGTGCATCTGTGCGTTCTTTTTCGCCTAATGCTTTTTCTTCTTTTGCCAAGTCTTTTTGTGTCTTGACTGCCATGTAGCCTTGCAAGGCTTTAGCTATGCCTGTAAGCGGCGAAGTCCTAGCCTGTATGCCGCCATAGCTAAACGTCTCAGCAGGCTGAAAAGCCTGTTGCTGCATCAACTCAGCCATCTTTTGACGGCGAGCGATATCAGCAAGTTCAGACTCGTATGGGCTTGGCAAATTAAAATTCACGGTAGCCATTATTGACTCTCCTGATACACGTTCAAATCAGTAGGCGTTGAAGCATCTTTTGCGTCATTGCTGCTATATGGATTGATTGGCTTTTTCTTGAACAATTTAGCAATGTCCATAGGCGACATTCCGCTAGACGATTGTGCAGGTGCTTGTGGCATCTGCAACTTTTGTTCAGGCAGAATGTAGTTTTCCAATGCCTGCGCCATGCGCTGACGTTTTTCGTCGGGATTGAAGCTATACATATTGTTCATGGTTAACCTAACTTAAGCAAATTGGGATTTGCCATACCAAATGCCATGCCACCAGCACCTAACAAGTTGTAAAGACCCGCATTTGACGCATTGGCGTTAGCAGATGCAATGCCGTACTGATTCATATTTGCAGCACCCTGTGCTTGCGTTCCTGCAAAGATTGGAGGCGGCGCTACAGTCGGCCCTTGATACCCTTGGAATTGCGGCATCTGAATCTGCGAGCCTGACATGAGACCCGTGATCTCATTCAAAGGCTGTTGACGCAAATATGCTTGACGTTGCAACTCTTGTTGTTGTGCAGCATTTTGCGTTGCTAACCTTACTTGCTCTTCGCTTAAACCGGCGGCGCGGGCGCTTGTATCAAGCCCTATGCCTAGCAAAGCAGCTTGGCTTTCCAAATCATTACGACTTTGCGCTTCTTCAATTTGCTTTGTTCTGTATGCTTCAGAGCCAGGCGTTATGCCTTGATTTGCTAGTTGCGTGTTAACTGCTGCCTCTCTACGTTCTAGCTGCGGTTGCAGTCGTCTCATAATTGCTTCTTGACCCGTTGTTCCTGCGTTAACAGGAGCGCGAGCAAGGTTAGACGTATCAAATCTAGTTTGTAGTTCTTGACCTGCTGTTCCAGTAGGAGCAAACGGGGTGCTAATTACATCTTGCGCTTGTTTTGTACCCGTCTCGCCAAGAGTTGCCAACAACTGTTGCACACGCTGCTGCGAAGCAAGCGTCTCGGTTGCTGTTGGGGTAAGGGTCTGCGTGACAGTAGGCTGATCGCCTTCATAGGTAACAGTTTGTTTTCCCAAAGGCGAAATGATGTTCGGATTCGACATCCTTCCCTGTAGGCGAGCTGTTTCTACGTTAGCCGCACCCTGCGCTTGTGCCGCACCTGCATAGTCCGGTGTTGCGGGGGCCGGTGGTGCTGACGAACCTTTACCCATGATTAACTCCTAGTTTCCTGCGGTATTTATCATTCAAAAACCTGCAAGCGTCATGCTTCATTGTAAAAAAAACAATATCACCATCAACCCTTGCATCCTTAATTCTGCTTTCCTCTACAAATCCCATATTCGTTACTAGCTTGATGCTTGCTTCGTTGTCGTTTCCTACCGGTACTATGATCTTATCTACTTGGCAAGTATTAAACGGATAATCAAAAATTGTTGCTAGGTATGCGCTTGTCATTCTTCCTTCTATTGCTATGTGACACCAAATGCTCTTCCTGTTCCAGTTCTCGTAGATCACGCCTGCAACTATCTCATCGTCCTTGCACAATCCTATTGCCTGGCTGCGTTCTTCAAAATAGCCGCCATCGACACGTTTAGCCACCCAATGCCCGATAGCCGGGCCTTTCGTTATATACCTGCCCATCCGGTCTGATACACAATATCCGTCGATGCCCATTCGATCTGCAAGCCTTTGCTCGCGCTTTTCATCTGAATAGCACCGCAATAGCCGATACCTGTGATGCCTTGCCAGTTGTTCGTAATTGTTGCGCCTGATCCCCACAAACCACTATCCCAATATGCTGTATCCCAAACACCAAAAGATTGCGGGCTAAACGACAAAGCTGCTGTCGTGTCTGACACATCAAAATCAACGTTCATACCAACAAAGATAGCCGGTTGCCCGTTTGTGAAAATGCTAGGTCTTGCGCGGGTGAAATACTTTTTAACACCGCGAGAGCCGTAGTAGTTGAATGCTTGTAGCGTTAACGCTTCAATGTTGTTTGCATTGTCTTGGTAGTCTAATGTCCATGCTTTGCCTACAAAACCATTGCCACCAAAATACGGATCATCTGAGAAGATTTCCCAACAGTTAGCATTCCAATTTGTAAAGTTGCACCACGCCTTCGTAATGTTGTTCATCACATATTGTTGTTGCTGAGAACCTTCAGCAATTGGCACATTTACAAACAACGCATTGTTTTTTGAGTTGTAGATAATCTGCCAACCGAAATTGTCTTGATACGTCCTCGTAGCTTCAGCAAACGCGCCTTGAATCTTGTCAGATAGTGCAATCCTTGGATCAAGCCGTGAGCTTTGAATCGCCGACGCTAGAGGGTACAAACCGTCCAAGGTGAGGATCAGCAAGTCGCCTGCATACTTGAACATACAACGCTTGCCAATGGGTGTGCCCAACTTCCATACGCCCATCAGCGCCCAAGTCGATGCAGAGGCAGGATCAGTCCCTCGATACGCTATCACTTCACCATTGCTAGTGACAAACACTAGGTTGTCGTCAGCGCCGTAGCCTGCGTCAATTGTCCATGTGCCGATTGATACAAGATAACCGCCAAACCTAGCAATTGAGCTTAAGTCGATCTGTTCAGCAACACCTGCTATTGAGGAAGTCGGCAGATACCATGCAACAAGGGTGTTCTTTTGAATGAACCACACCCTGTTCTTGAACAACGTTACATCATCAAGCGTCGTGCTTGTAACGCCGGTAATTGCAGGAGAAGAAATTGCTGTGATTGCAGTCCAAGTCGTGCCGTTGTAGAGCAAAGGCGCATCAACGCCATTAGCGCAGTACATGAACTGCCCGCCGGGAGTTGATACGTTGACATACTCCCACCGCGAGTTCGTCAGTCCTGAGACGACCGCAGCGCCTACAGCACCACCTGCGGTTACGTTGTAGATTTTGCCACCCGCTACTGCAAACAGCTTTTCTGAAGCGCCGCCTGAGTAATTAAACAGACTTTCAACCTGCCCTGTGATGCCCGTTGCAAACTGTTGATAGCCACCGCGCAGATTGACGCTTGAAACAGCGGGGAACATATTAGTGAGTTGCACAGAGTCAGTCGCTTCCATGTTGGCAAGCGAATCGCGGGCGTTCCAACCACCAATGGGAGCAGGCAAAGAAGCCACTTGCGCGGCAGTCCCTTGAACCATCATCCGACGGCGTGCGCTTGTTGCCATCAGTTAGTACCGTAGCCGCTGTCAGGAATGTTGTCGTAACCGATCAGGACTGTGCCTGGACGCGGTGCAAGCGACAGATTGGCAGACGACATATCGAGAGCCTTCGCCGCTTCCAATTCGGTCAGATAGTTCCGCATCATCGCCGTAGTGTCAAAGCCTTTAGCCTCGAAATACTTCAGCTTAGTAGCGTTGACCATCAACCGATCAGGGTAGATGCAAGTGTCTGTGTCTACGGTAAACGAGTTCTTGACCGTACCGGTTGAAGATTCTGCCCACCCCTTGCTGCGGTATTCAAACCCTAGATATTCAGCCGTGGACATACCGGGCCAAATTTGGAAGTATTCACCAAGCAAGCGCCACCGGATACGCGGGCCAGTCGAGATATAGCCCGACAACAACCATTCCCATTGCTGAGCATTCTCAGGCCCTAGCATTTCCCAATGCTTGGATTTGTCCCACATGGTGCGCGGAACAAGACTTTCATAATCAGAGGGAAGCGCGTATTTGACTTTTTGAAAGTACGCCGTTGCAGCAGTACCGTTTGCAGAAAAGTCTTGATTGACCGTGACTTGCGTAGAAGAGTCTACAGAAACGATATAGGTGTTCTGATTGATGCCTGTGCCTTGAACCTGATAGGTCGTGTCCAAGCCCGTAGTGGAGGCCATCGTAATCGTGCGGGCGGCGGTCGTCCAAGTGCCGGTGGTCGTAAGATACTGCGTGTAAAAAGAATACTGTTTAGTCAACTCCCGCCAAGCGTGGCGACGAAGAAACTCGTACCCGTTCGCGTTCATCAACGCGAGTATTTGGATAACGTCTTGGTTTGTATTGCCTGCTACGCTTGTCGGGGTTGCAACGCCAAGCTCGTTAGTTG
>Ga0209190_1003091_pt1 | contig 11064 bp, 7 predicted proteins | sample M_140205_XF_Meta_FD_187315 | JGI IMG/M metagenome (GOLD analysis project Ga0209190, IMG submission 187315) | Freshwater microbial communities from Lake Montjoie, Canada to study carbon cycling - M_140205_XF_MetaG (SPAdes) (version 2) | ecosystem: Environmental > Aquatic > Freshwater > Lake... | reverse complement strand
GCCATCTGTTGATAACCACACTGGGAAGGATCGTAGTAATAGCTGGTTTTGTAGGAAGTAACGGGTTCGTAGTAATAGCTGGTTTTGTAGGAAGTTACAGGTTCGTAATACGAAGTAGATTCGTAGGAGGTTACAGGCTCGTAATAGAATTTTTGCACATAGCGGGTGGCGCAATTTTGCTGTTGGCAAATTTGTTGGGTGCAACCAGGCAGATTGCAAGGGGTTGGCGCAGGTTGATAATTTGAGGTTGAATTGGTCGCATTGGTGTTGTTGCAGCTTACCTGATAAACATTATTCCAAGCAGCAGAAGCGGGGTTTTGCCCAAGAGCTAGGAATGCCAGCGTTGAAAAAGCAATCTTTGAGCGCAAATTATTCATCATCGTAATCTCCAAATAACCAACTTCAAAAACCAATAAATTATAGGAGTGGCTTCTTTGCAAAGCCCTTAAAGTCAGAATCAATCATGACTTTTTTACCTATTTTTTTCCGATTTACTCAAGTTAATGCAGATTAAAAGCGGTGCAACAAAAATGCTTTGCGATCAGATGAAATTCTAATCCTATACGCTGGCATAATTGGTATTACAGGAATAATCCCTTTGCTCTACCAAAGGGCATAATCTTTACCCGCCTTAACCCAGCCTAAAAAACTAAAAGCACCCGGAAAACCAGGTGCTTTAGCCATAAACCATTATAGAGTATATAGTTACAGGCACTTCTTGAGCGCTGCGATTGCTGTATCATAGTTTGGGTGATTGGTTACTTCAGCCACATACTCTGCGTGTACTACTTTGCCGTGGGCATCGACCACAAAAACTGCTCGGGTCAACAAAGGCAAAGGCAGGCCTTCTAACAAAACACCATAATTCTTACCAAAAGAATGATTATGGCAATCGGAAAGAGTTTGCATATGGCTGATACCTTCTGCGCCACAAAAACGCTTCTGGGCAAAAGGAAGGTCCAAGCTTACGGTGTAAGTGGAGACTTTATCATTTACGTCTGCCAACTCTGATTCGAACTTTTTGGTCTGCATGCTGCAAACGCCTGTGTCCAAAGAAGGAACCACGCTAAATAACTTAGGCTTTGTACCAGTGTGGGCCAAAGTGTTGACATCAAGGCCAATTAAGCAGCTAAAATCTGGGGCCTTATCGCCCACTTTGATTTCTGTGCCTGCCAAGTTTTTTGCTTCATTCTTAAACGTTACCGTTCGACCCATTATAAAATCCCCTATTCACTTGAGTAATAATTAAAACAAAAAAGAAACTACACCAACAAAGATGCCCCTGCTTCCCTTCGTGGGTAGCCATAGCGATCGATAACCTTGCCCCAGCGCTCGTTGATCATTTCAAGCAAGCGTGGCTCAAGGGGCTTGTACTTGTTGGTTTTGTAATCTTTCCGATTATCAAGATAGCGTTGAACATGCGGGGCTGCCATCGAAAAGTCGCCAAGTTCCAATTGTTGATACATATTTTCGATAATGGGAAAGGGGTTTTGAATCAAATCTTCGTAGCGCAATTCAATGAATCGGTTGGGTTTTAGCAGCGATTTATCCCTATCCACACAATTGTAAAGGATATTAAATTCCGAAAAAACCTTCTCTTCTATGCCCTTATAGTTGGGAGTTTGCATGCCGTGCATATCATATAGCGATTTCCATAAGTTCACGGTAGAAGGGAAAACCACATAAGGATCACGCACGATATGAATGAATCGAGCATCAGGAAATAATTCTAATAAAGTTCGAATCCTAGCTGTATGCGTGGGGGATTTTAGCACCAACCTACGACTGTCGTTGTAAGTCAATTCAGAAAGAAACCGCTTGAAATTCTGCTTCCATCCTTCTCTTTTATGCTTTGGCAAACTATCTATTTCAAAAGCATCCTTATCGATTGGCTTATTATTGGGGAATGCTACATCAAGATAAGGCGAAGGTTGGCCCATCATACAAAGGGCGAATTCATCTTCCTGGGGCTTATCCCAACCGGCTTCCATGTTGTCCATCGGTCTGCGTGATGGCAGTAGAAAATTGAAATAACTTTTGAAAAACTTTTCTGTCAAAAGAAAATGATTGGGCTCAAGGCATTGATAAGTGTTCGGGAAATTATGCTGCGGATCCAAGATTAGAAGTTCATGCAACAGAGTAGTACCGGTTCGCCAATGTCCAATAATAAAAACAGGCGGTTGCTTAAGTTGCGTATTCTCGGGGATGGTGCCATACAGGCCTTTTTGCAATAACCTCAGCCCTAAATGAAGCGTGCTGATTGCAGTAATATTGCAGCCAATGTAAAGCTTGCTAGGATGCATGAGGAAGTGGTTTTTGGCAAGCATTCGTATCCAAGAATGAAAGATACAACCCTGCCACATGCGGGGTGTCCATTCTTTGGATACCTTTTGTTCTTTGCCTGAAGATGCCGAACTCATGAAATTTAACTCTTGAGAAACTACCAATTCTATTCTCAATAAAAGAGGTGTTTCTTCAAGTTAAAAGTGGTCAAAGAATAATAATTAAAACAATTCTTGGATGGGTTGTCCGTGGTCTAGGATAAATCGGGGCCTGCCACTCGGATCAAGATAGGTTGCATCTAAAGGTACTTGCATATGCTGATAAATAGTTGCAGCAAGGTCGCCCGGAAGCACTGGGCGCTCTTTAATCGTGCCGCCATCCGCCTCTGATGCCCCAATAACCCGACCATGTTTCAATCCCCCTCCTGCAAGGGCCATCGACATGATTTTTGGCCAATGATTGCGCCCATCCGTGCTTCCCTGAGTTCCCATTTGTGGCGTTCTGCCAAATTCTCCCATCGCAACCACCAATACATCTTCAAGCAATCCCCTCTGTTCCAAATCTTGAATCAAAGTCGTGAAAAGATGATCAAACAACGGTAGCAAAGGCTTTAACCCCTTGCTTATTCCACCATAGGGCGGAATATTGTCGCCATGCGTATCCCATGTCCCCGATGCAGTATGGTAACTAAGATCTAAAGTAACAAAACTGACACCTGCTTCGACCAATCTGCGCGCAAGCAATGCCTGTTGAAACCAAAGATGCTTGCCATACTTTTCACGGGTTCGTTCGGGTTCGCGTGAAAGATCAAAGGCATCGCGGGCCTTGGCCCCTGCAACGATTTCCATCGCCTGCTGCCCAAATCGATCCATCGCATCAAAGTTCCCGCTGTTATCCATTTCCCTGCGTAGTACATCAAACTTCTTAAGAAGCGTGGTCCGATCGCCAATTCGCGTAAGATCCACTTCTTTAGGCAGCTTAAATAAATCCCCTTCGCTAATTTGGCCTGAATCAACACCAACCGAATCGTATATCGGAAGTTTCGTCGCCTTGTCCCCAGGAAACGGATCGTACTGCTTTCCTAAGTACCCCGCATAGGCAACATGGCTTCTACCTTTTGAAAAAGAAACATAAGGAGGCATAGCAGGATGATTGGAACCATGATGCTTGGCCACGATTGAGGCGATTGCAGGATAGTTCTTAGCCAGATTGTTGGAACGGGGTTCAGCTTCGCGGTTTCCGGTCTGAAACACAGTATTTGGTTCGTGATTGCTGCCCGCTGCGTCAACCGATCTGATGATGGTAATTTTATCCATCATTGCTGCTTGTTTTGGTATGTGTTCGCAAAAGCGCACGCCTGGAATTGCGGTGGGGATGGTTGCGAAAGGCCCCCGATTTTGCAACGGGCGATCAGGCTTCGGATCCCAACTATCTATTTGGCTAGGGCCCCCCGCCATCCATAAAAGAATCACTGCTTTCTTTCCGGGCAATGATTTTCCTGCATTCGCTGCACCTGCTCTGTGCCTTAGCAAACCAGGCAAAGTCAGTCCACCCATTCCAGCAAGGCCCGCCTTAATAAAGTTCCTACGATTCGAAAAAACCAATCCTTCTTTTTCCAACGGATTGAGGAACTTAAACGAATGATCGTGATTGTGTTTGGATAAGGTCATGTATCATCCCCAAAATCAGGTAGGTATCTGGTACTTAATAATGACATGAAATCATCACTTTAGCCAGATAAAGACGAAGAAAACTAAGAACCTTATCCCCTTACGACTTTTGCAATTGATTCTGCGAACAGCTTTGCAGAAGGTGGGTGCTTTCGTAACCACAACTCAGGTTCGATCATTTCCAGTTCCATCAAGGCTAATTTTCCTTGATTATCTCGCACCATATCCACTCTGCCATAGCTTGGAAGGGTGCTGCAAACAGCCATCGCTTTTTCTGCAAATTCAATTTGTTCGGCATCGGGTTGGTAATCATGCACGGTTCCACCATGATCATCTTGAACCCGAAAATCCCCGGGCTTTGCTAACTTGCGAATCGCATGGGAATACTTCCCATCAAAAAGCATCAGCGTATCCTCGCCCTGAGTTAAAACACTTTCCAAAAAAGGTTGATACACAAACGATTCATGCTTCAGAAGTTCATTAACTACTGTCTCGATTGCTTTGGCATTCAACTTATTTACTCTGTAAGTGTGCCTTGCAGCACCAGATACACATGGCTTGATCACTAATTCATGCCATCCCGACTTTAAAATCTCATCCTCAATATTTACAGTGCTTCCTTTTTCGACAAACCGTGATGGTGTCACAGGAATACCTTTTGATTCAAGATCTTTGAGATAATGCTTATCCATGTTCCATTTAATGATCTCGTATGGGTTGCATAATTTAGTCTGCTTGCTGACTGCGTTTAGCCATTGGGAGAATTCTTCAAAGCGATCAAAGTAATCCCATGTGGTGCGAAAAACTACGCACTTGTACTGCGACCAATCCACATCTTTACGAGCCCAGTCCACCCTTGCAGATGAAAACCCCTGTTTTTCCAGTGCCTTTTGAAGCAACCCATCATCTTCAAGGATATTGCCGAGGTACCAATCGCCAGGTAAAGCCACCATGGCTTCATACCTGTGATCAGTTAATAGCGCAACATCTGCTTTGTGTTTTGCATTCATCTAAGTACCTCGCCAATCAATTCATTGACATGGCTTGTATTGTATAAAATTCTATTTACCTTCCCACACTGCGTTGGGTGAGTCTACATTTCTAATACTTTAGTTTGTTGGCAGACTTTTAAGAATTATTTTAAGGTTTACTTCTCCAAGATGAATATTGTTGGGCAGTTTCTTTTCTTTCGTATTATTCATAATGAGTTGTTCTAGTTTCGTTTCTGCAACTTCGAGGTTTAATCCATCCACCATTTGATCAAGGAAAATCGTGCGTGACCCAAGTGCGTTGATCAGTAAAGAAATATCCCCCATGTTAAAAACGCCAGGAATCAAGGTTTCATACGGAATCTGCACCAAATGATGCTTCAATGTGGAACCGTAGGAAGCTAGTCCACCTTTAATGGTGATAGCTTTTACATCATCGTTGAATAATGCTGAGAAAAGGGCTAGCAAGCCACCAAGAGGCTCGGGTTGTATTGGGAGGACGGAATCATCATCACGGGGGAGGTTGAAGTTTGTGCTGATTGGCAATGCGTTGCTAGGCGAGTCTGCCCACAGTATAAATTGCGGTATAGCTGGGGAAGATTCTTTCCTGAGCCATGCGATAACCGATTGAAGATCGCGCAATTGGCCTGTGATTCGCAGATCGCCCGTCATCATTAAAGAAGAGGATAAAGAGGTTGCACTACTGCTTCTCCCGCGGGAAGTTCCAGTTTTTAATTCTCCCGTACCCCTTATATCAGGCAGGCATACTGTAAATCCTTCTTGTATAAGTGCTGCAATTTGCGATGAGCGGTTTTCGAGCAAGCTTTTTTTTCCGCCTTGAGAAATCATGATTGCAATCTTATTTGATGGGGCTTTGATGTTCGCAGTCTTAAGAAGCAGCAATGGTACATGATGTTCTTTTTCAGTTTTGAGCAGCGCTTTAGTAATAGAAATGTTTTCAGAGATTGAGCTTTCTCTGCTGATAACTTCAGCAACCATGGCTGATTCGATAGCGCCTAGTTTATTACTCCAATCTCTCTTGAACGATGCAAGAGTTTCGCCAGTCATGGGCGTGGGGTATTTTTTAAATGCATCATCAATCTGGTTTTGGGCAAGCTTTTCTAGATGGGTTTGGATTTTAACGGGGTGTTCATCGCGCGCCATTTTTGTTTCTAGGCATTTCAGATTTACGGAAGCTAGGTTTTCTACAGGCGTATCTTTAACGCCCTTGATATCGAGCCATTTTTCTAATAATACATGGATGTTTTGTCTGTGCGTTCTGCCAATATGCGTACAGTGCGAATCTTCTGGCGAAGAGCCTTTCACACTTCCCCTACCTGTTGTAAATCCAAGGGAATCTGGTGTCTCATGAAGTTCATGTATTTTTTTCAGGCGCTTCCATACGGGGTCATTTTTTTGATCCCACGAAAATTCGTGACCATAGATTAATTTTCTAGGTGCGATAGAACCAACAATTACCCATGGGAGAAAACCATCTTTCGCTGACAAACGTAAATTTCTTGTCGATTCCCAACTACCACCACCTGCATAATTAAAAGTGGTTTCTGCATCTGCAGGAAGAGGGTACTTGGTTTCGGGTTGTGGCCCTCCAAAATTAAATGGAACCACTACTGCAATTCTTTTATCAAGTGCTCCTGCTACTGCTGCTGGGTCGCCACCACCTGCCACTGCTCCCAACAAAATGATCTTGTCCTTTGCTATGCCTTTTTGTGCCAGTAAAAGATCCACCCCACAGCGAATATCCCAATACATCCAACCCATCAGGCTTTCTTCAAGAAGTTGTAATTGAACACCAAGATCGTAACGAAAAAAATAATCCTGCCGACTCGAACGAAAGGGCTTGGGGTAGGAGTCTGCGCTCTCAAATGGGTGCTGTCTTCTTTCACCATGACCAAGATTGTCTAAAACCAAAACCATGCAACCAGCCCGGGCCCAGATGGTGCCCATCTCTTGCAGTTCTTTGTTTTCTTTTGGGGTGTGGTGCGCAGGGCAGATGATTACGCCGGGTTGCGCTTGGGTTGCATTCTTAGGGCGGTATAGATTTGCTGTAACCCAGAACCCTGGTCTGCTTTCATATGCAATGCATTCAATGGTATAACCCTCACTTGGAATTGATTTTAATACTTTGTAGTTTAATTGGGTTGTTTCCTCTGGGAATTTCCCCAACGATGATTTTAATTGCGCCATCTTTCCTTGTGAATATTTCAGCCATGCCTCTTTTGTTTCAATGCCATTCCATTCGACACTGCTTTTAGCGTTTGCATTTTTAATCTGATCTCTTACTTCTTCCCAATCCTGATTCTTAAATACTTCCTGAAACTTATCCTTGGCTACCGTGGGATCAATGCTTGAAAGTGTTTTGGCGATTTCTTTGGTACTTTGGCTGAAAAGGAAGTTCCCGTCTAAACAGATCGAAGTAATCAAAATGAGTAATACATTTCTTGATGCAAGTTGGATTGATGGCATTGGTTTTGTATCTCGGAAAAAAGTTTTAAGTTTAATCTCGACACGCATTATGCCATAATAATTTTAAGTAAAGTAATTAACTCCCACCTTTTGTGTTTACTGGAATGTAATATGAACTCACTTTATATCGCTGCGATTTTGGTTACTTCGTTTTTACCGGGTGTGGATACCGTTCCGGTACGCACCATAAAAAGTGGCGCCTGGTCTGATCCCGCAACTTGGGAAGCAAAAAAAATACCCAAGGCAGGCGACAAAGTAATTATCCGGACCGGGCACAAGGTGCTTTATGATATCGCTTCCACAGAAATAATTCGCGGTATGCAAATTAGCGGAGAATTACGATTCGATCCCACTAAAGATACCCGCCTTGAAATCGGCCTTATCCGAGTTCAACCGGGCGAGGAATACAGCGAAGAAGGTTTTGAATGTGATGGGCATTTTGTTGCGCCAGATAAAGTTGCGAATATGCCTGTGTTTGAAATTGGTAACGCATCCAACCCTGTTCATGCAGATAAAAAAGCAATCATTCGACTTCACTATCAAGAAGGCATGAAGAAAGATTCCTGCCCTGCGATTGTTTGTTGCGGAGGCCGCTGGGAAACCCATGGCGCAATACTCGACCGGTCATGGGTCAAGTTGGCGAAAAATGCAGTTGTTGATAGTAAAACCCTGAGTGTTGCAGAAGGTATAAAGGGTTGGAAAGTGGGCGACAAAATAGTAATCACCGGTTCTCGAACCCATGGCTTAAAAAAAGATAAATCTGATTCAGAAGAGCGCATCATCTCTGCCATCAAAGGTATGGAAATTACGATTGATACCCCGCTTACCATGAATCATTCGGGTGAGGGGAATTATCGTGCTGAAGTTGCCAATCTTAGCCGAAATATAGTGATTGAATCTGCAAACCCCGAGGGCGAACGGGGCCATACTATGTATCACCGCGATTCAACAGGATCGCTTGCCTATACCGAATTCAGGCACTTGGGTAAGAAAAATACCCTTGGTCGTTACAGCATTCATTTTCATCTTGCAGGTGAGACCATGCGTGGTGGATTTGTCAAAGGGAATTCGATTTGGGATAGCCATAATCGTTGGGTCACCATTCATGGAACCAATTATCTTTATGTTAATGACAATGTGGGCTATCAAAGTATTGGTCATGGGTTCTTTCTGGAAGATGGCACGGAAGTAAATAATATTCTTGATCGCAATCTTGCAATCATGGCGAAAGTGGGGAAGAAACTTCCCAAGCAGGTTTTGGGCTTTGATCAAAATGAAGGTGCTGGGTTTTGGTGGGCCAATAGTCTTAATACCTTTACCAATAATATCGCTGCAGAGTGCGGGCTTTATGGTTTCAGATATGAAGCAACTCCTACAAGTGCCCAGAAACTCGATTTCAAAATACTGCAACCCGATGGTACCTACAAAACCACGGATATACGAACGCTTCCCTTTATTAAATTTGATGGCAATGAGGTTCATAGTAGCCATGGACTTTATGGCGTTAACCTAGGCGAGGGTGTTAACCGAGTCGGGCCAGATATCAGCCATCCTTTTGTGGTGCGCAATTTGAAAATTTGGGATATCCACTATGCTTTCAGGCCTCAGGTTCCTTCTCTTGTGGTTGAAAATCTTGATATTCATCAGGCGTCTTATGGCGTTTACCATCCCAATTTTGATAATCACTTTTACAAGAATGTTTCCATTAGTAAAACCAACACCGAGCCTTTTAATCGTGGTCATGATGATCTTGGTGTTCAATATGGTTTGCTTGCAGTGGATGGGCTTACCTTTGATGATTGCAGATCCGGGGGGATGCCGTTAATTCAGATTTCCGATCAAAACCCTACTGGAAAAGCGCAATCGCACTTCAAAAATCTGAAGGTCGTCAATTGGAATGATAAAAGTGGCGCTAGAGCTGTTGTCAACCTTGGCGGTGGACCCAGATTGAAACCCGAGTTCCCCCATGGCGTTGATGTTTATGTTCATGATTGGTTTGGTGTGGGCAAGACTGCATTAGTAGCCAGCACTCGTACTCAGGATTATAAATCGAATGAGAAAGATTTTAAAAAGGTAAGCTTCTTTACTGGCGATGAATCCCAGGCTAAAGAAGTCACGGATGTACCATTTCCGAACTTCCCCAAGCTTGTTGATGATCTGCCACCATTTTCGGTTATAACCCGAATTCAAAAAGATGGCGGTAAGGTTTTGGTGGAAGGTGTTGCCTCGGATAACGGCACGGTCGTAAAAGTTTTGGTCAATGGCAAGGAAGCAACCATGCTAACCCCCGGTTTCACCACTTGGAAAATCTTGTTGGGTGATCTGGCTTCTGGGGCAGTGGTTGAAGCTAAGGCGATTGATGCTGCAGGCAATGAGGAAAAGTTTACCCCTAAGCGTAAAGTGCGATAATTTGTTTAGGTTTAGAATTTGTTGAAAATCATAAATAAACTGCCCCGAACTCAGGTATATAACTTGTTCTCGGTGGGCGAAAAAAAATTATTATTTTATTGTTTAATTTCTTGATTTACCTGTTAGGATGTTCAACTGTTAGGTTTGGGTAGTGTAGATTGTTCTGAAGTTTTCACGAATGATACTTCGATCTAAGTTTACCCGGTTTTCCTTCTGTGTGGTATTTTCTGATTCTTGTTTAAGGTCAGTCAGACTAATCAGTAGGAACTTAAGGATTTTATTTTCAAGGAGCAGATATGAAGAAGTTTTATGTTTTGGCTTTCACCTTTGCAGCTATGACCCTGCCAGCTTTCGCACAAGAAAAGGCTGCACCCGCAGCTAAAGTTGTTCCCGAAGCTAAATCCACCACAACTGTTGTTGAAGAAAAGCGCGCCCTTGGCCGTTTTCGCCGTGATTCTGATTCCCCTAAGTTTTCTGATCGCATCGGCGACAAGCTTGGTAATCGCACCACCAGCGGTTTCCTTGCAAATCTTAGGAATCGCTAGAACTTTCTGTTTCCCTAGTGGAAACAGCATTGATTAATTATCGCGCCAACAGTCATTACGATTGTTGGCGTTTTTTTTTACCTATTCGTTCCCATTCCCTTTCAATGATTCCATCCTTGACACGACCCCTCCCAAAGGTAAACTTAAGTTCTTGAGATTTGCTGTTAGATTGGTGATTTTTTGCCCACTGACTTATTTGCAAATTAAGAAATCTCTGCCTAAGGTCAATTTTTTGTTCTCTAATTAGTCGTTTTTAAGTTCAGGTTTTTTAGTTGGTTTTAAGGAGCACTATGAGTTATCTCAATTCCGACTTCTGTTTGATTAGTCGGTCTTGTTTTGCCGGTGCGATTGTTTTTCTTCTGAACTTTTTCTTCTCCTCTGCAGTTTTTTCTTTTGATGAACCTGTTGCGAATCTGCTTAAAATTAATTTTGCCCTCGATGTGCAGCCCATTCTAAAGGCGCGATGCTTTGAGTGTCACGATTCTGCGAAGCAGCGTGGTAGCCTTAGGTTGGATACACCTATGGGGATTAAAAAGGGCGGGTTGTCCGGGCCGATTATTAATCTGAAAACACCAGAAGAAAGCTCGATTATCCTTCATATTAAAGGTGCTAAAGATTTTGAGCGAATGCCGCCTAAGGGCGATGCGTTGACTGCGATTCAAATTCAAAAACTACTTTCAT
>Ga0209190_1003090_pt1 | contig 11064 bp, 16 predicted proteins | sample M_140205_XF_Meta_FD_187315 | JGI IMG/M metagenome (GOLD analysis project Ga0209190, IMG submission 187315) | Freshwater microbial communities from Lake Montjoie, Canada to study carbon cycling - M_140205_XF_MetaG (SPAdes) (version 2) | ecosystem: Environmental > Aquatic > Freshwater > Lake... | reverse complement strand
CTGGTGATGGCGCTGTGATGGAATCGCGGAAGTCTGGCGGTCGCACCAAGAAGATGGGCGGCGGCGGCATGGGGCCCGCTATGTCCGGCGCTGCTAAAATGATGCAGGAATCAGATCGCGGTGTTCCAACTGACACAATGAGCTTCAGCAACGTCAAGAGAGGTTCGCTGTCCCCCCTGCGCGCTACCGGCATGAAAAAGGGCGGCAAGGCTCACGAAGACGTTGCCGCTGACAAGGCGCTCATCAAGAAGATGGTGAAGTCTGAGGCCCGCACCGGCAAAGCTAAGGGTGGCGGCATGCCTTTGAAAGGGCACAACTACCACGCCAAAACGGACGCCGAACTGCGCTACATCGCAAAAGACGCTTCTGAAGCTGCTAAAGCCATGAGGGGCATGGATAACAAAGCAGAAGGCAAGTATCTGGATCAGGCGAATGATGCTTCTACCGTTCTTGGCTATCGCGGTCGCGGTGGGCAGCGGCTCCCCGCATCCTCCAAAGGCGATGATACCATTATGAACACTGGTGGCCGTGCCAAACGCGCTACCGGCGGCGGGATCTTCTCTGGCCCCGGCTATCCCGGTAAGGTTCCCGGCGCAACTGGTGGCCGTACGGCTCACGCTGCTGGCGGCAAGACCAAAGGCAAGGGAAAGACCGCGATCAACATCGTGATCAACGCTGGCAAGGCTGACGATGGCAGCGTAATGCCTCCCGGCCCGATGGGCGCTCCAAAGGGTATGCCTATCCCCATGCCGCCTCCGGGCGCTGGGATGCCCCCCGGAGCCGCGCCGCCTATGCCGATGCCCCCTCCGGGCCTTATGGGCGCTGGTGGCCCTCCCGGCGCTCCTCCAATGCCTCCCGGTGGCATGCCTCCAATGGGCCGTAAGGCTGGCGGTCGCACTTATCGTTCCTACAAGGACATGGATGCGGGTTCTGGTTCTGGTATGGGCCGTCTGGAGAAGTCCGAAATTGAAGAACACAAGCGCGGCGAGCGCAAGGCCGGTGGCCGCACCTACCGCTCGTACAAGGACATGGACGCTGGATCTGGCAGCGGTCTTGGCCGCCTTGAGAAGACAGAGATCGCGGCTCGCAAGGGTGGTATCCAGCGGGCCTAAGTAATTCGCAGTGGCGGGCAGCTCCTGCGGATGACGGTGACAGCCTCGGCCCCCCTCGGGGCTGTCACCACTACTACATTGAGGGGGGACCGCAGGGGGCGGATGTGCAGACGTATTCAGCGTTCTATCAGCATGAGTTGAGCAAACTCATCTTGGAAGAGATCGAACGGCGCAAAGAGCAGCTAGTTACTGCAAGCTCTACGTTTGACTTTCCTGCTTATCGTCACCATGTCGGAATCATAGATGGTCTTCGCACGGCTATAGAACTTTGCGAAGAGGCCGAGCGTGTCGTCAATGGTGGCGAGCGTAATCGTTAAGGGGGACTACAATGCCGTACATGTTGATGCACCATGAAGTTGATCCTGTGCAAAAGATCTTAACCGACATCGGTGATCTTTCTACAATTCGACTTTTCAATAACGAGGTTCTTGTGGGCATCTATCTTCGCCCAGAAAAAACAAAGAGCGGGTTCTTTTTGACGGATCAGCACCGAGACGAAGACCGCCACCAGTCAAAAGTTGGTTTGCTTTTAAAGGCTGGACCTAAAGCGTTTGAGCCAAATGCTGAAGGTTGGTTTGAGGGTGAAACATTTAACTTGAATGACTGGCTTGTCTTCCGCCCTTCTGACGGCTGGCAGATCACCATTCATGGCGTTCTCTGTCGCGTCCTAAAGGACGTTCAAATCAAGATGCGCGTCACAAATCCTGATGAAGCTTGGTAAGGAGATAGCAATGAACGACGACAACGAACGAATTCCGGTAGATATTACCCCGGACAAGGGCAATAAACGCGACAACCTTGATGTTGTTGTGCTTGAAGACGATCAAATTTCATCCAGCGCGGATGATTCCGATGATACGGACCCTCATAGAGCCATTGAAACGCTTAAAAAGAAGCTAAAAATGGAGCAAGAGGCCCGTCATGAGGCTGAACAGCGCGCCAAACAGGCTGATTTTCAAGCTCGCAGGGCCAGCCATGAGGTAGAAGACACCCAGATGCATCTGGTTGCCAATGCAATTGAGACAATCAAGCGCGACAACGAGATCCTGACGGCCAACTACGCCGAAACCATGCGCAGCGGGGACTATGAAGCCGCCGCGCGCATCCAGATGGCTATGAATCAGAACAGTTCTAACCTCAAACAGCTTGAGGATGGGCATGTTCGCATGCAGGAAGAGGCGCGGAACAAGCCTGCTACGCCTCCAGAGCCCCCGCAAGTGTTGAAGCCTGAGCAGCAGATCGATCAGATCATTGGTCAGGTGTCGAAGCCTTCTGCCCAGTGGTTGCGGGACAATCGGGAGCATTTTGCTGATGACAGAACCATCAACAAGATGTTTCGCGCGCATGGTGACGCTGTCGATGACGGTATCGAGCCCGACACGGCAGAGTATTTTCGCTACATCGAAAAGCGTCTTGGCTTCAAGCAGGACGAATATGGAGGGTCACCTATGTCGTCCGCAGCAAAGCCGTCTTCTCGGCAGTCCCCGCCGCCTTCCGCCCCTGTAAATCGTGATACCGGGCGCACAAACACTGCGCATCTTACAAAAGCGCAAGCAGAGACGGCTAAAGCTCTTGGTATGACTGACAAGGAATACGCACTTCAAATGATAGCCCTGCAAAAAGAAGGCAGGCTTCCTCACTAAGGAGATAAACTATGGAAAATGAAAACGAAGGCTCCCGCCGCCGCAGCCGTCCTCTTGAGGGTCTTGCTGCTGCTATACCCCGCGAAGATATGAGGGAACCAGTGAGAGAAGACGATTCCCTTACCCGCGCCGCCAAGCGCGTTGCAGAACTGCGCGGTCACCTTGGAACGCTTGATGAAGGCCAAGACGAGTTCTTTGTCGATCCTTCAATGATTCCAGAAGGTTGGGCGTATGAATGGAAACGCCATTTGCTTCTTGGTGCGGAAGACCCGTCTTACAACGTGTCGTTGGCGCGTGAAGGTTGGGAACCCGTGCCCGTAAGCCGTGACGCCAAGCACCGCGCCATGATGCCGATGAATTGGTCTGGCGGCCATATCGAACGCAAAGGCATGATCTTGATGGAGCGTCCCGCCGAAATTGTTGAAGAGATGCGCCTTAACGAGAAGCGCAAAGCTCGCGATCAGGTTCGCGCTAAGGAGGCCCAACTTTCTGGAACTCCCGATGGCACTTTGACCCGCGATCACCCGCAGGCCAAGCCGCAAATTAAAAAGGGCTGGGCCGCTATTCCCGTTCCTTGATGTAAAGTTTTAAGTTTACAATACTGTAGGGAGCCGCTGTAACAAGCGGCTCTTTACTTTTGCAATTATCATGCTAATCTCTGGCCCAGAACCTGTATTGGTTTCTCCTGTCCCCCGGCGTGGACAGATAGCTTCCCCCGGCTTCCGAGTTGCCCCGGTGTGCGACGACGAGCCTCCTGAATAAGGAGATTCCGTCATGGCGAACACTGCCGCCTATAACGGCTTCCAGCAGTACAGTGGCACTGGCTCTGCACCGACCTATGAACAGGTTGCGGTCCAGATTGCCTACAATGCTTCCGCCATCTTCTACGGCGACCCCGTAAACCCTGACGCCAACGGCTATGTCGTTGTGGGCGTCACGACCGGCGCTTCCGCTAACACCCAGATCGCGGGTGTATTCGTTGGTTGCAAGTATCTCTCGGTTTCGCAGAAGCGCACCGTCTGGTCCAACTATTGGCCCGGCTCCGATGTTGCCTCCACGAGCGTCGTCGAGGGCTACATCATCAACGACCCCAACGCGAAGTTCGTTGCTCAGTTTGGCAACGTCAGCGTCACCCAGTCTTATGTGAACTCGGCTGTCGGGTTCAACATCGGCACCGGGAACACTGCTAACGGCATCTCTGGTGCGTTTCTTGCCACTCTTGGCACGACGGACACTACGTTCCCGTTCAAGGTGGTATCTCTCGTCACTGATCCGCCGGGGGTAAATGGCACGGAGTCTGGTGCTTACCAGAAGGCTATCGTGGCGTTTAACTTCGTCAGCACCAAGGCCCTTCCGGGCGTCTAACAAGGAGTAAGGACTATGGCTGTTAATCTTTCTGCCATCAAAGACCTTCTCCTCCCCGGTCTCCGTGGGGTTGAAGGCAAGTACGAGCAGATCCCGTCGCAGTACGACAAGATCTTCACCAAGCACGATTCCAAGATGGCGCTTGAGCGCACCGCAGAGATGCGTTTCTTGGGTCTCGCCCAGCTTAAGACCGAAGGTGGTCAGACCGCTTTCGATAACGGCGCTGGCGAACGCTACGTCTACAATCAGGAGCATACTGAGATTGCTCTTGGTTACGCCATCACTCGCAAGGCGATTGATGACAACCTCTACAAGACCCAGTTCATGCCTTCAAACCTCGGCCTGATTGAATCGTTTCATCAGACCAAGGAGATCTACGGCGCGAACGTCCTTAACACCGCGACAACCTACAATGCGTCTGTCGGCGGTGACGGCAAGGCTCTCTGCGCCAGCGACCATCCGATTGACGGTGGTACTGTTTCGAACATTCCTTCCACCCCTGTGGAACTCAATGAGTCCACTCTGTTGGCTGGCATGATCGCGATCCGTACTGCCTTCAAGGATCAGGCTGGTCTGAAGATCTTCGCTCGTGGTCGCAAGCTTGTGGTTCCCCCGCAGCTTGAGCCGGTTGCTATCCGTCTGACGAAGACTGAACTGCGCCCCGGCACCTCGGACAATGATGTGAACGCGATTATGATGACCGCCGGAGGGCTCTCCGAAGGTTACATGGTCAACGACTTCTTGACCTCCACGAAGGCTTGGTTCTTGCTCACCAACATCGACGGCCTGTCGTATATGGAGCGAGTTAAGTTCGAAAGCGACATGCAGGTCGATTTTGTTACAGATAATCTGCTTGTTAAGGGCTACGAGCGTTACAGTTTCGCGTACTACAACTTCCGCGCGATCTGGGGTTCGTTCCCGACTTAATGCTAAGAGGCGGGGTTCAAAGCCCCGCCTTTCATCTAGGATCACAGTCGCGTTGACCGGCCTAGCGGATACTGCACAAGACAACGCGACGACTCGTGCAGGAGGTTCCTATGGGAACAAGCACTTTTACCGGCCCCATTAAAGCGGGCGATGTTCTTAACACCACCGGCACTACTGCTGGCACGGTTAAGAATGTTGGGTTCGTTATGATGGCACAAACCGCAGCGATCACGCAGGCTGGCACTGCCACGGCTCTAGCTACTACCATCTGCATCCCCGCCAACAGCCACATCGTCAACATTCAGGTGTTGGCGACTGTTGCGTGGAGTGGTGCGGCTACGACAATCAGCCTTGGCACTTCTGCAACCGCTACTGAACTTGTCTCGGCGGGCGCTGTTGGCACCATCGGCCTTGATGCTCTAACGCCCGGAACTGACGCAACTCGCACGGCACTTTGGTCCAACACCGGTACAACCGATGTGATCATCTACGCTCTTTCCGCCAACACGGGAGCCGGTGTCGGCGACCTTGTCGTCCGTTACATACAGGCTGAGAACGCCTAAGCCATAGGAGGCTCATATGAAGGGTAAAGGTAAACTCTGGATGAACCAGAACGAGGACAAGTCTCTCGGCGGTGATTTTTACGCTGGTGGAAAGTCTAACGTTGCTGCTGAAGCCAAGAACAAGGCTGAAGGCTTCAAGAAGGGCGGCAAGACCGTGAAGATGTCTGGCGACAAGGCCAAGGCTTCTGCGGCTCGTATGCCCCGCAAGGCTGGCGGCAAGGTCATGTCTTCGGCTGCTGGCGGTACGCCGCGCGCCAAGTCTTCTCACTACTAAGATCGTCCTCCCCCGATCTAACGTGAGACTAGCGGGGGCTTCGTGCCCCCGTTTTGCTAGGAGGCTTCTATGTCAGGTGCGTGGACTCGCAAGGAAGGCAAATCGCCATCTGGTGGACTTAATGAGAAAGGCCGTGCCTCACTGAGGGCGCAGGGCCACGATATTAAGCGCCCGCAGCCAGAAGGCGGTTCTCGGAAAGATAGCTTCTGTGCTAGAATGACTGGGATGAAGCGCAAGATGACTGGCTCCGCAAAAGCTGCTGATCCAAACAGCCGCATCAACAAGTCGCTCAGGAAATGGGATTGCTGACATGGCCGAGAAACCTTTTTGGGAGCAAGACGCCCCCAAGGACGCCAAGGAAAAGCACCTGAGCCGCAAACAGGTTCAGTCGGCCAAGGCTAGTGCCCGTGCGGCTGGCCGTCCCTATCCAAATTTGGTCGATAACGTAGCCGCCGCCCGCAGCAAGGGGAAGTGACATGCAATATTCCAATCTTACAAAAACTGGGACAGGTCGTAGCGCCATTTGCGCTGTTGACGATTTCCAGACGCCATTCAATATCGGCGTTGCAGTTTCCCTGAGTTCGACCGCGACGTTCACGGTTGAGTATTCTCTTGATAATCCAAACGCTGATGGCTATTCGGCTGGTTCGGCTACTTGGTTTGTCGCGCCGGGATTTACATCGGGTTCGGCTGCTGTAGGTGGTGCAATCACCATCCCTTGCCGGGCTATTTGTTTAAACGTATCGGCTAACGCTGGCACGGTTACGGCTCAAATCGTTCAAGCTGGGCCTGCCTGATGGCGACGAGCAGCACCTATTCGTTCAATCCCGGTTTAGGCGAGCTTACGCTCTACGCCTATAATTTGATCGGGATTCGGAACACCGCGCTGTTGCAAGAGCATATGGAAGCCGCTCGCATGGCTTCCAACATGCTATGCTCGCGTTGGTCAAACATGGGTGTAAACCTCTGGGCAGTTGACCTTGTGACGACGGCGCTTGTGACCGATCAGGCAACCTATGCCGTCGATGGCAACACGGTCATGATTTTGGATGCCTATGTCCAGAACGACGACTCTGGCGCAAACATCGACCGCATCATTATGCCTGTCAGCCGTACCGAGTATGCCAGCTATCCTAACAAGGAGCAGCAGGGGTTCCCAACCGTCTACTGGTTTGACCGTCTGATCAGTTCTTCCCGCTCCACGGGCTCCGCTGGGCCTTCTATAACGCTTTGGCCGGTCCCCAACACTGACAACGGTCCACAATCGTTAAAATACTACCGGGTGCGACAGATACAGGATTCGGCGCTCCAGAACGGGCAGACCGTCGAGATCCCTTATCTGTGGCTTGAGGCGTTTGCCTACGGGCTCGCGATGCGGCTTGCCCAGATATGGAACCCGGCTGCGATGGCGATGATCAAGCCGATGGCTGATGAATCGTACCAGATTGCTGCAAGCCAGAACATTGAGCAGGCCCAACAGTACATCTCTCCGATGATTTCCGGTTATTTCCGCTAATGGAGGGGATGAATGGGTTACGCATCCCGATCCGGCAGAGCTAGAACTAGCGCCAAAAACCCGCAAGCTTTCGCAATCTGCGACCGCTGCGCGATCTGGTACAACCATGTGAACCTGCGCTGGCAGTATGATTGGGCGGGTGCTTCGCTTATCAACAAGCGCATCCTCGTTTGCAATACTTGTTATGACGAGCCGCAGCAGCAATTGCGCGCCATTATCATCCCGGCTGACCCTGTGCCGATTGTGAATCCTCGCGTTGAGCCGTACGCTTGGGACGAGATCGACCGGCGTCAGGTGTCCGGGAACAATACCACCAACACGCAGACGGGCATCCCCGTCCAGCGCGGCGACACTCGCGTCACCACCATCGACACCGACGTGCCCGACCAGACCCGTGTTACGCAACAGACTGGCGAAGCTCCCGGCGGGAACAATCAGAAGCCGGGCACTGACCCAAATGCGGTTACATATCGCAACATCACCAATGTCACGAACAACGGTATTGGAATCATTCGCGTCACGGTCAGCGTCACTTCTGGGTTCATCACAGGCCAGCGTGTAATCATCAATGATGTTGTTGGCGTCACTGCTGCTAATGGGAAGTGGACGATTACGGTCATCAACCCTAGCCAGTTTGATCTTCAAAACTCATCGTTCACGGGCGCATACATCAGCGGCGGATATGTTATAAACAATCCCAGCTTGCCTTATGGCTTTGACGAGATCCCCAAGACAGGACCGCTCTGATGCCTCGTTACGCAAGTAATATCCAGATCCCCAATCTTGGCGCTGCCGTTTCTTTAAACGGGACAGAGCAAGTTGAGATTGTGCAGGCTGGCGAATCCAAGCGCGCCACGACGCAGCAGATTGCTGACTTGAAGGGCGTCGGCCCCACTGGGCCTATGGGAACTGCCGGCCCTACAGGCCCCACGGGCGCGGCGTCTACCGTAGCTGGCCCCACAGGGCCTAGCGGAACGGGGCCTACAGGGCCTAGCGGAACGGGGCCTACAGGTCCAACAGGTGCCAATTCAACCGTAGCAGGGCCAACGGGGCCTACCGGCAGCGCAGGGGCTACAGGAGCTACAGGGGCTACAGGGGCAACCGGTGCCAATTCCACAGTTGCGGGGCCAACTGGTCCAACCGGGGCTGCGGGCGCAAATGGTGCCACCGGCCCCACGGGAGCAGCTTCTACCGTTGCCGGTCCAACCGGACCAACTGGCCCCACAGGGACTGCGGGAACAAATGGCCCTACGGGGCCTACAGGCGCAGCCTCTACAGTTGCTGGCCCTACGGGGCCAACTGGCACTGCCGGAGGTGCAGGCAGTGCTGGACCCACTGGCCCAACTGGGGCGGCTTCGACAGTTGCTGGCCCCACGGGCCCAACCGGCACGACAGGCCCTACGGGTTCGATTTACCCGACTGGCGGGTCTCCTGACCGCATTTTCTATGAAAATCAACAGACGGTCACTGTGAACTACACCATCAGCACCAACTACAATGCCATGAGTGCTGGCCCCATAACGATCAACAGTGGTATTGTCGTCACTGTGCCCTCTGGTAGCACTTGGACAGTTGTCTAGTCGAAATCCCTAACGCGAGTAGGCAACTTGGCAAATGCACAAATCCCAAATCTCCCCGCAGCCACGGCCCTTAATGGGACGGAGCAGCTTGAGATTGTGCAGGCCGGGACTTCGCGCCGCACCACTACATCACAGGTCGCTGGCCTCTACCCCGGCCCCACGGGCGGGCAGGGAAACGTAGGACCAACCGGCCCTACCGGTCCAACCGGAAGTATTGGAAATACCGGCCCAACCGGAGCGGCCTCAAATGTGACCGGCCCCACCGGCAGCACCGGCCCGACCGGCCCCACCGGGGTGACGGGGCCTACGGGTGCCGCATCGACTGTTTCCGGTCCTACCGGCCCACAAGGCGTCACGGGCCCCACGGGCGTTCAGGGGGTTACGGGGCCCACTGGCGTAAACGGGGATATTGGTTCCAAGGGGCCCACTGGTCCTACGGGGTTTGGTCCTACGGGGGCCGTTGGCCCAACCGGAGTGCAGGGAATTGACGGACCTACGGGGCCGACAGGGGCCGCTTCCATTGTCGCCGGGCCAACCGGTCCCACAGGAATTGTTGGGGCCACAGGCCCAACTGGGGCGGCTTCTACAGTGGCTGGACCCACAGGCCCTACTGGAATTGGATCAACTGGCCCCACAGGGCCAACTGGAACAGCTTCAACTGTCTCTGGGCCTACAGGCCCCACGGGTCTTGCTGGCGCTACAGGCCCCACGGGTGCAGCATCAACTGTCGCCGGTCCCACAGGATCGACTGGCCCCACAGGCCCCACTGGATCGGCCTCAACTGTAGCTGGACCTACTGGGCCTACCGGCCCAACTGGCGCGGCGTCAACTGTTTCTGGACCGACTGGCCCCACTGGCCCTACAGGCACTGCTTCTACTGTAGCTGGGCCTACTGGTCCGACAGGTCCCACTGGTGCGGCTTCTTCAGTTGCGGGTCCAACTGGGCCTACAGGTCCAACGGGCGCTGACTCGACAGTGGCTGGCCCGACCGGTCCCACAGGCCCTACTGGGGCCGCCTCAACTGTTGCCGGACCTACTGGACCTACAGGTGCAGCGTCTACCACTGCTGGCCCCACCGGACCCACTGGGGCGGCATCTTCGGTTGCCGGGCCGACAGGTCCGACCGGAGCAGCCGGAACCGGCAGCAGCATCTCGGTGTCTGATGAGGGATCACTGCTCACATCAGGTGTTACTAGCTTTAACTTCGTTGGGGCTGGCGTCACGGCTACTGCTGCAACCAACGCTGTCACTGTGACAGTTCCCGGTGGTAGCGCCGGAAATGGAACTGGTGGTAACATCTTCCTCGCAGACTTCTTTGGAGGCTTCTAATGGCCGTTACATCAACCCCTATCTTCACTCAGACGCCCAATGTTGGGGCGCTAAACGCCATCATATCGACGGCCATGACGAACACGAAGGCGTATGACGGCACAGAAACGGCGGGGACGCCGCTGGCCTTGTGTTACACCGCTGGCGCAAATGGGTCGCGTGTAGATCAGGTCCAAATCAGGTTTGCCTCTACCAACGGCGCAACCGCTTCCGGCACATCAAACGCGACCGTGGTGCGTTTCTGGCTGAACAACGGATCAGCCAACACCACCGCTGGCAATAACATTTTCTTTGGTGAAGTGGCGCTGCCTGCAACCACAGTTACAGCATTGGCGACCTCTGCGAACACTGCCTACACATTGCCGGTTCCGCTTGGTGGCCTGAACATCCCCGCCACATATCGCATCTATGCTGGCCTGACCGTAGCCGCTGGCGGAACAAATATCGCGATTGCCATCAACGCAGTTGGCGGGGACTACTAATGTCAACATCGCAGCAGCTTGCAGCATTCAACTATCGCGTGCCGGGGCCGCTGACGTTGGCTCCGGTTCAGGCAGCCAACTTCAATGCTATTGCTGGCAACGCTTATGCTGTTGACACCACATCAGGTGCAATCACCGTCACGCTTCCGGCAAGCCCGTCTGTTGGCAGCATTGTGCAGATTACGGATTATGCGGGAACATGGGCAACAAATAAAATCACCGTAAACCCCAACAGCGGCAAGATAAACGGATCTACAATAAATGCTTTAGTTG
>Ga0209190_1003087_pt1 | contig 11068 bp, 9 predicted proteins | sample M_140205_XF_Meta_FD_187315 | JGI IMG/M metagenome (GOLD analysis project Ga0209190, IMG submission 187315) | Freshwater microbial communities from Lake Montjoie, Canada to study carbon cycling - M_140205_XF_MetaG (SPAdes) (version 2) | ecosystem: Environmental > Aquatic > Freshwater > Lake... | reverse complement strand
AGGCGCGGGTCGGCGGGCAGCTGGCGCTTAAGGCGTATGCCGACACCTTGCGCGAGAAGGCAGACTTTTTTGAGCGCGAGGTGGAAAAACGCACCGCCGAGCTCGCCGCCATCCAGGACGTGACGATCCTCGTCATGGCTTCATTGGCTGAAACGCGCGACTCCGAGACCGGCAACCACATCCGGCGTACGCAGTTTTATGTCAAGGCGCTGGCTGAGCAGCTCAAAAACCACCCCCGCTTCGCAGCGACACTGTCGGATCGTTACATCGCGCTGCTCTACAAGTCGGCCCCTTTGCACGATATCGGCAAGGTGGGTATTCCCGATCGCATATTGTTGAAGCCCGGCAGATTTACTGCCGAGGAATTCGAGATTATGAAAACGCACACCACGCTCGGCCGTGATGCGATTGATCGCGCCGAGAAAATGCTGGGCACCCGGGTTGAATTCCTGTCGATCGCCAAAGAGATTGCCTACGGCCATCAGGAAAAGTGGGACGGCTCAGGATATCCGCTGGGTATCCGGGGTGACGACATCCCGGTCTCTGCCAGGCTGATGGCGCTGGCCGATGTCTACGATGCACTGATCAGCCGCCGTGTTTATAAGGAAGGTATGTCGCATGAGCAGGCCGTGCAGATCATTGAAGAGGGCCGCGACGCGCATTTCGATCCGGATTTGGTCGATGCCTTCGTCGTCATACAAGAGCAGTTCCGCGAGATTGCGTTGCGCTATGCGGATACCCATGAAGCACTTGCAGAAAAGCAGGCCCGATTTGGCTAGTGAGCGGGCGTAGTCAGTAATCGCCGTCTTACCGTAGGCACGTGCTGTCGACGCAGTCAGTTGCACAAGCGTGCGTTTGTTTCGAAGAAGACTATAGAAGGAAAGCAGACATGAACATCACTAACAGCAATGAGATCACCACGACCCTGGCGAAATTTGAGATTGCAGAGGACGACGCGCGTTTGATTCGCGAGGCCGGCAAGCTGCTCGACAGCAAGCTGGGTGACTTTGTCGATGAAATCTATACGTGGATGAAGCGGCAGGGCGAGTACACCACCTATTTCGGGACTAATACCAATTTGATGGAGCGCGTATCCAAAGCGCAGCGCCACCACTGGATGACCTTTTTCGAGGCCGATCTGGACGAGACGTATTTTGCATCGCGACGGCATATTGGTGCGATCCATGAACAGATCCAGCTGCCCAACGATGTTTATTGCGCCGCCATGAGTATGTCGCAACATCTGCTGAATATAAAAATCCGTTCGATCAAGCCGCAACCGAAAGAGCTGGAGCAAATGCTTGCCGCTATTAACAAGCTGATCCACCTGGATTGTTATCTGTCCCTCGATGAGATCGCGCGCATCCAGCGTGAAAAGATAATGGCGCACAGCAAGTCTTTGATGGAAATGTCGACGCCGGTGACGCCAATCTGGGAGGGTATCCTGCTGTTGCCGCTGGTCGGCATCATTGACTCCTCGCGCACGCACGACATCATGAACAAGACCTTGATGCGGATTTCAGAGACGCGGGCCAAAGTGTTTGTGATGGATATCAGCGGGGTGAGTACGGTCGACACCGCGGTGGCCAACCAGTTGATCAAAATCACCAAGGCCACGCAGCTGATGGGCTGCGAGTCGATTATCTCCGGCATCTCGCCGGCGATTGCGCGCACGGTCGTCGAACTTGGTATCCATGTCGGCGAAGTCAAGACCACGGCGACGCTGCGTGATGCCTTCGAGATTGCGCTGCGCATGCTCGGCGAGAATCCGCTGGCGGCTGCTGGTGCGGCGAGACAGGCCCAGGCCTGAGGCTGTAACGCGCAAAGCGGCTGATCCAGTGAATATGCATACGAGGCAGGATGGGGGCGTTACCTTGACGCGCGTGAGGGACTGTTTGGTCGCGACCTTGCACGCCAATCAGCAGCAGGATTCCTTTGACCAAATTAGTGCGGCAACACTGGCCGAGGTCGGGGACGGCCATATTAAGGCGGTTATTTTTGATCTTTCCGCGATACGTGTGATGGATCGGCATGAGTTCGGTGCGCTGAATGCGCTCGGACAAATGTTGCGTTTGCTGGGGACGAGCGCCCTCGTGGTCGGGCTGTCGGCGGGTGTGGTGGCCTATCTGGTGAACGATGATATCGACACCTCCGGCCTGGAGGTCGCGCGCGGCCTTGAAGAGGCGCTCAATCGCATTGATAAGCCAAGGCCGGGGCAAGGTTGATGCCGGGCACTGCCAACACGCCTGAATTACTCTTTCGCATTAGCGGAGAGGCCGATGTACGCGTGCTGGTACAGAGCATTCCGCGGCATGGCGTCCTTGCCGGCGTTTCGGAAATCGATCGCTCTCTGATCGCGACGATTGTTTCCGAACTGGCATCGAATATCGTCAAGTATGCCGGGCGCGGCACACTCCGTGTCTGCCGTGCGGAACGCGCCGACGCCTTGGACATCGATATCTGGGCCGAAGATTCGGGGGCGGGGATTGCTGACCTTGAGCTGGCGGTTAAAGATCATTTCAGCACTGGCGGGACTCTCGGGCTCGGGCTGCCGGGTGTGAAGCGCATGGCAGACAGTTTCTGGATCCGATCTGATGCCGATCAAGGGACCCTGGTCTTTGCGCGCAAGACCGTGCGCATGCAAGCGAGTAAGGATAACCACGTCACCGCCCCGGTATTGCCTTCCGCGCCGCTGCGGATAGAGTCTGACCAGGCGGATGGACTTCATTACAGCATCGCCTCGCGCCCCTATCAGGGCAATCCGTACAGTGGTGATATGGCCAGAGTCATCGCGGTCGACGGCGGTTGGCTGGTGATCATTGTCGACGCGTCCGGGCATGGCAGAGTGGCGTCTGAAGTCGCCCAGCATGCGCTTGAGGTCATGGCGCGGAATGCCACCTCGCAGGTGGAGTCGATATTTGCGCGTGTTCACGATGCCTTGAAGGGATCGGGCGGCGCTGCAGTCGGTGTCATGTTTCTTGATGAGTCAAGGTCCATGCTGCGCTACGCCGGCGTCGGTAATACCCGCGCCATGAAAGTCGGGAGTGCCGGCGAATGGGTGGGGATTTCACGCGACGGTGTGTTGGGTAATCGTCTGCCCAATCTGCATATCCAGGAAACGGCGATGGCGCCGGGCGACCTGATCGTTTTGTGGACGGACGGGGTGTCGGACTTCGAGGTGCGCAAGCTCGCTACTAAGAATGCTTTTAAAGCGGAAGAGGAAATCGCGAAAATGATTATTTCGCAGCTGGCCAAACCCTATGACGACGCCTGTTGTCTGACGCTCAGATGGCGCTGAACGTCGAAGTCGGCGATACCCGTCTGCCGCATGCGCAGGCCGTACTCGATACACGGGCAAGAATTTTCGAGTTGTTGCGTGCGCTCGATGTGGATGATATCCAGGTGTCCATGGTGGCCGGTGATGTCTCGGACGTCGGCCGCTGGCTAGTACGTCACGCCGCCAATGTCGCGGTAAGAATTTCCATTGAGCCTGGTAATGCGGCATGCCTTTTGCTTCTGCATTTCACGGCAACACCTCTGCCGCGGAGTTCAGCCAGCCCGCATGAATTGGCGGCTCGCCTGCATTGCCAGCTGCACCAGAACGCTGAATTGATTGAGGGCGTTTTTTCCTACGCAATCGGCGCGGTTATTTTGAGCGCAGACCTGCGCGAACGGCTGACAGATATTTTTAGCCGGCAGTCACGCGAGGAGCTATTTGAGAGCCTGCAGCTTAAAAATGAAGAGCTGGCGAAGGCGACGGCGATTGCGTTGGAGGCGACTCAAACCAAATCCGATTTTCTGGCCAATATGAGTCACGAAATCCGCACGCCGATGAATGCCATTATCGGCATGTCGTATCTGGCCCTGCAGACCGATCTCTCCGCGCAGCAAAAAAACTATATCGACAAGGTCCACCGCTCTGCCGAGAACCTGCTGCGGATCATTAACGATATTCTCGATTTTTCCAAAATCGAGGCAGGCAAGATGGATCTCGAGCAGGTCGACTTTCGGCTCGAGGATGTGCTTGATAATCTGGCTAGTCTGGTCGGCATGAAGGCGGAGGACAAGTCGCTTGAAATGCTTTTCCAAACGCCACCGGAGCTGCCTTCCGCCCTGATCGGCGATCCATTGCGTCTTGGACAGGTGTTGATCAATCTGGGTAACAACGCGGTGAAGTTCACCGAACGCGGCGAGGTGGTGGTCGGTGTCGAGGAGGCTTCCTGCACGGATACCGAGGTGGAGTTGCATTTCTGGGTGAAGGACTCGGGCATCGGTATGTCCGCCGAGCAACAGACCCGGATGTTCCAGAGTTTTAGTCAGGCGGATAGTTCAACCACCCGCAAATATGGCGGCACCGGATTGGGCCTGGCGATTTCAAAGCAGCTGGTCGAGTTGATGAATGGGCGCATTTGGGTCGAGTCCCTGCCCGGCAAGGGGGCGACGTTCCACTTCCATGCCCGTTTTGGTCTGCAGAAAAATCAACAGACCCGGCGCACTTTCAAGATCGAGGAACTCGCCGGCCTGCGGGTTCTCGTCGTCGACGACAACGCTTCGGCCCGCGAGATCATGGCCACCATGAACCGTCATCTGGGTATGCAGGTCGATGTTGCGATTGATGGTTTCAGTGCGCTTGAGTTGATGCGCAAGGCCGGTCGCGCCGGGCGCGTGTATGACCTGGTCTTTATGGATTGGCAGATGCCGGGGATGGACGGCATCGATTGCGTGCTGCAGATGCAGGCGGAGTCCTTGCTGCGCGAGACGTCGGTGATCATGGTGTCCGCTTTTGGGCGTGAGGAGGCCATGAGCAAGGCCTTGAGTAATGGTGTCGAACTGAAGGCGATTCTGACCAAGCCGGTGACGCCGGCGACGTTGATTGAGGCGGTGGGTGAGGCGCTCGGCAAGGTCGCCGTGGTCTCGCGTCAGGGCAATCAGCGTCAGGATGGTACCGCCGAGGCGATGCAAAAAATACGCGGCGCCAAATTGCTGCTGGTTGAAGATAATGAAATGAACCAGGAGCTGATCATTGAATTGTTGACGAGTGCCGGCGTCGAGGTTGATCTCGCCGTCAACGGTCAGATTGCACTCGACATGCTGCGCAAGGCGTCTGAGTATGACGGTATCTTGATGGATTGCCAGATGCCGGTGATGGACGGCTATACCGCCACCCGTGAGATTCGCAAGATGCCGGCATTTGTCGGCATGCCGATCCTTGCGATGACGGCCAATGCAATGGTGGGCGACCGCGAACTTGTGATCGCGGCGGGCATGAATGACCATATCGCCAAGCCGTTCAACGTGGTTGAAATGTTCAACACCCTCGCGCGCTGGATCAAGCCGGCCAAACCGGCGCTGCGCAATGAGAGTAAAGCGGCACTTGCGGCGCCGCTGGAGTTGACGTCGGGGTTGCCGCCGCTGGCTGGCATTGATAGCCGCGCCGGTCTCGATATCACCATGGGCAATCTTGATTTGTATGTCCGGTTGCTGCATAAATTTCGCGATGGTCAGGCCGACTTTAAAGGCGACTTCACGCAAGCCCTGACGGCTAGTGATCCGTCGGCGGCGACCCGATTCGCACATACCCTCAAGGGGATCGCAGGCATGATCGGTGCCAAGGCCGTGTATGAGGCGGCCGCTAAACTCGAGGAAGCCTGTCGTGAGGGGAAGCGCGAAACAATCGATACGCTGTTGGATAAAACCGTGACTGCACTGGCAGTGGTGATCGAGTCATTGCGGGCCTTACCCGTGGCGGGCGCTGCAAAGCTTGCCCCGGCGGCCACCGCCAGTCCGGCAGTGCTGACGCAACTGATGGCCAAACTGAAGGTGCTCTTGTCTGAGAGCGATCCGGAGGCGGCCGCAGTGTTGAGCGAATTAAGAACATCCTGGTCAGGCACGACTGTAGTCGCCGCACTCGATGCCTTGGAGGATGCTTTGTCCAACTTTGATTTCGATCTTGCGCTGACCCTGTTGCCGTCTATCCAGCGGGCAGTGGAAGGCGAGGGCGCGGGCGCGACCTCTGCCGGCGCGCAATGATCCCAGTGTCCCGCCCTATTTGATTTCGGTGGCGTAGGGCTGGCCGCTGATCCACAGGCTGATGGCGTTGACGGTTTCAGGCTCCTTGCCGAAATAGCCGTGCGCACTTAACGGGTCGCAGGGGCCGGTTTGCGGCGGCAGGCCGCCACTGACCGAGATCAAAGGAAACCGCTCCGACCAGCGGGCGGCCCCGCTATAGGGGCAGACGTTGCAGCCGTCTTCACGGTGGTGCACAAACAACAGTGGTACTTGGATCTTTGCGAAATCAAGCTGACTGACACCGCTGCCAGCGCGGCTGGCGTTGAACACGCTGGAGGTCAGCACCACGGCGTCGATGGTGCTACCCAGCGCGAGCGCGTTATAGGCCGCCGAGACGGTACCGCGACTGGTGCCGACCAAAGCAATTTTGGCCTGCGGAAAACGCGTACGCAGGTCCGCCACCACCAGCGCGATATCAGCGGCATGTTTTTCGCCCTGCCGAAAGAGATCGTTCATGCCCTGGGTATCAGACGGGCTGTCGACTGCGGCGGTGGCGATGCCGGCTTTGACGAAGAGTGCCCGCGTGCGGATCACAAAGTTTTCGCTGCGGACCAGCGCGCCGTCGTCACGGCGCCGCAGATTGATCGCGCCGGCGCCGCCGGCGAAGAGCACGGCGACCCAACGCGGTGACACGCCCTGGTCCTGCGTTAACAGATAAGGCAGGGTCACCTCGGGCCGGGTTTTCAGCGTAATGATTTCTTCCGCGGCTTGCGCGCCACCACAGCTCACAGCCAATGCCAGCAGCGTTGCGAGTGCATGGCCGATCACCTTGAGCTTGGCGCGCATGCTGCTCAAGCGGCAAAGCTTGCCATGCCCGACATCGTAATCTGGCCCGCCGCATTGGCGACCCACAGATCCGCCGTGCCGCCACCCGCATGCGGATTGCCGTTGACGCTGAAGACCTCGCCATGAAACATCGGCAAACGGGCGCGATAGTCGAGTTTGGTGACTGGTTTATTCGTCTGCCGGCGGCACAGATCCAGCATCAGTGTCGTCTGCAGCGGTCCGTGCACCACCAGCCCGGGGTAGTGCTCTTCGTGACGCGCGTAATCGAGATCGTAATGAATGCGGTGCCCATTGAAGGTGAGCGCCGAATACCGGAACAGGGTCACCGGGTCGCCGCTGACGCTCTGCCGCCAGGCGGGATTGGCCGCACCCAGTGTGGCCTCGGGCACTGGGTCACCGGGACGCGCCGCATCGCGATAAACGATGTCGTGTTCTTCGCGCACGGCGATGCGGCCGCCGCTGGAGATGGCGTGCTCGACGGTGACAAACACCAGATTGCCGCTGCGCCCGCGTTTGGGTTCGACGCTGAGGATGGTCGAATCGCGACGGATTGCGTCGCCGATATGCAAGGGGTGCAGGAACTCAAGGCGGCCGCCGGCCCACATGCGGCGCGGCAACGGTACCGGCGGCAGAAAACCGCCGCGTTTGGGGTGGCCGTCAGGACCGAGTTCGGTGAGCGGCTTGGCTTCGAGAAAATACAGCCAGTGCCAGCAGGGCGGCAGCACATCGCCGCGCACCGGCTCTACCTCACTGCGGTTGAGGGTGGCGGCGAGGGCGGCCACTGGCCACGCCGTGACCATATCGTTGGTTGATTCAGTCTTGCCGATCCACTCGCGCAGCTGCTCGAAGTTCATCTCACTCACGCTTTTTTCCTTGCCGTTTTGGCGCGCTTGCCGTGTTCGACGGTGGCGCGTTCGATGGCGTAGTATTCCTCGAGTCCGATCAGGTCCTCGGTGCCCTGGCGTGCGGCGACACATTGCGCTTCGCTCATGCCGCGGTAATCGCCGCTGGTTTTGAGTTCACGCATCGCCTGCGTGACGTAATGATAATGCACGCAGACCGCCAGAATGGCATCGATGCAGCCGGCGTAGCCCATGTCCTCGAGTTGTTTGAAGCTGTAGAGCGGCCGGCCGTCGCGATTGCCGCGGCTTTGCACGTAAACCAACGGCAGTTTGCACAGCTTGGGCGCGCGGATGGTTTCCTGCGCTGTGCGCGGGAAAATCAGACCCATGTCGGCGCCGACTTCAGCGGCCAGATTGACGCGTGCCACGGCTTCGCGAAAACCCTGTTCGCGGCAGGCATCGGAGCGCGCGATGATGACGAAATCCGGATCACTGCGGTCACGCTGTTGGCAGGCGAGTTTGATCTTGTCGCGGTATTCACGACGTGGAATATTGTGCGCGACATAGTTGTGATAATGGGCGCGTTTGGGGAAGAGCTGGTCTTCGATATGCACGCCGGCCACCCCGTTACGTATGCATTCGCGCACCGTACGCATGGTATGTAACGGTTCGCCCCAGCCGGCGCCCGCATCCATGATCAGCGGCACCTTGACCTGGGCGGCGATATTGGCCGCCGCGCCGATCTGTTCGGTCATCGTCAGCAGCGGCTCGGAGATGCCGCTGAAACTGCCGGTGACAAAGCCGCCGTTATAGAGCGTGCGAAAGCCCGCTTCTTCGGCGATACGCGCGGTCAGCGGGTCATAGACGGCGGGCAGTTCAAGGAACTCCCGTTTGTCGAGCATGGCGCGCAGGCGCGCGGTCTGGCGCAGCGGCGCCGTTGCTTTCTTCATTCGCTCGCTCTGACGCCCGCGAGTTTCGCTATTTTTTCCCACTTGTCGATCTCCAGTTTGATGAATTGCCCCCACTGCCCCGGGGTGCTGCCGACTGCGTCCGATCCAAGTTGAACCAGGCGCTCCTTGAACTCTGCAGACAACACGAGCGCCGCCGTTTCACGATAGAGCCGCTCGATGATACTGTCGGGCGTGTTGGCCGGCGCAAGCATACCCGACCAGATCACCGCTTGATAACCGGGCACACCGGCTTCCGCCATCGTCGGCAGTTCCGGCAGTATCACTGAGCGTTTCGAGTCGCCGACGGCCAGCGCACGCAAACGCGCGGTGCGGATATGCGGCAGCGCCGAGACCGCTGCCGCAATCGCCAGATTGATCTGGCCGCCGATCAGATCGTTGAGCATCGGTGCCGATCCCTTGTAAGGGATGTGGGTGGTCTTGATACCGGCGATGGCATTGAACAGTTCCATCGGCAATACGACGGCGTTGGAGCTTGATCCGTAATTCAGACTTTGCGGTCGGGCCTTGGCGTAATCAATCAGTTCACGTACTGTTTTCACCGGTAGCGAGGGATGCACCGTAAGGAATAATTGTTGCGAAGCGGTTTGCGTGACCGGTTTGAAGTCGCGCAACGTATCGTACGGTAGCTTGCGGCCGATTGCCGGGTTGATCGCATGGCTGCTTGATACCAACAGCAAGGTATAGCCGTCGGGCGCGGCGCGGGCGAGTGTTTCGCTGGCGACGACACCGTCAACGGCGGGCCGGTTGTCGGCCACCACCGGCTGTCCGAGCGCATCCGAGAGCCGTTGTGCCACCATGCGTGCAAGGATGTCGGTGCCGCCGCCAGGCGGAAATGGAATCAGCAGGCGGACTGGTTTGGAGGGATAGCTTTGTGCCATCGCCGAACCACCGGCAATCATAGAGGTCATCACGGTCAAGCAGGCAAGCAGGTGCGGGTATGGTGACATATGCGTCCTCCTCCAGGTAGGCCATGAAACCAGCAGCTATTCTTCGGTGTCAGGCGGAGTGTGTCAACCGGCGAGCGGCGTTTGCTGTGGCACAATCGGCGCTTGTCTTTTTGTCGATAGCAGGATGATCATGACTGATACCAGGGACCGCATTGCGCAGGCGCTAGAGGCGCGTTTTGGCACGCAACTACCGCTGCCCGCCGATACCACCGGGTTGGACAGCCTCGCGCGTATGCTCGAGCACCGTTCGCACCGTCGTTACGCCGCGCGTCCGGTCGAAGACGCGCTGTTGAATCTGCTGTTTGCCTGCGCGATGTCGGCGCCGTCGAAGAGTGATCTTCAACAGGCCGATATCGTTCACGTGCGCGACCCCGCATTGCGCGCCGAGCTCGCGGCGTTGGTGCCGGACAATCCGTGGGTGGCGACCGCACCGGTCTTTCTGTTGTTTTGCGGTAACAACCGGCGCACGCGCCAGGTTGCGCAGTGGCGGGAGAAGACCTTTGCCAACGATCATCTCGACGCCTTCATGAATGCAGCGGTGGACGCCGGCATCGTTTTGATGAATTTCATCGCGGCTGCTGAAGCCGCCGGCCTCGGTTGCTGCCCGATCAGCTCGGTGCGCAATCATGCGCAGACGGTGAGTGATCTCACCGGATTGCCGGACTGGGTCTTCCCGCTCGCCGGGCTGTGTGTGGGTTATCCGGAGAATAACGGCGTCATCACGCCACGCCTGCCGCTGGATGTGACTATCCATACGGATCGCTTCAATGAAACAGTGGTGGCGGCAAAGATTGATGGCTACGACCAGCGGCGTGCCGCGCGCCAGCCGTATTCAAAGCAGCGCGATATCAAGCGTTTCGGCGAGGCGCCGTTTTACGGCTGGTCGGAAGACAAGGCTCGCCAATATGCCAAGCCGCAGCGCGCTGATTTTGGTGCCTATATCCGCCGCCGCCAATTCAAACTGGATTGAATCAACATGAGTCAGCCTGACGTTCCTGCTGTACCCCTCGTTCCCCTGCCCGCGGCCACCGTCACTCTGGTTAGAGATAGCGTGAGCGGTCCTGAGGTGCTGATGATGCAGCGCAATCTCAAATCGAAGTTTGTGCCCGGTGCGTATATTTTCCCCGGTGGCGCGCTCGACGCGGAGGACGATGCGCCCGCGCTGCAGGCGCTCTGCGCCGGAGTAGCCGACACGGAGGCAAACCGCATGCTGGGTATCCCGGGCGGCGGACTGGCTTACTGGGCAGCGGCGATTCGTGAATCGTTTGAGGAGGCTGGTGTACTGGTCGCCTATGACGGTGAAAAACGCGTGATTGCCCTCGATGACCCGGCGCAGGCTGAAAAATTCCGCCGCCACCGCCATGTGCTGAACGCCGGTGAGCGCAGCTTTATCGACATCATGCGCGAGGAGGGGCTGACGCTGGCCGCCGATCAGCTGGTTTACTTTAGTCAC
>Ga0209190_1003084_pt1 | contig 11073 bp, 14 predicted proteins | sample M_140205_XF_Meta_FD_187315 | JGI IMG/M metagenome (GOLD analysis project Ga0209190, IMG submission 187315) | Freshwater microbial communities from Lake Montjoie, Canada to study carbon cycling - M_140205_XF_MetaG (SPAdes) (version 2) | ecosystem: Environmental > Aquatic > Freshwater > Lake... | reverse complement strand
ATTATCGCTAGGCCCGATCGAATCGGACAGGTTCGTTTTAAGAAAATTACATCAATTCTTAACAGAACCTCAATAATTTCTTCAATAACTTTTGTACTCAATATGAGATCGAATGGACGAAAGGGTCAAGAAGAAGAAAAAGTCTTTCTGGCAACAGCCACGACTCATAAAGCACAGCATCTATATGTTCTACCTGCCGATACCCGAAACACAGCAGACTCTTCACAATCGCGGGGCGCTCTTGCTGAGGTCAATGAACGAGGAATTCTGCGAAAAGCGTTGGCTACCATTGCAAGTGAAATGATTTCATAAACTCTTATACCCTTAGCCTATGCGTGCGTATCTGCCTCTGACGATTGAGGAAGTCAAGGATTTTTATCTTCAAAAAACATTTGCGCCAAAGGTTATCTATGCTCCAACGATTAAATTTATTACTGCTAATCCAGAGCTAGATGAAGAAGAAGCCGAATACGAAATTTCAATGATTGCCGCCCGCGCATCTGGGGGATATGTCATTGCAGTCGAACTGGCAGAAAAAGAAGTTTCTCAACATAGTGAAGAAACCATTGAAATACTAAATGAAATTATCTGGGAAAACGTTGAAGCGCTTTTTGTATATGACTCAGTTGAGGATGAATTAACGTGGTATGCAACGCAAGAGATTGGCGATTATTTGCAATCTGTAGGTAGCAAGTAATGGCTCGCCTGGAAGATCTTGTACATGGCAGATCACCTCTTACGGCGCAACATATTCATAGAATTCAAGAGCTTGTTGCTGATTGGCAATTACTCGCCGATTTATCTTTCGCAGATTTAGTTTTGTGGGTTCCACTGCGTAAGGATTTCAAAAGTTGGCCAAGTGGTTATGTTGCAGTTGCTCACATCCGTCCGACAACAGCGGCAACTATTTTCACCCATGATGTGATCGGAGATGAAATCGAATGGGGATCCAAACCACTGATTGACCAAGCACTTTCGCATGGTGAAATTATTAGAGATTCAGAGCCAGAATTAGATGGCGAAGTTATGATCAAAGTTGAAACCGTTCCAGTAATTTTTGAATCACAAGTAATCGCCGTAATTTCTCGACACAGAAGTGCAGAGTCCATGAGCACTCCAAGTCGCCTCGAACTAAATTATCGAGAAATTGCGCACAAGTTATATGCAATGGTCTCTGAAGGAACTTTCCCATATCCAGGGGCTCATGAATATCTGGATCCGGCACCACGTGTGGGTGATGGATTAATTAGATTAGATGTTAACGGAGTCATTTCTTTTGCAAGTCCTAATGCACGATCTGCATATAACAGACTCGGCTGGGATAACGATCTTGAAGGGTTTAACCTCGGCGAAATCAGTGAAGAGATAAATAAGAAAAATCATGATGCCGATGATCAAGGTTTACGGAGTCGTCTCAGTGGAAAGAATCTACAGCGCGCGGAGTGCGAAAATGAAGGTGCAACAATTGATTTAATTGTGCTTCCATTATTGGCAAAAGGAGATCGCATCGGAGCGATTGTCTTGATTCAAAACGTTACGGAGTTGCGCCGTCGAGAACGCGTAATCGTTACGAAAGATGTCACAATTAAAGAGATCCATCATCGAGTAAAAAACAATTTGCAAACAGTTTCTGCGCTTTTGAGATTACAGGCTCGACGCATTGAAGATCCCAGCGCAAGCGCAGCTCTCGATGAAGCGGTACGTAGAATTGCATCTATCGCTTTAGTTCACGAAACGCTTTCAACTAGCTCGGAGGCAAGCGTTGCCTTTGATCAAGTTTTAGATTCACTCATTACTCATGCCTTGGATTTAAGCCCGCGAATGAGTGAGTTAAAAATTACTCGAACCGGAGAAATTTCATCCCTAGATCCACGCATCGCGACACCGCTTGCGTTAGTAATAACTGAGTTAATTCATAATGCTCTTGAGCATGGTCTGGCTACACAAGGATCTGGATTGCACATTAGCATCGATCGAACAAATAAAGATTGCGTTATCGAAGTTTCAGATGATGGCGTGGGTTTACCCAGTGATTTTGACTTTAATACATCTTCTAATTTGGGACTTCAAATTGTAAGAACTTTGACTGAAAATGAGTTAAAGGGTTCTATTGAATTGAAGTCAACGCAAAATTCGACGGTTGCAAAACTTTCGTTTCCGCTTTAAGCAGGATTATTTATTTGATTTTGTTCTTGTAGACGTGCGCGATTTCTAGCAGCACGGCGCTTCAATGCACGACGCTCATCTTCTGAAAGTCCGCCCCACACGCCAGCATCTTGACCGCTTTCGAGTGCCCAAGCTAAGCAAGGTTCTTTAACAATGCAGCGATTACAAACTTTTTTTGCTTCTTCAATTTGTGTAATTGCTGGTCCAGTGTTTCCGACAGGAAAGAAGAGCTCTGGATCCTCATCTCGACAAGCAGATTGATGACGCCAATCCATGACAGAACCATCCTTTCCACATGAAAAATTTTCGAAAATTACTAAATACGAGGCAACAACGCCATCGCAACGTCGTAATTCTCTCGCGTATTGATTAGTTAAACAAGGATGTAAGGCAAAAGATTTCTGTGAATTAAGTGATTTAAGTCGCCATCTATCTCAAATGATTGCTTGTGCGTGCCCCCGGCAGGAATCGAACCTGCGCACCAGCCTTCGGAGGGCTGTGCTCTATCCCCTGAGCTACGGGGGCGCATGCGCAAGGTTATCAGCGCGTGCATGAACACAATCGAGGTGCGAGAATTCAGAGATGAGCGCACAGACTGCATATTTTGCAACAGGTTGTTTTTGGGGTGCTGAAAGACGATTCTGGAAATTAGATGGAGTCATCCAAACAAGCGTTGGTTACATGGGTGGAACGATTGCTAATCCATCTTATGAACTAGTTTGCACAGGCAGAACCGGACATACAGAAGCGGTCAAAGTTTCATTTGATCCCAGCAAGATCTCTTATTCACGGTTATTGAAAGAATTTTGGGAGATGCATGATCCGACCACAATTGATCGCCAGGGCAATGACATAGGTTCGCAGTACAGAAGTGCGATTTTTACAACAACTGATGAACAAAGAGATGAAGTTCAAAAATCTCTCAATATCTATCAAAGCGCACTCGATGCAAACTCCATTGGCAAAATTGTTACGCAAGTATTGCCAGCCAATAAGCACCAGTATTTTGAGGCCGAGGAGTATCACCAGCGCTATCTCGAGAAGAATCCAAATGGTTATGACTGTCATTCAAATACAGGAGTGAATTTTCCAGAGACTGCGGTAAATGCGTGAGTAAGAAAATTGAGATTGATGAAGCTGCGCTTAAAGCAGAGTTAGACCCACTTTCCTATGAAGTTTTGCGCAAAGGTGCAACGGAACGACCATTTACAGGGGAGTACACAGATACAGAAACAACAGGTGTGTATAAGTGCAAGGCGTGCCAATCTGAATTATTTAGAAGTGAAACAAAGTTTCATTCAGGATGCGGCTGGCCAAGTTTTTATGCTCCTACTGAAAATGATGCGGTCACACTGATTGAAGATCGCTCCCTTGCACCTCGCGTCAGAACTGAAGTGCGCTGCGCTGCTTGTGACTCACATCTTGGACATGTCTTTGAAGGAGAAGGTTTTGATACACCAACAGATCAACGCTGGTGCATTAATTCTGTTTCACTCATTCTTGAGCCTAAGTAAACTGACGAATACAGTTCATTCATGAAATATGACGTCATCGTCATGGGCGCTGGTCACAATGGTTTAGTTGCTGCTGCCTATCTGGCGAAGGCCGGCAAGCGTGTTCTTATGCTTGAAGCCGCTGATGAAATTGGTGGCGCAACAGCAAGTGTTCGAGCATTTAAAGAATATGATGCATTGCTTTCCCGCTATTCATATTTAATAGCGCTATTGCCAGATCAAATTGTGAAAGATTTAGCTTTGAACTTCGAAACTATTTCACGAGAAGTATCATCTTTTACTCCATATAAAAAAGATGGCAAAGATCTAGGTTTACACATTTCTAGAGTGTGGGATAAACAAACTGAAGATTCATTTATTGAGTTAACTGGTTCACCGGCAGAAGGCGTTGCATGGCAAGAGTTTTATTCTGAGGTAGAGAAATTTGCACAAAAAATGGCACCAACATTTCTAGAACCACTGCGCACCAGAAGTGAGATGAAAGCCTTGATTGCCCAAGATAAAACTTGGGAATATCTAGTCGAAAATCCAATGGCTGAGATCATTCGCGCGAAATTTAAAGATGATCTAGTTCAAGGAGTCGTTTTAACGGATGCGCTTATCGGAACATTTGTATCGGCTAATTCGATTCAGGCAAACATTTGTTTTTTATATCACCTCATGGGAAATGGCACTGGCGAGTGGAAAGTTCCTCGGGGAGGAATGGTTGCATTAGTTAATGAGCTAGAACGAGTAGTGCGATCACACGGTGTTGAGATCAAAACTGATTCAGAAGTGACCAAGATTTCAACAGATACGCATGGAGTTAAGGTTCAGACAGTAAACGGTGAAGAATTTACAGCCGAATATTTGTTAAGTAATGCTGCGCCAGCGCATCTCGATCGCATTCGCAGCAAAAATACTAAGCCCACACTCTCTGGCTCACAGTTAAAAATTAATATGCTGCTTCGCGCATTGCCACGATTAAAATCTGGAGCAGATCCGCAGAAGGCTTTTTCTGGAACTTTTCACATCAACGAGAGCTATTCAGAATTAGAGGATGCTTATTTCACTGCTAAAAAGGGCGAGATACCGCTTCATGCTCCATCAGAAATGTATTGTCACACCCTGACTGATCCAAGTATTTTAAGTGCCGAATTAGCACAAAAAGGTTTCCATACTCTTACTCTCTTTGGTCTTCACACTCCTGCAGAATTATTTGAAAAAAACCCCGAAACTGCCAAAAAAATCGCAGCTCAACGATGCGTGGATGCACTCAATTCATATTTAGTTGATCCAATCGAAAGCGTTCTTGCTATTAATAGTGATGGCACATTGTGCATTGAAGTGAAGAGCCCCTTAGACCTGGAAAAAGATGTCCGACTGCCTGGCGGTAATATTTTTCATCGTGATCTGACTTTTCCCTTTAAGGAAGAAAGTGATGATCAAATATGGGGTGTAGAAACTGATGATCCACGCATATTTATCTGCGGTGCGGGTGCGCAACGCGGAGGCGGAGTCAGCGGAATCCCAGGACACAATGCTGCCATGGCAGTGCTTGCAAAGGGTTAGGCTTAACACATGAGCGATCCCAAATTAAGCCCAGAGACGATAGCGATTTCAGCTGGCCGTCCTGAAATTAAAAAAGATGGATCACTAAATCCAGATATTTCCTTAAGTTCTACGTATCACGCCGGCGGACCTCTTGGTTATGGTCGTTCAGGAAATGAAACGTGGAGCGCCCTTGAAAGTGCGATTAGTGAATTAGAAGGTGGACAAACACTTGCATTTGCATCCGGTAATGCTGCAATTAGCGCAGTCTTTGCATTGCTGCCAATTGGTGCACCCGTTGTTGCATCCGATCAGGGATATAGCGGAACTATGGCGATGCTTACCTCTTTTCAAGAGAGTGGTCGCCTAGAAGTTCGATTTGTAGATATTGCAAATACAGATGCGGTTATTGCCGCAATGAGTGGCGCGGCTTTTCTCTGGCTTGAATCACCAACTAATCCAGGTCTAGAAGTTGCAGATATGCCCACATTGATCGTTGCGGCGCGAAACTTAAGTGTTGGAGTTGGCGTTGATAACACCTTTGCAACTCCGCTTATTCAAAATCCATTGGAAATGGGTGCAGACATCGTGATGCACTCTGTGACCAAGTATTTTGCTGGCCACAGCGATGTGATTATGGGATCTCTTTCAACAAAGATTCCAGAACTGCACTCACGCCTTCAAGAAATACGAAAAATTCATGGTGGTATTCCAGGTCCTTACGAAGCGTGGCTTGCACTGCGAGGATTGCGCACATTTCCACTGCGCTTTGAATGCGCCCAGCGAAATGCCCTTGAATTAGCTAAGCGTTTAAGTAAGCACCCAGGTGTTTCAAGAGTTCGCTATCCGGGATTGCCCGAAGATTCTCAACATGCACGAGCTAAGAGTTTCATGCGCGGTTTTGGTGCGGTTGTTTCATTTGAAGTTAAGGATGGCCCTGAAAAAGCGGATCGGATCTGCGAAAGTTCACATTTGATTACCCACGCAACAAGCTTGGGCGGTATCGAAAGTTTGTGGGAACGCCGTAGACGTTGGCCGGCAGAGAGCACGTTGACCCCTGAAAACCTTATTCGCTTTTCTGTTGGCTGCGAAAATGTTGAGGATTTGTGGCGAGATATTGAGCAGGCGTTTACCAACTCGTAATCTTTAAATAGTGCAAAAGTAGAAAAAGAAGAGTATTTTTAGCATATGTTCAAAGCCATTCGACGACTAGCAGCAGCAATCGCTGTTGGACTGTTGGCATTTAAGGCAGTTGCATCCTTCCTATCGTGGATTGAACGCCAAGAAGATTCCACTGCAGAAGCATGGATTGATGAAGATGAATTTGAAGACGCATAAGTGAGTACTGCTGATTACATTCCAGGTTCGTGCAATATCGGTAAAGGTGAAATTCGACAACGACAAATAGTTGCACTTATTGGCTTAGCAATTTCTATCTCATCACTCATCGCACTTATTTCAACTAGCGCTCCTCGTGGAGCACGCCTAGGAATTTTTATTCCACTCGCTGTTGCAAGTATTGGCTGGGTTCAATCTCGTAAAAAATTCTGCCTAGCCTATGGATTTATGGGAACTTTTAATTTTGGAAAACTCGGTCAGCTCTCCAAGGTGTCAGATAGCGCAAGTCGCGCTGCCGATCGCAAAACCGCGCTGAGCATTCTCTTTCAAGCTGGTGCCTATGCAGTGATTGCTACAGCAATCATTTACGCATTACCGCTTTAAACTATTTCGCTTCCATCTTTACGCGTCGCAGTCAAACTCGCAACTGTTGTAATTGTCAATGCTGTGACTATGAATCCTAAACTCACTGCTAGTGGAACGTGAGGAATGCCAAATCCGGCAACATCATGAACTCCAACTGCGTGTAACGCTTCGAAGATCATCTTTACGCCAATAAATCCTAGGATTGCTGAAAGGCCTAGTGATAGATAAACCAAGCGCGCGATGAGTCCTTGAAGTAAGAAGTAGAGCTGTCGAAGACCCATTAGGGCGAAAATATTTGCAGTGGCGACTATGTATGGATCCTTTGTGATACCAAAGATCGCAGGAATTGAATCAAGTGCAAAGACTAAGTCAGTAACTCCAAGGGAGAATAGTGCGATCGTGAAAGTACTTGCACCCTTGCTCTTGAGATAAGTTTCAACACGACTCTCCTTAACCTCTTGGTCATGTCCGCTTTCACGCACGAGCTGAATCGCTGTGAAGATTAGGAATGCTCCGAAGATAAAAAAGACACTCTGGAAGCGAGAGATGATTGCAGCTCCTGCAGCGATAAATCCACCGCGCAAAAGCAACGCGATAATGATTCCAAGTAAGAGAACTAGCTGTTGTTTTTCTTTTTCAATCTTAAGGCGGGAAAGAATAACGACAAAGACAAAGATGTTATCTACAGAGAGTGCATATTCAGTGAGCCATCCAGCGAAAAATTCTGGACGCGCGGTAGGAGAGTCAACCCAGTTTGGCATGAGAATTCCAAAAGCAATGGCAGCGCTGACATAAACCACTGTCCAGATTGCAGATTCAGCGATTGTCGTCTCTTTGTTTCGGCGCAGAATTGCCATTATTAAGTCAAAGGCGATAACGAGTGAAAGAATTCCTATTGTTGTGAACCAGACAGTGGTGGATTCCAATTTACTTAACCTTTTCCTCTAGATCTTTTATCAGCCTGTGAATATCGGCCGAGATTACCTTAAGTTCTGCCAATTCAATCAAGCTGGCTTCGTGAGTCTCATTTATAGTCTGCTCAACTTTGGCAGAGGAGATGGTTTGCCCCACCATAATTATTGAAAGCAGAACAAGCTGCAAAAATGTTTGAGCAATCCAGGAGATGATGACGATTGTGTCACCCGACTTGATTGCAGTGGGTAGCGAGATCAAAGCGATAATGGCGAACAAATAAGCGCACCACATTGTGGCCACTCCTGCTGTTATCTTTGCGGCAACGAATTTGTTAAATGAATTAACTCTGCTCATGGAGCTAGAGTACGCCTTTTCTCAACCTTTTTCGGTTCAACTGGTGGCGTAGGAAGTGAACCAAGAGCGGCAAGTGCAGCATCTCGAATTGCAACAGCCGTTGTGCGAGCATTCTTTAGGGTGTTCATGACAATTAATTTTTGTTCCGCAGTGGTTGCGCTAGCAAGAGCAATTTTCGCATCGGCTGTCGCTTTTTTGATAGTAGCTTTAAAGATTTCATTTATTTTTTCGCGTGCTTCTTCGCGTGCTTCCATTGCGGCCTTGTAAGCATCTTTTTCAAAATTAAACTTTTCTTTGGCATTCTTAAACTCTAATTTTGCAGCAGGTTTTGATTTTGTACGATCATCGTCTGCTAGCGCAGGATTGAGAGTAGAAATAGAGAGGGCCGCGCATATAAACGTTGCTATGCCTATTCGACGGGCGCTAGTTGCCATGGGCAAAAGTGTAGGAGAAATGTTTGTGAACCTTCTGTGAGATGCTGAGAAAACACCTAAAGTTAGTTACAGATTAGCGCTGATGTGCAAAGGTATAGCCATGGCTCCCCAAATTATGGTCGTAGACGACGAAGCAGGTGTACGTGAATTAGTCTGTGATGCGCTGCGAATTGCCGGATTCGAAACCTTGCAAGCAAACGATGGGATGTCTGCACTCACAGCGCTGCGAACAGCCAAGCCAGATTTGTTAATCATCGATATCAATATGCCACTCATGGATGGTTTTGATTTAGTCGAACGTCTGCGCACTCAAAATGATTTAACTCCTGTACTTATGCTCTCCGCACGTAATGATCGTGCAGACATCACACGTGGTTTGTCCTTGGGCGCCGATGATTACGTAACAAAACCCTTTGGATTAGAAGAGTTACTACTCCGCGTTAAAGCCATCCTGCGCCGAACAACAAAAGTATCTGCAACATCTACAACACTTGCTTGTGGACCAATTACGCTCAATGAGGAAACTCACCAAGTTACTTTTAACGCAGACGTTGTTGATCTTTCACCAACAGAGTTTCGATTGCTGGCAATTCTGCTTGAAAACAAAGGTCGAGTTCTTACCAAATCTGTACTCTTAGATGATGTGTGGGGAATTACCTTTGAATCAGAAACCAGTGTTGTTGATACCTATATCTCGTACTTGCGTAAGAAATTACATCGTGATGGATTTGATGGCATCAAGACAATCCGAGGAGTTGGTTTTCAAATATTGGAACCTAAGTAGCTAATGAATCAACGATTCCGAGTTACTTTTTTCTCAGTCCTTATAACGACATTAGTTTCTCTTGGAATAGGTGGATTTGCACTTCAGGATTCTCACAGCGCTGCGATTCGCCAAGTAGATTCACGTTTAAATTTTGTTATTCAGACAGCACTTCAAAATCAAAAAGATTTATTGAACGCGGCCTTATTTGCACTTGATGCGGGCAGGATTGATGCATCGGTTCTTCTAGTAACACCACGGGGCGAGCCGATCTCATTAACTGAGGCGTCACAACGATTTGCCGTGGATACATCCATTCAAAACTTAACCACTTCGGCAATACGAGCTATTTCAATTAACTCCGAAAATCCTTACCGTATGCGTTCGATTCCACTGCCGGAAAGCGAATTCTTGGTAGTTGCAATCTCTACGGCTGATCTAGAAAGAGATTGGCGTGAAAATATTGCCCGCCTTCTAGCATTCCTATTTTTTGCCAACTCACTTGCGATTGCGCTTTCCTTCCTGCTTCTGCGCAATAACTCACGAAAGCTCGAACAACAATCATTAGTACGCATGCAGAGATTCCTCAGTGATGCGGCTCATGAATTAAGAACACCATTGACTGTTATCAAGGGATATTCAGAGTTATTAGGTGCCCACAAAATAGAGACAAAAGAAGATCAAGATAAGGCATATTCACGGGTAGACCACGAAGTAAAACGGATGGAATCACTTATAAATGATTTGTTATTAAGTGCCGAACTCAATGAAGCAACACACCTTGATTTCGAGTTATACGATATTTCTTCCGCGCTCAGCACTCACTTGCGTGACTTTGAAATACTTTCGCCTGAACGAACAATCGAACCTAACATTGAGCCCGGAATCCAGATTAAAGCTTCGGGAGATCACGTTGATCGCATGATTCAAAATATTCTTTCAAATATCAGACGGCATACTCCATCTGTCGCACCAGTGAAAGTGCAACTCAAGAAAAAAGGCAAAGAAGTGCAGTTGCTTATTGAAGATGGAGGACCAGGTCTTCCTGAAGACGCGTATAACAAAGCGAGTTATGAGTTTGAGCGTTTTGATCGCTCTCGTTCACGCGATACTGGCGGCAGTGGACTTGGCTTAAGCATCATTGCTGCAATAGTTAAGGAACACTCAGGAAGCATTTCACTATCGAAAAGCGCTCTCGGAGGACTAGCAATTCACATACAACTGCCAATTAAATAAGCCTTACACTTGAGCAATGTCGCTCGAACTCGCATTCGCTAAAGCCACAGAACTAATCAGTGATCAAGACAATTTTGTTCGTGCAGTGCTCTCTGGACGCCGTAGAAATATGCAGACACAGTATGAACGCTTAGATATTCGTCCTGTTCAACTAAAAGATGGCTTGAAGTTACAACTTGTCATGAGTGAAGAAAAGCAAGATACAACCAAAAATATTGATATCGATGGCAGCAAAATCCTTGAATTACTCAGTGGCGGCTATGCAAATATTTTAGTTGAATTCACAACGGGGTCGTATTCATTGAGAATTACTAAAAAAGGTGAAGCGCTAATTCACGAAGCCAAAGGAGTCTTCGAACGCTTTGTAAGCCATGACAGAACTAAAGAAAGATTGCTAGATGCTAGTGACCCGTTCTTAATTGAAGTGGGAATATCTGATCACAAAGGTTCAATTAAG
>Ga0209190_1003078_pt1 | contig 11082 bp, 9 predicted proteins | sample M_140205_XF_Meta_FD_187315 | JGI IMG/M metagenome (GOLD analysis project Ga0209190, IMG submission 187315) | Freshwater microbial communities from Lake Montjoie, Canada to study carbon cycling - M_140205_XF_MetaG (SPAdes) (version 2) | ecosystem: Environmental > Aquatic > Freshwater > Lake... | reverse complement strand
TACAATCATATGAGGGCAATACTAATCCTGATAAATGGTTAGATGTCAATATGAATTATCATTTCGGGTGTATGTTTTTTTTTGTGAATTTGTCAATGGACTTGTTGAATTCTACCCTGAACTCTACGATACAGACAATGGAAGTCCCTCAGAATTACAAGCAAATTTTGGAAAGAAGTGGAAAAATTATTCAACAATCATTGAACTTGCAGGCGGGGATATTCAACAAATAGATAGAGTAGTAAGAGAACCATTAGAGAAATGTTTATTATTTCTTGCATATAAGGCAGATAAAAACTACTTAGAAAACTTAATGCACAAAGAGGCATTGAAATCTATTAGATAAACCCACTACTTTTGTTATTGGTGTTGTTAAATAAGAAACTAATTCTTATGTCAGCTCCTAAATGGTCTAACTCACCCAATGGTTTATTAAGATATTCAATCAATAGATTAAATAATACAGGCATTTACATAGGCCCTACACAGGGTTTATCAAGTCCAAAAAATAATAGACAAGGATGTTTGTGTCCTAAAACTCTTACATACAGCAGAAAATGTTGCAATGGAGATTTAATAGCACAAGGTATCGGTAATGTAGGTGGAAGCAATCAAATCAATTAAATAATATGGCTCAATATACAAAATCACAATTAGTATCAGCATCTAACGCAACTTATTTTACTAACACTTCGGGTGGTATATCTGCTTCTGCAGTTAGAGACTTAAACGATAGTTGGATTAGCAGTAGTGCATTATTATCAGGTAGCAATACTTTTATAGGTAATCAAATCATTAGTGGAAGTTTGACTGCACAATTACAAGCAAACTATATTTGGTTAGGTGGTAGTAATGGATATAACCAAGCAGTATCAACTTCGTCTATATCTTTACAAGGTGCACAAGGTATACAAGGTTTACAAGGAACAATAGGTAGTCAAGGTGTGCAAGGTATAACAGGTGCACAGGGTATTACTGGCAGTCAGGGTATACAAGGAACGCAAGGTTTAACGGGAGCACAAGGTTTACAGGGTATAACAGGCACACAAGGCATCCAAGGAATTACAGGAGCTAGTGGTAGTCAGGGTATTCAGGGTATACAAGGAGCAGATAATTCAACACAAGGTGCACAAGGAACAACCGGTTTGCAAGGCATTCAAGGTATAAATGGTATTAGTGGTAGTAATGGAGCACAAGGAACTCAGGGTATACAAGGTATTCAAGGAGCAGATAATTCAACACAAGGTATACAAGGTATACAAGGTATTCAGGGAGCTGATAACTCAACTCAAGGAGCACAAGGCACTCAAGGAACCAATGGAACGCAAGGTGTGCAAGGATTTACTGGAGCACAAGGTATTCAAGGTATTCAGGGTATAACTGGTATAACTGGTAGCAATGGAACACAGGGTGCACAGGGTATTCAAGGTGTGCAAGGAACACAAGGTAGTGGTGTAAGCTCAGGTAGTTTATTAGTCACTGCATCTTTTGCATCAACTAATATAACATTTACAAAAGGAGATGCGACTACATTTAATTTACCAGGGTTTGCAACAACAGGTAGCAATACATTTACTGGTAATCAAGTAATAACAGGTAGTTTATATGTTTCCTCGTCAATACAAAAAGATGTAATAGTTGAAGGACAATTATGGATTAGTAGCTCAAATCTTTTTGCATCAGGTAGCACAATTCAACCTCAATTAAATATTGCAGGGGCCACCTCAGGTAATGTATATGGTAGTAGGAGTGGGTCAACACTTATTAGACCAGCTGGATTAGTCCTTACAAGAGGAAATACTTATAGTGAATTATTGGCAGGTGGATTAAGCACAAACGGACCAGATTTAATAAATACTTTATTTAGTAGCAATACTGCAGAATATACACTTATTGCAACTGACAACAACACAATAGATAATGAAATTGATTTATATGTAGATTTATCAGGAAGTTATTTTAGAGATTATGACGCCCAGATAGGTTATAGCAGTTGGTTGACATTAGGGCCTAATGATGGTATAACAATTCCAACTCCTACATTTACAAGAGGATTAAAAGTGACAGGTAGTTTAGATATTAGTGGTAGTTTAACTGCATCTTTACAACAAGGATTTACTTATGTTGGTAATGCAAATGGTAGAACAGTATTAGTAGCAACTAGCTCATTTGGTGGAACAACTAATACAGGTAGTTTGTTAGTGACCGGTAGTGTTGCAGGTAATGTTTTAACTTTTACAAAGGGAGATGCAACAACATTTAATTTAACAGTAGCAACTGGTAGTGGTGGTGGTGGAACTGGAAGTGTTGATACAGGTAGTTTATTAGTGACTGCATCTTTCGCATCTAACAATATAACATTTACAAAAGGGGATGCAAGCCAATTTAGTTTACAAGGTTTTGCAACAACCGGTAGCAATACATTCAACGGAACACAAAATATATCAGGTAGTATTGTAATGAATAGTGCCAATGATGGTGAAAAGTTTTTAATTTATAGAAATGGTCAACCAACTCAAAACTGGGAATTTGGTATAACAAGTCCAGGTAATTCTTTCTTAAAGACTAGAAATAGAACATGGGTGCAGAATGATGGTGTTGATGGTGAACTTATGATACACTATTTACCAACCAAGTTTGAAAATGGAATATATACGCAAGGGTCACAATTATCTATAACAGGTAGTGTTGTAATCGCTGGCAACTTAACTGCATCTTTACAACAAGGATACGCATGGGTAGGTAATAGTGGTGGTGTTTCTAGTTTAGTAGCAACAAGCTCATTTGGAACAAGTATCAATACAGGTAGTTTTGCAACAACAGGTAGCAATATATTCATAGGAACCCAAATCATAACTGGTAGTATGTTTGTATATGATAGTGGAAGTGGCCAAAGAGCAGAGATAATGAATGGACAAATAAGTAGATTTCCACAATTATACGCAACAACTTTATTCCCAGGAACAATACAAGACGACAACGGAAATAATATTTTAATAAAGTCTAATGCAGGTGGAGCAACTAATGGTGGATTTTTAGTTGTTAATACTGTATCAGGGTCTCAATTTACAGGTAGTGTAGCAGTGCAAGGTAATATAGATATAACTGGACAATACTTAATAAACGGAGTGCCTATTAGTGGTGGTGCAAATATTGACACAGGTAGTTTAATGAGAACTGGTAGTGTTGCAGGTAATGTTTTAACTTTTACAAAAGGTGATGCTACTACATTTAGTTTAACAGTTGCAACTGGTAGTGGAGGTGGAAGCACGGACACAGGTAGTTTATTAGTGACTGCATCATTTAACACTACAACAAGAGATATAACATTTACAAAAGGTGATGCATCAACATTTAAGTTAGGTGCATTTGCAATAACAGGTAGCAATACATTTAATGCTAATCAAACAATAACAACTGCAGGAAATACTCAATTAGATATAATCAGCACAGGTGGTGGCCAAGCTAATTTATCTTTTCAAGCACCTAATTCTAACTTTGCTGCATATGGTCAATTTAATATCACCAACAACGGACAATATGGTGGAAGTGGAAGTATTAAAGTTATAGCAAGCAAAAATTCTATGGAGTTAGCTGCTGATAGTGGTATCAAAGTAGGAGCAACAAATGGTGGTGGCAATGCAGTGGATGCAGGTGCTATAACAATGCAAGTCCGCTCAGGTAGTTTATCATTAGCACCTGCAGGAACTGCTAATACAACTGCATCTTTATTACACTTATCTAGCTCAAGTAATACTGCTAATGTAAACTTAATATTTAAGAATAATAGCAATACTGCAGATACAATTATATCAGGTAGCAATAATATATTTACAAATCCAACTGCAGCAACTGCAGGTTTGAAAAGATTTATTGGTGGTAGTGGTAATTTAATGTTATCACCTGGAGCTGTCAATCAAATAAGTGCTTCTCAAGCATTCCCAATTACAACGAACTTTAATATTCATACGGGTGGGTCTATTTCAACAAGAGCTGCAGTAAGTGCATCTGCATGGACTATCAGTAATAATATGTTGATTGGGTCTATACAAGTTGGAAATGCCACTGCCAACGCAGAAAAGCTATTAGGCACTTTGAATATCACCAGCAATCAAGTTCAAAATACTTTGGTAATCACTGCAAATAGAACTGCAATTAGTGCATCTACAAGTATAAATAGTAATGCAATCATAGGTGGGTCAACTGTTTTAACAATGGCATCGTCCTCAATTGGATATTTTGGTAATGTGGGTAATGCAACAATTACTAATGGATTTCAAAATGCAGGTGGAAGCTCAGGCAACAATGCTTTAAGTGTGTCACAAAACTGGTTTGGTGCAGCGATAATCAATGTATCAGGAAGTGATGCAGGTGGTTTAACTAATCCAAGAAGTATATCTAATAATTACTTGTTTAGTGGGTATCAGACAACAGCAACCGAAACAATTGCAAATCTTTCATTAAATGGTAGTGGGTCGTCAATGGTATCTACGATGGCAATGGGACATGAATTGGGTATAACTGGTAGTAATGGACTAGATACAAATATTGGTGGTTTAACACCAGGAATTGGAGCAGGTAGTGCATTCTTTGGTAGGTGGAACTCACAAAGTGGTAATAGAGCAAGAACTGCTGAAACTATATTTGCAATAGGAACAGGAACTAGCACCTCGTTAACTAAAACAGGCTTCTTAATAGATAGTGGGTCTAACTCATACTTTGAAGGAACATTAAATGTAAGTGGTAGCACAACAATGACGGGTAGTTTAACTGTAACAGGTAGCACAATATTAAAAAGTCTATCAACAACAGGAACTCCTTTAACTATACAATCGTCAAATACAACTGATTATATTGCAGCTAAACTTGTAGGAGGTGGCCTTTATATATCGTCGTCTGATTACGGAACAAGTTTTGTAGGTGGAACTGATTTATTAGGAACATTCAATTTAAGTGGCACAGGATTAAATATGTCAGATGATAATAATAACCAATATGCATCAATTACTAAAACAGGTATAGAGGTTGGTTGGAATAATACTGGCAACACGAACTTATGGATGAACGATGGTAGTTACTTGACTAATGTAACAGTAGCATCACCCTCAGGTAGTGGAACATTTATTGCAGGATTAAACACGGCAGAGGATTTAGTTGGTTTAGTGCAATTCCAAAGTAAAGCGAATTGGACTGATGGTAGAACAACATTTTTGACACCATTAGTTGCAAAATCAGGTAGTATAATAACAGGTAGTTTCAATGTATCAGGAAGCTCAACATTTAACGGAAACCAAACAATAAGTGGTAGTTTATTAGTAAGCTCTTTTACAACATTAGCAAGTGTAAGCTCCTCATTAAACTTTGCAGATGACACTGCGGCAGCAGCAGGTGGAGTGCCATTAGGTGGATTATATAGAAACGGTAATTTCGTAATGATAAGATTAACATAATAAAAATATATGAGTTTAATATTAAATGCTTCAATTCAGGGTAATCAACAATTCACAGGAAGTGTGGATGTTATCGGGTCACTAAGTATAAATGGAGTGCAACTACCAAGTGGTGGAAGTGGTAGTCAAGGTGCAACTGGTGCACAAGGCCAAGCTGGCCAAGCTGCAGCACAAGGTGCGACTGGTGCACAAGGAGGAGATGGAACACAAGGAGCACAAGGTGGTGCAGGTCAAAGTATAACAGGCCCACAAGGAGCAATAGGTGCACAAGGACAACAAGGAGTAGGTGGTCAGCAAGGAACACAAGGAGCAACCGGAGCACAAGGAACACAAGGTGCAACGGGAACAAACGGATACGGATATCAGGGATTAAATACGACTGCATCTTTAACTTTACAAACTGGAACGATTACATTTACTACTAATACAAATGTGACCTCAAATGCATTCCAAACAGGTAATAGAATAAGATTAGCACGCCAAGCAGACCCTACTGTTTATTGGGAGGAAGGTGTTATCACTGCATACACAACAAATCAAATGACAGTTTTGATAGATTTAGTGAATGTGAGTGGTGGAACATTTAGTGGATATGATATTGGAATTACAGGTCAGCAAGGTAATATTGGATTGCAAGGAACTCAAGGAACTGCAGGCCAACAAGGAACACAGGGTGGTGTTGGTGCACAAGGACAACAAGGAGTAGGTGGTCAGCAAGGAACACAAGGAGCAACCGGTGCAGGAACGCAAGGTGCAACTGGAACAGGAACACAAGGAGCTAATGGAGCACAAGGCACAACCGGTCAATCTACAACGGGAGCTCAAGGTGCAACGGGTTCGCAAGGAGCAGGTGGACAGCAAGGAACACAAGGTGCTACTGGAACTGGAACACAGGGTGCCAATGGTGCACAAGGAACGAATGGTAGTCAAGGTGCAACTGGTTCGCAAGGAACAACTGGAACTGGAACTCAAGGAGCAACTGGTGCACAAGGAACTAATGGTAGTCAAGGTGGAACGGGTAGTCAAGGTGCAGCAGGTGGTCCTGGTTCACAAGGAGCAACAGGCACAGGCACGCAAGGTGGAACAGGAGCACAAGGAGCAACGGGAACAGGAACGCAAGGAGCAACCGGTGCACAAGGAACAACAGGAACAGGAACACAAGGTGCTGCAGGAACTGGAACGCAAGGTGCACAAGGAGCAAACGGAGCAGCAGCACAATTAGTAATCAATAGCAATACTGATAACAATGTATTAACTGCAACTGGAACCTCTACATTACAAGGTGAGAATAATTTAACATTCAATGGTAGCACATTAGCAGTAGCAGGAGCAATCACTGCAACTGGAAACATTACTGCATACTTTACCTCTGACAAAAGACAAAAGAATAATATACATGTAATCATAGATGCATTAGAGAAAGTTAAAAAACTTAATGGTGTTAAATGGGATTGGAATGAGGATAATACAGATGAAGTGACAAAATCATTACCTGCAACAGGACTTATCGCACAAGAAGTTGATGAGGTATTGCCTGAAGTTGTAATACAAAGAAACGATGGATACTTAGCAATTGACTATTCTAAAATGATAGGATTGATTGTTGAAGCTATTAAAGAATTGGACGCTAAAATAAAATAGAATGGCATTACCTGCAAGTGGACAAATCAGTATGGATGATATAAGGGTTGAATTAGGAGTGCCTAGTCAATCACCTTTTGGAATAAACGAAGCGAGACTTGGAACATATGTTGCAATAAATCAATTCTCTCCGTCTAAACCACCCTCAAGCGGACAAGTTAGTTTAGCAAGTTGGTATTCATATTGTCAAAATTGTGGATATAATAGTGGCACATTTTATTATAGTAGTGTAAGTGCAGCTGCAGCATGTGCAGGAAGTCCAAATACAACTCTTTATTGGAGTGGCAGTTTAGGATTAGGAACTATATTATATACGGATAGCTTAGGAACAAGTGAAGCATCACAAGGTTATTGGAGTGATGGAACTAATGCATACTTTCAAAATTGTCCTGACGGATGTTATGATGGTATTACCTCAATTACAGCATGTTCTAGTCCAAGTTATGGTTTGTATACAGCAGATGAGTATTATTGTGATGGATTAACTTGCACATTTAGTATGTCAGATGTATTAGTAGCATTTGCATTACCATTTACACCAAATTATGGTAAGTTTTATGAATTGCAAGCAGGTGGGTTTTATTATATTTTAAGTGAGGAGGTATTTACAGGACCAGGAGCAATATGTAATAAAACACCAAACTTTACCAATTGTAATAGTTGGTGTAGTTTATAAAAAATAAATTATGGAAAGAATAATTAGAGTATCGTATGTAAAACCAGCTACGAATGAAAATGAAATTGGTTTAGAAAAGCACAGAGATTACTATACCAATACAGATACATTAGATGAAGCAATTGAAAGTGCAAGAACTGAAATGCTAAAACTAATTGCAAAAGTAGGTGGTGAAATAATTAGTATAGAACAGATTTAACACTTTTTGATTTAGAGGTGTTAGATATATATGATGGCAAATCTTACAAAACTCGTTATAGACAACGGTGGTGATATATTCCCACTTATAATCCCAACAGAACAAACAGGCGGAACTGGCCTTATGAACCCCTCTATCTACAATGATAATGGGAAATTGATATGCAATTTAAGGCATGTTAATTATACACTCATGCATTGTGAAGGACAACAAATCTTTGGAAATAGACATGGGCCATTAGCTTATCTTAATCCTGAAAACGATATTAAGTTAAAGACAATCAATTTTATGCTAGAGTTAACAGATACTCTGGATATTAAAAGATATACGAAAATTGATACCTCTAAATGTGATGTAGACCCATTGTGGGAGTTTCACGGATTAGAGGATGCAAGATTGTTAAGATGGGATAATGATTTATGGATTTCTGGTGTGCGTAGAGATACAACACACAACGGACAAGGTAGAATGGAATTATCTAAATTGGATAAAGACTATAAAGAAACTGATAGATACAGAATAGAAGCACCAATTGATACAGGCAGTTATTGTGAAAAGAATTGGATGGTCGTAGAGGACTTACCATTTCATTATGTAAAGTGGGCAAACCCAACAGAAGTAGTTAAAGCAAATATTGAAACACTACAATCAGAACAAGTTGTATTAAAGCAAGGTGTAGGTGAGTTTCAAAATATGAGAGGTAGTAGCCAAATTGTAAGATGGGGTGATTATCGTATTTGTATTATTCACGAAACTGCATTATGGAAAAATAAATTAGACCAAAGGAATGCTAAATACACACATAAGTTTATAGTATGGGATTTAGATTGGAACATACAACATATATCAAATCCATTTAGTTTTATGGATGGTGAGATTGAGTTTTGCTGTGGATTAGCATTTCATAATGGAGATATGTTAATCTCATTTGCATTTCAAGATAATGCAGCATTCATACTTAGAGTGCCTCAATTACAAATCAAATCAATTATATGGAGCTAAATAAATTATTAAAAGAATATATTAAGGATAGCAGAAATCCAAAAGTCTGTTTTGATTTAGGTTGGGCATACGAACAACAGGGACAGACTGCTTCTGCATGTGGATTTTATTTAAGAGCAACAGAGTTTGGTAGTGATATTAAACTACAATACGAAGCATTATTAAGAATGGCTTTATGTTTTGAGAAGCAAGGTAATAGATGGTTTATGATTAAAGGTTTAATACAAAGAGCAATCAGCTTATTACCAAAAAGACCTGAGGGATATTTCTTATTAGCAAGAGCACATGAGAAAAATAGGGAATGGCAAGAAGGTTATACTACTGCATGTATTGGTATTGTATTTGATTTTGAGGAATGTGATAGCATTACTAATTTAGAATATCCAGGAAAATGGGTGTTTGAGTTTGAAAAAGCAGTATGTGCATGGTGGATAGGGTTATTTGATGAGAGTTTATACACTTTTCGTAAACTAAATAGTAATAATAAAATAGATGGAATGCATAAACAAGCAATACAAAATAACTTAAATACATTATCTAACAACTGGGTAGCACCTATGGAATATAATAAATCTGACTATAATAAATTAAGATATAAGTTTGAAGGAGCACATTTAATAGAAAAGAATTATTCTCAATGTTATCAGGACTTATTTGTGTTAATGGCTACTAATGGTATGGAGTGTGGTAGTTGGATTGAAATAGGATGTGCTCACCCAACATACGGAAACAATACAAAACTATTAGAGGAATTAGGATGGGATGGTGTTAGTATTGACATAGACCAAAATGTTGTAGCTAATTGGAAAGATAGAATAACTAATCCTTATCAAATGGATGCAACAAAAGTTAATTGGGAAAAGATGCCAATATGGGATTTAGGAGATATAACAGATTACTTGCAAATAGATGTAGACCCACCTGAAATTAGTTATGAGGTATTATTAAAGATACCATTTTGGAAACAAAGGTTTAGAGTTATAACATTTGAGCATGACCATTACGCAGACAATTCTAAAACTATAAGGGAAAAGAGTAGGAAATACTTAAAGTCTTTTGGTTATGAATTGATTGTAAACGATGTTGCAGTTAATGATTATGATAGTTATGAGGATTGGTGGGTGCACCCTGACTTAGTTTCACCAAAAATAATGGAACTTTTAAGGTCAAATACTAAAATAAACCCTGCAAAACAATATATTTTTAACTACATTTAATTTTAGCATTGTTAAATAATAAAACTATACATTATGAATGCGAAAACCGTATTAAGTAAAATAGCTTCTATGATTTCTTTTAACGAAGTAGAAGTTGAATTTACAGATGCTAAAACAGCTGATGGAACTATATTACAATCTCCAACATTTGATGTCGGTGAGGATGTGGAAGTAGTTGCAGAGGATGGCACAAAATCAAAAGCTCCAAACGGAGAACACCAAATTAGTTTAAGAGATAGTGAGGGTAATGAAACTCTTATTAGAATTATAACTGAGGATGGTAAAATTGTTGAAAGAGAAAATGTTGAAATGGCAGAAGTATCAGTTGAGGTAGAACCAACTGAGGAGGAAGTAGTTTCAGAGGAAGCTCCAAAAGACGAAGTAGATATGAATAAGAAAATGGATGAATTGACTTATCGTATTGAAGAAATGGAAAAGAAAATGATGGAGATGGAAAAAGTTGCTCCAGCAGTTGAAAAGGAAATGGAAATGCAAGACGAGGAGTTACCTAAATTAGATGGTGCACCAATTGACGATGCAGTAAGATTTGCAGTAGAGACAAACAAAAAGAACTTTGGTCAAAAATCACAAAACATACAATCTAGTATATACGACAAGTTATACAGATAAAAAATATTTATAAACTCATTTAACAAATTAAAAAAATGAACAATTTAACAAACAAAAGAATTCAGAAATTCGCTGAACCAACAATCACTTCAACTTACGCAGGTGAATTTGCAGGTCAGTATATTGCTGCTGCTTTATTATCTGCAAACACGCTAGATAAGAAGTTAGTAACAATCATGCCTAATGTGAAATACAAAGAGGTAATCCAAAAGGTAGCACAAGCAGGTATCGTGCAAGATGCAAGTTGTGATTTCGTAACTTCAGGTA
>Ga0209190_1003074_pt1 | contig 11092 bp, 16 predicted proteins | sample M_140205_XF_Meta_FD_187315 | JGI IMG/M metagenome (GOLD analysis project Ga0209190, IMG submission 187315) | Freshwater microbial communities from Lake Montjoie, Canada to study carbon cycling - M_140205_XF_MetaG (SPAdes) (version 2) | ecosystem: Environmental > Aquatic > Freshwater > Lake... | reverse complement strand
CGCTCAGCTTGGGCGCAAATTCGCATTGCAATATCCTCAGCCTGCTCATCAGTGCACTCGCTGCCGTAGTAACTGGCCTCCTGGCTGACGAAGATGGTATACTCACTGTAATCACGCTCGACGGCAATGCTGATCGTGAATGCCTCGCCATCGTCGGTCGTGCCATCGACGTGCCAGCTCGGCCCGAATGCGATGGCAGAGGCGTCTGGGCTGGCGATCAGCGCGGTGATGCTGTAGATGTCCGGTGCCTTGATGCTGATGGTTGGGCGGGTGCCATTGCTCAGAGATTCGGCGATGGCGTTTTGGATTTTGGTCATGTTGATCATTTTTGTTTGCTTTCTAGTTTTTGCCTGGGTGATTCTTGGCACCTCAAAACCCACTCCCTTGTGAGGAGTGGGTGAGGATGGAGAGTGGCTGGCTACGGCTGCTTGAGGCTGTAGTAATCGACTCCCTGATGACCGTCAGCGACGATGGTCAGCGTGCCGACATAGTCGTCGTCGAACAGGATTTTGACCTTCTCCTTCTCGCCTGCATCCATGTCGCCGCTGTCGTATCGCTCGGTGTAGTCGATGATGGCTGAGTGCAAGCATGTTGCGCGGATCTCGTCAGTGCAGGTGCCGTCGCGGAACTCGAAGGTCTTGATTTCTGGAGTGTTCATCTTGGCTTTTGGCTTAGTCGTGTAGTTCATTTTTATTTGTAGGTTAGGTGCTTAGCAATTATTCCCAGACGCAGGTGACGTAGATGCGAAACTCAGAGCCTTCGTAGGTTCCGTGAATGTCGTACATGGTCGAGTCGTCTTGACCGATTCCGGTATAGTCCCAGTCTGCGCCGAGCTCGTGGAGCTGAGTGGAGAGGTCAGTGAATGCACCGACGAATGTGGTGCGGACGATTTCGCTGTACTCGGCAGACGTACTGATTGCTGAGAGGAGGCTGCTGAATTTTTTCAATGTGATCATGGTTATTTGCTTTCTTTGTTTGTTTTTCCTCAGCGGTTGTCGCTTTGGTGAGATCAATCTGCACGCACTCTCTGCCCCTGTCTACATTTATTTTTAATTATTTTGCAGAAACACCCATTTACCTAGGGAAAACGCTCTGAATTATTTTTTAATTCTCTGCTTTTGACCTGTTTTTTTCGCTGAAAAATCGTGGTCAACGTGGATCAGATGCAGAATTCTCGCGTGATATTTGCGGTTGCACCTGCGGCCTCGCTTAAACCACTCATGCACAGCACTTTTGCTGGTGCCGAGATGCTCAGCGATGCGCGACATAGCACCGCGCTGGATCGTGCCAGCCTCGGTCGTAAGTCGCTCTCTGAGTAGTGCGATCAGCCTCGGTCCCTCGCTAGTTCGTGGTGTGTATGCCATGCCTCACTCTCTCCCACTCTCTCTCCGCTGTCGTCCTTTATTTTTAATTTCTCGTCACAAGAGCCTAATGGAGACCTGATTAGGACTGGTCCAGTCCTCTCGGTAGACTGGCTCCCATATGTGGTGGTAGCTGTCTCGCACAGCCGACGCGATGATGGTCGGTGCGGTGTTGATCGTCAGGACATTCTTTGCTCGTCGTATGTATTCGACCAGGTGAGGTATGGACGGCACCGGCGTCAGTCCATGCGCCGCTTCGCCAAGGACGATGATCGGATCATTGGGCCACCGGCATTTAGCGGTAGCGATGACCAGCTCAGGATTATGCCTGGTTGTGGTCGAGTGACCAGTTGGGAAAACCAGCGTAGACGCCGATACCGACTCGGGCACATCAATGTGCGGAGCTGGAGCCAGTCTAATTATTCGTTCCACGTCGTTGAACCGCCCATAAACGAAGTCAAACAGCTGACAGCCAGACTGTTGCCACTCATCAAAGCGATCTGGCCAGACTTGCAAATTAACAGCCTCGTCGTAGTTGCTGCGCCTGTTTTCGGCGAGCGTTGGCGTCGCGTAGTCCACTAGATCAAACAGAGAGTGGTATTTCTCCTCGCACTCGTAGTCCACCGACCAGCCGAGAGAGTGGTAGTGGTAGGCTATTGGCAGTGTGTGCACAATGTCGCCGAGCCGAAAGTGGTTGATGATTAGCAGATTTGGCATTTGAAAACCATGGTTAGGATGTTGTCTGTCTCGGGTGATTTGCGGACAACGTCCTCGGGTGAGCCAGAGAAAAATGATCGGTATCCGGCGGCGTACATGATTGACTCAAGTGATTTGACGGTAAAGTGATGGAGATGCTCGCCCGGCTTGCGGTGACGCCACGTCTTAAAGTGCTCAAACCCAAGAGCCGGATGGTACCAGGGACAACTGACCACGATATATCGCGCTCGCAGTTTTTTGATGAAATCCAATTTTGGGAAATGCTCTAGCGAGTCAAAGAAGGTCATTACGTCAACTGGTCTGGTTGCCCAGTTCGGATCGATGGTGATAAAGTCCGGCGTTGGGTATGGGCTGACGTCATAGCCACGGATCTCGCACGTCGGGTATCGTTGGTGGATTTCCTTGAGAAATGCGCCGGTAGCGTAGCCAACGTCGCAAATTGACCGGCATAAAGACTGTCCAATCAGCCGATCAATAATGCCAGCGCGAACCGCCGAGAGCTCAGCCTGTGGCAGTTGTTCGTATTTCTCGACATACTCATGGTCGTAGTTTGCCACTACGGTGCGGTCAATAGACGAGAGCAAATGCGTGGTCGCGTCGATCTCGTAGCCGTCAGGGATGAGATAGGGATAGTCAGTCATAGGTGCTTACCATTAAGCACATGCCGTCAAATGTCGCCCACTATTCTTTCATCGCTCGGGTGATAATCGCAGCCGCCACCAGCATGCACAGGCACCAGACCGTAGCCACTCCCAGAGAGTCCTTTAGAGCGTCAGGCATCATGCCGGTTGTAGCTCGTAGCCGGTACGCGATAAGCCTGGGAAAAACGTGTAGCAGAACCGATGCTCCTCCACTCCACCAGTCTTCGGGTCAGCGTTGATCCCAAATGCTTTAGCCAGCGCAATCGACGCTTCGCCGAGATGACTGCGCGGACCGAAATCTCCGACAATGCACTCGATCTCTCGACCAGTCTCTGAGTCATGCACTACTGCCCGACAACCCAGCACAATGCCAGCGGCCTGCATGCGCCAGTGGTTTGGCAGGACGATGAACAACTCTGTGGCCGAGTCCAAATACCGAGCTGGATCGGTAATTGCCAGTCCCTCGCGCTGATAGCTGGTCGTGCTGATGTAGTAGCCGGGCGCAGGATCGCCAGCGTGCTGGACGACTGGCCTGCCATTGACCGTGACGATGCCCCACCAATTCCCTTCGTGCCCGGCGTTCGCTAGGTAGTCGAGTGGATCGGTGCCGGGTGGTCCGTAAGCTCCTCGGCCAGAGCCGTCGTGACCATTTGCGCCGTCAGCATCGATGCTCATGCCAGCGAGGAAAGTGTATGAGCCGTCAGAGTTTAGCTTTGGAAGTGGTTCAGTCATGAGTCTTTTGGGTTAAGCTTGTCGATGACATAGCCAGCGACTCCGGTCGAGCCCTTCGTGAAGCCGAGATAGCCTAGGACAATCGAGCCGATCAGACCGTACCGGCACAAAGCTAGTTGCGTAAACGACTGGATCTGAGCGGCGTTGTCGAGAGTGTAGAGTGTGGCAACATCAGACCAGTGGACAATCCAGACCACATACAGACCACCGATCGTCACCCATAGCGTGCGACTTAAGAAGATGGACAGCACGACGACGATCAGTGCCAGCGTCTGACGGATCGCAGAGCGGAGAGTCATAGCAAAAGCCTTGCTAGCCAGTAGCCTGCGGGGATCGCGGCGACTGGCAGAAGGAATCCGTAGGGCGGTGGCAGGATCGATGTCAGACGCAAGCAGAGGATGCACAGAAGCCCAGCACCGAGCCAGCCGAGCAGGTTGCCACGATGGTCTGCCAGACGCTGAGCCTTGATCGCATCAGCCTTTGCGCCGACCGCGATCCTTGTCTGCTCATCGGCTTGCGCCTGTAGGTTGCGAATGTCCTGATCGACTTTGAGCAGTTGATTCTGGCTGTCCATCAGAGCGTCGGTCGCATCGACTAGATTAGCCTGGACTCGTGCCTCGCTTGCGATTGCCTTGTCAGCCGCTGCGATGGATTCCGCTGTGAGCTTTTGCAAATGCTTGATCGTCAGCACGATCTCCTCCTTGCTGATCTTGCTGAGCTCGTCGTCGGTGATCTGAGCCCAGACAGAAGACGCTGACAGACAGATGATTGCCAGCCATCTCATCTTTGAAACTCCAGCCACTTAAGGATTAGCACCGACTTCGCATCGACTCGATCTTGAGCGGTGCGGATCTTCTGGATCTGAATCATCGTGCCATTGCTCTCCTCGATGGCTGACCGCACAGCGGTGCTGGCAGCCGTTGTGCTAGCCTTGGCTTGAGCGACCGAGACGATTGCTGGCGAAGGCTTTGGGCGGTTGTGCTCACATGCTGTGAGCGTGACCAGAGACAGCAGAAGCAGACTATTTTTTAAGGTCTTCATCGGTCTGCTTGAAGATCACGCCCTCCCATTTACGAGTCTGCCAGTTGTGGTAAATCCTCTGGCAGAGCGAGATGAACATTGCCAGCGACGCGAGACAGCCGAGGATCATTCCAGCCGTTTTCGCTATGCTATCAATGTCCTCGTGCGTCGATGATATGACAGCCAGCCAACTGCCAGCCATTCCGACTGAGCCACGCCACAAGTCGCCGAAGATCTCGTTACGGAGCATTAGACAGGAGTGATGATCGGTGGCGTTGGAAAGTCTGGTGGAGTCGTCACAGTCACCCCGGCGAGCAGGTCAGCGACCTCCTGTGCCGCCGCAATTTGCGCGTCGTATGCGCTCTGCTCGCTCACCCGTTGACGCAGGTAATTGGCGATCATGGTCACGCCGTAATCCTCTGCGCTGATGGGGTTTGGCTCGCCGTCCACAGTAGCTTGCCAGCCTCCTGAGCGAGCAAAGAGGAGCGTGGCGGCGTCTCGCTGATCCTCGGTGAGGAAGGCAACATCGATGGTGATAGTGGTGGACATAAGTTGATTAGATGGAGGTGACTGCTTCCCACGCAGTCCCAGAGTAGACATTAAGTTTGCCTGTCGTGGTGTTGAAAATTAGCGAACCTGCAACTGGTGTTCCGTAAGTACCTCTCTCGGTCGTTGTCATTTTAGGCAGCACAACAACATCGAGAATATCTCTACCGAGCTTAATCGAGTTGTTCAAATTTCCGACCGCTCCCGCACCGATAGCAGTGCGATAAGTTGCTGATGCAGAGCCAGTTTGTGCCATCTCTCCGAACAGACTGTTGTACGTACCGCTCGTAATTGTCGATCCCGCTGAGTGGCCACACGCAGTATTCCTCTCTCCGGTGCACAGCTTCATTGCGTCCCGTCCCACTGCCACACACGCCAGCGCATTAGCATTAGTTCCGTTCAGCGCATCGTAACCAATTGCAACGCTGTAATTTCCAGCATTCGCGAGGTTTCCAATTGTGACTGAGTATTGAGAAGAGATGGAACGCTGACAATTATTCCCGATTGCAATGCTTTCAATTGCAAATGTTGTTACGTCCAAACATTGATTTCCTACCGCCACATTTGAAAAACTTGCACTCGTTGTAATTGCTCCGAGCGAGCTTTTTCCAATCGCCATATTGCCCGTCGTCGTTGTCGCCGATCCTAATGACAATTTTCCAATTGCCACATTTAATCCGTTTCCGCTCATGTTGGCTACAGTCGGATTTCCTGCGCCTCCGAGAAACAGGTTATTCGTTCCGTAACTGTGGATAAACTGCGTCCCTGCCTGCGTAATCTGCCCCGCCGTCGCGGTGGTCGCGACAATGTCCAGAAGCGAGCCAACGAACAGTTTTTGACTCACCGACGCGCCACCTGTCACAGTCAGCGTTCCGCCTGCGGTCGAGCTGGTTGCGTCAGTGTCGAGGGTCAGACTGACAGTTGAGGAAAAGGTTTGTGCCGCGTTGAATGTCTGCGCCACCGAGAGTCCCGCAAGGGTGGTCGAAGTGATCGGGAGCGTAAGCGTCGGCGTGCCGAGTACGCCCGTCGGCGGGGTGATAAGGATCGTTCCGCTCGTCGCATTGCCGAGCGTAATTGTGCCGAGCGTGCCACTCGCGCCGAGGGTGATTGTCGAGGAGTAAGCTGGAGTTGTCAGCGTGCCTGCGCTCGTCAGCACGCGCCCACTTGCCACCGCCGCCAGTGCAGTGGGTGTTGCTCCTGCCCCACCGCCCACGACCAACGCGCCCGCTCCCATTGCTGCGCTCGATGCCCATGCTGAAGTGCTTGAAAAATAAACAAGGCCGCCGCTTGTCCCTAATACAGTCAGCGCGAGCGTTCCGCTTGTCGTAATTGGCGAGCCACCCACCGAGACAATCCCGCCCGTAAATGACTGCTCCACACTCGTTACTCCTCCAGAAGGTTTAGCCACCCAACTTCCCACGCCTGCGCCGTTGGTTTGGAGGATATAAGTATCCGTGCCATCGGTCGTTGGCATCGCGAAGGTTTTGTGGACAGTGAATGTCTGTCCAGAGTCCACGATCAGTATCCCACTCGCCGCCGTTGGCGTTGTCCCTTCTAGGGTGTAATCAGGCAGAATCGTGCAGGTGATCGCTGGGAGAGTGGCGATCAGATTGACTGTGTCCCTGATCGAAAACGCCGCGTAATTGCTCACCGCCGTGACAGTCAATAGCCACGCTCGTAACTCGTCCGAGTCGAGGAGCAGGGTGAACGTATAAACTGTTGTGGTGGTTGAGCCAGTCTTGACGCCTGTGGTCGTCTGACAGAGGTAATCGCCTGCCACATCATTGATTGGTTTGATACCGCAAATCCACGCTGGGGAGGTCAGTTCGATGACCACTCCAGACCGCACAAATTGCACTGCAAATGCGATGGAGTCTGACTGCCCTAGAACCAGATTAGGTTGCCGGGCGATCCCTCCGGCGGCACTCGTCCAGAGGAGTAGGTCAAGATCGTAGTAGAGCGGGATGGTGATGGATGCCATTGGTAATTAGGGTAGAGGAGTTGAGAAGTTAGGCAAGCGGGTTAGGTCTCGATATGAATGCTCGTTATCAGGTATCCGCTGAAGACTGAGTCGTAGTCATAAAACGCTGTGTGCTGGTAGTTTAGTGCCCACTCCAGCTTTGCGGTCATGTAAATCTGGTCAGTCTCGCAGACTCCAACCATTGCCAGCGCGTTGTTGTAGCCAGAATACTCTCCCTCGGTCAGAGAGAAATTTGTGCCTGCCCATCCTCCGCTCGTGGTCTTGCTATCGCTTCCTGTGTAGGTTCGGGTCTTTGTGATTTGCGTCCCGCCGCCTCCGAATGTCCACGCGGTCATGTTGTCGTTTTCCCAGCTGGCAATAAATTCCTGCGGTGATCTGCCCGGCTCGCTGGAGTTTTTGCAGAATTGGCTGAACTCTGCTGGAGAGGAGTTTGGGCGAAAAATTGGGCGAATGCGCTCGTTGCTAGTACCAGTACTCACTCCATCCTCAAATGTTTCCCACGGCACAAGGAATTCAACTGTCCTGTGATCGTTGCGAAGAGTCGTAGTCCTCGCCCCTGCGCTCTGGTTTTTGATGTAGAGGTTGAACCTGCACTGCCAGCAACAGCATCCTCTGTTTGCCACCCAGAACTTGTCGTAGTCGCTCGGTGCATCATGCTTGATCTGGTAGGCAGTAGGATGTTCTCGCGTCCATCCGTAGTCGTTGAATTTCACATTATCACCATTCCACACTTTCGTGTAAACTGTTCCATCCACAAAATTTGTGACTGTGGAGGTTGCATAAAACTCCATCGCAATAGTCATCAGCGTCCACGGCTTTTTGCTGTCTTTCTCCGCTGTGCATCCCAGTAGGCTCATTAGCTCAAGACATACAGATGATCGTCGCCACCGCACAACTCGTAGGTTTGCGAGCCGCGAACATTCTGGGGATCGACGATGCCAACGAACGCCAGCCCATTGGATAGACCAGGGGAGATATTGGCGATCTTGACGTAGAGCGCACCAGTGGTGCTGGTCGGCGGGTTGATGCCACTGGTCACCGCGTAACTCACTCCAGTGATGGAGCCTGCGCTGTTCACATCGACCTTGAGGTAAACGACTCGGTCACCAGTTGTGACAGACAGCGTCGGCACGGGGATCGCATCGATGCGCGTTCCGCCCAGCGTCGGCACGCTGGTGCCAGCGGCGGACTCGGCGTTCTCGCCGAAGGTGCCGTTGTAGGCTGAAAATCTGGCGGTGGTGCCGGTGGTCACGTCGTAAATGTTCAGCGGCAACGGACCACCGACGGTCGCAATCAATGCCTCGGGCTGAATGCTCAGGCAGTAGCCACGAGCGTCGAACGACATTGAGCGAGAGAATAGCTTGGTCGAGCCGCCGCTGGTCGTAGCTCGCACCACACTCCCGCTCACGCCCAGACTCTGGTTGTTGCCGACAGCGGTCAGCGGTGGTCTGTCTCGGTGCCAGAGATCGATCCACGGACCGCTGACATAGCCAGCAGAGATCGCGTCACCGCTCCCGCCCCAAGGTCCAGTCGTGCCGTTCGGACCGCTGTAGCTGGACGCATATCGGCAAGTGCCAAGCTCATACTGATACTGGTAGGCACCTGGACCAACTCCCAACGCCATCTCGGGCGCAATAGTCACCAGCACGCCCCGCTTATCGAAGATCGGTGTGCGCTGGTAGTATTGATAAACGCCTCCACCAGACTGCGATACAAAGGTCCTAGTGCCACTCACCGGCGTGATGGAGTAGTAGCCATCCACCGCACGCACAAACGGCCCTACAACGCCATAGCACGGCGATTCTGAGACGGTAGCGGTGCGGATGACTCGCTCCCTGTGCCAAGTGTCCAGCGCAGCCGATGCCTGAGAAAAGCCTGTGGGGATGTTGCCGTAGTTGGTCGGCACGATGGACGGCGAGTCGGTCACGCCTCCCCACGGTCCGTAAGTGCCTCCTCCACCTGTGGCTGTAGTCACTGACGCGCCAAAGTGACAAGACGCCAACACATAAGGGTTGCTGTAATCGCCAGCCACATACTTGTCGCCGAGTGCCTCAATGGCTGTTCCGCCACCTCCGCGCTTGACTCGGATGCCGAGCCCGGCGACTGGCGTGGACTCCTCCACATATCGCACCAAGGCATTCAGCTTTGTGGCGGTGACCTCGTCAGAGAAAGGACGACCGCCCTCGAAGACTGGCAGTATTTTGTCCTGTGCCATCGCTTATGCTTCGACGGCGCGGACAATAATGTTGGCGGCAGCGGTATTGGCTTTGGCGTGGATGGTTGCACCTTGGTTGTAGGCAATCATCAGTCCGCCGGGCGCACCGCTAACGGCGGCGAGTCGGATCTGGTAGGTCGTGCCGTTAAAGCCGATATCGACATAGTTTGTCGGGTCGATGTTCTGGAGCATGTAGACGCCGACGGTGCCGATGTCGCCGAAGCTGATCACCTCGTCCACGGTGCCGATGTTCTGGATAAGATCGCAGTATTTAACGCCGGTAACGTCTTGCGTCACGTTGCACTGGGTCGAGAGTGCTGCACTGGATTTTGCGTAGTTGAGCTGTGCGGAGAAGGATAGTTCTGAGGCCATAGGTTGTTGAGGTTAAGCGTTTGGACCGGCGAGCGTTTTGTCGGCGTCGGTCAGCGTCTGTGGTGATGCTGGGTTGAGTGGTTTCGTGTAAATGTTTGGGTTCCAGAAGGCCGGTCCGCTCATCTGCCAGTCCTCGGTGACGCTGATCACCGACGCCTGCTTTTTCCACGACATGGCAGTCTTGAGCCAGTTGCGGTTGGTCGATGGCTGGTTGGGGATAGTCGGCGCGGCGTAGCCCACGTCCGAGTAATCGCTGGGGATAGTGGACTGAATGTAGGTCACGCGATAACTGCCACCGTAGTTAAGGTAGGAGTCGAATCCACGCCGCTTCAGCTTGTAAAGCAGCCGTCCTGCCTGTGTGCTTTTACTGGGCGCAGGTGGGCCGATAAGCGCGGGATCAACCGCCGGTGCGAAGGTCGAGAGCGCAGAGTACTCAATATTGTTCTCGATAGCGTTGTTGATCGCGGCCAGCTCGTTGGGCACGACTGCCGGTGACTCTGGCGGATAGCTGAATTTCGGATGCGTCTCGATGGGCTCGCTCGATGTGGTGGCGTTGAACTCATACTGAGCCATGCCTTTAGGGTTGCTGATTCCCACGCCTTTGTAGATCGCCTTCACCGTCATGATGTCTCCGGCCTCACGGTTGGCTGAGCACTCGTAGAGCGACAGGGCGGAGATGGTCGGGTGCTTGGCACCGAGTGCAGGCATGGACGACAGACCGAAGCCGATGGCACTGGTCTTGTAGGTGACAGTTGCGGTGGCGGTGCCGTCATTGCTGATGGCAATGTCGTAGCCGTCAGGCTGGGTGATCTTGGCAGCTAATGATGCACTGCCGATGGTTGATGTGCTCATTTAGTCGGCCAGTTTGAGGTATTGGTTTTTGGGCAAGGTGTTCACAGCGATCTCTTTCTGGACTTCTAGCTGGAGGTTGGCGGCTCGGTTCATTTTCTGCATCTCCTTTGCCTCCGCGCTGAGCGTGTTTTGGATGTAGCCACCGCCACCGCCGATCTTTGCCATAGAGCTGGAGATGGTCGAGTAGCCACCTGACGACTCTAGTGCTGAGTAGTTGAGCGGTGTCGGCTTGGAGTCTCCAGCAAGAATCTTTGCAATGGCTGCCTTACCTTCTGCTTCGGCTTTACCTTCCAGCACCTTACTTTTTGCTCGCAACGACTCAATGTCTTCGCTGCCAGTTAAGATGCTGACGGCTTTTGCAAAGTCTTCGCCAGCCTTGCCAAATGCGGCTCCTCCTTTGGCAATTTGATCACCGCCCTCTTTGATGTCATCCTGTCCGTTGCCTGCATTGACCGTCGCGTACTCTCCTCGAGCCTCTCGCATTTTGACGCGTTCGCCGTAGGTCATGTTGCCATCCTTGTCGCCCCCCATCGCGTAGATCTTTCGATCATTCGCCTGATCATACAGCCTACGCAACGGAGTCAGTGTCTTTTCAATGGTATCCATGCTCAGGCCATTAGCAGACATTATCGCCCCTTTATTTTTAATCTCGGCA
>Ga0209190_1003072_pt1 | contig 11097 bp, 5 predicted proteins | sample M_140205_XF_Meta_FD_187315 | JGI IMG/M metagenome (GOLD analysis project Ga0209190, IMG submission 187315) | Freshwater microbial communities from Lake Montjoie, Canada to study carbon cycling - M_140205_XF_MetaG (SPAdes) (version 2) | ecosystem: Environmental > Aquatic > Freshwater > Lake... | reverse complement strand
AAAACTCCAACCACTGGTTGGAGAAATTAGCTGGAGTCATAATGTCATAATATTCAGCAAATGTAAAGATGATTTGGAAAGAGAATATTATTTGAAAATGACCAAAAAATATGGATGGTCAAAAAATATTCTGATTCATCATGTTGAAGGTAAATCTTATGAAAAGTTTCTGGTGAATCAAACCAACTTTGATAAGGCAATTCCGGAAAAGTACAAGCATCAGGCTAAGTTGGCAGTGAAAGATGAATACAGTTTTGAATTTCTGGAGTTCGGAGAAAAGCATCTTGAACATGAGCTTGAAGCCGGATTAATCAAGAATGTAAACAAATTTTTGCAGGAAATGGGCGGGGACTTCACTTATGTAGGTAACCAATACAAGCTCACGGTCGGGGATGAAGACTTTTTCATTGATTTGTTAATGTACCATCGCAAGTTGAAATCACTGGTAGCAATTGAGTTAAAAGCAGGTAAATTTAAGCCGGAATATGCTGGCAAAATGCAGTTTTATTTATCAGTACTTGATGACCTTATAAAACAGGAATATGAAAATCCTTCAATTGGAATCATAATATGTAAAAGCAAGAACAGAACGATTGTGGAATACACGCTCCGCAATGTAAATCATCCTATTGGAGTATCAAGTTATACAGTCACGGAAAAGGTTCCAGCAGATATGAAAAAATATCTCCCATCACCTGAAGAAATTGTAGAGAGATTGTCTGGATTTATTGACAATATTGATACCGAAGAACAATCCCAAGTTTAGCGCTTAGATAAAACTCGCACCAAAGTTGCTAGAATTTAGAGAATAAGTAAAAAACACAAAAGCACAACTATTTGATTTGCAAAACATTGATTTTCAAGATAGTTATGAGGGAAATTCTTATCTTAAATTTTTCAAAAAAATCAAATCAGTCCTTTTTTTATTGACATTTGCCTCATTCAATAAAGTTCTTTGACATACTGGCGATAAGTTATTTTAAAATCAAATGAAAATGATGAACTTACCGCCAGATATGCAAGCAAGTAGTTATACAAAACACGACTTTAACTCACTTCAAACCTCCACAAACCGTTATAGGTTAAGCTTCAATGGCAAGAAGAAGGATGATGAGTGGAAGGGGAAAATATGAAGGTTACGTTGTAGAAAATCTGAGAAAATCCTTATTTTTGTTAAAAATGAAAACTTATGGGTGCTATTCATCTTAAAACAGAACGAAAACAACTAATCGAGCAGGAGAGGGATTTGAATATTTTAAAGGCAATCAAAAACCTATTACAAAAAACCAATCTAGATCCTATCTTGCGTGAAAAACTTACGAGCAGGGCATTGCAATCAGAAGAAGATATTCTTTTTAGCAAGGTATTTAGCAAAGACGAAGTTATCCATCAAACAAATAGAATCACAGGCAAGTGAAATTGGTTTATACGGGCTAGGCACTTGAAAGCCTGAAAGAAGTCCTTGAGTTTTTAGCACCAAAAGTAAGTACCGGCACTGTTCATGCAATCCGGGACAGAATTTTAAATAGAGCAGATAAATTGCTCAAAAACCCCAATTCCGGCAGGAAAGAAGAATACCTTACACATCTCGGACTTGATCACAGACGAGTAATAGAATCACATTACAAAATCATTTACAGGATCATCGGAAATACCATTTACATTACCGATATTTTTGATAGTCGGCAGGAGCCTTCGAAAATGAAGGGATAAAAGGTAATATGATCATAACTGAGTCTTTGATGACGGTTTTTACAAAATGGGTATTCATTCCCCCTTGGTCAAGATTTACCTCGTTTGATGCTGTTCAATTGCATTCGCATCGACCACAGAAACGGAAGCACTGGAAAGATTCAATATCCTGACTTGCAAAATCCATAATTTGGGAGAATGTCATCTTTCCTGCGTTCATTATCAGCATTTTACTCAAAGAACGATAGAAAATGAATTCAAATCAACGCTAAACTAAAAACCCCTATATTGCAGTGCTGGAAGGGGAAACAAAGAATTTTCCCTCAAAACAACGCAACGCTAGTGTCAATAAGTATAAAATCAATCTGCAAAAAAAATATGATTAAACTAAAAATAGAAGGGTCAGTTTCCCGCGAAATGCTGGGGACAATTTTCTCTGAACAATGGGGGGCAATTTCACGCGGAAAGGTGGGGTATGTTTACGTATATTTACCAATATAATACTCATTTTTGTTTAATATTAATTATTCTTGAAAAAGTCAATTTATTGTATTTTTATTTTTTTGATATTGTTCATTAAAGCAAATTATGGGCAGAATACTACATTACAAAAAATCGGCACTTATAAATGGGTTAAAAACAAAAATAATTCGGAACCTGTTAAATTAAATACGAGAGTTATCGAAAAAGATTTATCTCAAATTATAACCAAAAAAGAAGTTAATAAACCTTTTTTAAAAAAAATTTCGTTCAAAAAAACGGTTATAAAAAATGGGTCAACGGTTTTAAAAAAGCATCCAATTAGTTTTATTTCTAAATTAATAAAACCATCTTTAATCAAAACGTCCAGTAAGTTTGGATATAAAGACAATGCTACAGCAAACATAACCTATACCGACAAGGCACATGGCTTTATTGCAAGCTCAGTTATTGCTATTGCTGAAGATAATAAACACAATATGTGGTTTGCATGTGATGATGGGTTAGTAAAGTTTGATGGTGTTCATTATTTTTTGTACGATAAAGAAAGTGGATTGCCCTCTATTGCGGTTAGCAGTATTTTGTTTGATAAAAGCACACAAAAACTGTGGGTAAATACAGCTGAAGGATTTTATTATATTAAAAATGATTCGTGTTACATTCCAAAAACTAATCTATTTGATATAAAAGAGTTTCAAGGCTTTCATCACACCTCTATAGATAATAGGGGCAATATTTGGTTTACATCACGTAATAAAGGTGTCTTATGTTACTATAACAATAATACATTTTCGTTGTTAGATACATCGAATGGTATACCAACAAATTTTATTGTTGATGTCAAATTTGACGATAAAAATAATATATACTTAGCTTGTATGGAAAAAGGTGTATATGTTGTTACTCCTAATCAAATTATAAATTATTTGCCGCAACACTTAGATGTCATAAATGCTGGTGCTTTGTCGTTGTGTATTAATAAGGATGCACTTTATATTGGTACTTGGAGTAGTGGCTTAATGAAACTTACACCCAAAGACTCAACATTATTTTCGTTTAGAGAAAATTATGCTGACCGAATATTTAACATAACAAATTCTAAAAATGGTATTTATTATACGATATATAAAGGTGGCTTAGTCCATTTTAATCCAGCTAAAATGGAAAGATTTAATGAACATAACGGCTTGGTTGGCCAATATTCATATGGACTTTTTATCGATTCATATCAGAATATTTGGGTAAGTGATTTAGGAAAAGGTATTTTTCGTATTAACGAAAATGTATTTTACAAACAACAAAATTTAAGCTTCATAAAAGAAATTACTAACATTAGGTATAGTGCTAATCAAAAGTATAAATGGTTGTGTTTAAACAGTCAATCGTTAACACAAGAAACAGATTCGGCTTATATAAGTTATATGGTTAAACAAGACTCTAAAAGCACTCCTTTATATTTATATAATGTTACCGATGCCTTTGTTACTAATGAAAATGAGCTTTGGTGCTCAACTTATGCATCTGGGATTTGTCATATTACTTCTAAAAAAGCTTATTTCTATTTATATAGCAACATACCTGATGATCACGTTTTGAATAGCACAGCAATTGCAAGCGACCATAAAATTTGGTTTAATTCGCAACAATTTGGTTTAGTGTATTATGATTTTAATACTAAAGATTTTTATCGAAAATACAAACAAAATGGTGCCTTAAGTAATCGATGTGGAACATTGTATAAACTAGCAGATAGCTCTATTTGGAGTACTTACGATTATGGAATGCAAAAAATTGACAATACAACCTTATACGATTTTTATATAAACGATTCCCTTTACCAAAAAAGAATAAATTGTGTTTTTAATACAAAATCCGGTAAAACCTTTATAGCAACATTCAGTGATGGATTACTTTTGTTGGATGGTAAAAATGTATATAGTCTTAACACTCATTCAGGCTTGGCAAGTAATAATGTAAGCGCTATACACGAAGATAATAACCAAAAACTGTGGTTAAATACTTCAAAAGGTATTGAGCGTCTTTCTATTAATGAGCATACCGTAACATTTGATCGCTTTTTTGATGAAAACTATGGATTATTTATTTCTGAATTAATTGGTTACTCTTATAAAAATGATAAGGGCAATTTGAGTATTTCGAATGCAAGTAGTGGTATATACGAGTTTCATCCTGAAAATGAATTATCAAAATATCCTGAACCAATTATAAATATTAACGAAATCTATTTAAACAATCAAATAATAAACAGCCAATCTTTAACTAAATTACTCTCAAATGATCATTTACAAATTAATTACAATGTGATTAACTGGGGGCACGAAAATGAATACACGCACTATTATTTATTGGTATCAGGCAACAACGATACTACTTCTTTTGTTATAGGAGAACCAGGTAGCCTTATGCTAACCGACTTAACGCCGAACCATTATAAATTATTTATTATGATGAAGCGACATCATCATGATTTTATTTCAAAGCCTATACAATTTACCGTAAACCACTATTGGTATAATAGTTTGTGGTTTAGGTTTTTTCTGTTTTTATTGCTTTTAAGTTATTTTTATTATTTATATAAACAAAAACGCAACGAAAATAAACGACTTACAAAAAAAGTAGAAGAACAAACAGCTAATTTATTAAATGAAAAAATTGAACTCGAAAAAAGTAATATAATTATTTTAAAGCAAAATAAGCAAAAGGATTCCTTAGTACAAGAAGTACATCATAGAGTAAAAAATAATTTGCAGTTTATTTCGGCCTTGTTTCAAATGCAAATTAATTCTGAAAAAAATGCAGGTAATAAAGCGGTTTTAGCAGAAGCATTTCACAGAGTTAATGCAATTACCTTGGTTCATGAAATGCTTTACAATAAAGATGAGTTAGAGTATGTTGCAGTAAAAGAATATATACATGAACTGGCAATTAAATTGAATGAAATTGTATACGATAAACACATTCCAATTCAGTTTAATTTGAATATTGAAGACTTAAAACTTGATATTAATCATTGTGTGGCTATTGGAATGATAACTTCCGAAATTATTAATAATGCTATTAAATATGCTTTTGATGGCATTTCAAATCCAACCATTACTATAACCTTATCATATAATCCAGCCGAAGAAAAGATAAACTACATTATAATGGATAATGGCATTGGTTTAAATAAAGAAAGTAAAACACAAGGATTAGGCATGCGTTTAATTGATATTTTTGCGAGGCAAATAGACATGAGTTACGAATTAAAAAACGAAAACGGGGTAATGTACATCTTTAAAATTCCTTTTATTAATGATGAGAAATGATTTTAAAATATTAATTGTTGAGGATGAAGTTTTAATAGCGGAGTTTTTAAAAGATTTATTAATCTCGTTGGATTACACCAATTTAAAATTAGCGCACAATAAAAAACAAGCTGCGATTCATTTGAATGAATTTATGCCTGATTTAGTATTGTTGGATATTCGGATGAAAGAAGAGTTGGAAGGCATTGAAATTGCTAAAGAAATTAATACCAATCATAAAATCCCTTTTATATTTATTACAGCTCACTCCGATAAAAAAATTGTTCAATTAGCACTTAATACAAAACCGGCAGGATACATCACAAAACCCTTTAAAATAATGGATGTATATGCGGCAGTTCATTTAGTGGAAAGTAACAAGCAAGTAGTTAATCAAAAATATTTAGTATTTAAAGATGGATATACAAATGTAAAACTATCTGTAGAGGATATTTTATATGCAAAAAGTGATAATAATTACATTCATATTTATACAACAGGCAAAAAGTACACATTACGTAATACGCTAGAATGGTTGAAAGAAAATATTCCCCAAGAGTTGTTTCATCGTACCCATAGATCCTTTATCGTTAACATTACCAAAATCACTAAAAAAAATACTAAAAGTGTTTTTGTAGAAGGTATTGAAATACCAGTTTCCAGGGGAAATCATATCCGACTAGATTAGTAGTTTGTGGTATAATTTATAGGCGTCGAAAGACCTCTTGCAGAAGAGGCTGAATAACGTCAAAGGCAAACCGAAGGTTTGATCCTTTGTTCGTTGACTTTGTGGATATCCCAAATATTCATGAAGCGAAGCGGAATAAATCTGGTCGGGAACTCAATTTCGATTGGCCTATCAATGGTAACACCGGGTAGAAATTCAAAAAAAAATCCTCCCGTTGTAAAACGGGAGGATTTTTTTTAAAGAGTTGAACAGATTAATCCTTTATCAGAAGCATTTTTCCTGTATATAAATTTTCAGGTGTAAAGGCTCTGTAAATGTACATTCCTTTAACCAGGTTTGTTCCATCAAATTCCAATGAATATTCTTCTCCTCCTTGGACCTCATTATTGAAAAGAGTGTTGATCTTTCTGCCTAACACATCAAAAATTTCCAAAGTCAGCCAGGTATTCTCCTCTAGAGTAAAGCGGATTGTTGTTTTTGAAGAAAATGGTTCAGGGAAATTCTGAAAGCTTGTTTCTAACGTACTTTCTGTTTCACCCGACGCCAATCTTCCTTGCGCACAAGGTCCACAAACATCACCATGCGCAAGGTGAGCAGCAAGGGCGGAAGAAGCAATGCATAGCGTCTCTCTTGTTTTTCCCGCTTTATGACAAACCGAAACTTTTTTCGGGCCACAGGAAACACATCCAACTGTTATAGGGGCGGTTACCGTAATTGTCTGTGAAGCGCTACTCTGATTTAAACATCCGTCCGTTGCAGTCCAGGTGCGTGTATAAATAGTTGAAGTTCCTGAAACTATATTCGCTGTAGTATTGGAAAGGGCAGAAGTGCCGCAGGCATCAGTTGCAATTGGTGTGCTCCACACAGGGGTTGCGGGGCTAGTGATTGTTTGGTTGGCACCAACACCCGAAATTACAGGTGCAGTGTTATCCGTTACGCTGATGGTTTGGCTAGCAGTAGATACATTTCCGGATAGGTCTGTTGCAGTCCAGGTTCTGGTGATAGAATATCTGCTTGCACAGTTTCCGTTGATGGACACATCCGAATATGTAAGGCTTGCAGATCCGCAAGCATCAGATGCGTTAGGGCTACTAAAAGCCGGGGCAGAAGGGCAGGAAATAACAGAATTTGCTCCGACACCGGTTATGATCGGGGCATTATGATCTTCGACTGTCACAGTGAAAGTGCAAACAGCACTTCCGCAAGAATTCGATGCGGAAACTGTTACATTGGTTACACCGATGTTAAACGTTGAGCCGCTTCCATCACCTGACCCATTAGAAATGGTAGCGCCTGTGAAAGTGTATGAGATAACCGGTGAAGGCAATCCACTCGCAGTCACGCTATAGCTTGCCGTTGCAGAACAGCCTGCAACCATTACGGGGGCTTTAATCAATTTTTGAATTCGAATTTTATCGCATCAAAATGATTTTTCCGGTGTAAATTCCCGTAGACGTATACATTTTGTAAATATACGTACCCTCACTTAAGGCTTCTCCATTGAATTGCAGGTTATAGGTTTCTCCGGCTTCCGCTTTTCCGTTGAAGAGCGTGCTGATCACCCTGCCTTGAATATCATAGACCACAAGACTTACCTTACTATCATCATTTGATAAACTAAATCTAATATTCGTTTTATCGCTGAATGGGTTCGGAATGCTTTCTACTTTCGCTCCCACTTTACCGACAAATTGATTGCTTTGATCTTTGGATTCATTGGCAATTCTAACAAGAGGTCCTACAGGAACACAATTTCCACAATGGGTTGTATCCGAATACCAGTTTGCATTATCGTCGCCATTTATGTTTTTAGCTATGAACATTCCACGCATTTCAACAGGGTCACATGATTTAGATTCTTTTACGTGCAAATCTTTTAGATTATAGATGGAAGAATTCACATAAGAGCCTTCTGACACTTCTGTGGTTCCTGCTACATACATTACCAAACCTAACATATCAGGATTCAATATCGTGCGTTTACCAATTTTTACATCCTGACTAACACGAAGCTTCGTACACTGAGCAAAACGAATGATACTAAAGCTTGTATCGACAGAATGAATGGCATGGCTGCCATGACTACCATGGGTGGTCGTATGATTACTACCATGATTATTGCTGCCATTACTGTTGTTTGTATTGTTATTGCTGCCATGGGTATTACTCACCCCATTATGGCTTCCATGACAATCATTATCCTTACCGCTATCCTTTGTTTGTAAACTTCTGATATTTACAACTGCCTGTGTAAACTGAACGCTTGAACCCTTGCCAAGTTTAATATCTCTATAAACTGAGCCCGCCAACACAGAAGTGCTGAAGTCTGCAACATTTACATCGGTGGATGATGAACTGGTATTGTTTTCAAACGCAGGCAAACTAATTCCAATTGCAGGAGAGAGAATCTTGTTACTAACAATCGAGCCGCTTGCGGTGCTGATGGTTTTTGCTTTCACAAAGGATCCAACAGCTGTTACATTGCTCTTCTCTTTAAAGCTTGCCTGTCCATTTACTGCCATCACGCCGATAGAACCTGAAAACACAGTATCTGCTTCCATCTCTACCTTATTGGTAGCAATCAAGGTATAAGCTGATAAAAGGGTTTCTGCATTGTAAACCACGGTGCTACTTGCAGAGGCTTTACATCCATATTGATTGGTAACCATCACTGAATAGGTTCCCGATGAATAGGCATTCGCTGGGTTGGTGGTAGCGCCTGTTGACCAACTATAAGATACTGCCGTTGGCTCATTCGCCGTTAGCAAAATGGCTCGCCCTTGACAGAATGCTGGCAAAGTACTCTGGCTTACGTTTGGAGTAGGGATTGCACCTATAACCGTTACTATCGCGTTGCATGTAGACGTATTTCCACTTACATCATTCATTGTCAAAATCACTGGGTTGGCTCCAATGTTTGCACAACTAAAATTCGATGGACTCACTGACATCGAGTTGATACCACAATTGTCAGTGCTTCCTCCATCTACATCGGATGCTGTTATACTTGCCTCTCCATTTACAAGAGTAACTGTGTAGTTTTTACACACTGCTATGGGCGCTATCAGATCTTTTACTTTCACGATTGAGTTACATGTACTGATATTGCCACTATTATCAACCAAGGTCAATACAACATTGTTATCACCTAAATTACTACATGTAAATGAGGAGGGACTTACGGTCATGCTTTTAATTCCGCATACATCTGTACTTCCATTATTTACTTGTGAAGCATTGATACTTACATTGCCACTTGAATCTAGGTACACACATATATTCTTGCATTTTGCTACAGGAGGTGTATTATCTACTACCGTTACCGTTGGATTGCAGGCACTCAAATTTCCACTTGCATCCTTTACACAAAACGAAACTACGTTTGGTCCCACTTTAGAACATGTGAAGAAAGAAGGAGACACTTTCATACTTGCAATTTGGCAATTATCCGTGCTTCCATTATCAACATCGGCAGCAGTAATACTTGCAAAACCTGTTATTGGGCTCAAATACACTGTTATGTCTTTAAAACGTGCAATGGGCTTTATTTTATCCTTAACTGTTACTATAGAACTACAAGTGCTTATGTTTCCACTGTAATCAGTTAGTGTCAATGTAACACTATTTGCACCAATATTACTACAGGTAAATGATGAGGGACTTACGGTCATGCTTTTGATTCCGCATACATCTGTACTTCCACTATTTACTTGTGAGGCATTGATACTTACATTGCCACTTGAATCTAGGTACACACATATATTCTTGCATTTTGCCACAGGAGGTGTATTATCCACTACCGTTACCGTTGGACTGCAAGCACTCAAATTTCCACTTGCATCCTTTACACAAAACGAAACTACGTTTGGTCCCACTTTAGAACATGTGAAGAAAGAAGGAGACACTTTCATACTTGCAATTTGGCAATTATCAGTACTTCCATTGTCAACATCGGCAGCGGTAATACTTGCAAAACCTGTTAATGGACTCAAATACACTGTTATGTCTTTAAAACGTGCAATGGGCTTTATTTTATCCTTAACTGTTACTATAGAACTACAAGTACTTATGTTTCCACTGTAATCAGTTAGTGTCAATATAACACTATTTGCTCCAATATTACTACAGTTAAATGATGAGGGGCTTACGGTCATGCTTTTGATTCCGCATACATCTGTACTTCCACTATTTACTTGTGAGGCATTGATACTTACATTGCCACTTGAATCTAGGTACACGCATATATTCTTGGATTTTGCTACAGGAGGTGTACTATCCACTACGGTTACCGTTGGCTTGCAAGCACTCAAATTTCCATTTGCATCCTTTATACATAGGGTAACTACGTTTGGACCCACTTTAGAACATGAGAAAAGAGAAGGAGAAACATTCATACTTGCAATTTGGCAATTATCCGTGCTTCCATTATCAACATCGGCAGCAGTAATACTTGCCATTCCCGTTATTGGGCTCAAATACACTGTTATGTTTTTGCAAAGGACGTTGGGCTTTTGTTTGTCGGTTACAGTAATTGTAAAGGTACAAGTCGGATTACCACATGGGTTTAATGCGCTTAGCGTGACAGTAGTAACGCCCAAATTAAATGTAGAACCACTGCCTATTCCTGTTCCACTGCCTGTGGTTGCACCACTGAAAGTATAGGATACTGAAGGAGTCGGCGCGCCACTTAAGGGAGCCAGATAACTTACCTTTGCTCCGCACTGATCTAAATCTGTGTTTACGCTTTTATTTGAAGGACAAGACACAAAGGCCGGAGTACAACTCACAATACTTGCATTCACCGCGATGCGTGCTGATTCGCACCCATTACTATTTACAGCGCTAACATAATATGTAGTACTACTTGTCAGAACAGGGGTAGTATAAGATGGACCTGTTCCAAGTAGCGATGCGCTATAGTTGTCACCC
>Ga0209190_1003069_pt1 | contig 11104 bp, 7 predicted proteins | sample M_140205_XF_Meta_FD_187315 | JGI IMG/M metagenome (GOLD analysis project Ga0209190, IMG submission 187315) | Freshwater microbial communities from Lake Montjoie, Canada to study carbon cycling - M_140205_XF_MetaG (SPAdes) (version 2) | ecosystem: Environmental > Aquatic > Freshwater > Lake... | reverse complement strand
GTCAAGGGTCGACCAAACGCACGCTCAATGGTGGCCACTGCAACCTCTGAGGAAAAAGGCGGCACGCTGTCTTGTAACTTGGCCAACTCGATGGCAATGTCCGCGGGCAGCAAGTCCCGCCTCGTGGACAAAACCTGTCCAAATTTCACAAAAATAGGCCCCAAACTCTCCAAAGCGGTTCTGAGTCTGACGCCCCTAGGCGACGAGAGATCTCGGCCCAAACGGAGCACTCGCCCAAATGCGCGCAACCAAGACTGTTTAAAGCTTGAGAGCACGAGATCGTCCAGACCATACTTCCAAACGATCCAAGCAATAAAGAAGCCCCTGAAAAAACGACTCATCGGGCTTGGCCCTCAGCTTCGGGGGGGCCATCTTTGCTGGAACCAAAGCTTGACTTGGCAAGCGCCACAAATTTAACCATGGCATCTCTCACATAGCGAGCCACCTTGCCCAATTGATGGGCGTTGACGTCTCCGATGATCTTTGCCAAGTCGTCTTCCAAATCCCACCTCACATGGTCAACCAACCAATTGACCTCTGCGGCCAATTGAACATTGCCTTGAATGTGCAAAGGCGGTTTTTCTGCATTGGCAAACATTTGCATCAAAGTGATCAGCGAGGGCTCCATCAACTCGATGGACAAATCAGGCACGCGCGCAATGTTGGTCTGGGCCTGCAAAGGGGCGTGCTGACACCCTTCAATGAGTCCCGCAGGTGTGCAACTGACCCTGCATGAAAATTGATTCCACCTCACCTCAATGGTGCGCCCCTTTTGACGCTTTATGCGATCCATGGCTTGAGGCTCTTTCAATAAAATATGATTGATCAGCAAGATCAAGCGCCCCGTGAGCTCATTGACCACCCACTCAGGGGGATGCAATTTCATGGCTTTCGCTTCGATCTGCTTTAAGCCTTGAAGCACCGATGACAACAAGTCCTCCCGCGAAAAGGACTCGCTACCTGTGCGCGCAAAGCTTGAACTGAAAAATTGTCTATGGCTTGAAAACATAAGGTCCTATCAATCACTGCAAAGGCTCAAGGCCGCATACCAACCACGTCGCATGGTCTTGCGCCAAAGGACGCGTCCAACTCCAAATCTCTCGAAAGGGTGTGAATGAAACCTCTTGCGCCTCTCGACTCATGCCTGAGAGCTCAACGCTCGCAACGCTTTGCCCCTGAACGTGTTCCACGCCTAGCCACTGCGCTTGCAGCATCATCACTTCGGTCTTTTGAGGGCCTGTTGCTCGTAGGGCAAACTGTCCTTTGACCAAGGTGAACATATCTGGGCTCAAAAACAACTCCAATCGGTTCATGTCCAAGCGGTCCCAAGCATCTTGCAAATTCAAAAACTGCTCTTTGGCCATGGCTTTAAATGCCTCTACATCAAGCAACGCATCTTGCGCGCCACGGGCTTCTTGCATGGCCTGATCCGCTTGGCGCAGTCGCTCAGACTCAAAGGGATTGGGAATGGTTTTTGGTGATGAATCCAAACCCTTTGATGTCTCAGCCGTGGCCATACCGCCCATCTCCCAAGGTCTGGCCGAGGCATCATTGCCCACATTTTTGGGGTTGTACATGGGCGCCAAGGCGCCACTTGAAGACCGCATCCCAACAAAGCCGCCTGCCATCATCACCGGGCCATGAGATTGGAGCTGAGCAACCCCTCGCCTTTTGCGCCAAAGGGCCCATGCTAGGTACACGCAAGACCCTATCGCCATTGACAACAGCACGGCCATGATGCCTTGCGCATGGTCTTGCCCTAGACCAAAGGCATGCACCAAGCTCATCACACCCATGCCCACAGCAGCCCCCATGAGCATTTGTCCAAACAACCCATTGTGCCCAGGGGTCAAAGCGGGGGCAATCGAGGTCTGAAGGGTCGCAGGTGCCTTGACAGGGACGGCTTGGTTGGCTATTTGTGTGGAGAGGACTGAGTGGGGGGGGACGTTTGCTGATGGGCCCGACACAGGCACACTCGGATTTTGTGTGTGAAGGCTTGTTAAGAGAGGAGCCGTTGAGTGCTGCCCAGTAGACGCCAAAAAGCGTTGATGACCCAATGCTCGAGCACTCCCAAAACGGCTGCCAGCCCAACTGTCTTTAAAACATAAAAGAGCGATTAAAAGCATCCACAACAGTTGCATTGGATACCAGCCCTTTGTTGTCTTGATGGGCCAACTGTTCAGCATTTGATACCCACATGCAAAGCCACCACACCGGCCGTCAAATTATGGACATCGACGTGATCAAAACCACAAGACTTCATGAGCGACCTGAGGCTTTCTTGATCTGGGTGCATGCGAATGGACTCAGCCAAGTAGCGGTAACTGCTTTCATCTTTGGCCACCCAGGCGCCAAGCCTGGGCAAGACGTTAAAGGAGTACCAGTCGTAGAGCTTTTCAAGGGGCTTGGCAACTTTGGAGAACTCCAAGACCAACAACTTACCCCCGGGCTTTAAAACTCGGCACATTTCTTTTAAAGCCTGGTCTTTGTTCGTCATGTTTCGAAGCCCAAAGGCGACGCTTACTCGATCGAAATGATTATCTGCAAAAGGCAGTCCTTGCGCGTCGCACACCAAGGTGGGCAAAAACACGCCCGCATCGATCAAACGGTCTCTGCCCGTGCTGAGCATGGCAAAATTGATGTCGGTGTGGACCACTGTGCCGCTGAAACCCACCTCATGGGCAAAGGCCAAGGCCAAATCACCCGTTCCCCCCGCAATGTCCAAGACCTTCATGCCCAAACCCAGGTCAGCAACGCTTACGGTGTACTTCTTCCAAAGCCGGTGCAAGCCCGCAGACATCAAGTCGTTCATCACATCGTAGTTGGATGCAACCGAATCAAAAACCGAACGGACACGGGATGACTTTTCCGACTCCTCAACGCTTTGAAAGCCAAAATGTGTTTTACTCATCTTGCGATATTAATTTGCTTTGCACCCACTTCTCACCAGACCCTCAAAAGAAAGCGCAATAGCGTTGGAAAAAAACCCCAAGCCCCGAAAGCCTCAGACTTTCCCAGACCATTCAATGAATGCACACCCCAGGCATTGAAAAGCAACTTGACGCCATTTCAGTGTTCATGCCCGCAAGCCGCACCGGAAAGATCCTTGGCAAGCTTTGACTTCATGGGCGCATCTCGCTCGACATTCGCTGCGATCAATCGCGACTCATATTGCGCCCACAAGGCGCTTTGCTCTGAGCCCAATTGGTACAGATAAGCCCAGGTAAAAATTCCACTGTCATGCCCATCATCAAAACGCGGCTGAACCGCATAGTTGCCCACTGGATCCAGGCTTGTAATGGCCACTTGGCGCTTTCCAGTTTGCAAGACCTCTTGGCCTGGCCCATGTCCCTGAACCTCTGCAGATGGACTGAAGATGCGCATCAACTCAAAGGGAATTAAAAACCGTTGGCCATCGCTATAGCCAATCTCCAACTGCTTGGAGCCTTGGTGCACGGTCAACTCAGTTGGTGTTGGGGTGTTTTTTTGTAAGCCAGCCATGTATAAACTTTCAATTTAATGCAGCAACCATCTACGCATAGATCTTAAGCCTGCTTCAAAGCTTTAGAGCAAGACCCTCTCTATGCCCCCGGAGTTGGCCTTTTGGACAAACTCTTGCATCCAATCTTCCCCCAAAATATGCTTGGCCATTTCGACCACCACATAATCGGCTTTCAATAAACCGCTTTTCAAGTCTCCCTCAAAACGAGACAGGCCTTGCAAACAACTTGGGCAACTGGTCAAAATCGTCACATCCGCTTGGGGCTTTTGCGTCAAGGCTTTGAGCTCTGTTTCGCCTTTTAAAAGTTCCTCTTCCTTGCGGAAACGAATTTGGGTAGAAATATCTGGCCTACTCACGCCCAAAGTGCCCGACTCGCCACAACAACGGTCTGATTGAAGCACGTTCGCTCCGACCAAGGAGCGCACTGTTTTCATCGGGTCTTGCAACTTCATGGGACTGTGACAAGGATCGTGATAGAGGTACGAGCCTTGTTGGGCTTGACTCAATGTGATGCCTTTTTCAAGCAAATACTCGTGGATATCGATGATTCGACAGTCAGGAAATATTTTGTCAAATTGATAACCTTGAAGTTGGTCATAACACGTGCCGCAACTCACCACCACTGTTTTGATGTCCAAATAATTCAGCGTATTGGCGACACGGTGAAACAGCACCCTGTTGTCGGTGATGATTTTTTCGGCCTTGTCAAATTGACCACTGCCCCTTTGAGGGTAACCACAACACAAGTACCCGGGTGGCAAAACGGTTTGAACGCCAGCGTGCCAAAGCATGGCTTGCGTTGCCAATCCGACTTGTGAGAAAAGCCTCTCTGAGCCACAACCGGGGAAATAAAAGACGGCCTCTGTATCTGCCGTGGTGGTTGCATGATCGCGAATAATGGGGACGTAGTTGGAGTCTTCAATATCCAAAAGCGCACGGGCCGTTTTATTGGGCAAGTTGCCTGGCATTTTTTTATTCACAAAGTGAATCACCTGCTCCTTGATGCCTGGTAGACCAATGCTTGCCGGAGGCGCCTTGGTTTGTTTTTTGGCCAAATTCACAAACAAATCATGCGCAAAGCGTTGAGCCTTCATGCCCACATCGACCATCAGTCCTCTGGCTAACTTGATGGTTTCGGGATTGGTCGCATTCAACATGAACATGGCCGCGGCGTTGCCGGGTCGAAAGCTCTTTTGTCCCATCTTTCTTAAGAGATTGCGCATGTTCATGGAAACTTCGCCAAAATCGATTTTCACCGGGCAAGGTGACAAGCACTTGTGACAAACCGTGCAATGGTCTGCAACGTCCTCAAACTCTTGCCAATGCTTGATCGAGATGCCTCGTCTGGTTTGCTCTTCGTATAAAAAAGCCTCGATGAGCAAAGAAGTGGCAAGTATTTTATTTCTGGGGCTATAAAGCAAATTGGCTCTAGGCACATGAGTTGCACACACGGGCTTGCATTTGCCGCAGCGCAAACAATCCTTTATGCTGTCCGCAATGGCTCCAATGTCTGACTGCTGCATGATCAAGGATTCGTGCCCCATCAATCCAAAACTGGGCGTATACGCTTGTGTGAGGTCCCCGGACCTCAGGTCGGGATCGGTGAGATCAAGCTTTAAAAGTTTCCCCTTGTTAAAGTGACCATGCGGATCGACTTTGGCTTTGTATTGCGCAAAGGGCAGCATTTCTTCATCACTTAGAAATGCCAATTTCGTAATCCCAATGCCATGCTCCCCAGAAATCACCCCATCCAAGGAGCGAGCCAAATCCATGATCTTGGCCACAGCATGGTGCGCCGTTTGCAGCATCTCATAATCATCGCTATTGACAGGGATGTTGGTGTGCACATTGCCATCTCCTGCATGCATGTGTAAAGCCGCCCAAACACGTCCTTTGAGAACGCGTTGATGAATGGCGTTGAATTCTGCAATCACTGGCTTAAAAACGTCTCCAGTGAATATATTTTGCAAAGGCGCGCGCAATTGTGTTTTCCAGCTAGCACGAAGAGAATGGTCCTGCAACTGCGGAAATAAAGCATCGCACTGCTTTAACCAATCACGCCAGAGTTCTCGCACCTCAAAGAGAATGACTCGGGCCTCGGCCACTCTGTCATGAATCATTTCTTCAGAAACCTCCTCCCCTTGGCCCGCATCTTGAGCCAAAGGCAAGTGGCCGCTAAGTAAGAATGCATCGAGCTCTTCGCACAACGCAATCTTGTTGGCCAAGGACATCTCAATATTGATCTTCTCAATGCCATCGGTGTATTCAGCCATTCGAGGCAGGGGGATGACCACGTCTTCATTGATTTTGAAAGCGTTGGTGTGCTTTGAAATTGCAGCGGTTTTTTTACGGTCCAACCAAAATTTCTTCCTGGCATCCGCACTGATGGCGACAAAGCCCTCCCCACTCCTGGAGTTGGCGATCCTTACCACCTCAGAGCTCACACGGGCCACCTGATCGGGATCATCCCCGGCAATGTCACCCAGCAAAACCATCTTTGGCAAGCCACCGCGTTTGCTTTTGGTGGCATAGCCAACCGCTCTGAGATAGCGATCATCCAAGTGTTCAAGACCGGCCAACAAAACGCCTGAGCGTTTTTGCTCCGCAAACATAAAGTCCTTGATCTCCACAATGCTTGGAACCGCGTCCTTTGCGTTTCCAAAGAACTCCATGCAAACTGTTCGCATGTGCGCAGGCATTTTGTGCAAAACAAACCGAGCACTTGTGATCAATCCATCACAACCCTCTTTTTGAATACCTGGCAAACCGCTCAAAAACTTGTCGGTCACATCCTTGCCCAAGCCCGCCTTTCTGAACTTATTGCCGGGGATGTCAAGGCGCTCTTTTCGAATCAAACTGGTCCCATCGGCTTGGAAATAAGCCAACTCAAAACAGGCCATGGGCGTGTCGTGAATTTTGCCCAAATTGTGATCAATGCGAGTGACTTCTAGCCACTGCGCATCCGGCGTCACCATCCTCCAACTCACCAAATTATCCAAGGCCGTTCCCCAAAGAACGGCCTTTTTACCCCCAGCATTCATGGCAATATTGCCACCGATGCATGAAGCCTCTGCAGAGGTTGGATCCACCGCAAAGACAAATCCCGCCTCTTCCGCCGCGTCGGTGACACGTTGCGTGACGACACCAGCCTCGCACCAAATGGTGGGCGTACTTTGGCTGTGGCCAGGTAAAACCATGTGCTCCAACGCATGCATGTGTTCAAGCTTTTCAGTGTTAATGACCACACTGCGCCAAGTCAAGGGAATGGCGCCTCCGGTATACCCCGTGCCACCGCCTCTGGGTACGATGGTGAGTGAGAGCTCAATACACGCCTTGACCAAGGTCGCCATCTCACGCTCGGAATCAGGCGTCAAAACCAAAAAGGGATATTCCACACGCCAATCGGTGGCATCGGTCACGTGAGAGACCCTGGAGAGCGCGTCAAACTTGATGTTATCGGTTTGCGTATGCTTTTTTAAGGCTTTAAGGGCTTTCTTTCTCAGGGCATGAACAAGCTCAAATTGAGCTTTGAATTGTTCGATGGCCTTTTTAGCCGCCGTGAGCAACTCTTGCACCCATGCATCTCGCAAAGGGTCATCGGTTGGCGTTCTTCTTTGCTCAATTTCATGCAAACGGTGGTACAAAGCGTCGACAAGCATTTGTCTTCTTTGGGGGTTGTCTAGCAAATCGTCTTGCAAGTAGGGGTTTCTTTGGACCACCCAAATATCCCCTAGGACTTCGTACAACATTCGGGCAGATCGCCCTGTTTTACGCTCTTGGCGCAACTTCTCTAGAAGTGCCCAACTTTGCTTACCCAAAACACGGTTTACGATCTCTTGATCAGAAAAAGAGGTGTAGTTGTAGGGAATTTCTCTCAACCGAGGCCCATCTTGGGCCGCGGTCAACAAAAATTCCTGTGAAATGGGAGCGTTCATATGTATTTTTCGTCAGTAAGCCAAAGGTCATTAGAGAGAACCCTAATATTACTCCAGGCTTGCAAACCTTGTGTTTCCTGTGTGTTTGTTTGGCCCAATTGGCGAAAAGGGATCTTTTTCAAGTTCTGTGGTTTCTCCACGGCTTGGTCAAGAAGAAATGGCCCAAGCCCATGACAAGGCTCAGCAAGGCATAGCCAAGGACCGTGCCCTCTTTGTGCATCGCCAAAAGAAGGCTGCATTGAGTGAGGAAACCTAAAGCAAGCATCGCAAAAGCATAAAAGCCCAACTTGGGTGTGGTATTTTGCCTACCCTTTAGAGCTCTTTTTAAGCCCTCAAACAGCACAAACCCCAAGCCCAAGAAGGCCAGTGGCAAGAAAAAATGAAACAGATGGTTGATAAGGCTTGTCCAAGTCATCCATGAATTTTATAATCGAATGATGGCAGTCTGGGCTTTAGGCCTCAATCACAACACAGCTCCTCTGGATTTGAGGGGTAAGTTTGCCTTTGCGATAGAACATATGCCCCCGGTGCTCTCGGCTCTTAAAAACATCATCAAATCACAAGGTGAAGCCGCTATTTTGTCGACCTGCAATCGAACAGAGATCTATTGCGCGGCCAATCAATTGGCATTGCCCGAGACCTTTCAATGGCTGGCTCACTCTGGTGGCGTATCGCCCGACGTTTTGCAAGCCCACACCTACACCCTGCAAGACGCGGGCGCAGCCAGACACGCTTTTCGCGTGGCCAGTGGACTGGACTCGATGGTCTTGGGGGAGCCTCAAATATTGGGGCAAATGAAGGACGCGGTTCGCGTGGCATCTGAAGTAGGCGCCTTGGGTACAACCTTGCACCAATTGTTTCAACGCTCCTTCTCGGTTGCCAAAGAGGTTCGGTCCTCAACAGAAATCGGCGCTCACTCCATCAGCATGGCCGCTGCTGCCGTGCGATTGGCCAGCCAACTGTTTGAAGACATCTCCAAGGTCAAAATTCTTTTCGTTGGTGCTGGCGAGATGATTGAGTTGTGCGCGACCCACTTTAGCGCCAAAAACCCCAAACAAATCACCATCGCCAATCGAACCCAGGAACGCGGCGACCGCTTGGCTGAGCAATTCAAAGGTGAGTCCATGCGTTTGGCAGAGTTGCCTGAGAGACTGCATGAATTTGACATCGTCATCAGTTGCACTTCAAGCACTTTGCCTTTGATTGGCTTGGGCGCTGTCGAAAGAGCGCTCAAGAGCAGAAGAAATAGGCCTATTTTCATGGTTGACTTGGCCGTTCCTAGAGACATTGAGCCAGAGGTCAAATTTTTAAGCGACGTGTATTTGTACACGGTCGATGACCTATCGGGCGTGGTTCAAACTGCACAAGCCAACCGCCAGGCGGCTGTCGCTGAGGCAGAGCTCATCATCGATGCAGGCGTACAAAGCTTTGTCAAATGGATGGACCAAAGAAGCTTTGTGCCTTTGATTCAGCAATTGAATGCACAGGCCGAACAATGGCGTGCGGCCGAATTGCAAAAAGTCAAGAAACTGATTGCCAAAGGCCAAAGTGTTGACGAGGCCCTTGAGAGTTTGGCCAAAGGTTTGTCGCAAAAGATGTTGCACGGCGCCATGGCCCAATTGAATGCAAGCGATCCCGAGCTGAGAGAACGGGCCAAGGAATCAGTTGAGCACTTTTTTCTCAAGCACAACCAGACGCATTAGCGAAGCAAACATCGTCCCTTAGGTCTGTTTGCAAAACCCCCACAAGTTGGCAAAAGCACCCGTCTTTCGAGGCTTCAGACCTCCCAACGACCCTTTTTTCTCAAGCTCTACTCCCTCGTCGCACCAGGACTTTGTCTTGAATTTTTTTTCAAACTGATTTTTTGCCCTATCGATCTTCATGAAACCCTTTATGCACGCGCAACTTGAGCGCTTCTCGCAACGGCTTGCCGAGTTGGATTACTTGCTTTCTAGGCAAGACATCATGAAAGACATGACGCAGTTCATGGCCTTGTCCAGAGAGCACGCAGACGTTGGTGTGATTGCCTCTCGTTGGCTTCGCTTTCAAACATGCCTTCAAGAGATCGACGCATCACAAAAAATGATCGAAGAGGCGCAAAAAACGCTCAAAGTGGGTCAACACGCTGAGGCACAAGATATGCTTGAAATGGCTCAAGAGGAGTTGGTTGAACTGCAAAAAGAAACTTCGCAACTCGAAATTGAGTTACAACGACTGCTTCTGCCCAAAGATCCCGATGACGCACGCAACGCTTATCTTGAAATCCGGGCTGGCACAGGCGGAGATGAATCGGCCCTTTTCGCAGGCGACTTGCTCAGAATGTACACCCGGTACTGCGAAAAAGTAGGCTGGCGTTGTGAACTGATCAGTGACTCGCCAAGCGAGCTTGGAGGCTACAAAGAAGTGGTCTTGCGCGTTGAAGGGGCAAATGTGTATGGTGCGATGCGTTTTGAGTCTGGCGGACACCGAGTTCAACGCGTACCGAGCACCGAGTCTCAAGGACGCATCCACACCAGCGCTTGCACCGTCGCTGTGATGCCCGAGCCTGATCCGCACGCGAGCATCGAGATCAATCCAGCGGACTTGCGAATTGACACCTACCGAGCATCAGGCGCTGGGGGACAGCACATTAACAAAACCGATTCCGCAGTTCGCGTCACGCACTTGCCAACGGGTATTGTGGCCGAGTGCCAAGATGACCGCTCACAGCATAGAAACAAAGCCAAGGCCATGCAGGTGCTGCTCGCTCGCATCCAAGAAAAAGACCGCCTAGAGAGGTCCCTTAAAGAAGCTGCGACGAGAAAAGGCTTGATCGGCAGCGGGGATCGATCCGATCGCATTCGAACTTACAACTTTCCTCAAGGTAGATTCACCGACCACCGCATCAATCTGACGCTTTACAAACTCTCTCAAATCATGGAGGGCAACTTAGAAGAGGTGCTTGTCAGTTTGCAGCACGCCAGAGAAAACGAGCAACTAGAGGCCTTGGAAGTGGGCGGCTTGAGCGCATAAAAGACTCGGTCCAATTTGACACGCCTCGCAAAGCCTTCATTGCACTCGCCCCATGCTCAACTCCCTCACCATTGACCAAGCCTTGAACAGCGCCAAAGGCAAAGGCTTAACGCCCCTGGATGCTCAACTGTTGATGCTCCACGCCTTGGGCCGTCATAGCGCACAAAGGGCTTGGCTGATCGCCCACGGCCATGAGCCTTTGCCCAAGGAAGCTCTCAGCCGCTTTGAAGAACATGTGCACAAGCGCTTGGACCACGTTCCCTTGTCCTACCTGACAGGGCAAAAGGAGTTTTATGGCCTGAGTCTTCAAATCGATGCACGGGTGCTCGACCCCAGAGCAGATACGGAGACCTTGGTCGATTGGGCCATTGAGCTCATTCAAGCGCAACTCAAGTGCTCTGGCTCTTCAAAACCTCAGATTTTGGACATGGGCACGGGCAGTGGCGCCATCGCCTTGGCCATCAAGGCCAATATCAGTGAGTGCTCACTATGGGCCCTTGATCAAAGCCAGGCGGCGCTTGAAGTGGCGCAAAAAAACGCCTTGGCCTTGAACCTGGACATTCAATTCTTTCAAAGCCAATGGTTCAAAGCTTTGGCCTTGCCTGGCCCAAAGATCTGCCCCGAAAGCTTTGATTTGATCGTCTCCAACCCACCT
>Ga0209190_1003068_pt1 | contig 11108 bp, 7 predicted proteins | sample M_140205_XF_Meta_FD_187315 | JGI IMG/M metagenome (GOLD analysis project Ga0209190, IMG submission 187315) | Freshwater microbial communities from Lake Montjoie, Canada to study carbon cycling - M_140205_XF_MetaG (SPAdes) (version 2) | ecosystem: Environmental > Aquatic > Freshwater > Lake... | reverse complement strand
GAAGGATGCAGAGGAGTCAAAAGAAGAAGCAAGGGAGGTCTTTTTCAGATTGGGAGATGAACTTAATGTCCCGCTGGGGGTGCAGAAATAATTTGCATCGGGTTAATACCTTGATATGGTATTGGATAATCTGGTCTTGTTTTGCTTTGGAGGGCGCTTTTATGTCTCTTGATCGTACGGCTATTTGTAATTACTTCCTTTCCCTTCAAGATTTAATCGTTAGCACTTTGGAAAAAGAGGACGAAAAAAAGTTTCATGTTGATTGTTGGGAAAGGGCAGCCGGGGGCGGGGGCCGAACTAAGGTGCTATTGGATGGTTCTACTTTTGAAAAGGCTGGAGTTAATTTTTCTGATGTGAGTGGTGAATTTTCGGAAGAATTCGCCAAGCAAATCCCAGGCGATGGGCGTGCCTTTACTGCCTGTGGCATATCTTTGGTTCTTCACCCTAAAAATCCGTTTGTACCAACAGTGCATGCGAATTTTCGCTATTTGACTCGAGGTAATCGTGCTTGGTTTGGAGGAGGTGTTGATCTTACTCCCTATTATCCTTTTCGCGAAGATGTGATTGCGTTTCACAAGGTATGGCATAAAACCTGTACAACTCATTCGGAAGTCGCTGATTACGATAAATTAAAATCATGGTGTGATGAGTATTTTCATCTTCCACATAGGAATGAACCCCGGGGAGTGGGGGGAATATTTTTTGATTATCTGGATAAGAATTTGGATCAAGTTTGGAGTTTCGTGCAAGATTGTGGAAACTCTTTTCTTTCTTCGTATCTACCTATTGTTCAGCAGCGTAAAACTCATCTTTTTGGTGAGGCGCATAAAGAATTTCAAGAATATAGGCGCGGGCGCTATGTAGAATTTAACTTACTTTACGATAGAGGAACGATTTTTGGGCTTAAAACCGGTGGTCGAATAGAATCTATTTTGATGTCGTTACCATTGAAAGTGCGCTGGTTATACGATTTTCAGCCTTCGATAGGCTCAAAAGAGGCTGAGTTGTATGATATCTATTTAAAACCTCGGGACTGGGCTCGAGAGGTTTAGCGTAAGTTAAAATAACTATAAGCCTAGTATATCAATACTAGGCTCTAAATGGTTATTTTGGCAGTTAGGTGTAGTCTGGGTGACCAATTCTTACTTGCGGTGTCTAATTTTTGCGCGCATTCTTCGCTTTTTGCGCCCTACTTTTCTTCGACCTTTGCTAGTTCCCATATAATTCCTTCAAAATAAGATACTTACATTCACTAATCCTTAATCTAATATTATAAAAAAGTATCATCAGATGGCAAGGTTTTGTTTTTAAGCCTATAAATTATTATTGCAGGTTATGTAAGTTAGGGGAGTTTGATGGAATCGGATATTGTTTCAGGAACAGACCATATTGGTTTAATGCTGGCTTTGTTTGCAGTACCAGTGCTCGTTTTTATAAATGGCTTTTTTGTCGCAGCTGAATTTGCTTTGGTTTCCGTTCGTAAAACTAGAATTGAAGAGATGGTGAACGGTGGCATAGTTGGCGCATCGAGAGTCCAAAAAATTATCGGAAACCTAGATCAGACTATTGCTGCAACCCAACTTGGTATCACTATCGCAAGCATTGGTCTAGGTTTTGTTGGTGAACCCGCTGCTGCCCGTATTGTTTTGCCTTTTTTCCAATGGGTAATACCTGATTGGAAAGAAGTGACCGTACATGGAATCGCAACGCTCATTGCTTTTATTGGTGTAACATTTATTCATGTGGTTTTTGGTGAACTAATTCCCAAAACTTTAGCATTGCGGGCACCCGAAAAGGCTTCGATCGCGGTTTCTTCGACTATGCTTTTGTTCAATTTCTTTACTCTTCCCATTATTAAAATTATGAATGGAACGGCATTGTTTATGATTCGAAGGATGGGGATTTCAGTTTCCGAAGTTCCTGTGATCGTACATTCTGTGGAAGAATTGAAATTGTTGATCGAAGATACAGAAGAGGCTGGGATTTTAGAAGCAGAGCAGGCAACTTTTCTTCAAAATGTATTCCAACTTTCTTCTAAGACGGTTTCAGAATGCATGATTCCCCGAGAAAAAATGGGTATGATCGAATTGAGTTTACCTTTCGAGCAAGTTATGGAGATGATTCGCGATGGTGGCCATACACGCATGCCCGTATTTGATAAAGAAATTGATAATGTCGTTGGCATTGTTAATACTAAGGATCTTTTTTACCTGATCAGTGCCAAGGGGGTTGTTGTTCTTGAAGACGCCCTTTACCCCGTGATTTTTATGAAGCCAGAATCCACCATTGCACATGCTTTAAAAATATTTAAGAATAGTCATCGACATATGGCCGTGGTTCGGGATGAAGTTTCTCAGCAGGTGCTGGGGCTAATTACCTTCGAAGATGTTTTAGAGGAAATTGTGGGTGAAATTGAGGATGAGCATGACAGACCAGAAGGGGCGTCTAGAATATTCCGAGCGACCATTCGCAAGCGGCGTAGCTAAGATCGAACAGTGCGCCAGCACAAAAATGTTCCAATAAAAATTATGATTGTGTCTGCTGCCCAAACCAAAGCAACTGGGTCAATACGGCCCTCTTTTGCCATCCCCGTGCCACACAGCATCAGCGGATAATAGATAAGTACAATTGGCAGAAAGCACGTGATAAAGGAGCTTAGGAAATCACTTTTACTTAACCATATCCCGACTGGGCAACCAACAAGAATAAAACAAAAGCAGCCAAGGCTTAGTGCAGGTCTCATCAATAATTCCACATTCAAAAAGAGGTATTGCTGCTTGGAGTGTTTTAGTTTGCCTTTCAAGTTTTCGACATGCTTGGGCATATCTGGGTTTGCAGAGGCAGTGTTAAGCGCTATTGCTGCTGTTTCTATTTCGCTTGATACTTTTGTCATTTCTTCCTGGTATTCTACTCTCTTGTCGAGGATTTCCTGCCAGGTCATATCGCGGGCTCTTCGATTTGCATCGTTGTTCATATTAGTGGGTAAAGGAACTTCCCAAACACGATCCTCAAAATAACCCTTGCTACCATCTTCGAATGTTGCGATGCCATGTTTCATATGAATCATTAATAATTTTCGTTCACGATCAACAGAAAGCTTGGCTTCCCTCGCCTGTGCGACTACATCAATTGCACCTTTTGCATCGCGCCTTTTAAAAGTTGGGTTAATCAGCTTTTTTCCCTGCACTCCTTTGACAAACATTGAATATGGGATGTTGGAGTGATTGATCATGCCGTTCTTTTTAAGCATGGAGTAAAGCAATTCTTCCGCATCGTTAAACACCATTGCGCGCAATAGATGATGCGTATGGGGAATGATTTGATAATACAAAACCATTGTAACAGTGCTCATGATCAGACCCAGGCAAAGACCGGGGAATATTATTTGCCCAAGATTAATTCCTGATGCGCGAATGGCAAGTACTTCATTATCTGCAGACAATCGCCCATAAACGACGCAGGTTGCAAAAAGGGTAGTTGCTGGAATGGTATAGGGCAGGGTGCTAGGGATTAAAAGAGGGATGGCTCCGAGGATTTGCGCAGGGCCCAACCCTTGCTGGGTCGCTTCCGCGACAATGCCCGCCATTAATAGAATTCCGGTAATTCCCACTAAGGCTAGGAAAAACACTTTGAAGAGTTCCCAAAAAACCATTCTTTGAAGTATTCCAAACACCGGTATATCTCTCCAGCCATTAATTGTTGCAAATACGCAACTCTTGATTAGTCAAATACAAGTTTTAGAAATTTAAGTCAATACACCCGTGAGGCTTAAACCAGTTGAATTTGCACGGTTAGGAAGATGCGCTTGGGGTTCTAGGTGGCTTTGGGTTTCTGGGTTGTAGTTTACCTCTCAAGGTTGGTAAGATTTTAAAATAGTCTGCTGTTTAGCGTTACTTTAAATGTGAAGAACAGTTTCGTAATGATTTTTTCTGTTTGTTTGATATCTTCGCAGCGAATGATCTAAAAATTTGTCCCTGCTGACTAAAAATGAAAAAACTTCTTTGATTATTACTCGTTATTGCCAAGGTTGGTTTTATGTATCGGTTCGTTTGGCAAAGACAAAGTGATTATCAATTCGCCAATCTGATTCTTACTATTTCTAAATTTTTAAGTCGTGCTCGAAGAAAGAGAGTTGCTTGGTTTATCAGATTTTTAACTAAGGCGGAAACCATCTGATTTTGGAAAACAAACAATATCGTTAAGGTCGCCCATTAGAATAATAATATTTTCCTTGCATTTAAATTATCTAGTCGCCATAGTTAAATTATAGTTTTGTTAATTAAGTTAGTTCTCTATTTTATATTTAAAAAGTTTGAAATATCCGCATTGTCTTTCAATTCTGAAAGGTAGGCAGCCATGGCAAATTGCAGAAAGTTAATTCAAAAAGGATTTACGTTAATAGAGTTGCTTGTGGTTATTGCAATCATAGGCATACTTGTGGGTTTGCTATTACCTGCGGTGCAAAAGGTTCGTGAAGCTGCCTCGCGAACGCGTTGCCTGAATAACCTTAAGCAAATAGGTCTGGCACTTCATGGTTACCATGATGTGAATGCAAGATTACCATCTGGGCAATCGCCTTGGAGAAATGCATCAAATACCGCGGATGTTTGGGACGTAACACCTTTTGAAGGATGTTGGTCATTTTTGGTCTACATTCTTCCTTTCATCGAACAAGAAGCTATTTACAAGAAGGCCAAGGCTTATGGCTCTAGCGCTGCTAATGCGTATTCATGGAATAACCCTGTGGCTGCTCAAGAGATGAAAATTTATAACTGCCCTGCTGATGCTCGTGGGGTTTTGGCAATGACTGCAGCAGCAGCAGGGACGTCGGTTGACCAATCACTAACAGGTTATCTGGGAAATGCAGGTACAACCTCTATCTCTATGGATGGTGTGCTTTTTATGGATTCCAAGGTTAGATTTACTGATATCACGGATGGCCTTAGTAATACCTTTGTGGTGGGTGAGCGGCCTCCAAATTCTAATTTGGAGTTTGGCTGGTGGTTCGCAGCTTATGGCTATGATGGCAAGGGCAATGGCGATTGTGTGATGACATCCAATGATCTTGCGATAGCTAATTATTTCATAGCTAATTATTCCGGGCCTCCCAATAAACCTTGCAACGGCACTGCTGCCCAAAAGATTGGTTTGCAACCTGGCACTCCGGAAGTGGGTTGTGATGCAGCCCATTATTGGAGTTTTCATAATGGTGGGTCTGTATTTCTTATGGGCGATGGATCCACTCGCATGATTTTTAATTCCAGTAATACGATAATAGGTGCTTTGAGTACCCGATCTACCGGTGAACTATCCTACATTCCATAATGTCAAATAAGGTAACCAAAATGAGAAGTGCACTGCGAAGTTTCGGAATCATGGTAATATTATTGTCACTGACCGGATGCGGCACGGAGGTTCCCGCACCAGTACCCGTAGAAGGGCCGGTAGCGCCTCCGCAAGATTCAGGTGCTGGAAAGAATATCAAATCGAGAATTCCGCCTCAAACTGGAAAGATGCCCGCTAGTAAATAATCTCTCGAAGTTTTGTGCCATCTCTTTTAGTGAAGCGGCTTCAAGCTTTAGTCATTAAATTTACTTTAATTCGATTTCCACCTTTTCGATTTTCCCTGTGAAGGCAAACGGAACTTTGTATTCCGGACTAACTGGTGTGCCGATGTTTCGGCCTACTAGTAATCCGAATCCTGTCATTGCGCTGTAATTAAAAGCGGATTTGATTCCTGTTAAGCTTGCTACATTTTTGCCATCGACAAAAAGCTTGACGTTGCCCGTGATGAAATCAGGCTTCGAGTTTTTTGCAGTGGGCGTGAAATGGATTGATAGGTTGTGTTTTCCGGCAGGTATTTGATCCGGAGAAGAAACAGTGAACTCTTGGATTTTCAAATAGTTGTGCACGAAGTGAAGCTTTTTGTTTTTCATGAAAAGTGACCAGCCTCCAAATTCACCACCACTACAAGCCAGAACTCCCTCTGCTCCTCCTTCTGGTATTTCAACATATGCAGAGATAGTGTGTTCTTTTCCCATCATTTGTGGGGCTGCAAGTGGGTGTAGGATAGAAGTGCCTGGGTAAAAAGCGTAAAGCTTTTTAGGGAGAGCGGCAACTGGGCGTGTAGGGTCTGCTGCTCGTTCGAAACGGCGATCATCTAGCGGGAGAACATTGTATTTCTCAGCTTCAGTCATCCAGAGTGTTTGCAATTGCGAAAGTTTCTCTGGGTGTTTTTTTGATAAATCGTTGGACTGAGTAAAGTCGTCATCTGTGTAAAGTTCCCAAATGTCGTCGTCCCAAGAAGAATCTTTTTTGTGCCAAGTGACTGCGGTCCACCCGTCAGACCAAATGGCCCTGCTGCCTAACATTTCGTAGTACTGGACTTTTTTGGTGGTCTTGGCTTTTGCATCAGGAAATGTGTACGCCATGCTTACGCCATGAAGGGGCATTTGGGAAACGCCATTGACTGAAGTTGGCGCAGGAAGGCCTGTGAGTTCCAGAATGGTTGGAACAACATCGACTAGGTGATGGTACTGGTTTCGAATAGAGCCACCATCTTTTATTTTGGCAGGCCAAGAAATTATAAACGGATCAGTGTTCCCACCCGCATGGGTATCTTGCTTCCATCGTTTGAGTGGGGAGTTTCCAGCCATTGCCCATCCCATTGGGTAATGGGGGTCGGAAGAAGGCCCACCCGCTTGATCAAGATTTTTGATCATCTCGGGGATTGTATCGGGGAAGAAACTGCGATAGCGGTCGGTGTTGAGTGTTCCATTTTGCAAACCCTCTTGAGAAGCTCCGTTGTCGGAAACAACCATGATTAGCGTGTTGTCGCGGATTTTCATTTCATCTAGAACATTAAACAATCGTCCTAATTGGTGGTCAGCGTGGTCAAGATACCCAGAAAAAACCTCTTGAAGTTTGCAGTAAACTTTCTTTTGGTTGTCGCTTAACTTACTCCAAGACTGAATTCCAGGATTTGCAGGCGGAAGAATGGAATTGCTGGGAATGATTCCCATTTTTTTTTGTCTTTCAAAAGTCTCTTCCCGAACTTTATCCCATCCTTGGTCGAACTTGCCTTGGTATTTTGCAATGTAATCTTTTGGGGCGTGAAGAGGTGCATGGCAGGCGCCAAGTGCTAGGTAAGTGAAAAAAGGCCTTCCGGTGTTTGCCTGATGTTGGTCGCGAATATTGTTGATAGTGACGTCCACTAAATCTTCGGTGAGGTGATAACCATTGCGAGTCGGGGTGTCAATGAAGTGGTTGTCCTGACATAAAAGTGGGGCCCATTGATCGGTTTCGCCACCGAGGAAACCGTAGTATTTTTCGAAGCCCATGCCAAGCGGCCAACGATCGAAAGGCCCGGCTGCAGTGTAAGCCGTGTATGGCGCGAGGTGCCACTTGCCCAATGCCATCGTGTTGTAGCCATTTTGTTTTAGTGTTTCAGGAATCATCGCAGCGCTTTTGGGGATATTTCCATAGTTGCCCGGAAAGCCAGTTGCGCCTTCCGTAATGGCAGCCAGACCGATGGCATGATGATTTCGCCCGGTAAGTAAAACGCCACGGGATGGTGAGCAAAGGGCAGTCGTGTGGAAGTTGTTGTAACGAAGTCCGGTCGATGCAAGTTTGTCAATGTTTGGAGTTTGGATAGGTCCACCATAGCAGCCTAAATGTCCGTAACCAACATCATCTAATACAACTAAAATAATGTTGGGTGCGCCCGCGGGTGCTTTCATAGGAAGCGCAGGGTTCCAATCTGGTGTAGACTCTTTGAAATTCTTTCCGATTTTGCCTTTGAATTCTGGTTGGCTGGGGGGCAGAACAATTCGGTTTTGCTTGCTTGCAAGTTCTTCGGGTGAAGACTGTGCATGTATTTGTGATGGAAGTTTCAAGAAGTTTGTGACCTGTTGGCTAACAATTCCCGCAAAGATCATAACCATCATGGGAAAAAGATATCTAGGATTCATGGTGACTTTCATGATTAAGGTCGATTGCTTTAATAAAAGATTGCTTAGCGTTATGAGTTTGACTGTTTATTAAAATAATTCCAACCTTTTCTTAAGGTTTATGAAAAATGGAGGCAAGAAGTGGTTTAACAATTAAATGCGATGTGATGGGTTGGGATACATAGAAAACGGTATGTTGTATTTTTTGGTCGCAACATACCTTGTACCTTGATATAAAAAAAGCAGACAAAATAATTATTGGAGGTATTGTTGTGCATATTCCAGCATTGACACTCGTAAAGCAAATTGCAAAGCAACCTGAAGTTAAAGATGTTGCAGGGGAAACCCTGTTGCAGTGGAAAAACTCTGGTTTACATCAGAAAATCAAGCCGGGTGCCAATGTTGCCATTGGTGTTGGTAGCAGGGGTATTGCCAACCTTGCAGCAATTGTGAAAGCAACGATCGAGTATTTCAAAGGAATCGGGGCTAAGCCTTTTATCGTTTCGGCGATGGGAAGTCATGGTGGAGCTAATGCGCAGGGGCAGAGAGAGTTGCTTGGAGAATATGGGATTTCTGAAGAGAATCTTGGCGTTACGGTAAAGACGGACATGGACTCTGTTGTTATTGGCAAGAATTCTTGGAATGAGCCTGTTTATTGGGATAAAAACGCGTTGGCAGCGGATGCGGTTGTGACTATTTCTAGGATAAAGCCACATACTGATTTTCGAGGCCGCTTTGAAAGTGGTATTGCCAAGATGCTTGTGATTGGCCTTGGAAAACGCGAAGGCGCCTCCCAGCACCATCGGTGGGGTTTCAAGGGATTGCGCGATATGCTTCCCGAAACTGCCAAGGTTATTCTGGAGAAAACGAACTTTCTTGGCGGGTTGGCGGTGTTAGAAAATGCACATGAGCAAACAGCTAAGCTCGAGTTTGTATCCACCCAAAATCTGATGGCAGTTGAACCCAAATTGCTTGATGAGGCTCGCCAATTGCTTGGCAAACTTCCTTTCCATGACATCGATCTTCTGGTAGTGGGTGAGATAGGTAAAAACTATAGTGGAGCAGGAATTGATCCCAATGTGGTAGGAAGGCTTCTAATTGAAGGCCAAAACGATTTTGAGACCCCTAAAATTATTCGCATGTGTGCATTGGATCTTTCGCCCGAAAGCCATGGTAATGGAACGGGAGTTGGTATTGCAGACTTAACCACGGATAAATTGCTTGCATCGATTGATCCGGTCCCTTTTCGTATGAACAACCTCACTGCTTGTTTTCTTTGGCGATCAAAATTGCCCATAGCCTTTCCTAACGACAAGGAATGCATTCAAACTGGGTTGGAAACTTGCTGGCAGCCAGATTTAAATGCCATTCGCATGGTTGTTGTTCCTAACTCCTTGGAACTTGCTGAATTGTATGTCTCTGCACCATTACTGGAAGAGGTTCGAAAAAACAAGGATCTTGCAATCAGTGGGGATTCATTCGAGCTTCAATTTGATGATAAGGGCAATTTAAATCAAAAGGCTCTTTTCCCTCATAGTGCTCAGGGTAGAAGAGTTTCTGGCCATCATTAATTCCGTTTGGTTAAGCAGGTTGGGATGTAGGGAATAGGCAGGAGTTGCAAAATGCTCCTGCCTTTTTGTTTTTAATGGCATCTTTCACTTCTTTAGCCCTGTTTTGTAAAAATTGATTCAAGAAACAGCTTGACCACTTTGGGTTTCGGGGTAAGAGTCCATTGGATATAGGTGGGGATCGTCTTCTCCTTTTTAAAGGGAAGGCTTTTGGGGGTTTTGAAATTCTATAGGTAGGATAGTTTCCCGCACGCTGGTATGGATGCAGGTCGCCTGACTTTTGGCGCATCGTGGGGATGAGGTGCTCGGCTGTGTTTCGTATTACATTGACAATACTAGGTCTGGCTCTTTTGCTTTCAGGCTGTAGTTCCTCCGGGAATAAAGCTGATTCAAAAGATCCAACACAACCTTCATCACCCTTTGGCATGTTTCAGAAAAAACCAGACACCAAAAAGGACTTGCCCGCTAATTCTTCTGCTACATCTTCCAATCCTACCGGAAAGCCTAGTGGAGTCCTTGCTGGCCAAGTTATGGATCGGAATAACCGCAGGCCTGCGGGCGTTATCATTCAAGTGGTTGATTTGCAAAAAAATACGCCGGATGGAAAGTTTGATATCACTGCTGACTCACAAGGTTATTTCACCATCAACAACCTTCAACCAGGTAGAAACTATCAGCTTGTTGCCCGGGTAAAGGATGGAGAAAAGTTTTATAGCGGCACAATCTTGGCCACGCCTCCAAATCCGAGGGTTTCAATTTTCGTGAAGGAAGAGATTGGCACATTCCCACCAGCACAGAATCCCAATGATAAAACAGCAGGTGCCGAGACTAATTCACCCGCAGCCTTGGACAAGCCAAAAAGTGCCGAATCTGCCCAGGATGGCAATGCCCCCGCAAGTACAACCTCGTTACCTAATGCTGATAAAATCGCCCGGGATAATCTTGCGAGTAATTCGATTCCTGGTGCTATTCTATCTATCCCGCCCCGGGGTAATGATCAGGGTGGGTACTCTTTGCCTGCGCCTCCTTCGTTGCCACAAATTGGCAATGTGATCGCGATTAATTCATCGGGAGTGCAAAATCAGCCTGGGTTTTCTGGTATTGGGAGTTATTCAGCATTGCCAACGCCTGTTCCATCCTGTGTTTTGGTGGGGCAAAAACTCGACAACTTCAGCCTTTACGACATGAATGGTCAGGTATGGGAATACAAGAAAAATAAGACAGGTAGAATGGTTTTGCTCGATTTCTGGTTTAGTTCGTGTGGACCATGTTTGCAATCGATTCCGCATCTTGTTGACCTGCAACGAAAGTATAAGAACTTTGGTTTGGAAGTGGTCGGAGTTGCATACGAAAAAGGCACACCTGAAGAAAAGGTTGCTAAGGTACGGCCGATAAGGGCAAGATATCACATGAATTATACAACCCTTTTTGGGGGATCAGGGCCTGAACCATGTCCTGTGCGCACTCAATTTGATGTCACCAGTTTTCCTTCGTTAGTGCTTTTGGATGAGGAAGGAAACATTGTGTGGAAAAATCAAAAAGATGAGGGTATAGATCAAAGGCAATTGGCTGAATTGGAGTTGGAAGTTCG